>LNAP01003394.1_pt1 | contig 15234 bp, 11 predicted proteins | sample 602601 | NCBI WGS metagenome assembly LNAP01 (sample SAMN02440304, study PRJNA202911) | soil metagenome | biome: Subtropical and temperate rainforests or woodlands; isolation source: soil samples (1 kg each in a 20% v/v slurry with milli Q water) were... ...
TCACAGTGGATGGGGGTGTCACCGTTTCGGATCCATTCAAGTCGATGGTGTGCCAAATATATACGTATTAACCATTTAAAGACTGCGCAATATGTTTATTAATATGAGACGCATTTAGACCAACTTTTGGGTGGTCTTTTGAGTGGAAAGGCCCAACCGGGAGACGTTTCGTAACGGAAAACGACTCACCTGACGAAGATCAGAATTGTATCTTTCAATTGCTATAGTACGCAAAATGAGTGAACCGACAAACAGTCCTGGTCCTACAAACAGGCGCAAGAGTGCGTTGGTGAGGGTTGCACAAAAGAGACAGTCTTTGTCACCTGTCGTCAACTTGAACTGCTTGGTCAGAGTGTATCTCCTCGATGGATCATCAAAGCTCTTGCAAATGTTCGAAAACAGTACTGCACAGGATGTACTGATATCCCTCAAGTTCAATTTAGATCTGGACGATATATCGACCTACGCCTTATTTCGCGTTGCTGGACACATGGTCAGACGCATTGAGCTTAATGAGAGGGTAACGCAGGTGCTGCGCGATAGCACGGAGAGCGGACAGGAAGTCAGACTTCTCTTTCGATCATGGATATCATACAAATACGGTGGATACGAAAAAGAAGTGTTCCAGGACGACGTCATCATTAAGCAGCCAAACACAGCGCTGTGGTTGGCTTACATGGAAGCCACGTTTATGTGCATGACGGGCAAATATTACCTCACCGAAGAAGAATCCCTGTTGCTGGGTTGTCTCAAAATGCAGGTATGTGTTTGACTCCTGCTAATAGGCTGTGTGTTCGGCTCGTGTATTTTTGTCTGTCACAAACGTTAAATACATTTTCTTTCTCTCGACATACTCAGGCTGAATCGGGAGATTTCAATCCCGCTGTGCACAGTTTGAAAGTGATGAAGAACCGAATAGAGTCTCGCTTTCCCAACCCCATTCGCAGCCGCATGAAAGCACTAAATTCACCCACACTCTCGGGGACAGGCGCTGGTGATGACCTGGCGATCCGTGCTCAAGCGTTGTATGCTAGAATTGCCGGAAAGCTCAAATTGGATGCTCAAATTGACTTTCTGAACTCCCTCCGCATGTGGTGCCCATTTTACGGGTGTACTTTCTTCGAAGTACAATGTCAATATGATTATTCTCCATTGGACAGCTCCAGCACACCACCGGTGCTGATGATGACGGCGGCGATTGTGACAACTGCGAGGCATTGCTGCCCGTCGATATCGGCGTGGTCTGCGACGATGACGCCGTGGTGTGCCTGAGCGCGGCGGACCTCTACAACATCTCGGACGTGCAGGAGTGCGGGACCGTCGAACAGTTCCGCATCAAGGACGGCGATCGCCTGATCGGGCTCGAGGCCTGGTCGTCCAACTCCGCGCTCCGGGCCGCCAATGGCGACACCCTGTTCCTTGAGCGAGCGAATTGCGACCCAGAAGATCTGGTCATGACCTTCATGATCAATGGGCAGGAATCCAGCATCAGGCTCGACAGTTTCTTCGCGATGAATCCCGAATTTGATGATGTCTCGACCAATGAGGCGCTGTCGGATGAAGAGGCGGTGCCAATCCTTCGCGCCATTCTGCAACGAGCTCCGGCCGATGATGCCGTGTCCTACAGGGACGCGCATGTGAGTGATGCTGTTGGTTTTATCGGATAGTGGTATGGCGAAGGTACTCTAAACAGAGTTCGGTGCCATACAATACTAAGCAGGTAGGCGAGCAATCCTATTGCGTATGGTAAATGCTTTTCATCCATAGGAACTATGGCGTCTATCCTGAATGACGCGTTCATTTTTACCTGAGTCCGGTACACTAAATTAACACAAGATCGCAGGGCGATGTCATGTCAGCGAATGTCACCTCCACATTCGACCAGAACTTAGGCATCGTCATTGCCGAGGATGGTGCTGTCGTGTCCATCGACACGGTTGAGCAGTCGCTCAGCGTGATCGTTGGCGAGATCGTATCGGACGAGTCCGGCATGGCCGTGATCATTGGCGGCGACGCCACCGCTGTAGGCATGGATACTCTGGCGGTCGCCAATGTCGGCGCGATCATTGCCGGCGACGACGATGTGCAGATGGCTCACGGACAGGCCAGCTTTACCGCCATCGGCGAAGGCGACAGTTCGGCCTATGCGTCGGCGGTGTCCTATGGCGAGATTCTCGGCGAGGCCGACTATTCCATAATTCTGAACTATAGCACCCTGGTCACGAGCCAGTCGCAGGACGAGGCCGTATGGACAGCAACGTCGCTGACGGAGGTGTTCGCCCTCGACCTTGAGGGGCTACCGATGGGATCGAGCGAGGCTTCCGGCGAACTCCCTGTGGATGACGAACCCACGACCGATGCGCCGTCGGTCGAGCCCCCGGTCGAGGAAGAATGGACCGATTGCGGGTGTGGCCAGGATCATGACTGGGCGGTTGAGATCGACGGCAATCTGGCAATCTTCAATGTTGCAGCGGTGGCGATTGGCGACGACAGCCTCGCCACCGTCGAACTGTCGGCCATCACTATCGAAGATCAGCTATCGCTGTCGACGGTCATCGTCACTGTCGCCATCGACTGATTTTTCGGAATAGCATTGATTGTTCGGCGCCAAAGAGGCAACCGAACAGCAATGCTGTTTTTGTTCGAGAATAATACAGAATATATCTTCAACCTAATCAGATATTTCGGAGCATATACCCTATTTGATCGATAATACCTTTGCTTCTTTGACCCGTTTATTGTCGAGATTTATTATATAAATGTCGGCAATGAAGCTGACGGCACTCACCGGAGGATATCACAATGACCGATTGGAATCACGGCGGCGGCAACGACGACTTCAACTGGGATCTGGAAGTTGAGTATGACTTCTCTTTCGATGTCGAGCTCTATTTCGACACCGATACGTCCTATTACAGCGATTTCGATCCCAATGCGTCGGTCGATGTCTGTGTCGACATTGAAGGCAACTTTGCCGGCTTCAACATCGACGTGCAGGCCGTCGGCGACGACAGTGCGACCGAGGTCAACCTGGGCGTCGTGACTACCGAGGAGTATTCGAGCATCACCGTCTCCGGTTATTCGGCGGTGGCTTGATCAATATAGATGCTGACAATTGCATAATTGTCGGAGAATTAACGGCAAAAGATTGGGAGGTTCCGAGACATCACCAGTCTCGGAACTTCTTTTTGTTTTTTATTTGATTCTATGGCAATTATTTTCATATACTGAAAAATTAAACTGCGAGATAGCACGAAGTTATGCCGAAAGAGGTAGCGTTTATACCTCCAAAGCTGCTTCTTCCAGTGTGCCGTTGCCGCGTAATGCTACCGAGCCCTAACCTCTACTCATCAAGCGGCCGTCGCAGACCGCACAATGGGAGAGTGGGTCATGGCTACGTCGATCAGGATCACCAGAACGCTCTCGAGCGCGCTGCCGCCGGCACCGCCCGTCGATGGAGCCTCGACAACCTCTAAAATCTCCACGACGACCGGCTCGCTCACCGAACTGATGGCGTCGGTCCAGGCCGTCACCACCGCCACCGTGCCGGTGACCTACCAGGTGATTTCGCTGGGGAGCGGCAATGACTCGGTCGAAGTAACCAGCTCCGGCCGCTTCAAGGTCCAGGGCCTCAACGGCAACGACACCATTGTCGTCCGCGCCGGAACGACAGGGGGCGACTATCTCGATGGCGGGATCGGTAACGACACGCTCATCGGTGCCGAGACCGACGACATCCTCGATGGCGGCGCGGGCACGGATAGGCTCAATGGGGGCGCCGGCAATGACGTCCTGCGCGGCGGGGCCGGCAGCGACACGCTCGACGGCGGCGCCGGCATCGATACCGCGGACTATTCGACCTCCACATCGATGGTCACCATCACGCTCAACGCCGATACCAACAAGACCACGCGCGGTGCCGGCGGCGATGCCTCGGGTGATGTGCTCTCGAACATCGAGAATCTCACGGGTTCGGGCTACAACGATGTGCTGTCCGGCAATGCGCTCGACAACCAGCTCATCGGCCTGCTCGGCAATGACGTGCTGCGCGGCAATAATGGCAATGACCTTCTCATCGGCGACGGGGTCGTCGATGTGGATGGCAACGGCATTCCCGACGATGATGATGGTGACGGCATCCCCGATGGCGTGCTCACCAGCACGGTAGGCGGCAACGACACGCTGGATGGCGGCTTCGGCAATGACCGCCTGTTCGGCGGTGCCGGCAACGACACGCTGCTGGGCGGTTTCGGCAACGACCAGCTCTATGGCGGCGTCGGCAACGATCTGCTGACCGGCAGCGATGGCGACGACCTGCTCGACGGTGGCGATGGCGTCGACCAGCTTCTTGCCGGCTTCGGCAACGACATACTTCGCGGCGGAGCGGGGGCGGACATACTGAACGCCGCCGCCGGCGACGACCTGCTGGAAGGTGGCGACGGCAATGACGATCTGAATGGCGGCGACGGCAATGACCAATTGTTCGGCGGCATTGGCGACGACATGCTGTTGGCCGGTCTCGGCGCCGATCTGCTGTCTGGCGGTGACGGCAATGACCGGCTCGACGGCGGCGAGGGCGACGATACGCTGAGCGGCGACGCCGGTGATGATCGCCTGGTCGGCGGCGCCGGCGCGGATGTGCTCGACGGCGGCGATGGCATCGACACGGCAGACTATTCCGCCGGAGGCGCGGTGGGCATCGACCTGACGGCGAACGCCACCTCGGGCGCGGCGACCGGTGACACGTTGACCTCGATCGAGAATTTGGTCGGTTCGGCCTTTGGCGACGTGCTGGCCGGCAATGCCGGCGACAATACGCTCACCGGCGGCGCGGGCGCAGACACTCTCATCGGCCAGGGCGGCTTCGACACGGCAGATTATTCGAGCTCCGCTGCGGCTGTTACCATTCAGCTCAATTCGACGGTCGCGAACCCGACAGCGGCTGGCACCGGCCTCGGCGGGGATGCGGAAGGCGATACCCTCGTGCTGATCGAGCGCGTGATCGGCAGCGTGCTGGCCGACATGCTGTCCGGCGGTGATCTCAACGACACGTTCGTCGGGGGCGGCGGTGCGGACGTGCTGAACGGCAATGCCGGCACGGATACCGCCGAATATTCGACCTCCGCCAGCGGCGTGAATGTCGTGGTCGATCCGCTGGCCACCACGGTGGGGATTGGCGGCGATGCGGAGGGCGACCAGCTCAGCAATATCGAGAACCTTATCGGCTCGCTGTTCGCGGACACCCTCAGGGGCGGCGCAGGAGCCAACAGGCTCGAAGGCGGCGGAGGCGACGACAGGTTGATCGGCGGCGAAGGTGCCGACCGGCTCATCGGCGGTGCCGGCATCGATACCGCCGATTATTCCGCATCCAGCAGCGCCATAGGCATCGGCCTGTTTGCCAGTGACGATCCCAACATTGCGACCACCGGCAGCGGCGGCGATGCGCAAGGTGATCTGATCAGCCAAATCGAGAACCTCATAGGGTCCGCCTACGGCGATACGCTGCAGGGTAGTGCGGTGGCCAACCGGCTGGAGGGCGGGGCCGGAAACGACACATTGCGCGGACAGGGCGGCGCGGACGTGCTGATCGGCGGCGACGGGGTCGACACCGCCAGCTATTCCACCTCCACCGGCGGCGTGCTGGTGTCCTTGAGTACGACGGCTGTCACGGTCGGCACCGGTGCCGACGCGCAGGGTGACCAGCTCAGCGGGATCGAGAACCTCGTGGGTTCGGCCTTCAGCGACACGCTGATTGGCAGCGTGGCCGCGAACCGCCTCGAGGGCGGCGTCGGCGACGATCTGCTGCGGGGTGGGGCGGGCGCTGACGTGTTGATCGGAGGTGACGGCTTCGATACAGCCGACTATTCCACCTCGACCGCAGGCGTGACTGTCACGCTGACCGCCAACCCGGCTGCAGGGACACTCGGCGCCGGCGGCGATGCGTTGAACGACCAGCTCAACACGATCGAGGGTATCATCGGCTCCGCCTTCACCGACACACTGGTGGGCAGCACGGCGGCCAACAAGCTGGTGAGCGGCACGGGCAACGACATATTGCGTGGCGGCAGCGGCGCCGACCTTCTGGTCGCCAACGGCGCCGGCTCCAAGACGCTCTATGGCGAAGGCGTCAGCGATGGAGGCGTCGCCGGAATGGATACCTTTCGCATATTAGGCGGTACCAACCTTATCGCGGGATACCAGACCGGCGAAGACATCCAGCTCAACAGCCTTACCCAGGCTCCTACCCTCACGCAGGTGTTCGGCGCCGCCGATCCGACGCTCGCGGTTCGGCTCGTCGGGTCGACCCACACCACCTATGTGGTGATCGGCACGACTGCCGACATCGCTGGCGCGCAAGCCGCGGCCAGCACGCTGATCTCCCAGGACTTGTTCGTGGACTCCAGTTTGATCGCCTGACGTCCGTCAGATGAGCGGTCTTTGATAGTGGGCGATGGGGAACTCCAATGGCGGCGCGGGACAGGAAGCTCTACAGGCGGTCCAAGAATACGGATCTCGACGAAGCCATGGCGCAATGCCGCAAGGCACTGGGCACGCTGATCTTCTTCAGCCTCGCCATCAACGTGCTCACGCTGGCATCGCCGCTCTACATGCTGCAGGTCTATGACCGGGTGATGGTCACCGGCAGCGTCAACACGCTGATCATGCTGACCGCCATGGCGGCGGCGGCGCTTCTGCTGTTCGGCATTCTCGACAGCATGCGCACGGTGCTCACCGTTCGTATGAGTTCATGGCTGTCCGACCGGCTCGGACCGGTCTATCTCGCCCACTCGGTACGCACCCGCCTGCTGGGCGACGGATCGGGGGCGCAGCCTTTGCGCGATCTCGCGCAGATCCAGGCGTTCATTTCCTCGCCGGGGCTGAGCGTGTTCTTCGACGCACCGTGGGCGCCGGTTTATCTGGTGCTCATCTGGATATTGCATCCCGCACTCGGCATGCTTGCCCTTTGTTCCGCCGGTGCCCTGCTGGTGCTCGGTATCGCCAATGAGGCGATGACCCGCAAGGCCAATGCCGTCGCCAACCAGGCGCAGATCGTGGCGACGCTTCAGGCGGAAGTCACGATCCGCAACGCCGAGGTGGTGCGCTCAATGGGCATGCTGCCGGCGCTGATCGAGCGCTGGCGGGAAGCCAACGATGTCGGAGTGCGCGCTGCCCAACGGGCCAGCGAGCGTGGCGCCCTGCTGCTCGGCATCACCAAGTTCGCACGCCTCTTCATGCAATCCGCCATCCTCGGCCTCGGCGCCTATCTGGTGCTGAAGGGGCAGGTATCGGGCGGCGCGATGATCGCCTCCTCCATCCTGCTCGGCCGCGCGCTGGCACCGGTGGAAATGGCGATGGGCGCGTGGCGCAATTTCGGCATCTCGCGGGTTGCCTTTGGCCGCCTCAAGGCGCGCCTCCAGTCCATGCCGGAGGAGACCCGTCACATAAGGCTGCCGGAGCCCTCAGGTTTCATCACGATTGATCAGGTGAGCTACACGCCGCCCGGAACCGGGACACAGGTGCTCAACCACGTCTCGTTCCAGGCCATGCCCGGCGAAGCGGTCGCCATCATCGGCCCATCCGCCAGTGGGAAAAGCACGCTGTGCCGCTTGCTGGTGGGGGTGGCGCGTCCGACGAGCGGCTGCGTGCGACTCGACGGCTCCGATCTCACGCATTGGAATCCAGACGAGTTGGGGTGCCATCTCGGGTATCTCCCACAGGATGCCGAGCTGTTCCCGGGCACTATTCGCGACAACATCGCCCGCATGAGCGGCATTGACGAGGGGGCCGTCATCGAGGCCGCAATGCTCGCCCATGCACATGAGATGATCCAGCAATTGCCCAATGGCTACGACACCGCGATCGGTGATGGTGGGCTGCGGTTGTCCGGTGGGCAGCGCCAGCGTATCGGGCTCGCCCGGGCTGTCTATGGAGTGCCCCGGCTCATCGTACTGGACGAGCCGAACGCCAACCTCGACCAGGCCGGCGAGGCCGCGCTATCGGCGGCGCTTGCCGAAATGAAGCGCCGGGGGGCGACGCTGCTCCTCGTCGGGCACCGGCCGTCTACCATTGCGCAGGCCGACAAGATCCTCGTGCTCAAGGACGGGCGCGTCGATGCCTTCGGTTCGCGTGACGACATTCTCAAGCGGCTGCGGGTCGCAGTCTCCGATGTGACGCCGGCCGAACGCGAGCCGGCGCGCGAGGCCCAGCTGGCCGGTGCAACAACGTAAGGCGTGCGTTCAACTCGTCAATTTTGGAAGGTGGACCTTGCCATGACTGAGTCCCGATCTCTTACCGTGATTGAACGCTCAACCGAACTGACGGTGACGCCCGTCAGCGATGGCGCTGCCTTTCGGCGCGCAATGCGCGGGCCCAAGTTCGCCGGTATGCTGATGATCCTGGTGTTTCTAGGCGGCTTTCTGGCTTGGGGGATCACCGCCCCGCTCGCGGGCGGTGCGGTAGCTCTGGGCACGATCAGCCCCGATGGCAGCCGTCGTACCATTCAGCATCTGGAGGGGGGCATCATCGCCGAGCTTCAGGTGAAGGATGGAGACCGGGTGAGCCTCGGCCAGCCGCTTGTGGCGCTGCAAAGCTTGCAGGCCGAGTCCGTAATGAACTCGCTGCTCAACCGCTATTACACGCTGACGGCGACCCAGGCGCGGTTGCAGGCCGAGCAGGACGGATTGCCGAAGATCGCGTTTCCGGCCGAGTTGGTCGGCAAGGATGCGCCCCATGATCTCGCGGTCATCGTGCAGGGCCAGCGCACCATGTTCGACACCCGCACCAATTCGAACAAGCGCAGGCACGAAATCCTTCACAGGCGGATCGAGCAGTCGCAGCATCAGATCCAGGCGCTTCAGGCCCAGGCCAAGAGTGCGATCGCGCAACTCGCTCTGATCGAGGAAGAGCTGAAGGGCAAGCGCTACCTTCTCAAGAAAGACCTGATCCGCAAGCCGGAAGTGCTGAGTCTCGAGCGGGCGCAGGCCGAGATCAATGGCCGGCACGGGGAGTATCTCGGAATGATCTCACGCGCCGAGCAGCAGATCGGCGAAACCGAGGTGCAGCTGCTGGCGCTGGACGCCGAGCGGGCTGACGAGGTCTCGGAGCAGATGGACAAGGTGCGGGTCGAACTGTCGGACGTGACCGAAAAGCTCCAGGCAAGCCGGGACATCCTCACCCGAACGGTCGTGCTCGCCCCGGTCAGCGGCACCGTGGTCAACCTGAGGTTCAAGACGATTGGCGGCGTCATCCGTGCCGGAGAGGCTATCCTGGATATCGTGCCGAATGAGGAAGCGCTGCTGATCGAGGCGCGCGTCTCGCCTGTCGACATCGATGTTGTTCATCCTGGATTGTCGGCACAGGTACATTTGACAGCATTTGCGCGGTGGGCGCTGCCTCGCATCAACGGTGTCGTTAAGTCCGTTTCGGCTGACAGCATTCTCGATGAGAAGACAGGTCAGTCGTATTATATGGCGCGAGTTGAAGTAAATCTTGAAGAAGTCAATATATTGAAGGATATTGTCGAGCTTCTTCCTGGTATGCCTGCCGAAGTTCTTATCGTCTCTCGCGAAAGAACGTTCGTCGACTATCTCATAGAGCCTTTCAGAGATGCACTACGTCGGAGCTTCCGAGAGGTATAGTGGTATAGATATAGGCAGACCCAAATAAGGCATCGGGAATTTTCGGAATCTCGATATTTTCGAAATAACGTCTTGTGTTTGTATGTTTCGTATTGTTTCTTCTTGTTTGCGGACACATTGAGAAACGAAAGTCACGTAAAGGACAGCCAGGTACCCTAAGGTAAGTATGGCTTCACTATTATCCATCGAGGCGAGATGTTGATTCCTTATTATCTGATTTTGAGCGGCCATGACCAAATAGTTCCACCATAGGGGAAATATCATGAGCGTTAAGCATGGTGAATGCACCGAATACGTGCGAATTGTTCTAATTGACGATCTACCGTTTCGAAGAGCGAGCATTAAGAGCTTGCTGGAAAACTGGGCGCGAGAAGACGGGCTTCGGCTCGATGCCGTCGAAACTACGGGCCACACCGGCCTGGAGCAGCTCATAGGCACCGTACAGCTTGTTGTATACAATGTAGGCGGCGTCTCCATGGAAGCCGTCGAATGGCGCCGCAACATCGACGAACTGCGGCAACAACTGCCTGACGTGCCCCTGGTCATCATTTCCGAGCGCGATAATGCCGGCGATGTCGTGGAGGCGCTGAAGGCGGGTGCCCGCGGCTTCATCAGCGCCCAGATCGCGCCGTCCATCGTGTTCCAGGCGCTGCGCTTCATCATGGGCGGCGGGGTGTATTTCCCACCAAGTGCGCTGCTACAGGCGCAGGCCATCGCGCAATCGGGCGACTGGCGCCGGCCCGGCCCGGCCAACGGGGTCGATCAGCGCCAGTGCGGCAGCCTGACCGCCCGCCAGAACGCCGTGTGGAGGCTGCTGCAGCATGGGCACTCCAACAAGGTCATCGCGCGCGAACTGGCGATGTGCGAGTCGACGGTGAAGGTTCATATGCGGCAGATCATGCGTAAGCTCGGCGCATCCAATAGGACCCAGGCGGCACTGTGCGGGGGCGAGCCCGGCCCGGCAGTGGACATCCAGCCGGCGGCAATCACTGAGGTGGGCGGGGCCGAGCCCTCGACACTGGGAATTTGACAATAATGCTCGCGGCGATAGTTGCGGCACAGCCGGTTCGCTGCGCGGCGTGTCTCGCTGGTAGGTGCTGCCATCCAACATAAAAGGAGTACGGATATTACGATTCCGTGTATCGCCTCCTGACTAAGCTTTTGGGTTCTTATACCTTTGCTTGCATTCTCGTTTTGGTCGAACCGTACTATAAATATGCTAACTCTCTCCGAGTTTTAATTGGGATTGGCATAAAAGTTACTGCGTTCAATTTGTTGGCGCGAAATGAAATGTCCGATGCCAGGTGACGAGAGGATCTGACAGCGATGCAGGTGCTGCCTTGCCCGAAGTCGTCGAATACGAATTGGAGCCTGTAGTGCTCATAGCCGATGCCTATGCCCTACGCCGGGCGGGTATCGTCTGTCTGCTCCGCGACTGGGCAAGCATGCATTCGGTAGACTTATGTTCGGTCGACCTGCCAGATATGAGCGGAGATCAGGACGTTCCATTGAAATGCTGCCTTTGCGTCGTAAGTGTCGGGTCGTTATCGCTGATTGATGAAACAGCGAGTGACTGGCTGACGCGGCTAACAGACCGCTTCCCGGCAACCCCCTGGGTCGTCCTCTCTGACAGGACAGAACCGGTTGAGACATTACACGCGCTCAAACAGGGCGCTTGCGGTTTTATTCCGACGTCAATGTCCCCGGATCTGGTGAGGCACGCCTTGTCTTTCATTCTGGGTGGGGGGACGTTCTTCCCGCCGGAAGCTTTAATGGCTCATCCAGTTGGTAAACTCAAAAGAGCTGCGCTGCCGGGCAAACGCCGCTCGGATGGAGGCTCTGAACCGGCTGGGTTTCATACGAACAAGATCGCGCAGTTCCACGATGGGATAGGTGAGGATGGCTGTTTCAAAGAGATGTGGTCAGCGATGGCCTCATCGGTGATCTGGCCTGATTTTGGGGTGCGAGCTGTTTCATCGAGGGTCTCAACGGCTGGTGTCGAGAATGACTCCGAGACCGCAACTATCATCGCTTTTCCGCCATCTTATCGGAGCTCGCTAGGCTCAAAGCGCCGGCCGAAATGACTAAAAGAATATAGCGATGTTCGCCCGCCCAGCGCGTTCGGCCGCAAGGACAGGTCGCTAATTGCAATGCGCCGAAGCCTCCAGCCGTGCCGTCGAAAATCGGGCAGCGTACCCTGTGCTGACGTCATGGCGCGACGAACAGGCGGCTAATGTCCGACGTATAATGTGGCCACCATCAAGAAGTTGCGGAACTGATAGAGTTGGCGAAGGTTACGGACGCCGACGCATAGTCTCTGCGAGTAGCAGCCGACCCTGCGGGGGTTGGGGTGACGGTGCCACTTCACGCCACGGTCAATGTCAGCATTTGCCAGGGGGATGCAGGCAAGTTCAAGGTAGGCAAGGCATTGCCTGCGGTGTTCTTCGGAGACTGGCCGGGCATCGTTCGGGTGGAAGCTGTAGAAGCAACCGTCGGGCTCCCCGGAACTGGTGTGAAATTCCCAGAGCAACGCGATGCGATGGGCTTGGGAGGCAGTCAGCATCGTGGTTCTCATGCGCATCGACGTGGTGACGGCCTCCCAAGCCTACGCGATCCAGGGCGCCACCCTCAAAGGCCGGGAGCATGAGGATGGCGATTTTCGTCAGGCACGACCTGGCCCCTCAGGCAGAACAAAGCAAGGAGGCTACGTTACCGAACAATGCGATGCCTTCGGTGTGCATTCCGCCCTTCCATTAGCTACCAACACTCGCAATTCTACAGCTGAAAGAGGGGAGATCATCGTCAGTGCTTGTCGTTAACTCGCTCATTAGGCGGTCGACTCATTAAACCACATTCAGATTTTGATTGAAGCAAGTTTGATGCCTGCAAGGAAATTATCCGGTCACTGGGCGTATCGTGTCGCTACAGTGCAGTAGTGCCTGAACTTGTTGAAGAAGCGCTCGACGAGGTTGCGATAGCGATACAGAAACGGGCTGAAGGTCGGCACGTTCGTGCGGTTGGGCATGGGCTTGATGTTGGCGAAGGCGCCCCGCTCCCTCAGCCTTTGCCGGAGTTCGTCGCTATCATGGGCGCGGTCGGTCAGGAGGGGCTGGCCTTCGGCAAAGCGTCGAGCATGTCGCGGGCGCTGCGCTCGCACGGATCGGACGCGTCGCAGAAAGGCCGTCAGATTCGCCACCCAGCTCCGGCTTCGTTGCGAATGTCGGATCGGTTGAGACATGGGCAGGTCTCAACCGATTCCGACACTTCCTATTGAGCGAAATCTGACCACTGATGTGCAGGCAGCGATAGCCGGCAACCGGTGTTCGACTCCCCTTCGGCGCGCAAGGGAGGACTTGGTCCGCCCCGTTTAGTCGGATTTCCACGTTGGGTCACGATCGGCGAGCCTAAATCTCGCCGCGCCCGGTGCACGCTTTGCTCCGCCGACGCGCCAATGCATGTCGGCGCACCTCATTCGTGTCCGCGACAGTACCCCGTCAGAAGCTGACCTTCAGCGTGGCGTTAAAGCCGTTCTGGGTGACGCCATCGCCGAACTGACCAGTATAGGCGATGCCGAGCGTGGTGGAGGCGCTCAGGGCGACGTCGAGTCCCGCTTCCAGAAGCGCGGCATCCTCGGCGATCGGCGGGCCGGAGATAGTGAAGGCCTCGCTACCGGCGAAGGACTGGGTCGCGAGCGGGATGATGTCGCCGAAGGCATGCCGCCACCCCAGCGCCCCGCGCAACGTCGCCTCGGCGGTACCGACGTCGAGCCGCGTCGAGGCGCGCAGCCCCAGCGTGGTGAACGTCGTATCCATGGTGGAGCTGCTGCCGATCAGCGCCGCCGCTCCCCCCGTCTCGCCGTAGGCGTCGGTGTGCAGGCTGACATAAGCCAGGTTGGCAAACGGCTCGACCGCAAAGCCGACCGAGGTATCGATGCGGTAGCCAAGCTCGCCGAACACCTGGAAGGTGCCGGCGTCATACGAGCCGGAAAGCGAGTCACTAAAGCCGGCAAAGCCGACGGCGCGCGAGGTGTCGACGTCGTGCCACGTATAGGCGAGGCCCGCACGGAGCCCGAGTGGGCCCCACTGGTTGCCGCCATACAGGCCGACATGCCAGTTCTCGCTATCGCCGGATGAGTTGCGCGCGTCGACGTCGAAGTCGGTGTAGCTGTAGCCACCGACCACGCCGAGCCGCCAGCCCGCCGCCAGCGGTGCATCGGCGCCGATGAGGAAGCCGCCGGTGGAACTGGACAGGCTGGCTGCGTTGCCGTTGCCGCTCATCTCGCCCCATAAGCCGAAGCTCGAGGCCCACATGGCGAAGGTCTCGGTGTCGGCCGGCACTGCAACGGCCTTGAGCGCCATGCCGGCCTCGCTGGCCGCCACGCCGCTCGGCGCGGCGTAGGACATGACCGACGCGCTGGACGCCCCGACACCACCCTGCGACGCGCGCAGCCGGTCGATCATCGCGGTACGGATCAGCCCACTCTGCTCGATGAACATCGCCTTGGTCGACGCGTTCATCTCGCCCGACAACTGCTCGAAGGCCGACTGTGCCTCCGGGACGCTGGTGAGCGACAGGAGCGCGTTATAGAGCGCGAGCGACGCTCCGCTCTGCGCCAGCGTGTCCAGCGCTGCGGCCGTCGCGAACTGGTTCGGGGTTGCCGCCGCCGCCGTGAAAACCGCCCCGCCGCTGCCCTCGACGGCAATGGTAATGCCAACGCCGTTCAGCAGATCCTCAAGACTGACATTCAGGAACAGCGCGTCCGTCACGAGTTGGTCGAAATTGCCCGTGGTGCCGCCGGCCGCGCTCAGGATGACGTAGGTCTGTCCGTTCTGATAGCTGGTCTGTGGATCGATCGCGATCAGTTCCACCGTGCCGCCATTGACGAAGGCCTGCCCGGTCGCGACGATCGTGTCGCTGGTGCCGTTGCCCGCCAGTTCGACCTGATAGGTCGAGCCTGCATTGAACGTGATGTCGCCGTTCACATGCAGCGTGCCGATGGAGTTGCCGGGCGCCACAATGCCATTGATCGTGGTGGTGCCGACGGTGCCGTTGCCGCCCAGCGTGCCACCGCCGAGCACGGTGAGCGTGCCGCCGAGCGAACCGTTTACCGCGAGTCGCCCCGCGGCCACCGTCGTGCTGCCGGCGAAGCCCAAGCTGTCCCCGGTCAGGTCCAGCGCGCCGGCTCCGGCCTTGATGATCGCGCCATCGCCGGAGAGAGTTCCGGCATAGGCGATGTCGTCGGAACGATAGAATTGCAGCGTGCCGCCGCCATTCACACTTGCCGGGCCGATGATCGAGCCGGATGTGCCACCCGCGCCGAGGGACAGGGTGCCGCCATTGACGGTCGTTGCCCCCGTGTAGGTATTGTCGGCGACGAGATAGGTGAATCCCGCCTCGTGCAGCACGGATGTCTGCCCGCTGTCGTAATCCTCACCGGTCTTCTCGGTGATGAGCACCGGCGCGCCAGCTTCGGTGCCGGTGGTGGTGAAGTAATAGCCCGTCCCCGTGTGATTGAAGACGATGGTACCGGCGCCGCCCGTGGACGAGACCTGCGCCGCTTCGATGACGCCCGGCGCGACCGGCGCGCCGCTTTCCG
>LNAP01003395.1_pt1 | contig 15233 bp, 17 predicted proteins | sample 602601 | NCBI WGS metagenome assembly LNAP01 (sample SAMN02440304, study PRJNA202911) | soil metagenome | biome: Subtropical and temperate rainforests or woodlands; isolation source: soil samples (1 kg each in a 20% v/v slurry with milli Q water) were... ...
CAGCGGCAGCACGCCGATGGTCAGCGCCTGCGCCAGCACCACCAGCGCGAAGCCCCCGGCCAACTGCCACTGCCCCGGCAGGCGCCGCAGCGCGCGCTCGGTGTCCTCCGGGCACGCGCATCCCAGCCGGCCGGCGCGCGCATCATAGGGCTCGATCGCGCTCATCTCGGCTCGATGTCGTCATCGTTCAGCACGCGCAGCGCGGCGCCGTCCATGTCGTCATACTGCCCGCTGCGCAGCGACCACAGGAAGGCGACCAGCCCGAGCAAGCCAAGGCTCAAAGCCGCCGGCAGCAGATACAACAGCACCGTCATGACACCTCCATATCCCGCATGGTCACCCGCGCCCGCAGCGCGTTCAGCGTGACGATGACCGATGAGCCGGACATGGCCAGCGCCGCCACCAGCGGGGTGACGAAGCCGCCGATCGCCAGCGGCACGGCGATAAGGTTGTAGATCACCGCGATCTGCAGGTTCTGCCGCATCAGATGCCGCGCCTTGGCGGCCACCACCAGCGCGAACTGCACCGGCGCCAGCCGCTCGCCGAGGAACACCGCGTCGGAATGTGCCCGCGTCACGTCCGCCGCGCTGATCGGCGACATCGAGACATGGGCGCTCGCCAGCGAGGGGGCGTCGTTGATGCCGTCGCCGACCATCAGCACGCGTCGGCCATCCTTGGCCAACCGTACCAGCGCGTCGATCTTGTCGCCGGGCCGCGTATCGCCCTGCCAGTCCGCCACATTGAGCGCGATGGCGACGGGGGCCACCGCCTCGATGCGGTCGCCCGATATAATAGCGATGTGCCGCCCGCCGCGCCTGATGGCGTCGACCACCGCCCGCGCGTCCGGCCGCAGCGCCTGGCGTATGCTCAGCAGAGCACAGCGCGTCCCCACTTGTATCGCCACCAGCGAAGCATCCGGCTCATGCGCTGCGAGCGCCCGCGGCTCGCATTCGCAGAAGGCCGGACTGCCGAGCCGGGCGACCTGACCGTCAATCACGGTCTCGATGCCGAAGCCGGCGACGTCACGCACGTCGCCGAACGGCGTCGCACCCGGCCGGGAAGCGGCGACCGGCTTGGCCAGAGGATGCGAACTGCTCAGCGCCAGCCTTGCCGCGATCTCCATGAGATCGGCCGGCACATGGTCCTCATTGGCAAGCCGCAGTTCCGGCAGGGTCAGTGTGCCGGTCTTGTCGAACGCCACGATATGGACCTCCGCCAGCCGCTCGAAGGCGTCGCCGGAGTTGAGCAAGATGCCGTGCTTCATCAGCGTGCCGGCGGCCACCACCTGCACGGCCGGCACGGCGAGCGCCAGCGCGCAGGGACAGGTGATGATCAGCACCGCCACCGCGATCAGCACGGCCTGATGCAGCGAAGCGCCGGCGATCAGCCATCCGACCAGCGACAGCGCGGCGGTGGCATGCACGATGGGCGCGTATAACCGCGCCGCGCGGTCGGCGAGCCTGATGTAGCCGCTGCGCGCGGTCGCGGCGCGCTCCAGCAGCCGCTCGATCTCTTCGATAAAGGTGTTCTCGCCGGCGGCCGTGGTGCGGATATGCAGCACGCCATCATGGACCAGGCTGCCGGCATGCACGGTGCCGCCCTCACCCACCGCGCGCGGCAGCGTCTCGCCGGTGACAAGGCTTTCATCGACGGAGGCCGAGCCGGAAACGATGAGCCCGTCCACCGGCGCACGTTCTCCGGCGCGCACCATCACGAGGTCGCCGGCCTGCACGGCGGCGGCGGGCACCGTCACCAATGTGCCGTCCGGCTCAATGCGGTTGGCGGTCTGGGCTTTCAGCGCGGCAAGATTGCTCGCCTCGGCACGCGTCTTGCGGCGCATGGCATGGTCGAGATAACGGCCGGTCAGCAGGAAGAACAGCAGCATCACCGCCGAATCGAAATAGGCGTGCTCGGCATGGTTCAACGTCTCGAAAACCGAGACGCCGAGCGCCAGCAGCACGCCAAGCGAGATCGGCACGTCCATGTTCAGCGTGCCGCCCTTCAGCGCGCGGATCGCGCTCTGGAAGAAGGGCTGGCCGGCATAGGCGCAGGCCGGCAGCGCGATCAGCGCGGAGAGCCAGTGGAACAGGTCGCGCGTCTCCGGCGTGATGTCGCTCACATTGCCGGACCACACCGAGACCGACAGCAGCATGATGTTCATCGCCGCGAAACCGGCCACGGCAAGGCAGCGCAGCAGATGCCGCGCGGTGGCGTGCTCCATCTCCTCGACCCGGTCGGCCTCGAACGGGTAGGCGCGATAGCCTACATTGCCGAGCGCCGAGAAGATCGCGCCGGGGCGCGGCTCGGCGCCCCTGGCCCAACCCACGGTGAGCCGGTGGCTGGTGTAGTTCAGCCGCGCGCGGGCGATGCCGGGCAGCGCCTCCACCGTGTCCTCGATCTCGTCGATGCAGGCGGCGCAGTCGATGCCCTCAATGGCGAACGCCATCTCCGCCTGGCCCGAGGCGTCGGCGCGCAGAAACAGCGAATAGTCTTCGAGCGAATGGTTCTGCGCCGGCTCGGTCTTTGGCGCGATGGCACCGCGCGGCAGTGCGAGAACGTCGCTCATGGCCGGCTCATTTGGTGATGATGCGGTTGGTGGAGCGGAACAGCCGCTCGCCATTGCGCGCCAACTCGATCACCAGATCCCACTGGCCGGGCGCCTCCGCTGGCGTCGCGCGCCACTGGCCGGCGCCGATGGAGGTCGCCTCCAGCGCTTCGTCATAGCGCCGGTCGGTCGGGTGATGAAGCGCGACGGTGAGGTCCAGTCCGGTCAGCGGCTGGCCCTGTGCATCGCGGGCGGTCACATCGAGCCGGCCGGGCACGAGAAGCGCCTCGACCTTCCAGTGCCGCGCCGCCTGCGCGATGGCGGCGTCGGATTCCTGCTTGAACGCCAGCCCGGCCTTGTAGGAGCTCTCGGTCTCGACGCCGCCGAAGCTCACCACGGCGGCGCGCACCATGTAGGCATTGACCGCGAAGATCACCCCGAAGAAGCCGATGAAGCACATCAGCACCTTGAAGCCGGTCAGCGGGCGACCGGGCGTATCGGATGGAGGTGTCGCGGAGCGCGCCATGGTCAGGGTCCCTTGAAATGGTCGGGTGCCGAAGTGCTGCCGCCGCCCTCGAGGTCGAGAATCTCGAAGGTCACGCCGAGGGAGGCATTGGCCGGCAGCTTCGCGTGGGTGGAAACCAGCACGCGCAGTTCCTCGGTCTGGTCCGGCCCGACCGCGATCACCGGGTCGTTGCCTGTGGCGGCCTCGCCGACGATCTCGACCACGGCGTCAGGCACGCCCTCCACGCGGATCGCGAAATGGCGCGGCTGCAGTTCCTTGTTGATGATGCGCAGCGTGTAGGCGTTGCGGATCGAGCCGTCGGAGAGCTGCACGAATAGCGGGTTGCGGTCGTGGATCACCGAGACGCTCTCATAGCCGCGCGTGGCCAGCGCGAACACCATGATGCCGCCGATCACCGCGATCAGCCCGGCATAGAGCACGGTGCGCGGGCGAATGAGCTTGGTCACCGGCGGCAGGCCCTGCTCGCGGCGCTGCACATTCATGTCGGTATCGTAGGCGATCAGCCGCGTCGGCCGGCCGATCTTGGCCATCACCGTGTCGCAGGCATCGATGCACAGACCGCACTGGATGCAGTCGAGCTGCGCGCCGTGGCGAATGTCGACGCCGGTCGGGCAGACCGCGACGCACTGGTCGCAATCGATGCAGTCGCCACCCGGCAGGCCCTGGAGCTTCAAAGCCTCCATCTTCTTGAACGAGCCGCGTGGCTCGCCGCGATCATAGCGATAGGTGACGTTGAAGGCGTATTCGTCGGTCAGCGCCGCCTGGATGCGCGGCCACGGGCACATATAGGTGCACACCTGCTCGCGCATGTGGCCGGCCAGCAGATAGGTGGTGCAGGTGAGAATGCCGATCCAGAGATAGGCCGCCACCGGCGCGGTGCCGGTCAGCAGCTGCATCACCAGCGTCGGGGCGTCGGCGAAGTAGAGAACCCAGGCGCCCCCGGTCCACCACGCCACCATGATCCAGAGGAAATGCTTGGTGGCGGCCTCGAACGCACGGCGGGTTTTTGACGCGTGCTTCAGCTTCTCGCGGCGCTGGCGCGGGTCGCCCTCCACCATGCGCTCGATCGCCTGGAACAGGTCGGTCCATACCGTCTGCGGGCAGAGATAGCCGCACCACACCCGCCCCGCGACGGCGTTCATCAGGAACAGCACGAGCGCGGCGAGAATCAGGAGGCCGGTCAGGTAGTAGATTTCCTGCGGCCAGATCTCGATGAAGAAGAAGTAGAAGCGCCGGCCGGGGAAATCCACCAGCACGGCCTGCGACGGCGCATTCGGGCCGCGGTCCCAGCGCACGAATGGCAGCAGGTAATAGATGCCGAGCGTGACGACCAGCAGCGCCCATTTGATATTGCGGTAGGTGCCGCGCACGGCGGCCGGAAATATCTTGCGGCGCGCCTCATAGAGCGGCGCGTCATCCGCCTCGACGTCGAGCTTGGCCGCTTCTCTGGTTGCCATATTCATGTCCGGTCCCCGGATGTCGTCTGGCACTCTTCTAATCTTTGACCTGCTCCGCGTTGATACGGTCCATGCCGGGCGGAAAACTGCTTATGCGGCGAGAGGGCGCAGCTGCTCCCTCTCCCGGTCGGGGAGAGGGAGAGACAAGTCCCCCTACTGCCCGCCGCCCAGCGAGTGCACGTACACCGTCAGCGCCTTGATGGTGCCGGTGTCGAGCCGCCCGGCCCAGGCCGGCATGATGGCGCCGCGGCCGTTGCTGATACCTTCCACGATGGTGGCTCGGTCAGAGCCGTAGAGCCAGATCGCATCGGTCAGGTTCGGCGCGCCGAGCTCCTTGTTGCCGGTGCCGGTGTCGCCATGGCACGCGGCGCAGTTGGCGGCGAAGATTTCCTTGCCATGCGCGATGTTGGCATCCGGCGCGGCCGGAAGTCCGGCGATGGAGCGCACATAGTCGGCGGCCGCCACGATATCGGCACGCGGCAGCATGCCGTCGCGGCCGAAGGCCGGCATGTCGCCGATGCGCGCGTCCGCGTCGGCAGAGCGGGCGCCGTGCAGGATGGTGGTCTGGAGCTGCTCCAGCGAGCCGCCCCACAGCCAGTCATCGTCATTGAGGTTCGGGTAGCCCTTGGATCCGGTTGCACCCGAGCCGTGGCACGGCGCGCAATTGTCGCCGAAGGCGGCGCGGCCCTGCGCCCGGGCGAAGCTCAGCAGTTCCGGGGTCTGCTCGATCTCCTCCAGCGAGGCGGCATTCAGCTTGTCGGCGAACGCCCCGCGCTGGGCGTGCAGCGCGGCCAGATCGCCGCGCACTGAGTCGCGGGCGTTCCAGCCCAGCACGCCGGAGGTGTAGCTTGAGACCATCGGCCAGGCCGGGTAGGCCACCCAATAGCCCACCGACCAGACGATGCAGGCATAGAAGGTCCACAGCCACCAGCGCGGCAGCGGGTTGTTCAGTTCGCGAATGCCGTCCCACTCGTGGCCGGTGGTCGAGACGCCGGTGACGTCATCGACATGCTTGTGCGGTACGTCGGCCATGATTTCAGTCCTCGCTCAGAGGCAGGCGGGCGGCTTCGTCGAACTGCTGCTTGCGCCGGGGTGACAGCGCGTAGGCGAGCACGCAGAGGAAGACGCCGACGAAATAGATGAGGCCCCAGGTCTGGGCGAACTCGGCGAAGGCGCGATAGGTCTCGTTCATGTCTGTCTCCCCTCAGCGCACATTGGCCTTGTCGTCGTACAGCTTGAAATCGACCATGGTGCCGAGCGCCTGGAGGTAGGCGATCAGGGCGTCGGCCTCGGTCAAAGCCTGCGGATTGCCGTCGAAATCGCGCACCTGGGCACCCGGATAGCGCTTCTGCAGCGCGTCCATCTCGGGGGCGTCGGTGGTGGCCTGCGTGCGCAGATCCGCCAGCGCGTTCTCGATCATTTCCTCGCTGTAGGGCACGCCGAGAACGGCGTTCACCTTCAGGTCGGTGGCGACGTTGTTCGCGTCCAGCCGCGTCTCGTGCAGGAACGGGTAGCCCGGCATGATCGAGCCCGGCACCACCGAGCGCGGGTCCGCCAGATGCTGGCGCTGCCACTCGTCGGAATATTTGTTGCCGAGACGGGCAAGGTCCGGCCCGGTGCGCTTGGAGCCCCACTGGAACGGGCGGTCATACATGCTCTCGGCGGCCAGCGAGTAATGGCCGTAGCGCTCCACCTCGTCGCGCAGCGGGCGCACCTGCTGGCTGTGGCAGTTGTAGCAGCCCTCGCGGACATAGATGTTGCGGCCGACGAGCTCCAGCGGCGTCCACGGACGCACGCCGGAAACCTTCTCGATCGTGCTCTTGAGATAGAACAGCGGCACGATTTCGACGAGGCCGCCGATCGAGATGACCAGCAGGATTCCGAGCACCAGCCAGATCGAGTTCTTCTCGAAGAAGGCGTGCTTGGCCCAGATCGTCGTCTTGGGCGCGGGAGTGGGGTTGGGTGTGGCGGTTGCCATGATGGAAATCCTCACTCAGCCGGGACGAGAGACGGGGTGGCGCCCAACAGGGCCGCCTCCGGCGCGCGGATGGTCATCCAAACATTCCAGGCCATGAGGAGAGCGCCGAACAGGAACAGCAGGCCGCCCACCGCGCGGATGATGTAGAACGGGTGCATCGCCTCGACCGTCTCGATGAACGAGTATTCGAGGAAGCCGAGCGAAGTATAGGCCCGCCACATCAGCCCCTGCAGGATGCCAGACACCCACATCGCCGAGATGTAGAAGACGATGCCTATGGTCGAGATCCAGAAGTGCCAGTTCACCAGCCGCAGCGAATACATTTCGCGCTTCTGCCAGAGCCACGGCACCAGGCAGTAGATCGCGCCGAACGAGATGTAAGCGACCCAGCCGAGCGCGCCGGCATGGACATGGCCGATGGTCCAGTCGGTGTAGTGGGAGAGCGAGTTCACCGCCTTCACCGACATCAGCGGCCCCTCGAAGGTGGCCATGCCGTAGAATGCGACCGACACCACCATGAAGCGCAGCACGGCGTCGGTGCGCAGCTTGTCCCAGGCTCCCGACAGCGTCATCAGGCCGTTGATCATGCCGCCCCACGAGGGCATCCACAGCATGATCGAGAAGGTCATGCCCAGCGTCTGCGCCCAGTCCGGCAGCGAGGTGTAGTGCAGGTGATGCGGGCCGGCCCAGATGTAGAGGAAGATCAGCGCCCAGAAGTGGATGATCGACAGCCGGTAGGAATACACCGGCCGCTCGGCGCGCTTGGGAATGAAGTAGTACATGATGGCGAGGAAGCCGGCGGTGAGGAAGAAGCCGACCGCGTTGTGGCCGTACCACCACTGCACCATGGCATCCTGCACGCCCGACCAGACGATGTAGGATTTCGGCGAGAACACCGAGACCGGAATGGCCGCGTTATTGCCGAGATGCAGCACCGCGATGGTGACGATGAAGGCGAGGTAGAACCAGTTCGCCACATAGATGTGGGGTTCCTGGCGCCGCCAGATGGTGCCGAGGAACACCATGAGATAGGTGACCCACACAATGGTCAGCCACAGATCGGCATACCATTCCGGCTCGGCGTATTCCTTGCCCTGGGTTATGCCGAGCAGATAGCCGGTGCCGGCAAGCACGATGAAGAAATTATAGCCCAGCACCACGAACCACGGCGCGAGATAGCCGGCCAGCCGGGCGCGGGAGGTGCGCTGCACCACATAGAACGACGTGCCGATCAGCACGTTGCCGCCGAAGGCGAAGATCACCGCCGAGGTGTGCAGCGGGCGCAGCCGGCCGAAATTGATCCATTGCAGGTCGAAGTTCAGCACCGGGAAGGCGAGCTGGAAGGCGATGATCACGCCGATCAGGAAGCCGGCAATGCCCCAGAACACTGCCGCGATGGTGCAGAACTTCACCGGGCCGAAATTGTAGTTCGGCTTGCCGTCGACCATAAGCGCAGGCAGCGCACCCGGGCGGTCGACATAGCGGTTGAGGATGACGAACGCCGCCGCCATGCTCGCCAGCGCCGACAAATAGGCGTGGAAGGCATAGGCCGCGGTCTCCGCCTTGGCCGCGACGACGATGGTGCCCAGCGCCAGCAGCACGAAGAGGACCGCCAGCCCACCTTCGCCGAAGGTTATGTTCTTTTTCGGCCCCACCAGGGCTTCGATACCATCCGCGTCCGCCATTCGACCCTCCGCCCATCCCGATCGAAAGCCGCCTCTGGCGTATCCGATCTGGAACGACTCCATGTTCTCGGCCGGAACATCGTCGCGCGGGGGGGCGGGGGCCTTGATCCACGTCAAGCCTAAGGGTCTTCACGGACGGCGCGGGTTTTGGGGGACGGCGCGCTGGAGGCCGCCATTCAGGCCTTCTCGACAATCGTCATTCCGGTCGGGAGTAAGCTGCAACCTGCCTTCCGGCCTCGCGGCTAACGCTACCTGCCCCCCTCTCCCGCTTGCGGGGGAGGGGGAATGGCGCGCCGCATTGGATCGAAGCGCCCCCTCCGGCCCGCTACGCGGACCACCTCCCCCGCAAGCGGGAGAGGGAAAGAAGGACGGACAGGCTCGCGCAGCCGGGATCGGGCGTACAACCACCCCTCGACCCACTATCCGGCCTTGCGGCCGTTCCGGGATGACGTCTAAGAGAAGGCGCGGCACTTTGGGGGCGAACGCATGATCCGGTTTCTGTTGCGCTTTCTCGGCATGTGGCTGCTGGCCGGCGGCTTCGTCGCGCTGGTGCTCGACGGCGTGCGCTCCATCGCCTCCTCGGAGATCGTGCTCACCCCGCTCGGCGTCACCTGGTTCGCCGCCAGCGAGGAAAGCTTCGCGCAGTTCCAGGCCCTCATAGAGGCCCGCCTGCCGGCCGGCACCTGGGAGACCGCGATGGTGCCGCTGATGCAGGCGCCGCTCGCCGCCGTGCTCGGCGTGCTCGGCCTGTTTTTCATGCTGCTCGGCCGCCGCTGAACGCAACCCGGGCGCCCCTCGCAAAAAGCCGAGGCACTTCCTACATTAGGGACCTGCCATCAAAGCCAAAAAACGAGGGACGTAGCATGTTCTTCTTCAAGAAGAGTCCAGACCTGCCGACCGCGGACCAGGCCCTGCCCGGCCGCGCCACGCCGCTGCCCACGGCGGAGAACCATTTCGTCAATCACCGCCCCCTCAAGGGCCCCTACCCCGACGGCTTCCAGACCGCGATCTTCGCGCTCGGCTGCTTCTGGGGCGCCGAGCGCGCGCTGTGGCGCGTGCCGGGCGTGTGGGTGACGGCGGTCGGCTACATCAACGGCCCGACGCCGAACCCGACCTATGAGGAAGTCTGCTCCGGCGCCACCGGCCACACCGAAGCGGTGCTGGTGGTGTTCGACCCCGCGGTCGTCTCCTATGAGGCGCTGGTGCGGACCTTCTTCGAGAGCCACAACCCGACCGACGGCATGCGCCAGGGCAATGATGTCGGCACGCAGTACCGTTCCGGCATCTACACCACCACGCCCGAGCAGGCCGAGGTTGCCGAGCGGGTGAAGGCAAGCTACGAGCCGGCCCTGAGGGCCAAGGGCTTCCCCGCGATCACCACCGAGATCGTGCCTGCCCCGACCTTCTACTTCGCCGAAGGCTACCACCAGCAATACCTCGCCAAGAACCCGCAGGGCTATTGCGGCCTGGGCGGCACCGGCGTGTCGTGCCCGATCGGGACGGGCGTCGCGGCGTAATATGCTTCCCTCATCCCCGGGCTTGACCCGGGGACCCAGCTCTCAAAGTCTCGTGCCCGGGTCAAGCCGGGCACGAGGGTGTTGAGGGTGCGTGTCATCACTTGAAGTCCACTCCCATCACCCTCCAAGCCACGTCCTTATGCGCGGCACCGTGCTCTCGTGGCTCTTGCCCGTGCCGTTCGGTCATGCCACCCATCCATGCGCCCCATCGCGGACCAACACTCCAGGCCGAGGCACATGGAAAAACTGATCGAACGCTTCATCTTGCTCAGCCGCTGGATCATGGCGCCGTTCTATGTCGGCCTCGTCATCGCGCTGCTCGTGCTGCTGTTCAAATTCGTGAACGAGTTGTTCCACTTCGTCACCCACGCCCCGCAATTCGACGAAAGTGACACCATTCTCGGCATATTGGCGCTGATCGACCTCACCTTCACCGGCAGTTTGGTCGTCATCGTCATCTTCTCCGGCTACGAGAACTTCGTCTCGAAGATCGACGCCGAAGGCCATGCCGACTGGCCGGAATGGATGACCAAGGTCGATTTCTCCGGTCTCAAGCAGAAGCTGCTGGCTTCCATCGTCGCGATCTCCGCCATCGCGCTGCTGAAAGCCTTCATGAACCTCGACAAGGGCGTGGACGAGAAGCAGCTCACATGGCTGGTCATCATTCATGTGGTGTTCGTCGTCTCCGGCGTCTTCCTGGCCTGGACCGACAAGCTGTCGGACAACGGCAAGGGCCATTAGCGCCATAATCCCGCGATCTTCGCGTCTATAATACTTAATGACGCTCCACATATGTGATAAGCAATACTGACCTATCATCGGATCGACCGTGAATGACCGACACGCCGCGCGATGACGCCCCCGAGGTGCGCACGCCTGCCGACCGCAAGGACGGCCGGATGGCGCCGCTCGCCCGGCTGCCGGTGTTCTTCGATCTGAAAGGCCGCCGCGTGGTGCTGGCCGGCGGCTCGGAAGCCGCGGCGTGGAAGGCCGAGCTGCTCTCCGCCGCTGGCGCGCAGATCGACCTTTACGCCCCCTCACCCTGCGCCGACCTTCTCGCATTGATCGACACTCCCCCCGGCGGCGCGATCGACCTGCATCGGCGCGACTGGACGCCCACCGATCTCCAAGGCGCCGCGCTCGCCATCGGCGCCATCGAGGACGATGCGGAGGGCACGCGCTTCGCGGCCGCCGCGCACGAAGCCGGCGTGCCGGTGAACGTGGTCGACAAGCCGGCCTTCTGCGATTTCGCGTTCGGTGCCATCGTCAACCGCTCGCCACTGGTGGTCGGCATCTCCACTGACGGCGCCGCTCCCGTCTTCGGGCAGGCGGTGCGCGCCAAGATCGAGGCGGTGATCCCGCAAAGCTTCAGGCAATGGGCCGAGGCCGCGCGCTCGTGGCGCCCGATGGTCGCCGCGCTCGGCCTGTCCTATCAGGGCCGCCGCCGCTTCTGGGAACGCTTTACGCAGGCCGCATTGGAGGCCCCGGAAAACGCTCCTGCGCCTGCCCTGCGCGACACGCTTCTCGCCCGCGCGGAAGTGGAGCGCGGCGACATGGCGCGCGGCTCGATCGTGCTGGTCGGCGCCGGCCCTGGGGATCCCGAACTCCTGACGCTGAAAGCCGTGCGCGTGCTGCAATCGGCCGATGTCGTGCTCTATGACGAACTGGTCGCTCCCGCCGTTCTCGACGTGGCACGGCGCGAGGCGCGAAAAATGCTGGTCGGCAAGACCGGCTATCGCCCCTCCTGCAAGCAGGACGACATCAACGCGCTGATGGTCTCGCTGGCAAAACAGGGCAAGCGCGTGGTGCGCCTCAAGGGCGGCGACCCCATGGTGTTCGGCCGCGCCGGCGAAGAGATTACTGCTGCCCGCGCCGCCGGCATCCCGGTCGAGATCGTGCCCGGCATCACTGCCGCGCAGGGAGCCGCCAGCCGCCTCGGCGTGTCGCTGACCCATCGCGACCATGCCCGCCGGCTGCAATTCATCACCGCCCATGCGCGCGACGGCAAGCTGCCGCGCGACCTCGACTGGCAGGCGCTCGCCGACCCGGCCGCCACCACGGTGGTCTATATGCCGCTGCACACCTGGGCCGAGCTGGCGGACAAGGGAATGGCCGCCGGGCTTGATCCTGCGACCCCTGCCATCGCGATCTTCGCCGCGACCCGGCCCGAGGAGCGGCAGGTCTTCGCCACCGTCGGCACGCTGGCCGCCGCGCTTGAGAAGGCAGTGGCGGACGGCGCGACAGGGCCGTGTCTCATCCTGTTCGGCCATGCCATGGGTGAGGCAGCCGCCGCTTATGGCGCGCAGGACGAGATTCAGGCCGCGCAGGCTTGATGCCCCTTACCCCAGCCGCGCCTCGAGCTTCTCGTAGAGCGGGTTTTCCGCGGTGAATACATAGTCCAGCGGCCCCACCGAGACGCTGAGGGCGCCCTTCTCGCGCAGGAACACGGCGAGGCCGTGCAGCGTCTGCGGCGGGCAGTGCAGCGTCACCATGCCGGACGAGGTGGGCGCGCCAAACGGCGCCACGGCGCGGAACCGCCGCACCGCCTCTTCCGGCGCGGCAGCCCCGGTCCCGGGCAGCAGTTGGCCCCACCAGTCGAACAGGCGCTTCCAGCTGCCCGGGTCGTCGCCAGCCGGGGTTCCCGGCACGGCGGCATGGCGCAGGGCATCACCCCAGGCGCCGAAGTACTGGCGGGCGAGGGTCTCGAAATCGCTGCTGCCGGGATCGTTGGCCGAGCTGGTCATCGCGCTCCTCCGCAGGGCTGGGTCATGGCTTGGGAATACGCAGGGTCTTGCTGATCATCAGCGACCCGGACAGCGCGAACAGCAGCACCAGCGGATGTAGCTGCCAGGGGCCGATCTGCCACTGGCCCAGCCACAGGTCGCGGCCGATGGCATCGGTGCCGGCAGCGATCGCCAGCACGATCACCAGCGCCAGGCTGGTGGGAATCGGCGTTCCCTCGAAGTACTTCACCTTGCCTTCGTCGCCGCTCATCGCCTCGGCGGTCACGTTGTAACGGGCCAGGCGGCTGACGCCGCAGCACACGAAGTAGCTCAACACCAGCCAGTCCCAGCCCCCCTGCATGCCACAGGCATAGGCCAGCGCTGCGGGTGCGACACCGAAGGAAATGACGTCTGACAGCGAGTCGAGCTCGCGGCCCAGGGTCGAACTGGATTTGCGCCAGCGCGCGATGCGGCCGTCCAGTGCGTCGAAAATGAAAGCCAGCGGGATCAGCGCCATGCCGAACAGCAGGTAGCCGCGCTCGCCATCCTGCAGGAAACGCATTGCGGCAAACACCGCGCCGGTGCCGCAGAAAGCGTTGGCGAGGGTGAACCAGTCCGCCAGATGGAACTCGCGCAGCATCGAGAAGTGACGTTTCATGAAGTCTCACGGGGCATCAAGGCCCACAGGGTACCGCGAGCGCCACCAACGGCAACAGCGTGGGCTGCCCCTGTCCTTCACCCGTCACTCACCGACCCTCATCGGCGGTGAATTTTTCGCCACCCATCTTGACAGCCTAGGGGGGTGGCGCCTGCCAGCGCTTATCCACAACGTTGCCCACGCGTAATCCACACCCCCTGTGGACAACTGGTTCTCACCGACTGCGACGCTGGACATTTCCTCATCACCTCAAGCCGGGGTTTCCCTACTTCCCAAGCCGATGGGCTGACGCTATGGTCTGCGGCGGACCCGCCGCCGCCACGTCCGACTCCTTACCGACGGACGATGCTGATGCTGGATGCACGCACCCTGGCCGCGCAGTTGCGGCAGCCCCATGGCGAGGCCGCGCTGGCCGTGGGCGAATCGATGAACCGCAGCAACGGCGCCCTCAACCAGGCGGCGATCGCATTGCTGGCCGTCGCTGCTGGAGAGCAGGTGCTGGAGATCGGCCCAGGCAACGCCGCCTTCGCGCCGTTGCTGCTGCAGGCCAGCGGCAGTCGCTACGTGGGCGTTGAGCTGTCCAGTGCCATGGTCGACGCCGGCAACCAGCAGCTTGCCGCCAGAGGCCTGGCCGGGCGTGCCGCGTTATGCGAGGGCGATGCCCATGCCCTGCCCCTGGCTGATGCCTGCGTCCATGCGGCGCTGGCGGTCAACACCCTGTACTTCTGGCCGAACCTGGCCCTGGTAATGGAAGAACTGGCGCGGGTGCTGCATCGCGGCGGCCGGCTATGCCTGGCCTTCGGCGATGCTGGATTCATGCGCAGCCTGCCCTTTGCCGAGGACTTCGAGCTGCATGAGCTGGATGCAGTAGCGCTGGCGCTGCGGGTGTCCGGCTTCACCGTCACGGCATGGCGCTCGCATCGCCAATGCTCGGCCGGCAATGACGGCCAGCAGAGGGAAAAGCACTTCCACCTGCTGCTGGCGCAGCGGCGCTGAAGCTCTCCCCGCCGGGCATGGCCCGGCGCTACCGAGGCTGCGCCGGATGGTAGCGCCGGACCATGTCCGGCGAGCGCAGCGGCCCCCGGAATGCCTCAAAGCCGGCTGAAGGACCAGCTCTGCATGCGTCCATCCCGGTATGGCATCACTCCGTGGAACGGGCGCGGATCGGCATCGAACACCAGCGGCAGGAAGTTGCGGTCGCCCTCCCACATCGGCAACTGGTCGAGCTTGTCCACGTCCACCCACTCCAGGGTGCCTTCGTGGTTGCCGCCGTGCGGGGCACCCTCGAAGCTGTCGATGATGAACACGAAACCGAACCAGTCCTCACCGTGCTTGCCGAAACCCGGCCAGCTGATGGTGCCGCGCAGGCGCATGGCCGTGCAGTCGATACCGGCTTCCTCGGCGATTTCGCGGCGCATGCCGGCGGCGACGTCCTCGGTCGGCTCGACCTTGCCGCCCAGGCCGTTGTACTTGCCCAGGTGGTGGTCGCCTGGCCGGGTATTGCGGTGGATCATCAGCACCTGGCGACGATCGGGCGAGAGCACATAGCCCAGGGTGGCGACGATCGGGGTATACGGCATGTGCGGGTCCGGCGGCGGGTCAGCCGTGGATTATCGCCGATCAACGCACCAGCGACAGGCGACGGTCGCCCTCACCCACCACGTTGCCGTCAGGGTCACGGCGCAGGGTGGCCACGCCATGGCCGCGTTCGGCCAGGTATTCCAGCCATTTGCCAAGGAAGGTGTTCATCCGCATGCGATGGCTGATCAGCTCGGCCGGCGGTGGGTACAGGCCCATGGTGTCCTGCCAGCGGCGGCCGACGTAGCAATGGGTAGTCTCGGCCTGGCGCGCGTCCCGGTACAGGCGGACTAAGGCCGATGGGTCCGGTTCACCGGTCACCGGGTCGGCCAGGTCATAGGTCAGGCGCAGCTCCACGGTGTAGCGGTGGCACTCGATCACGTCCAGGCGCACGTCCAGGCCATCGCCTACCGAAGAGACATAGCTTCCCGCCACCAGCTCGGCCGGCGCGAACAGGCGCACCAGGTGACGGTAGTTCTCTGCGTACAGCCCCATGAGCCAGCTCAGCCGGCTCAGGCGGGGAATGCGCTCGGTACGGGGCAATGCTCGGGCCATGGGTTGATCCT
>LNAP01004879.1_pt3 | contig 15231 bp, 20 predicted proteins | sample 602601 | NCBI WGS metagenome assembly LNAP01 (sample SAMN02440304, study PRJNA202911) | soil metagenome | biome: Subtropical and temperate rainforests or woodlands; isolation source: soil samples (1 kg each in a 20% v/v slurry with milli Q water) were... ...
CAAAGCTATCGAAAGCGACGGTTTCAAAAGCCTGAAAGAAGGCCAGACCGTTTCCTTCGTGGCTGAGAAAGGCCAAAAGGGTATGCAAGCTGCACAAGTCCGCCCAGAGTAATTTTCTGGCGCACTAAAAAAACCCCGTCCATGTGACGGGGTTTTTTATGGTCGAAACAAATGCCTGAAGCAATCAGCCGCAATTGACGCGGGTGACCACCAGGTTGTTGTCGGTGTTCAGGTTCAGGCGATCGGAGCGGTATTCCAGGGTCACCATGTCATCAGGCTTGAGGAACCGGGCATTCTGCGCGCCTGAGCGGGTACGTGCCTGCTCCAACAATTGGGGCGAAGCCTTTTTGCCAATGGTGAATTCGGCAGCTTTTGCTTCACAACGGCTGTGGCCGGTATCGGTCGCCACAGGGTCCTTTGCCGACTCGGTAGACGTACTGCTGCAACCGGCCAGCAGAGTGGCGGCCAAAAAAGTACCCAATGACGCGAGCTTCCAAGGCATGAAGCCTCCTTTTTTCAATAGTTAAGCTGAGATCGTGCGACCGTCATTTCGGCGTTTGGTTTCAAGATGAGTACCATCGCCCCGCCCTCGATCCGGACAGCGACGAGTTTGCCTGAGCATCACCCTGCCGTTCATTATTCAATCGTGACTGAATATGAACAGCGATCAATAGACGTCGATGTAGTCGAAAGGCGGTTTCGGCCAGTTCTCCTTGAGCGCATTGAAAATCTGCATCACCCAGACCTCGTCGCTGGCCGCGACCAATCCGACATAACCGGAACCCTTGGCCCAGGTTTCCAGGCGAAACAGCAACCCGTCGATGTCCGTACCGCCCACAATACCCGAGGAAATGTAGGCGATACCGCCCTTGGTGACCCGCAACTGAGTATGTTCATCGTCGCTGGCAGAGGCCAGCAACTGACGCACCGCTTCGAGGGTCAAGCCGTCGGGAGTGTTCAAATCGATCTGCACAGCGCGGTCCTTGAAAATTCGTCAAAGACCAAGTGTCGCATAGCCCTCCCCTCATGCCTAAGTCGGAGTGCCAAACGCCGCGCAAAATGGTTAACTCGATACTCAGCCTTTCCGACTTCACGAGCGCCATCATGACCACCGTAAGCATCGACGCCGACATCAAAGCCAAGTGGCCACAAGGCCACAGCTCTTACAGCCCGGGCAGCCCGGAAGAGCTGGCAATCATTGGTATCGATTTGCTGGTCAAGGAACTGGGAACACAAGCCGCACAGACATTCATCAAACAGGTTCTCGAGAAGTACCCCGCCGACTATAAGGGCGCAACAGAGACCGAGTAGCGCAAAAAACCCGCAGACTGACACCTGCGGGCCTATGACTTACTTCAAACGAGACAGACGCTGGGTCAACAGGTCGAAGAAGCCCTGAGCATCGCCGCTTTCAACCCAGAAGGCATTTTTCGGTGCCTTCAGCCCGTCATACCAGTCGACAATGGTCTGGCCGAAGGTCGGCCCTTCGCGGCTATCAACCACGACGTTGACCGAACGCCCCGTGAACAGCTCTGGCTTGAGCAGGTAAGCGATGACCGTGGCGTCATGCACCGGGCCACCCGGAATGTCGTAATGCTCCATGTCGCCTTTGACGTATTCGTTGAGAATATTGCCTACCAGTTTGCTGGCATTGTTGTTCAGAGCGGCGATTTGCTTCAGGCGCGCGTCACTGGTCAGGATCTTGTGGGTCACGTCCAGCGGCAGGTAGGTCAGCTTGACGCCACTTTTGAGCACCACTTCCGCAGCCTGAGGGTCGGCGAACAGGTTGAATTCGGCCACAGGGGTAATGTTACCGCCATTGAAATGCGCACCACCCATGATCACCACTTCCTTGATGCCCTGAACGATTTCGGGCTCCTGGATCAGCGCCAGCGCCAGGTTGGTCTGTGGACCGAGCATGGCGATGGTGATGCTGTGGGGTTTGGCGGTCTTCAGGGTATCGATCAGATAATTGACCGCATTGCCTTCGGCCAGGCCTTTCTTCGGTTCGTGCACCGTGACACCCGACAGGCCTTCCTTGCCGTGGATGTTCTCGGCATAAATCGGCGTGCGCATCATTGGTTTCGGCGCGCCCGCGTAAACAGGCACCTCCTCGCGCCCTGCCCACTCGCGGGCGAGACGCGCATTACGCGAAGTCTTGTCCAGACGCACGTTGCCCGCAACGGTGGTCAGCGCACGAATATTCAACTCCTCCGGCGATGCCAGGGCAAACAGCAACGCGACCACATCATCGGCACCCGGATCGGTGTCGATGATCAGGTCGATCTTTTCCGCCGCTTGGGCGCTAGTTGTGGCAATCAGGGACAAAAGCAGCAGACTCCGAAGCAGATAGTGCAGTTTCTGAGCATAGCGTTGCATAGGGCACTCCTTGTGCGTGGGAAGAACGGAAAGTTAAAACGTTACGCCAGCCACCAAAACGATGTTGCAGTACGGCTGACATTCGCCTGTACGAATAATCGCCCGTGCTTGTCGGCTGAGTACTTTGAATTGGTCATGACTGAGCAGCTCGCGCCGCCCCAGTACACCGTCGGCATTCAGCTCATCCAGCGCGCTCAAGGCCGACGGCTTCTTATCCAGAATCTCATGGGCCAGCACATGGCTTTCGACCTGCATTTCGCTCAGCACAACCTTCAAGGTACTGACGAAGTCTGGAATACCGTGGGTCAAAGCCAGGTCGATCAATTCGACGCCGGGCGGAACCGGTAGGCCGGCATCGCCGATCACCACCGTGTCGCCATGGCCCAGGGAGGCGATCAGCCGCGACAGCGCGACGTTGAGCAAAGGAGTCTTTTTCATGGTGCTTTAAAGGCCTGTACATCGGACAAGGTGGGAATCGAAGGTTGCGCGCCAGCCCGGGTGACCGACAGCGCTGCGGCGACCTGGCCGAAACGGATCGCATCGGCCTCGCTTTTGCCGGCCGCCAACGCCGCAGCGAAACCACCGACGAACGTGTCGCCGGCTGCTGTGGTATCGACCGCCTTCACTTTCGCTGCCGGGAAATGCTCGAAGCGTTGGCCATCGGCGAACAGTGATCCTTGAGAACCCAGGGTGATGATCACTTTGCCGGCGCCCATGGCGATCAAGCGGGCCGCGGCGGTTTCGGCGGTGCTCAGGGAGTCCACCGGCAAACCGCTCAGGGCCGAGGCTTCGCTTTCGTTGGGGATCAGGTAATCGATGGCCGCATACCAATCCGCCGGCAGCGGGCGACTGGCCGGCGCCGGATTGAGAATCACGGTTTTACCCAGCTCACGACCGCGCTTCAGAGCATGGCCGACCGTAGCATCCGGTACTTCCAGCTGACAGATGATGACATCCGCCGCTTGTAACACCGCGTCGAAACGGTCGATCACTTCAGGCGTGAGCGCACCGTTGGCACCGGCAACAATCACGATCGCGTTCTGACTGTTGTCATCGACCACGATCAACGCTACGCCACTGGAATCTTCGACCGTGCTGACCGCCTGGCAATCGATCTGCTCGGCCAACAACGCCTCGCGCAGCGCTTCGCCATAGGCGTCGTTGCCGACACAACCGACCATCGACACTTGCGCCCCCAGCCGCGCCGCGGCCACGGCCTGGTTCGCGCCCTTGCCGCCGGAAACCGTAGCAAACGATTCGCCGATCAACGTTTCACCACCACGGGGCAGCCGTGATGCCCGGGTTACCAGGTCCATGTTCAGGCTGCCTATTACCACTACTTTTGCTGGCATACATCACTACTCGTCAATTCTGTTTCAGCGGTGCTTTTTATTTCAGCGGTATTGGGAGAATGTACTGGCCAGCGGCGCAGTCGATTCACGCAGGACAATACTGGGCGTCACGATGCGCTGATCGGTGGCCAGATCCGGTGTGGCAATCCTGCGCAACAGCACTTCGGCCGCCATCTCGCCAAGCTGCAGGATCGATTGACCAACGGTGGTCAGCGCCGGATAGACGTAACGGCTCATCTGGATGTCGTCGAAGCCGATCACCGACAACTCGGTGGGCACACGAATATTGCGCTCGGCAGCGGCGCGTAACACACCGATGCCAATCATGTCGTTACCGGCGAAGATCGCGCTGGGCGGGTTGTTTTCCAACAGGATCGCGGCGGCGTTGTAACCGCCCGTGCTGGTGAAGTCGCTCTCCAGCATGCGCTCGCGCGGCACTTCCACACCCGCCTCTTTCAAGGCGCGGCAATAACCGGCCAGACGCATCTGCGCCACGCTGGTACTCCCCGGCCCGCCAATCGTGGCGATGTCCCGATGCCCCAGATCCAGCAGGTGCCGGGTCGCCAGATAGGCACCGTATTCATGATCGATGCGCACCAGATCGGCATCGAGACCTTCGAGCCCACGGTCGACGATCACCATCGGAGTACGCACACCCGCCAGACCTTCGGCCAGACCGCTATCCCCCCCGGCTGAGGCAACGATCAGGCCGTCAATGCGTTTTTCCAGCAACACGCGAAGGTAGCTTCGTTGCTTGTCCGGGTTGTCGTCGGAGTTGCAGAGGATGACGCAATAGCCGTTGCGCTCGCAGTAATCCTCGATGCCACGGGCCAATTCAGCGAAGTACGGGTTGAGGCTGTTGGGCACCAACAGGCCGATGGTCGCGGTGGTTTTCGCTTTCAACGACCGGGCCACGGCACTGGGCACGTAGTCGAGACTTTTGATCGCCGCCTCGACCTTGATCCGCACTTCCTCACTGACCGGCCGCGTCTTGTTCACCACATGGGAAACCGTGGTGTAGGAAATGCCCGCGAGTGCCGCTACATCCTTGATTGTTGCCATGACTCAGGTCCGCCGGCTTGCGCGCTGACTGCGATAAGTATCGAGCACCACCGCCACCACGATCACCGCACCGGTGATGATGCGCTTGGTGGGTTCGGTCGCGCCGATCTGCGCCAGACCGGCCGCCAGTACCGAGATGATCAGGACGCCAAAGAATGTACTGATGACCGAACCGCGCCCGCCCATCAGGCTGGTGCCGCCGATCACGACCGCGGCAATCACCTGCAGCTCCAGACCGGAGCCGGCGTTCGGGTCCGCCGCCTCCAGGCGCGAAATCTGAAACAATGCAGCAATCCCGGCCAACAGCCCCATCAGACTGAAGACCATGATTTTGTAGGGCTTCGGATTGATTCCCGCCAGGCGCACTGCTTCTTCGTTGGTGCCGATGCCGATCAGGTAACGACCGAACACCGTACGCGTCAGCACTGCCTGGGCGATGAAGATAATCAGCAAGGCAATGATGAATGACGGCGAGATGCCAAACGCGATCGGGTTGGACAGCCAGGCGAAAGCATCACCGATGTAGGCGGTGCGCGAACCGGTCATTTGATACGCCAGGCCTCGCGCCATTTCCAGCACGCCGAGGGACACGATGAACGATGGTATCCGCCAGGCCACGGTGATCGAACCGGTGATGGTCCCGGCCAATGCCCCCACCGCCATGCCGAGCAAGGCCGCAGGCAAGACGCTCCAGCCCCAACCGAGAATCGCCACGCTGACCGCCGAGGCTGCGAGCGCCAGTACCGACCCCACCGACAAGTCGATACCGCCGATGATCAATACGAAGGTCATGCCGACCGCCAACACCATCAAATCGGGAATCTGGTTGGCCAGGGTGCTGAAGGTGTCGTAAGACAGGAAATGGCTGCTCAGGATCGAGAACAGCGCGACCATTGCCAGCAAGGCACCGGCCAGGCCCAGATAAGTACCGAGCCCATAAAAATTGCCACTACGTTTGCCGGCCAAAGATGCAGTATTCATGGAAGATCCCTAGGCGCCGCTTCGTTGAGCAGCGCATCACGTTTTTGGTAGCCGGCGAACGCGGCGGCAAGCAAATCATCCTGGGTCCAGCTGTCACGCTCGAAGGTGTCAATCAGACGCCCAGCCGACAACACACCGATGCGATCGCAGATCAGCATCAATTCGCGCAGGTCGCTGGACACCACTACCAGCGCTTTGCCCTGACGGGTCAACTCACCGAGTAATGCATAGATATCGAACTTGGCGCCGACGTCGATGCCACGGGTCGGCTCGTCGAACAGCATCACCGTGCAGTCGCGTTCGAGCCAGCGGCCGATCACGACTTTCTGCTGATTGCCGCCGGACAATTCCGAGACCAATTGCGTCGGGCTGGAACTGCGAATGCGCATAGCGTTGATCTGACGCTGGGCCAGAGACATCTCGTCACCGTTGTTGACGAAGCCACCGCTGGAAATCACCGGCATATTGCCCAAGGCGATGTTGGCGCTGATCGATTGTGTCAGCAGCAGGCCTTCGCCTTTGCGGTCTTCGGTGATCAGCGCGATGCCGTGACCAACCGCGTCGGCCGGAGAACGAATACTCACCACCTGAGCCGATGCGCCCAGCGCGACGATGCCGCTGTCGGCTGTATCGGCGCCGAAGATCAAGCGCAGCAACTCGGTGCGCCCTGCCCCGATCAATCCGGAAATCCCGAAAATCTCACCGGCGCGCACTTCGAAAGACACGTCGCGGACTTTGTCGGAACGGGTCAGCCCTTTGACCGTCAAGGCCGGCGCGCCGATCTTGCGCGGCCCCATGTCGATGTGCTCGCCCAATTCACGGCCGACCATCAGGGTGACCAGTTGCTCGCTGTTGTAATTGGCCATCGGCTCGACACAGACCAGGTTGCCATCGCGCAATACCGCGATGCGCTGGGCCACCCTTGCCAGTTCTTCGAGGCGGTGGGAAATGTAGATGATCGACACGCCACGAGCCTGCAGGCGAGTGATTTGCTCGAACAGCATTTCGACTTCACGGGCCGTGAGCATTGCTGTCGGCTCGTCGAGAATCAGTACGTGGCAATCGCCGATCAGATTGCGGGCGATCTCGACCATTTGCTGATGACCAATACCTAGTTCACCAACCAAAGTATCCGGATCGATGGCGTCCAAGCCGACCTGGGCCATGGCCTCGATCGCCGCCTTGCGCAATTGCTTGCGGCTGATCCAGCCACCATGGCTGGGCAGGTTGTCGAGAAACAGGTTTTCCGCTACCGACAATGTCGGCAACAGATTGAGTTCTTGCATGACCATGCGGATGCCCAGCTCTTCGGCCTGGCTCCGGCTGCCGGGACGGTAATCCTGCCCCTGGAATTGCATCTGGCCGGTGGTCGGCGTGACCAGTCCGCCAATGATTTTCGACAACGTGCTTTTACCGGCACCATTCTCACCGGTCAGCGCCAGCACTTCACCGCGCATCAGCGTCAGATCGATACCGGTGAGGACAGGTTGGGCATAGGTTTTACCGATACCGCTGACCGAGAGGACAGCGTTCGGGGCGCAAACGGACATAAAAACTCTCCATGTGCTCGCCCCAGGAGGCGAGCACCGTTGTGTCGCCAGAAAGACTACTTGGTAACCAGCTCTACCGGAGTTTCGATGACGCCGTTGGCGCCGCTATCGACTGTCTCGCCCTTGATGATTTTCAGCGCAGTCTCGATGCCGAATACCGCTTGGCGGGCAGCGAACTGGTCGGCGGTGGCCAGGACGCGGCCATCCTTGAGCATTGGCTTGATGGCGTTGATGTTGTCGTAACCGACCACTTGCACCTTGCCGGCCTTGCCCGCCGCGCGCACGGCAGATACCGCGCCGACCGCCATACTGTCGTTGCCGGCCAACAGGGCCTTGATGTTCGGGTATTCGCTGAGCATCGACGAGGCAACCTTGCCGCCCTTGTCGATTTCCCAATCACCGGATTGCAGGGACACGACCTTGATCTGCGCCGCTTCCATCGCATCCTTGAAGCCCGCCGTGCGCTGTTGCGCGTTGGTGGTGGTGGAAACGCCTTCAATGATGCCGACTTCGTCACCAGCCTTCAGCTGTTTGGCCAGGTACTCACCCACCAGACGCGCGCCTTTGCGGTTATCCGGGCCTACGAATGGAACCGTGATGTTTTTGCTTTTGACCACGGCCGGGTCCAGCTGGTTATCGATGTTGATCACGGTGATGCCGGCATCGACCGCTTTCTTGATGACCGGAACCATGGCCTTGGAATCTGCCGGAGCGATGACCAATGCGTTGACTTTGGACAAAATCATTTGCTCGACGATGCGCGTCTGGCCGGCCGTGTCCGTTTCGTCCTTGATGCCGTTGGAGATCAGCTCGAAGTCGCCGGAGTGGTCTTTCTGGTAAGCCTTGGCGCCGTCTTCCATGGTCAGGAAGAATTCGTTGGCCAGGGATTTCATGACCAATGCGACTTTAGGTTTTTCAGGGGTTTCGGCGAAAGCCGAAGAGACGGGCAACGCGGCGGATGCGGCAGCCAGCATTGCGACAGCGAGAAGACGTCCAGCGAATGGCAGCTTCATGGGTTCACTCCGATCTTATGATTATTCTGAGCAACGCTTGCGCTGGACTCTGCCCTTACGGGATCAAGCCATCAAGGGCGACCGCGCAAACGTTTGCGTAGACCGAACTATGCGAACCCTATCGAGATTTGTCAACGACCCGTTTTGTGTCCCGACTGGCAAAAGCCAACCCTGCCTCACGCCGTAGTGCTGACCAAATTGCCGCTGCTGGAACCCTTGGCCAGCTCTTTGACCAGATTGCCTGTCACTTGCGCGAGCGCACCGCTGGTATCGGCGATTTGCCCCTGAATCGACATAACAGCGGTGGCTTTGGCTTCCGGGGTCGGATAATTCGCTGCCTGAGCGGCCGCCAGTTGTTGCTGCTGTTCGCGCAGTTGCTGCTGAAGTTCCTGCATGCGTTTGAGCAGTACCTGCACCGCAATACTTTGATTGCTGCTTTTTTCGGACTTGCTTTCGCCCTGAGTCTGCGCACCGCCACCGGTTCTGACTTGATTGTCACTACCCGCCTCCTCACCCAGCGCTTGGGTTGAGGCGTCGGACGTCGCTTCACTCAAGGCGTTGACAGTCGCCGGAGACTTGCCCGCGAGAGTGATGGCACCTGCATTTGGAAAACCGACAGCAAACGACATGTGAACTCCTGGAAAAATTTGATCCCTTTAAAGGAGCATCGACCTGCGCGGGAGTTTCTTTAGCACTGATTTTCGATTTCGCAAGGTGAATTTCTTAATGGAGGTCGGAGAGCCGAACGCAAAAGCACCCCATGTTCGGGAACCCGGACGAGCAAGTGCGAACACTTTTCCAGACATTTCAATAATTTATATAAAAAACATGAGGTTAAAAGATCTTCTTGTTGAATGTCAGGCTGGTACAGATCCTGCTCTTCCCCTACACCCCCGGCATTCAGATCTGCCTGGGGCGCTTCTAGATGAACCTGCATTCCGCACTGTCTCACTACTAGAGAAAACAATAATGAAATCTGTCTTCAACACTTTTATTCCGGGCGCTTTGGCCCTCCTGCTTCTCCTTCCTACCGCCCCTCAGGCTAAAGAAGTCGAAACAAAACAGAAACTGGCGAACGTGGTGATCCTGGCCACCGGCGGCACCATCGCCGGCGCGGGTGCCAGTGCCGCCAACAGCGCCACCTATCAAGCGGCGAAAGTCGGTATCGAACAGCTGATCGCTGGGGTTCCGGAACTAAGCCAATTGGCCAACGTCCGCGGCGAACAAGTGATGCAGATCGCCTCCGAAAGCATCACCAACGACAACCTGCTGCAACTGGGCCGTCGGGTGGCTGAACTGGCCGACAGCAAAGACGTCGATGGCATTGTCATCACCCACGGCACCGACACGCTGGAAGAAACCGCTTACTTCCTCAATCTGGTGGAAAAAACCGACAAGCCGATCATCGTCGTAGGCTCCATGCGCCCTGGCACCGCCATGTCGGCCGACGGCATGCTGAACCTGTACAACGCCGTCGCCGTGGCCAGCAGCAAAGACGCACGCGGCAAAGGCGTACTGGTGACCATGAACGATGAAATCCAGTCGGGTCGCGATGTCAGCAAAATGATCAACATCAAGACCGAGGCATTCAAAAGTGCCTGGGGCCCACTGGGCATGGTGGTCGAAGGCAAATCCTACTGGTTCCGCTTGCCAGCCAAGCGCCACACCATGGATTCGGAATTCGACATCAAAACCATCAAGAGCCTGGCTGACGTCGAAATCGCCTATTCCTATGGCAACGTCAGCGACACCGCCTACAAAGCCCTGGCTCAATCGGGCGCCAAAGCCATCATCCACGCCGGTACCGGCAATGGCTCGGTCTCGTCCCGCGTGGTTCCCGCCCTGCAAGCCCTGCGCAAGGACGGCGTACAAATCATTCGTTCTTCCCACGTCAACGCCGGTGGTTTCGTACTGCGTAACGCCGAACAGCCTGACGACAAGTACGACTGGGTTGTGGCTAACGACCTGAACCCGCAAAAAGCCCGCATCCTGGCCATGGTCGCGCTGACCAAGACCAACGACAGCAAAGAGCTGCAACGGATGTTCTGGGAATACTGATCCGCCCTCGCCCGACCTGTTCTGGTCGGGCATCGCTGCCACCACTCGCCAGCCTTGGTGAGTGGTTCACGACCTATTCCGATAGAAAATTTCCCATCGTCCTACACCAAACGGAAAAAACTACTGTCAGAGGATTTTCTTGAATTTTAAGCAGTTGCGAAAATGCTTACAGTTAAATACTGTATGCACGTACAGCTTAATAAGGATAATTCCGTGGCCACTACCTCTGTCTCTCCTGATACCTATGAACGCCTGGGTATGCGCGTTCAGAAAATCATCAATTCCCCCACCGCTCAAAAAGCCAAAGCAGCACTGATCTTCCGTCTTCCAGATGAACCGGTGGATGAGTGGGAACGCTTGCTCGAAGAAATCGACGAGAACGATAACGTCACCCTCGCCCATCGCGACGATGGTGGTGTGCAGATTTTCTGGGTTGTGCCAAAGGAAGACTGAGTCAATGAGTGTCCGCTGGTTTGCTTTACTCCTGCTGTTCATCACCCTCGGCGCCCAGGCTGGCGCCCCACGCACCTTCAACGAAGCCAAGAAAGTCGCGTGGAAGTTGTACGCGCCGCAATCCACCGAGTTTTATTGCGGCTGCAAATACACCGGCAACCGCGTGGACTTGGCCGCCTGCGGCTATGTGCCGCGCAAAAACGCCAAACGCGCCTCGCGCATCGAGTGGGAACACATTGTCCCGGCCTGGCAGATCGGCCATCAGCGCGAATGCTGGCAACAAGGCGGTCGCAAGAACTGCACACGGTACGACCCGACCTATCAGAAAGCCGAGGCCGATCTGCACAATCTGGTGCCGAGCATCGGCGAGGTGAATGGCGATCGCAGCAACTTCAGCTTCGGCTGGTTGCCCGTGCAAACCGGTCAATACGGTTCGTGCCTGACACAGGTCGACTTCAAGGCGAAGAAGGTCATGCCCCGCCCTTCCATTCGCGGCATGATCGCCCGGACTTATTTCTATATGAGTAAGCAATACGGCTTGCGCCTGTCAAAACAGGATCGGCAATTGTATGAAGCCTGGAACAAGACCTATCCGGTACAGGCCTGGGAACGTCAACGCAATCAGAGCGTTGCGTGCGTGATGGGGCGCGGCAACGAGTTTGTCGGCCCGGTGGACATGAAAACCTGCGGCTGACCGGCCGCTGAAAACACAAAGGCCTGGGGCATTACACCTCAGGCCTTTATTCGTTTCTAAACGCCGTTTTTTGTTTATTGAGCCGTCGGATGTTCGACCACCAGCGCCTCGATATTCCTTTTCTTTGCCCGGGTGAGCGCTGCCGTCACCTCAGCTTGCTTGTCTTGTGCCTCGGTTTTCGAATTGAACGGCCCTATCAGGATCCGAACCTTTCCGTTCTCCCTGATGACGCTGGAAACGAAGCTATGCTCAATCAACCAGCCGCTCAGGTCGCTGACCGCCTGGGGGGTTTCGCCGCGCACCTCGACGTCCCATTGTGGACCGGTTGTCGCTGCGGGCACGGAGGCGACTGCCGGTTGCGGCTTTTGAGCGTCAACCCCCTTACCCTCACCGCACCCGGCCAACGTCAATACTGCGATTACCAAGGCCATTTTGCGCACAACGCTTCCCTCTGAATGCTGAAAGCGGCGATTTTAACACTCATGGATCCTGCTCGAGCGCCGCAAAATGGGCGCAAAACAACGAGAATGATGGTTGCGGCCTCTGTATAGTTACGCCTTGGGAATTAATGCAGCATCTGCGCGTCAGAAAGAGGCACCGCACTAATCTATACCTATACCGACCTCTGCACTGTCCGAATCAGGTGCCCCACAAAGCAATCAAGGAGAAAACCATGCTGATACTCACCCGCAAAGTCGGTGAAAGCATAAACATCGGTGACAATATTACGATCACCATTCTGGGCGTTAGCGGCCAGCAAGTCAGGATTGGCATCAACGCCCCGAAAGACGTTGCGGTGCATCGCGAAGAAATCTACCAACGCATTCAGGCCGGCCTGACCGCCCCAGACAAACCGCAAACCCCCTGAATCCTGCTGTGGTCAGTAGCCAGCCCATTCTGCCTCGAATAACGGCTGGCTAAAGATTCAAGCACCGCATCGCCCTCTGCCCAGCCTCTTTGCGATACCGTCGCAACGTGGAGCCGATACTACCGCCCATCTCATGCCATGACTGTCAGACGTTTCGGATTTGCAGCGAGAAAGAGCTTCCTCATTCCTGGCTAACCAAACGTTACCCCACGCGCCATGCCCGTGGCAGCTACGACCATCAGCACCAGCAGCAGCGCTTCGATATGACTGATACGGGCAAACAGCGTTGCGCGCCCGGTATCGATAGCCGCCCCACGCCCCAGCGCAATCCGCCATTTGATCAGCGCCACCATCGGCGCAATTTCAAGCAACAGGATAAGGACGAAGAGCGTCATTTTGAGGTGAAACAGCGGCTGGTGAAGGTAGTAATCAGTGCCTTTTTCATACCCACCAAAAGCTCGCATCCCTCCCGTGACCAAGAGAATGACTGCAGAGCTCCCCCACAGATTATCCGCAACCAAAACGCTGCGCGCCTCCCCCGTCCCGGCAATCAGACGACGTAAAGCCGTACCGCGGGTCAGTACCGCCCAGAAGCCTAGCGAAAAGGCCAAGAGGTGAATCACCGCCAGAAACCAGTGAGCCAGCATCGACATACTCCTTACAGACGAAGTTGAAACAGCCCTACAGTAGTAGTTCATCGGCGGGGATTTGCCCACGCACGCGGCTCCGCTGATTATCCGCAATCACCACCGCCAGGGTGATCAGTATGCCGGAGGCTTCAACGCCAGACAGAATTGGCAAATAGCGGGCACAAAAAAGCCGGGCTCCTGATGGATACCCGGCTTTGAGAACCTGGACTTAATCCGTTCTTTTTGAAGTCGAAGTGCGAGCGTTGCTTAGTCCTTTAGCATTGTGATCGCCAGGCGTAGAGGCCGAAATGGCAGAAGCCTTCGTTACTCCTCGCGTATCCCGGGAATTCGCAATGCCCGAAGTCACCGAACCATGGCCGCTAACACCATTACGATCGTTACCGTAGTGGTTGCCACTGAGACCATGGTCGCGTACAGCTTTGCCTGCGTGATCACTGCTCAAGCCATTGCCGTGGCCATTGCTGACGCCGCCGGAATGGCCGGAACCACCGTGGCCACTGCCATTACCGCCACCATTGCCACCACCGTTACCACCACCATTGCCGCCGCCGTTACCACCACCACCACCACCACCACCACCACCACCACCACCACCACCATCTTTCGCGTAGGCGGAACTCATGATGGACAGGTCAGCGGGCAATAATGGGGCGGCTGCAAGCATCATCACGCATGACATGACGGCTGCAAAACTCTTGTTTTTTAATAACATGGGGAGATTCCGTGTGGTTGATATTGCACGGAGTAATTGACTGTTTCAGCGGCACACAGTTCAAAAGCCGACGACCAGCGGGCAGGCAATGTGCAATTATCGAAAAAATGCACATTGCTTCCCGTGATTTACAGGTCGTTATGCTGCGAGGACACGATTGAATTGGTCAGTTTCATATCAATCGAATGCGCCATTGAGAACCTCGTAGATAATCCCGGTAGCGATCGCCACCAATATCAAGTCAGTGCCAGCCTGCCGCCACTCGTAGCCATCGTAATGCGGAAGCCTGCCGAGCAATCGGCCATCGAGTTTTTTGGCGATCCCCGGCGGTAGCGGTTTTCCACGGGCGAGGTTTTTTTGAATGCCGGGTGGCAAGGCGGGCCCGGGGCTCCAGTAGTCGCGATAACCACCCACGATTCCAAGAACACTTCCGTGATTGATGCTAGGGCCGTGACTCCAATCGTCACCCCCTGAACCTTTGCCTTTGTTTCCATGGCTGGCGCTGCCATAGTCCTGGATGTTTTGTGGATTTCCCTTGCCGCTTCCCTGGCCCTTCCCGTTTCCCGGGTCGGCCAATGCAGTCATTGAACCGGACGCCAAGGCAAGACACGTCATAGCGGCAATCAACGAGCGAGATCTAAACATATCCGTTCTCTCAGAAAGGGGATGCCCCCTGCAATGTAGACGGTTATGGCTGTATTAGTTCAGAAACTGTGTTCACTGGAGCGACAGGGCCAGACGGGGAAATCGAACGAATGGAGAGCAGAGCTGGCCCAGTTAGTTGATAGCTGGGCCAGCTGAAACACTAACAACCACTCCCGCCCCAAGCCAGTCATCTGCACCACCTGGCTGCCAGCAAGTCGCTTACAACGGGCAGATAGCGATAACTTCATAGCCATTGCCTGCGGAGCTGATCTGCACGGTCCAGCCTTGCGCAAAAACCATGTCATGGTCCTCGACAATGGCACTTATGACGGGACAAAGCTCTCTGGCTTCCTCTGGAGAGCTGTCTACTGAGATGTTGACCGAACGATCCTCGGCAGAGAATTCGGAGGCTTGGGTCAAGGCGTCGTTGCCATCCAGCATTTTGCAGAGCAATGAGGCGTTCTCGACGGACTTGTCTGTAGCACCGGCGTGAGCCAATTGAATCGTCGCAATCGTCAGTAAAAAGAACATACCCGCTGCGTATTTATTTCTCACTTCCATGTTCCTTGGATGGGGTGAAGAAATACTAATTCATGAGCGTCTAGTCCTGAAATAAGTTGCAGCTGCTAGTAGCGCCTCATAGCCGATCCGTTGCCGACATCCCGCCAGTAGCGCCCGCACCAGGAATAGTTTTTTGGAATATTTTTGCAGTGGGAGTTTTGCAAATCGCAGACAACAAAAAAGGGCCCACCTTTCGGTGAGCCCTTCTAGACCGCCCAGCAGAGCGGATTTTGTTTGGTAGGCGCGATTGGAC
>LNAP01003398.1_pt1 | contig 15227 bp, 22 predicted proteins | sample 602601 | NCBI WGS metagenome assembly LNAP01 (sample SAMN02440304, study PRJNA202911) | soil metagenome | biome: Subtropical and temperate rainforests or woodlands; isolation source: soil samples (1 kg each in a 20% v/v slurry with milli Q water) were... ...
ACACGCCTGCCGACGCAGCGTGCGAGTGAGATAACCGAGCTGTTGCCGCACAGGTGGGCGCCCGTTTAATCACACAAGGTGTGTTTGGCGGACGCTTACGTTTGTAGGTGACTTCTACCAACATACGTTCGACACCAGTCGTGATGGAAACGTGAACAGCTCGCTACACGCTGACATTGGGAAATACGAAAAGCTTTTTCAAAAGGCGGGAGTGACTGTCGACAAAGAGACATTGAGTCGAAGCTGGAGGTGTGGTGTCACCGTATGTGATTTTATTCGTGCACATCTGCAGATTGATATGCAGTCACAGCATACGTATGAAACCCAAATCATTCCTCTGGCCAGTCAAGCGGATGCTAACGCCGTGCACGCGGACGCCAGCGTGGTGAAGCTGTTCTACCAGGAGCATTACAAGTACGGATGTCTGTCCAACAACTGGGGCGCCAGTAAAGGGCTGGATCACTACAACGATGTGTGCGTTGTGCTAGGTGCTACTCACTGGAAGGTCTACGAAACATCTTCGCTTGCCGCGCTCCCCCCACAGACAAAAAACAAACTCTACGTTGCCTTCTCACGGACACGAGGGAGGCTGTTTCTGGCACCCGAAAAGCTTTTCAAACCGTTCAAAGCTGTTTAGGTCGCAACCATGACTGGCAACGTCTGGCGAAAGACTATGCTCTGCGAGCATACTTTGCCGGTGGAGTGCAGTTAAAATAAATTTCTATAAGCATGGTTTATAAGCGTACAGCCAACACACATTCCGGACTCCAGTATTAAGGGCAATTGTGTCCGTCTATTTTTAGCGGACGCAGTCACCTTTGTCGCCCGGATTTCGGTGCGCCAACGAAGCTCTTACCCCAAATCCTTCAAAGACTAGGTCGTGCAGGACTGCTTGCAGCCAGGCGATACGGTTTTCAGTGTTGCCATCAACCACGGCAACACTCGATGACGCATAGCCGGCCTACCGGCAACCAATAAATGGCTTTTGCCTACCGATACGCAGCAATCCTGCCGAGGGCCAGCTCGAGCGTCCAAGCGCGGCTTCGTCCTGCTCACGACCTAAATGTCGTCGAAACCGGTGTAGTCTGGGAGGCAGCTGAATCCAAGTGATTGGAGATGCCGCTGGTCGGGTTTTATCTGGGAGTTTACTTCATACCGTTGTCATAATCCCCCTCCATGAGTGCTCGCGGCTAAAGCCTGCATAAAGACTTGAGGATGACGTCGTGACCTACGAACCTACTCAGAAGGGCAATCCCCATCGCCTTACTGTCAAGCAGCACACATTCCCCAAAACAAGCATTGCCCGTTTCGCTGGGCAGAAAGGCAATGTTGAGCTGTTCCTCAAATCCCTAGACAGGGTCATCCAGGCGAAGCCGTCTAATGAGATTTTCTGTGCTGAAAGGGCTTGGGATCAGCTGGCGGAATCGGGTTTCATGAAAAAGGTCGAAGACGACTTTCAGGCTCTTGCTGGTCGGATTCTTGATGATGACCTGGTGTCGTTCAAAAAGGCCGACTTAACAGTCATCAATGAGTTCTATTGTCTGTGGAATATTCGCGCAATTCACAGGCAGGACAGGGTTAAAGACCAGTCCATTTACATGGAGAATTTGCTTGGACTGTCGCGTGTGTACACCAAGGATGAGCAAGAGCAGCTGGAAAAAGAAGGCATCAGCACCATCCGAGGAGACTTCAAGATAGCCGGCAGATTCCTGGCTAGTCCGAGTATCAGGCTGCAGGTAGCCCAAGCAGCGAAGGCTATGGGAGACTCAAACTGGAATATCCTGCGTGCCATGGAGGGGGAGTTCATCGTGCCGGACAATGCTAAGCGTATGTCAATGTTGCCCCTCAGTCCTACGGCATGCCTGTGGTACGGGCCTACTAAGCCTGTTGCCGCCGTTGAGCTGCTGTCCATTGGGGAGGTGGCGTGGATCAACGAAGCTGCTATTGAAGCCAGTACAGACTATTTCTTTGCTCGTGATCTTTCCCGGTGCCCTGTTGGTGCTGCATTCGGATAGGTTAGCCACGGCGGGATCGCATACAGACGCAAGGCACATCGATATTCCTGCTTCGGATTGCCCCCTGAGCAAGTTTCAGGACGTACTGAGCCGCGCCGGAGTGTCGTTCATGATTGGTATTCCAGACGCTTCCAGCGCGACCACAGGATGTTTTCCGTTTTGAGCAAATACTTCGATCATTTGACCCAGCAGCTCCACAGCAAGATTCAGCAAGCAAAGGTCTACATCACCAAACACAACCCCACTACCGGCGCCTTGGCTGAAGCGGTGCTGCGAGAATTCCTCCAGGAGCACCTACCTCGCGGGGTAAGTGTTGAGGAGGGCTTCATCATCAGCCCCGATGGTTGGCTGTCAAAGCAGTGCGACATCATCATTTACGATTCGCACCGATTCGCGCCTTTTTACCGAGCGGGCCAGTTGGTCGTCGTCCCCACTGAGGCTGTGCTTGCGGTGATCGAGGTGAAAACCTCAATCAACAAGAAAGGGTTTAACGATGTGATCAGATATTTCCAATCATTCGAGGCTGTCAGCTGGAAGTTTCGCACCTACCTTTTCATGTTCAACGCGCCTACATTGGGCAGGATCAACGCATGGTTCCATTCCTATCCGCATCCAGGACATCACAAAGAATTCGACCATGACACTTATCAGGTGTTGCCGGATGAAATCATCGGTCTTGACTCCTCGTACCAACTGAGGAAGGAATACGTCATTCACGATAGGGACGGCGCAGGGTACATGTCGTATTTCTACCAAGATCAGCAAGGAACTGCGATCAGCGCTCTAGAGCTATTTTTCCTGTCGGTCAACGGTGTCGTTGAAGCCCATCTTCAAGCGCACACATCGAAGAAGCTGACGCCGAGAGAGCAGTATCATCCTCACCGGGCTTTGACCAGTATCTCAGCCATCGACCTGTTTCCGATGTGACCAAGCCGAGCGTAAATACCCTCAGCCTAAGCCACGTAGCAGGCGGTAATCTTGTGGCTAACCATCTACGTGCCACAGTCGCCCAACGCTGCTTGTCGGCAACCCCAGCTTCCGGGAACCCTCCATTTGGGTAAGCCCCGCCGCTCTCAGCTCGCGAATCGCCTTGAGCTTTTCTTCCGCAGTAATCTTTCTGGGTGGAGTGAGCTTTTGAGGTTCGCCAGGAAGCACCTCGTCTAAAACACCCAGCTTTTCCAATTCTGCGAGCGTGTCCTTCAAGGCCGCGCGTGCAGTCTTGCCATCATGGGCGGCAGCCACAAGCGTGAGAAACGACAGTGGTGTTACACCCAGTGCCTGAGCTAGATCGGCGCTAAGGTCGACGCTGGCTGACACCGTCGATGCCTCCAAGCGGCTGATGTGACCCTGATCGGTTTGGGTTTGGAGGGCTGGTTGCGATAAGCCCCGCCTAATTCTTAGCCACTGCAACGTTGCTGCGTATGCCTTGCGCAAAGACATCCAGGCAGTCCTCTTCAAAAAGAAGACGGTATGCCGGGTTTGATCGTTCCCACTCAAATGTATATAGTCATTGTCGTGGGAATTCTCGATTTGCCATGGGGTGGCTACCCCCCGTGACTCGCTCTGAATTCTTCTTATCGCCATGAGGATCATCAATTTATGGGAAATTATCCTGAGCACGAACTGCTGCAGGATGGCCAGGCTTCCTCAGCTGGCACGTCGCTGTCGCCTGCCGAGATAGAGGCATTAGTGGCTGAGCGCTTTCCCCGCAAGGCGTACTGCACAGTCGAAGATTGGCTCATCTTCCACGTGGACGAACCTGCTGAGTCGCTTGCCCGAGTTCGTGCAACAGGCCTTGAGCCGATGTTCATGTACTCGCATTGCGTCATCTACGACGGGCACGGACGGTTCCCACCTGGAGGGTGGGTGCGCTCGACCCTATGCAAATCATTCGATGGCGTTTGCCTGTTCGAGACGCGAAACACGATCTATGTGCTGGTGGGTCAGGGACGCGAGATGAAGGCCTCGCTGAAGACAATATTCGGCTTATGTTAATTGCAGGTGCGCTGAGCGGGCCTGCTTCAAACGAGATACATGATGTTCAGGATTAGCATGCAAGACCAGGCTGGCCCGGTGGGAATGTTTGGGGACGGTCTCGCTCACTTTCACGCCGTGTCACGATCTCTCGCAACGCATTGGTATCACGTCAGTCTCAAGCGCCGGCACGATGAAAGATTCATGGCTTATGAGGAGATGGTCAGCGATGAGCCTCGCCTCGTGGAGCTACTGATCTCCCAAGACGAAAGCATGGTCATTCAGGAAGTCCAGGTCGTCACCCCAGCCTGGATGAACAAAGGTTCGAGCTGGAAAATGGAAAAGCTGACCTCCTTGTCCATGGGGTTCAATCAGGTGGAAGTGCCGATCTGCGTTCTGCAGGTCGAGAGTGGTGATTTGTACGTCAATACGCATCAGCGCGACCTAGATGTTGCAGCCCTGGTTGGGGTCAGAGAGCTATATCGGCACCGTTCTGAGACCACCGGTTTAGCATCAGCGTCGGAGGCCGTGTAGCCATGGACTACATCAATACCGTCGCAGTCGATTTACACGAAAAGCGCTACTCGGACTTTGACCTTCTTCGTATCGCCGAAGCAGTCAATCAAGACTATGACGGGCTGGTTACGGCCTACCTGGTGAATGTCCATATTCATGCGTGCAGTGCCGTTGGCGTTGTGTTCAGTCACATTTGCCCTGGGCCGTACCAACGATTTGCAGATGGTAGGCTGATTCGGACATCGGACATTCAGTCCGTTACGAAGCAAGGTAGGTTTTGGGTGATCAACACGGTCAACTCGAAGTACGTCGTTGCGACGTTCAGGCGGGACGTCGGGCGCCATAGCTTGCGAGAGTTCATGCGTATTGCGGGAGACAGGTACATCCCAACGCCTGATCGCCTCCAGTAGTCGTTGATCGTTGTTTTGGGCTTGCCCCTCTTCAGGGACGGGTGTAGTGAACCAACCCCGGAAAAGCCGGGTTTCTGCCCTGGCGGGCTTCTACCCTCAGGCCTCTGGCTCATTTAGCGCCTGCGCGCTCCGCTTGCTATCTTGATCGTCAGATTCACGGGGTGGCTTTCAACCCCTGATCAGTCCGGACACTATGGATCAGCAGCCCGACCTCTTTGGGCGACCCAAAACGGCTGTAAAGCCTCAGCCGCCCCTATATCCAGTGACGGACATTTTAAAAGGGTAAGTCTTCATCACTGAGGGGCAAGTGCGCTACTGGCAGTTTTGGCGTCAAAGCTTTATGAATGCCCTCAAGCCGACCTAACATCTCGTCGAAGGTAATTACCAGGACATCCTTGAGGCTGTTCCGATACTGCTCGAAGGCTCGCTGCTCACCAATCTTTGATGGGGTACGGCCAATGATGACAATGGCCGCCACGGCATGTGCGTGGACACGGTCATCGAGATCCTCGCTCAGACCGAGAATGTTCTTCTGCAGAACGCTTCGCTGGCTAATCACCTGGGCCACGGATCCACCGAGCTCGTAAGATGGTACGTAGGTCTTGCGGTAGGCTTTTCCGAGTAGGTCGTGCTGAGGGTGTTTGATCTCGATCAGAGCAAGGTTTCCGGTGGCCTTTGCAGCCATCAGGAAGTCGGAATACTGGCCCCCTTGACCTCTGATGTCCTTACCGCCTACATAGGGCTGTTCTGCAATCATCTTGACGGGATAACCGAACGCCATGTCGAGTACGAAAGAGTGCTCACGCAAGAAGCGTTGCCACTTATTCTCGGCGGCGTTGCTTTCCAGCATTTTCCGGTACACCTCAATGAGTTCGCCGAGCGTTATTAGCTCGATCTCCGACTTCAGCTGATACAGGGTTTTCGGTGCAGATTTCGCCAGCGCGGAGACGCTTTGCTGGGCAAGCATGACTGCCTGCTTTTGATCTTTGGGTGATAGACGAGGTGCCACTGACCCCAGCGCTACAAGATTTGCAAGAAGATCTGGCGGGAGCTTGCGTTCACGTGGAGGATAAAGCTCGGGGGCCGCTTTGTGCAGGAGCCCCGTGTAGCAAACAAGTTTTTTGTCGGCAGCGGTTTCTCGCTGATGCCGTTGAGTTAGCCGATCAAGGCTTCGCTCCATTTTCTCAAGTTGAGCAACGCCTAAACAGAATTGATTGCCCTCGATTTTCGCATCAAAATTCCCTGGCCCACCATGCAGAAACAGTGTGTCGATCCCCTCCAGATCATTTAAAGCCTGGACGATATATCGGTACTCGTAGTGGAAGCCGAGACCGTAGCGCCAGTCTTTGGTGAGCCCTACAGGGAGAAGTCCTAGTAAATCCTCAAGCTCATCCTGATTGTTAGGATGTGGATATTCCTGGAAGACGGGGCGAGTTATCACTATCGACTGGATGGTGTCGTACTTGGGTTTACCGTACTCAGAGTGCTCCGAGCGGGCGTTGATAGGATAAATGGTCAAATACTCGGAGGTGACCATTAATAAGAGATGCCAGCCCGACCCATTGTCTAGCAGAGGTACATCGCTGTAGAAAACGAGTGTCGGGCCATAGAAGTCATTTTCGTTGTATTCGCCCGACTCCAGCTCTTCGAGTTCTCCCTCGCTCAATCCTCTCGCTTCGCCATGGTCGAAACGAAGGAATGGGCCGCCATCCACGCGCTGTTGCATGGCGTACTGTGAGGGGCGCATAGATGGCATGTGCTTTCGTCCTTGATCGAGATATGGTTTCTACTTGCCCGCGCACTGACGGGGCGAGTGCGAGTCTAACGAGCCGCTAGTGTCTTGGAGAAGGGATTGACGGGAGCTTGGCCGGAGAGAACGGTATAACACTGTGATGGCTCCGAGTCGTTTATGTTTTAACTGAACATGCCAGCAATAATCCTGGCGTCGAGCAAGGCGTGGTGAGGCAGCTCTTCACCCTCGCTAGTCGGAGAAAGTGTCGTTGCGTCAGTAGGGAAATTACGAACGATTCTGGGCCATCGTCCCTCCTCATATACCAGGTCGCAAAAAAGCTCCCAATCGTACTGAGGGGCATCAGTGACGATCTCGACCTCCTTTTTGAACGACGTCAGAAACCTGAGCAGCGATATCCTGGCTTCAACAATGGGCAATGCGTAGCTCCCACCCCACAGCTGCGGAAGCACGATTTCCTTTACGAAATCACTGCAGTCTTCTTCTTTCCAAGCATCGAGCAATTCCACGTAGAATTCGCGCCCATCCTCAGCCACCAGTGCGAGTGATATCAGCTTCGCAGCCGCTGAGAGCTTGGTAAACTCACAATCAAGAAAGACCCTCACCTTGTTAGAACTCCGTAATGACTAGGGCTCGCTTGGATATGGCGCAGGAGGGGCAGCTATGGGAAATGGCCCTCGAACATCTTGGCTCAGACGGACTCCTCCAAGCGGTCATAGAAATGTGGAGCCGCGCCGCCCCTCCACCCAGACCATTGGTTGAACACCTGTCCACCAATGAGGTGAGTCAGGACGTCTTGAGCATACTGAAAATTGCCCAGCAGCGGGTAGGTGCCATCGTGCCAGGTCGAACGCCTGATGCAGGCACAGTAACGCTATACGCTCGTCACGCTAGCAACTTAGTTGATGGGCTAATTACACTGCTGCCAAAGGCGCAGCTTTCGCGAGCCTTGCGAGGCTCTTGTATTGAAATCGAACTGGGGATTTGACGTCCACGCAGGTTTCCCGAAGACCCCGCTAGCAAAAAACCTAGTAGAACTTGCCGAGCGCAGTGCCGCCCCCTTTGAGATGCTCTATGAACTCTGAATTAACTGAAGAAGAGATGCGTCGTGCCCTTTTCGGTGCGCCTCAGCCCCAAGAGCAGGTGTCCGCTCCTCTAGTACAGGAGCCTGTGCCAGAGATCGTTTCCACGAAGACGGTAGCAGCTCCCCTAGCCAAGAAGAAAGTGGCGAAAGCGTTCACGCCTAGGCTTAGGGTGACGCTCCGGGTCGGGAACGAATTTGAGGGGAAAATGACCTCGTTGATTCACGAGGCTGATACTTTGAGCTCGTTGCTTGCCGAGCAAGAGGCTGTGAAAGCTGCCAGGAAAAAGTACAAGTATGTTGAGGTAGTATCAGTTAAATCGATGTAGAAAACGCAGTTGGCTGATGAGGTAGAACCGTCGTGCGCCTACCCAAACGACCAAAGCGCTCATCCGCGATCCATGAAAGTGGGCATTAAAGAGGGAATCACTAGCAGGCTTTTCGGTGATTGCACCAGAAGGCTACTAATCCCGTAATGTTAGGTGTCGCCACGGGCCGATTTTTGTGGCGTCCGGGGAGAGAAACCTGGCTTCCGCCAGGTGAGATGAAGCATTAAGGTTGCACAAAGCGCGAAGGGGAATCCCACCCACAGCGACACTTTGTAGGCCAGCAATACTCCGGCTGCGCCACCAACGAAAGCGGCTAGAACGAAAAAACCGGCGTCTGCCATTTCCGTTCCCGGTCGAATAATAAATTTTAGTAAGCCATGCATCTGTAATTTCTCTACAAAAGGTGTGGTTGCATCGCCTTGATAGGACTAGGTCTCATCAATTGTCATTGATGCGAGTAATTTTCTCTCGGCGTCATTTGGAATGAACCCTGTCGTTTCCGCGAGCAAGACAGCCTGGCCGTTGCTGTTGTTCACGATCACCTCGGCTTGCGCTCGATTACCGGCATCGATCCCTATAATTTTCCACACGCAGGTCAACTCATCCCCAATATAAACCGGGCGCTTGAAACGCAAACTCATGGAGGAGGCCAACCACCCCAATTGCCCTCCGATCTCCGTAATCAATGTCGCAGTCAGCAAGCCATGAGCGACGATGCCATCAAAGCCTTTCGCTTCTGCGTACACAGCATCGGAGTGCACTGGGTTGTGATCGCGCGATAGCGCTTCAAACTGGACGATGTCCGCCTTCGAAAAAGTGCGGTTGATTTCAAAAGTGTCGCCTTCCTCGAGCCCTTCAATTGCCTTCTGGCGCAGTGCGTTCATTGGCATCTCCGATGATCTAAAAAGTATGGTTTGGCCCAGGGAATAAGCCCGACTCGACGTCTTCAGCAAAGGCTTGAGCCGCGTCACTCATAACCTTCCTCATATCCGCGTACTGCTTGACGAATCGAGGCAACTGACCATCGCGGAGCCCCACCATGTCCTGCCAGACAAGTACCTGAGCATCGCAGCCGCTACCAGCACCAATTCCGACCGTAGGAATGGTGACTGTCTCTGTGATCTTCGTTGCTACGTCGCCTGGCACCATCTCTATCAGCAGACCAAACGCACCTGCACGCTCGAAGGCGACGCCCAAGTCAATTAACCGTTGCGCGTCTTCGCCTTTGCCTTGGATACGGTATCCGCCAAGCTGGTGTTCTGCCTGCGGTGTAAAGCCGATATGAGCCATAACTGGAATACCTGCGGCCACCAGCTTCTCGACCTGGGGGAGCATCTCAATCCCACCTTCGAGCTTAACGGCGTGCGCGCCACCTTCTTTCATAAAGCGCACGGCTGTATGGAAGCATTGCTCAGGCGATCCCTGGTAGGAGCCAAAAGGCAAATCGGCAATGACCAACGCCCGTTCGGTAGCACTCGAAACCGCCCTGACAAGAGGAAGCATCTCGTCAACTGTTACTGCCAACGTCGAGTTATGTCCAAACACGTTGTTGGCTGCGGAGTCGCCTACGAGCAGCACTGGAATCCCTGCCGCCTCAAACACCGACGCGGCGTACATGTCATAAGCAGTTAACATGGCCCATTTCTGACCCCGTACCTTCATATCCCGTAAATGCGGAATTCGTACCCTGCCGCGACGAGGGCTGTTATAGGGGGCGTTAATTTGATCAGACATATCGCTTCCTCAATTCAAATGGCCAGCCGCTCGGCAGCTAGAACCACAGCGATTACGATCATCGCGGCTCCCGATATCCGACTCACATTGATAGCCGCTGCTGGTCGTGAAGCAAGCACCGCACCAGCGCCGTAGCCGACCGCGAGATAGACAACGCCGCAACTGAAACCGTGGATCAGACCTAGCGCGACAATCTGAGCCCCTACTGGCCATGCGGCTGAAGCATCAGTGAACTGAGGTAGCAGCGCCAGGAACAACAACAGAACTTTGGGGTTGAGACCGCTGACGCACAGTCCTTTTATCGCCCAGGCCATCCAGGCACCTTCATCGCTGGATGCCCCTTGAGCAGGCAGCGAAGGCTTGAGCAACATGTTGAGGCCGAGCCATAAGAGATAGGCTGCCCCCGTCAGCGTTAACGTCAGCAATGCATAGGGAATTTTGACAAGCACTCCGCCCACACCTGCGGCGACGATCAGCGTGGCCACAAGATGGCCGGAAAGCATGCCGACTACGGCGGGTAGGACGCGGCCTCGCAGACCCGCCGAGATTGCGTAGGCCCAGTCAACCCCAGGCGTGATAACAAACAGAAATGATACGGCCCAGAAAGCCATCATTAGAGAGACGGTCACGATCAACACCTTCCTTTTTCATCAATCCAGTGCGCTGCTTCACGCCCTGAAAAACTGTGATAGAAGGATAAAGAAAGCCAAGTGATATTATCTTTCGAAGATTCCCGCCAGGGCGGATTGAATTAGAAGGTTTTCTTGAATGGATCGTGTTGATAAGAAGATTCTTGCGGAGCTGCAGCAGGATGGTCGCCAGTCGCTGACGGAATTGGCCGACCGCGTAGGTCTCAGCTTGTCTCCATGCCATCGACGTGTTCGGGCGATGGAGGATGCAGGAGTTATTAAAGGGTATAGGGCTCAACTATCTGCGACTGAGATAGGGCTCAATTTCTCGTCCCTGGTATTCGTGACGCTTCGAGAGGGACACCAAAAGGCGGTAGCGGATTTTGAAGATGCTTTACCGCGTGTTCCCTACATCGTCCAAGCGCAAAGACTGTTTGGCGATCCTGATTACCTGCTGATGGTGGTGACAGCAGATCTTCCTGCATTTCAGAAACTGTACGATGAGGAACTGTCGAGGTTACCGAACGTACAGCGTCTGACATCGACATTAGTGATGAAGCATGTCATCACAGATCGTCCGTTGCCGTTGGAATGAAGTTCAAGCATTACGGATGACGTAGGGAACCGTCAGGATTTTGTCGAATCACCCAAAGCTGAGATACGGATGCTCTGGGCCCGCACTTAGAAGGCCTGATCTGAACGCATCTGGCCCACGGCTAAAGACTCAAGTCAGAGGTCAAATGCTGGAAGACAGGCGTGCCGCACCCACTAAGCCATCCAGCCAGTCCTGATGACCGTTGATCATGGGATTGGGTTTGGCCTTGGCCAGATCCTCCGCTGGTTTACCCTTCTGTGTTTCCTGAGTCAGGATGCGCACTCGTCCACCAGAGAGGTCTTCAATCAGCCAGGCATGGTGAACATCCAGCCGAGCATTACCCTCACCCGACCATCCATGCCACGCAATTCGTCCTGGGGAGGTTGGGGTTGGCGGCACGTACTCATTGCATAAAGCCTCGACCGGAAAGCCGAACGTTTCGAAATAGAAAGATACTCCGTCTTCCAGATCCGGCCCGATGTGCTCATGAAATTCGACGTTTGCCGAGTTGGTATAGTACGAGGGCCATCTCTGCGCCTGGCTGAGCAGCGGCCAGACCTGTGCGGCACTCAAACCCGCGACGATGACTTCGTTAGAGACAAAGTTTTCGGTAAACCCTGGCAGGTAGCCTTGGGGCCAAATGATCTCGTTCATGGTTATGCAGCGCTCAGTGGATGAATTGAGGCCATGATGGGTGTACGCTAAAAATAAGACCAATCGCTATATTTTATTCTGCGCATCATGAATCCTGATATCAGAACTCTCGATCTCAACCTACTCAAAGCACTGGATGCGTTGCTTGACGAACGTAGTGTTACGCGAGCTGCAAATCGACTATCGCTCACCCAGCCTGCTGTGAGCGGCATGCTCAACAGACTCCGAGAAAGCTTCGATGATCCGTTGTTCGTGCGGGCCCAGCGCGGCATTGTCCCGACAGTGCGCGCAGAGCAGCTTGCAGCTCCAGTTAAGAAATTGCTGGCAGATATCGAAGGTATGCTTCAGCCACAAAGCTTTGAGCCGTTGACGGCGAGCATGACGATACGGATTGCTTCGACTGACTATGCATTGCGTGCAGTGGTTGTTCCGTTTCTCAGTGCATTAAGGGTACAAGCGCCAAACATCCGCGTTAGTGTCCAGCCCGTTGACCATCAAGAACTTCAAAATCAGCTGGATCGAGGTGAGATCGATCTCGCATTGGTTACCCCCGAAGCGGTAACACCAGGATTGCATGTGATGGCACTCTTTGATGAAAGCTATGTATGCGTGCTGCGCGCTGATCACCCAGATGCGCTGAATGGCAGGCTTTCACTGGATCGATTCTGCGCATTGGATCATGCCTTGGTTTCCCCGGCAGGGGGCGGTTTTCACGGAGTGACGGATGATGCTCTGGAAAAACTTGGAAGATCACGTCGAGTGACAGTGTCGGTGACCAGCTTTCTGGTACTTCCTGAGATTCTCATGTACAGCGACATGATCGCCGTCGTCCCGCGTCGATTGGTGGAACACAACATAGGGCTCAGCTCATTAAAGCCGCCAATCGAAATCCCAGGCTTCACAAAAATCCTGGCTTGGCATGAGCGAACTCAGCGTGACCCAGGTCATCGCTGGGTGCGTTCGCTAATTGTTGAAACTCTTAGGACACTCAACTGAAGCGAACGTGGTGGACGAAGGCAGCCCAACTGGGAACGGTCACAGCGCCGTTGCGGGTATAAAATCCAAAGCTCCCAGGGGCTTCGAGATGCTGATGGCTTTTGGCCTCGATGCCAGCTAAATTTGGAGTTTTAAACGATCAAGGATGGATATGAAAAAGCTCATCGCAGTCATGGGTATGTGTGTCGCACTTGGCGGTTGCGCTACCTCGCACTACACCGCAGGCCGAGACTTTCCGTCGGCTAGTGTAACGAGCATCACCAAAGGCAAAACCACGACTGCTGAGTTGAAGTCGCTATTTGGTGAGCCCTACGCCAAAAGCGCAGTCAGCGAGACTGACGAAAAGTGGATCTACACCTACACCAATGGCTCAGCCCATGCCCAAAGCTACGTGGTCACCATGAAGGTGACGACTACGGGCACTCAGAAAACACTCGACGTCTTGATCCGAAATGACGTGATCATCAACTACACGTTCAGCGAAGGCCCCGCTCCAGGCAGTACCACTGCGACGAACTAAGTTCGCCACCTTGCCATTGGGCGACCCACCGCGCTCAGTACGTTGTTGATGGAGCAAGCTCATGGACAGAACATATGCTTTCGTGGATGAGTCCGGGAATTCCGACCTTGATATGTCAAAGGGAGGAAGCTCGGGCTTCTTCATCGTGTGCTCCATTCTGGTGGCAGAGAAAGATCTGGAAGCTGCTTATGCCCAAGCTGAAGCACTCCGCATGCGTCATTTTCAAACAGGTGAGATCAAATCCAGCAATCTAAAGCCGAAGGATTCAGATCGCCGTGCCCGAATCCTCAACGAGCTAGCTGAGCTGCCTTTCAAGCTCTATTTCACCGTCGTTGATAAGTCCCGAATTCACAAAGACGGCGGCCTCCGTATCAAAACCTCGTTCATAAAATACGTGAACGGGTTGCTCTATGAACGTTTGTTCCGCGCATACCCTGACCTCCAGATGATCGTAGACGAGCATGGTGGCCAGGAATTTCAGGAGAGCCTCAAAAGCTACGTTGCAGAACGATTCGTGGACGACCTCTTTGGCGATAAGGATGCCTTCCAGACGATAGCCAGTAAGGACAACGTTTTGGTTCAGGTCGCAGATTTTTTTGCTGGCTCAGTGGCTCAGATTTACGAGGAGAAAGCATCGGAAGAAGCAGTTCTTGCCTATAAGAAGATCCTCCGCAGCCTGACTCTTGGAATGCTGGAGTGGCCATCCAAGTACCAGTCTCTTCTGCCGCCACCAACGAATGAGGCTGGATATGCAGACTATCAAATACACCAGGAAGCTTTACGCCAAGCAGACCATTTTAGCGAGCGCGTTGAGGAGCATCCTGATGAGAATGAGCACCTGCAGCTAAGCATTTTACGATTCTTGAGATTTCAGAGCGAATTCGTCACCAAAGACTACGTGCCAACTGCAGAGATCATTGCCCACCTCAAAGATAGTGGCTTCGGAGAGGTCAACGACCAGAGAATTCGCTCCAGTGGCGTTGCAAAACTTCGCGACGCGGGGGTAATCATCTCTAGCGCCGTTAAGGGTTATAAAATTCCCCAAACACGTGCGGACATTAATGACTTCCTAGAGCGGGCATCAGGCATCGTCGTCCCTCTTCTCGAGCGCGTTAAAAAGGCACGAGAGGTGTATCGGCTGAGTAGTCGAGGAGAATATGACATCGTGACTGCAGCCAACCTGACTGAGCTAGCCAAGCTGCTCGCTGCGCTCGAGGCATTTGCAGATGACTGAACTCAGTCATGGCCAGGAACCTCACCAGGCTGCATTAATACAGGATGAAATCCTAGAGATCCTGAAAGAAGCCAAGGTGCTCGCGCGTAGATTCTATCGCCTCACCGGCAAGCCGCTGGGCGTGACCGGCGAGGTGGCAGAGTACGAAGCTGCTACTAGACTCGGGCTGTCACTACATCCAGCAAGGCAAGCAGGTTACGACGCTACAGAGACGCTGGAAGATGGCGTCGCGAGAATCCAGATCAAGGGCCGCTGTATCCTGAACCCGCTAAAGATTACAGGCCGTATGGGTGCAATTGATCTACGACAGCCCTTCGATATTGTGCTTTTGGTGCTGCTTGATTCTGAGTTCAACGCATTTGCAATGTACGAAGCGAGTCGTGCCAAGGTAGAGGCAGCGCTGACCTTGCCTGGGTCGAAAGCCAGAAATGAACGTGGAGCGCTGGCTATTAGGCAATTCATGTCGATAGCTAGCTTGCGCTGGGCTCGCCAAGAGCCCAGCGAATCAGAAAGTTAACTGCCAACTAGAGTCGAGACCTAGGTAAGCGATCCATCACCTACACATTCAAAACCGCCCATTGAAGCGTGATGCTGCGTTCCCGATCGTAACTGATCCATACCCCACCTATCCAAACAGACGGCGCCTGAGGTGGGGAGGAATCAAATCATGCTGGCGCGGAGGTCATTCGCAGCGCAGTTACTTCATTTTTTCTGCCTGATATCCACCACCGTCCCCGCCTGTACGTTTTTGATCGGTGACAGTAAATGCGGCGAAATATTCCAGCGTTGG
>LNAP01020245.1_pt1 | contig 15226 bp, 14 predicted proteins | sample 602601 | NCBI WGS metagenome assembly LNAP01 (sample SAMN02440304, study PRJNA202911) | soil metagenome | biome: Subtropical and temperate rainforests or woodlands; isolation source: soil samples (1 kg each in a 20% v/v slurry with milli Q water) were... ...
CTGCTCGCCCGTTGTTACGTCTTTGGTACGTAGGCGCAGGGTGTGCGGCGCTAAACTCCTCCGCTGCTTTGAAAGTTGGTTCCTGTGAAGATTTTTTCTACTGCACGTTGTTGCGCCCTGTTGGCTGGGTTCGCGTTGTCCGTTGCCAATGCGGCAACGTCTGCGCCGCCTCCTGTTTTTGTCTTGAATTCGCTGGAGGCGAATGTCAGCGTGATTGATCCCGTCACCTGGACCGAAACTGTGCGCATCCCCACGGGCAAGGAGCCGCACCATCTGTACCTGACGCCGGATGAAAAGTCACTGGTTGTGGCCAATGCGCTGGGCGACACGCTGACCTTTGTGGACCCGCGAACCGCGCAGGTGCAGCGGACTGTACGCGGCATTGTCGATCCCTACCATCTGCGCTTCACCCCTGACATGAAGTGGCTCATCACCGCGGCCAACCGGCTGAACCATGTGGACTTTTACCGCTGGGACGGGAACGAGCCCGTGTTGGTGAAGCGCGTAGCCACGTCGCGCACACCCAGCCACATGTGGATAGACAGCCGCAGCACCACGGTCTATGTGTCGATGCAGGACAGCGATGAACTTGTTGCCATGGACATCGCCACGCAGACCATCAAATGGCGCACCAAGACGGGCGCCATGCCGGCGGACGTGTATGGCAGTGGCGATGATCGGCGGCTTTTTGTCGGGCTGACGGGCAGCGATGGGGTGGAGGTGTTTGATATTTCCGGACGAGAGCCGCGCAGTATCAAGAAAATCACCACAGGCAACGGCGCGCATGCCTTCCGGGCTGCGGGAGACGGCCGCCATCTTTATGTCAGCAACCGGGTTGCCAACTCGATCAGCAAAATTGACATGGGAACCCAAGAGGTCGTGGCCACCTATCCCGTACCGGGAGGGCCCGATTGCATGGACGTGTCGGCCGATGGCCGCTGGATTTACGTGAGCTCACGCTGGGCACGCAAGCTTTCGGTGGTGGATACCCAGGCCGGCAAGGTGGTGCGGCAAGTCGCGGTAGGTAAATCGCCCCATGGCGTATGGACGTTGCAGCACGCACCCCGGTGACGCCATGCGCGAAGCGATTCTGCGGTGCTTGGGGCGGGCTGTAAGCGCTTCGTTTTTGATAGCTGCTTGCGCTTTACCTATAAGCGCTAGTGCTCAAAATGACTGTAAAAAGCCGCTCTACCTCACTTTTGACACCGGCCACATGGAGGTGGCTCCGCTGATCGCGGAGGTGCTGCAACGCCAGCAGGTCCGGGCGACCTTTTTTGCCGCGCAAGAACCGACCAAGCAGGGCGATGGCAGCCTGGGCGCGCACTGGGCGGCGTGGTGGCGCGCCCGCGGTGCGGAAGGCCATGCCTTTGCCTCCCACACCTGGAACCATGTTTACTGGCGCGCGGACCTCGGTGGTGCGGCCGCACCGGCGTTTCGCGTGCGGCCCTCGGCCGGTCCGCGACAGGGGCAGGAATTCACGATGGGCGCACCGGAATATTGCCAAGAACTGGCCCGTGCTTCGGATCGATTGCAGGCCCTTACAGGCCAGAAGCCCCTGCCCCTGTTCCGGGCGCCCGGCGGCAAGACATCGCCCCAGCTGATTGCCAGCGCCAAGGCGTGCGGCTACACCCATGTGGGCTGGGCGCCGGCGGGGTTTCTGGGGGATGAGCTGCCCAGTGAAAAATTCAGCAACGACGCGCTGCTGCGCAAAGCGCTGCAAGGCATACGCAGTGGCGACATCCTGATGGCGCATCTGGGCATCTGGTCGCGCAAGGATGCCTGGGCTCCTGCCGTGCTGGAGCCGCTGATCGTGGGGCTGAAGGCAAAAGGGTTCTGTTTTCGCACATTGCGCGAGCACCCGGAGTACGCGGTGGCGCAGGTGCGTTGACTGGTGCACTGTCACAGCATTCGGGCAGCATCATCGTGTGCAAAACAATGACAAGAGGGTGAAATGATGGAGTGGTGGGCCGAGGCCTTTAACGGGGCGCAGCAGTGGTTGTTCGAGTCCACGCTGCAGCCTTTGCTCTTTGCCTTGGGGCTGGGCAATCTGCTGGAAAACGGATACGAGGCCACGGGGTGGTTGCTGGTGGGCCTGCTGCAACTGGTGGTCATCGTGGTGGTGTTTGGCCCCTTGCAGCGCTGGCGCCCCGTAGAGCCCGTCACCGACCGGGCGGCCATCCGCACGGACATGCTTTACACGCTGCTGCACCGGCTTGGCCTGTTTCGGGTGCTTCTGTTCTTTGCCATTGCCCCGTTGTTGGACATGCTGTTTGGCTCACTTCGGGTGGTGGGCATCAGTACGTTGCAACTCGATGGTCTGTGGCCGGGGGTCACGGATATTCCATGGGTCAGCCTGCTGCTTTACCTGGTGGCTTTTGATTTCGTGGATTACTGGCTCCACCGGGGCCAGCACCATTTCGAGTGGTGGTGGCGGCTGCACTCCCTGCACCACGCACAGCGCCAGATGACCATGTGGAGCGACAACCGCAACCATCTGCTCGACGATGTGCTGAGAGACACGCTGCTGGTGATCGTGGCGCAAGCCATCGGCGTGGCTCCTGGGCAATTCATCGCCATCGTGGCGATTACCCAGCTGAGCGAAAGCTTTCAGCACGCCAACCTGCGCCTGTGGTTTGGCCGCTGGGGTGAGCGGCTGTGGATCAGTCCCCGGTTTCACCGCCGGCACCACACCATCGGCTTCGGCCATGAAACCACGCCAGCGGTGAATCCATCCACACCACCCGCCGACATGGCCCCAGGCGCGCTGCCGCCCACGGGGCGAAAGGCGGTTTTGGGCGGACACAACTTCGGCGTGCTGTTGCCCTGGTGGGACATGTTGTTTGGTACGGCCGATTTCCAGCTTCGCTACGAACCCACGGGGGTGAGGGACCAGGTGGAGCCCGATCCGCAGGGCCGTCTGCGCGACTATGGCAGAGGGTTCTGGTCCCAGCAATGGCGCGGAGTGCTCAGGCTGGTTGGCAAGGCCTGAACCCGCATTCAAGCCACCCGTTGAGCCGTTTTTCAGGCAGTCAAGGTATGCTTGCCGGCATGGGACTTCTGGTTGACTCTTTCTGGCGCGCAGCGGTGTATTGCCTGAGCCCGCGCGTGATCATGCTGTCAATGGTGCCATTGCTGCTGATCGGGGTGTTGGGCGGCGCCCTGGGCTATTTCTACTGGGATGGTGCCGTACGGGGCATGCGCGCGTTGATGGAGTCTTCCACGCTGCTGGCTCCCTTCTGGGGCTGGCTGCACGCCTGGGGCGTGGGCGACGTGACCGCTGTGATGGCGCCGCTCATGGTGATCCTGATTGCCACGCCCGTGCTGGTGATGTTCTCCCTGCTGGCAGTTGCCCTGCTGATGACACCCGCACTGGTCACCCTGGTCGCCCAGCGTCGTTTTCCCCATCTCGAGCGCAAGAAGGGCGGCTCTTTCTGGGCTGGCGCGGTGTGGTCTTTGGGTTCCACCGTGCTGGCAGTGATGGCCCTGGTGGTGTCGATTCCGCTGTGGCTGGTGCCACCTCTGGTGTTGGTGCTGCCGCCGCTGATCTGGGGCTGGCTGACCTACCGCGTCATGGCGTTCGATGCGCTGGCCGAGCATGCCAGCAAGGAAGAGCGGCGCGAGATATTGCGCCGCCACCGAACCCGCCTGTTGGGTATCGGTGTGTTGGCCGGTTATCTGGGCGCGGCGCCCAGCCTTGTATGGGCTTCCGGCGTGGTTTTTGCGGCGGCTTTTTTTATTTTGGTGCCGCTGGCGATCTGGATCTACACACTGGTTTTTGCCTTTTCTTCCCTTTGGTTTGCGCACTACTGCCTTGCCGCGCTGGAGCGCCTGCGGCAGGAGGGCGGTGCACCGTCGGCAACGGTGGCCCCTGCCAGCGATCCAGCTGCTGTGGCCATTGCAGTCCACCCCGGCGCAGCCCCTGATGCAACCTTCATTTCGGAGAAAGAATTGCCATGAGTTCGCATATTGGCCTGATCATCGTGGGCGATGAGATTCTTTCGGGCAAGCGTGCCGACAAGCATATGCCCAAGGTCATCGAGTTGCTGGCGGCACGCGGGCTGGCCTTGTCGTATGTTGACTATGTGGGCGACAGTCCCGAGCGCCTCACAGCCACGCTGCACCGTGCGTTCGCGTCGGGCGATATGGTGTTTTCATGCGGCGGCATTGGCGCCACTCCGGATGACCACACGCGCCAGTGCGCGGCCAGGATCTGGTGCTGCACCCGCAAGCCGAGGCCCTGATCCGCGAGCGCATGCAGGATGTGGCGCGCGAGCAGGGCGTGCCCTATGAGGCAGACCGTCCGGACAACGTGCATCGGCTCAACATGGGCATGTTTCCCCAGGGCGCGCGCATCGTGCCCAACCCCTACAACAAAATCCCCGGCTTCAGCTGCAATGGCCCGGGAGGCGGGGCAGTGCATTTTGTACCGGGCTTTCCGGTGATGGCGTGGCCCATGATCGCATGGGTGCTGGACCACGAATACCCGCATCTTTTCAATTGTTCGCCGCAGACCGAACAGTCCGTCATTGTCTTTGGCTCGCTGGAGGCGGTGCTCACGCCCCTGATGCAACGCATTGAGCAAGAGCACCCCGGAATCCGGGTGTTCAGCCTGCCCAGCGTTGATCACCCGCAATATGGGCGCCACATAGAATTGGGCGTGAAGGGACCGGCTGCAGACGTTCCTGCTGCGTGGGCAGGCCTGCAAACGGGCTTGCACGCCATTGGTGCTCGATGCGGCCCTGAATTGGTGCGAAACCTGTAGTGAGCTCTAAAAAATGCATGAATGCACCGTTTTGGTGATATTTGGTGCCGGGGCTTCAGCGGCTTTGCCCTGAGTGCTCCGTCCCAGTGCAGGCAAGGCACTCGCCTGGCACGCAAACTGCTTTTCGCTTGGCAGACTTTTTTAACAAGCGTTTTACCCAGGAGAACCTGATGGCCAAGACCGTTGCAGACGTAATGAAGCTGGTGAAGGAGAACGAAGTCAAATTCGTGGACTTCCGTTTTACCGATACCCGTGGCAAACAGCAGCACACCACCGTGCCCGTCTCACATTTTGACGAAGAAAAATTCATTTCGGGCCATGCCTTTGACGGCTCGTCGATTGCTGGATGGAAAGGCATCGAAGCCTCCGATATGCAGCTGATTCCTGACCCGAATTCGGCCAATATCGACCCGTTTTTCGAAGAAACGACGCTGATCCTGACCTGCGACGTGATCGAGCCCAGCGATGGCAAGGCCTATGACCGCGATCCTCGCTCGGTGGCCAAGCGCGCCGAGGCCTACCTGAAGGCCTCTGGCTTGGGCGATACGGCATTCTTCGGCCCCGAACCCGAATTCTTCATCTTCGACGGTGTGCGTTGGAGCACCGATCCCAATCACACCTTCTACGAAATCGAAGAGTACGAAGCACCCTGGAACACCGGCTCCAAGCTTGAAGGTGGCAACCGCGGCCACCGCCCCACCGTCAAGGGCGGCTACTTCCCCGTGCCTCCCGTCGACAGCACGCAGGACATGCGCGCCGAGATGTCGCTGATCCTCGAATCCCTGGGCATTCCGGTTGAAGTGTTCCACCACGAAGTGGCGGGCGCTGGCCAGAATGAAATCGGCACGCGTTTCAGCACCCTGGTCGAGCGCGCCGACTGGACCATGCTGCAAAAGTATGTGATCCACAACGTGGCCAATGCCTACGGCAAGACAGCCACCTTCATGCCCAAGCCCTACCACGGTGACAACGGCTCGGGTATGCATGTGCACCAGTCGGTCTGGAAAGATGGCAAGAACCTGTTTGCAGGCGACGGCTACGCCGGCCTGTCGGACTTCGCTCTGTACTACATCGGCGGCATCATCAAGCACGCCCGTGCGCTGAACGCCATCACCAACCCTGGCACCAACAGCTACAAGCGCCTGGTGCCCCACTTTGAAGCCCCGGTGAAGCTGGCCTACTCGGCCAAGAACCGCTCTGCCTCGATCCGCATTCCTTACGTGGCCAACCCCAAGGGCCGTCGCGTGGAAGCCCGTTTCCCCGATCCACTAATGAACCCCTACCTGGGCTTTGCGGCACTGCTGATGGCGGGTCTGGACGGCGTGGAAAACAAGATCCATCCCGGGGAAGCCGCAACCAAGGATCTGTACCATCTGCCGCCTGAAGAAGACAAGCTGGTTCCAACCGTCTGCCACAGCCTGGACCAAGCACTGGAAGCCCTGGACGCCGACCGTGGCTTCCTGACCAAGGGTGGCGTGTTCTCCGAAAGCATGATCGACGCCTACATCGACTTGAAGATGAGCGAAGTCACGCGTTTTCGCATGGCGGTGCATCCGGTCGAATACGACATGTACTACTCGCTGTAATCCTCTGTCCGCAGGCGATGGCATCCAAAGGCGGCGCAAGCCGCCTTTTTTCATGGTGCCACGATATGTTGAGGTCGGGTCAGGAACCAAGCCATCATCTGTTGCATCCTTTCCCAATAGCCTGTATCGGTTGCGGTTGCTCAATTGGTGATGCGTGGCGATTAGGGGATACTCAACAGCACCCCTGCATAGCATGTGCGAGGACACTGAATGAAAAAATCGCTCACTACCCTGATAGTCATCGCTGCCCTGGCACCCGCTGCCTGGGCGCAGGATCGCATCTACCGCTGCGGCAATGAATACACCAACAACGCCGCCCAGGCCAAGGAACGCGGCTGCAAGCTGGTTGAGGGCGGCAACGTGACGGTGGTGCAGGGCACACGCCCCAAGGCGGCGGCATCGGGCGCTGCTGCATCAGCTTCCACCACTGCCACTACCGCCTCGCCCGCCGGTGCGCCACGGGTGGAAAACAACGACCAGCGCGCACGCGATGCGGATGCCCGCGCCATTTTGGAGTCCGAGTTGCGCAAGGCCGAGGCACGCCACGCCGAATTGCTCAAGGAATACAACAATGGTGCGCCCGAGCGCAATGCGCTGGACCTGCGCAATCCCCAGGTTTACCTGGAGCGCACGGCCGAACTCAAGGCCAGTGTTGCGCGCAGCGAGAGTGACCTGGCCGGAATCCGGCGCGAGCTGGCGCGCCTTCCAGCCGGCTCGAAGTAGGCGGGATGGAGCGCTTGGTGCTGCCCGATTCGCCCGCCGCTGAAACGGAGCGCTTTCATCCGCTGGATCTGATGTCCACGCTGGTGGCGGTGCTGCGTTCAGACGGCGCCGTGCAATTTGCCAACGCGGCGCTGGAGAACACGCTGGGCTTGTCGCGGCGCACGCTGGAAGGCCTGGACTTCTCCTCCTTCTTCACCGACCCTACGCTGCTGCAGACGGCTTTGGCCGGTGCGCGTGGCAAGGACTTTGCCGCGCTGCGCTACGAAGCGAGCTTGAAGCGTCTGCACCAGGACCCCGTGCCCGTGCATGTCAATGTGGCCGATGCCGAGCAGGTGGGCGAAATCCTGGTGGAGCTGTGGCCCCTGGAACAGCATGCACGCCAGGACCGTGAAGAGCGTCTGCTCGACCAGGCCCAGGCCAACAAGGAGCTGATTCGCAATCTGGCCCACGAGATCAAGAACCCGCTGGGTGGCATCCGTGGTGCCGCACAGCTGCTGGAGATGGAGCTGGAAAGCCGCGAGCTGACTGAATACACCGAGGTCATCATCCACGAGGCCGACCGTCTGCAGAGCCTGGTAGACCGGCTGCTGGCACCGCACCGCCACCCGCATCTGGTGGGCGACGTCAACATCCATGAGGTGTGCGAGCGCGTGCGCTCGCTGGTGCTGGTCGAATTCCCGCAGGGCCTGACCGTGCAGCGCGATTACGACGCATCGATTCCCGAGTTCCGTGGCGACCGCGCCCAGCTGATCCAGGCCTTGCTGAACATCGTGCAGAACGCGGCCCAGGCCCTGGCAGAACGCATTGCCAAGGGCGATGCCGTCATCACGCTGCGCACCCGCGTGGCCCGACAGGTCACGTTTGGTCGTCAGCGATATCGGCTGGCACTGGAATTGCATGTCATCGACAACGGACCGGGCGTGCCCGATGCCATCAAAGAGCGGATTTTTTACCCGCTGGTGTCGGGTCGGGACTGGGGCTCACGTTGGCGCAAACTTTCGTGCAACGCCACCATGGGTTGGTCGAATGCGACAGCGTACCGGGTCGCACCGACTTTCGCATCCTGATTCCCTTGCCCTGAGGTCCCCGACATGCAACCACAGCGAAGGTAAAAAAACACATGAAGCCGATCTGGATAGTAGATGACGACCCCTCGATCCGCTTCGTTCTGGAAAAAGCGCTGGCCCGCGAGAACCTGCCCACGCGCAGCTTCACGAACCCCCGCGAAGTGCTGGAAGCGCTGGCGCAAATTGCCGTGGGCGACGCCGCACGGCAAGGCCCCCAGGTTCTGGTGAGCGACATCCGCATGCCCGGGGGCTCCGGCCTTCAGCTGCTGGAAAAAGTGCGCGAACTGCAGCCGGGGTTGCCCGTCATCATCATGACGGCGTACTCCGACCTCGACAGCGCCGTCTCGGCATTCCAGCGCGGGGCCTTTGAATACCTGCCTAAGCCGTTTGACCTGCCCAAGGCGGTCGAGCTGATCCGTCGCGCGGTGGAAGAAAGCCAGCGCGAGGAAGTAACGGAAGAGCGCCAGGCCGAAACCCCCGAGATGCTGGGCCAGGCGCCCGCCATGCAGGACGTGTTCCGCGCCATCGGCCGCCTGAGCCAGAGCCAGGTGACAGTGCTGATCACAGGCGAATCGGGCTCGGGCAAGGAGCTAGTGGCGCGTGCGCTGCACAAACATTCGCCGTGCGCCGACGGCCCATTTGTGGCCATCAACACTGCGGCGATCCCGAAAGACCTGCTCGAATCCGAGCTCTTCGGCCATGAGCGCGGCGCCTTCACCGGTGCGCAGACGCAGCGGCGTGGCCGCTTCGAGCAGGCCGAGGGCGGCACGCTGTTCCTGGATGAAATCGGCGACATGCCGTTTGATCTGCAGACGCGCCTCTTGCGTGTGTTGTCTGATGGCCAGTTCTACCGCGTGGGCGGCCATGCGGCCGTCAAAGCCCATGTGCGTGTGATTGCGGCCACCCACCAGGATCTGGAAAAGCGCGTCAAGGAAGGCGGCTTTCGCGAGGACTTGTTCCACCGCCTCAACGTCATCCGCCTGCGCCTGCCCGCGCTGCGCGAGCGACACGAAGACGTGCCCATGCTCACGCGCCATTTTCTGCAGCAAAGCGCGCGGCAGCTGGGCGTGGAGCCCAAGCGCATCGCCGAATCGGCGCTGGCGCGGCTGGAGCAGTTCGCCTTTCCGGGCAATGTGCGCCAGCTCGAAAACATCTGCCACTGGCTCACCGTGATGGCGCCCGCGCAGGTGATTTCGCTGCAAGACCTGCCGCCCGAGGTGCTGGAATCGTCGGTTTATCAGGCACCTGCGCGCACCGTGGCTGCACCGGTGGTGGTCGAGCGCCCTGATTCGCTCCATGCGGCCCCTGTACCCGCGCCCGCTTCGGGCGCGGTGCCGGTGTTCGCGCCGGAGTTGGGCGGTGACCTTCTGGTGAACGAAGGCACCGCGCCCGTGCCGGGCACCGCCAACGCCAACGCCGCTGGCAGCGGTGGCTGGGAGCATGCACTCGAAGCCGAGGCGCAAAAGCTGCTGGCGGGCGGGCAAACCGATGTATGGGATGTCCTCACGCGGCGCTTTGAATCACGCTTGATTCGCACAGCGCTGGTTGCCACCCACGGCCGGCGCATGGAGGCTGCACAGCGGCTGGGCATTGGCCGCAACACCATCACGCGCAAGATCCAGGAACTGGGGCTTGATGCGCCGGATGAGAGCTAAATCGCTGCCTTGCGCTTATGTACCAAGCGCTTGCAGCTATGAAAAACATAGTAAACCTAAAAGCTGGCATGAGCCTGCGGCGTCGTTGCGTCTTGCCTGGCACCCCCATCACGGCACCGGCAGGCGCATCCAACTGCCGGATTGAGGAAAGCACAAGCCCCGGGGCCGCAAGGCCTCGGTGGTGCGTTGCTGGGCAGCGGCTTGGCTTCTGAGATCGTGTTTACGATCTCAGCCCAGCGTCACCACCACCGGTGCGTGGTCGCTGGGTTGCGGGTTCTTGCGCGGCGCACGGTCGATCGTGCAGGCGCTGACAGAGCCGCGCAGCGCATCGCTGACCAGGATATGGTCGATGCGCAGCCCCCGGTTTTTCTGGAAACCCAGCATGCGGTAGTCCCACCATGAATAGCTCTTCTCGGGCTGCTCGAACATGCGAAAGGCATCGGTCAGCCCCAGCCCCAGCAGGGCCTGGAAGTGCGTGCGCTCTTCGATGGTGTGGTGAATGGTTTCGCGTAGACCCACGGGGTCGTAAGAGTCGCGGTCTTCTGGCGCCACGTTGAAGTCACCCACCAGCACCAGGCGCGGATGCGCCGCCATCTCGGCGCGCACCATGTCCTGCAGTGCCTGCAGCCAGCGCATCTTGTAGGCAAATTTTTCCGAGCCTGGCTCTTGCCCGTTCACGAAATAGCCGTTGAGCAGGCGCAAGGGGCCCGTGGGTGTGTCCAGCGTGGCGGCAATCACGCGGGCTTGCTCATCATCGTGCCCAGGAATGTTGCGCACCACGTCGCGCAGCGGGTGGCGACTGAGGATCGCCACGCCGTTGTAGGTTTTTTGGCCAAAGGCTGCGGCTTCGTAGCCGGCCGCCTTGAGCGCATCGTGCGGAAACTTGTCGTCGGTGAGCTTGAGCTCCTGCAGGCACAGCGCATCGACCGGGTTGGCGGCCAGCCAGGCCAGTACCTGGGGCAGGCGCACGCTGAGGGAATTGACGTTCCAGGTGGCAATTTGCATGTGTTTTTAGCCTCTAGCCCTTATGTTGTAAGCGCTAAAAGCTATCAATAAGTGAGTGATCGATGGGGTAAATGCTGCGCCGTCAGGCTGCACGCACGTAGCTGACAAAGCTGAACGGTAGCCCGCTGGCACTGGTGTGGTTCTCGCGGGCGGCCTCTACCCATTCGGGGCCAAGTACTGGCGCGTGGGCGTCGCCGTCAAAATTTTGTGCAATCTCGGTGACTTCGACGCGGTGGGCCAGCGGCAACGCCTGGGCGTAGATTTGCGCGCCGCCCATCACCCACACGGTGTCGGACGATGCACAAAACTGTAGCGCCTCGCGCAGGCTGGATGCGCGCTGTACGCCATTTTCATGCCAATCGGTCTGGCGTGTGATGACGATGTTGGTGCGCCCCGGCAAGGGGCGAAAGCGCTCGGGCAGTGAATCCCAGGTCTTGCGCCCCATGATTACCGGGTGCCCCAGCGTGAGCCGTTTGAAATGCGCCAGGTCTTCCGGCAAATGCCAGGGCATGGAGCCGTCCCGGCCGATGACGCCATTGGCGGCGCGTGCGTAGATCAGTGCCACTTCCATGCGCGCTCCCTCACACCGCCACGGGTGCCTTGATGGCGGGGTGGCACTGGTAGTCCTGCACTTCAAAGTCTTCCAACTGGTAGTCGAAGATGCTGGCGGGCCGGCGCTTGATATGCAGGGTGGGATAGGGAAAGGGCGTGCGCGCCAGCTGTGTCTGCACCTGTTCGGTGTGGTTGCTGTAGATGTGGCAGTCGCCGCCCGTCCAGATGAAATCGCCCACCTCCAGGTCGCACTGCTGCGCCACCATGTGTGTGAGCAGCGCGTAGCTGGCGATGTTGAAGGGCACGCCCAGAAAGATGTCGGCGCTGCGCTGGTAAAGCTGGCAGGAAAGCTGGCCTTTGCCGCCGGGCGTGGTGGCGGGCGCCACATAGAACTGGAAGAACGCATGGCAGGGCATCAGCGCCATCTTGTGCAGCTCGGCCACGTTCCAGCTGCTCACGATGATGCGGCGCGAGTCGGGGTTGGTCTTGAGGGTGTCGATCAACTGACTGATCTGGTCGATGTGGCCGCCGTCGGGCGTGGGCCAGCTGCGCCACTGCACGCCATACACCGGGCCGAGGTCGCCATCGGGGCGCGCCCATTCGTCCCAGATGGTGACGCCGCGCTCTTTGAGCCAGTGGTTGCTGCTGGAGCCGGTGAGGAACCACAGCAGCTCCACGATGATGGACTTGAGGTGCACCTTTTTCGTGGTGACCAGGGGAAAGCCCTCGCGCAGATCAAACCGCATCTGGTGGTTGGGTGCCGGTGCCCGTGCGGTCCGCCTTGGAGACCCCGTGGGTGAACACATGGCGCATGAAATCTTCGTATTGCGAGCGGACGGGGCGCGGGGGAGGGGCGGAAGTCATGGGGAAAAAGCAGGCGTTGGAAGCGTTTGACAAGGGGCGCCGGCGTGCTGGGGCGCCGGGCCCGATAGTGTGCCACCGATGGTCGGGGCCGGTGCTGTGGCTGCGGGGTGGCGGGGCTGGCCGGGAGGGATCAGGCGCCAAACCCCGTGGTGGGCACCTGCGCACCGTCCTCGAACAGCAGCGTGCGTTCGGGCCAGCGCAGGGCGGCCAGCCGGTATTGCGGGTCGTGGGGCGTGCCGGCCTTGCGGGCCCGCCAGCGCCCGCCGACCGAATAGTCCACGCAAAAGACGTTGTGGCGCTGGCCGTGCCAGGCAAAGGGCGGCGTGTTGCTGAACAGGCTTTCTTCTTCGTGCGTGAGGGTGTGCGGTGCGGGCACCACAGGGCGCCGCCAGTAGTGGCCCACCACCACGGGGGTGGCGTCGGTGTAGCTGTCCCACCAGGCGATGCGCTCGACAAAGCGCCATTTGCCGCCGGCATGGAAGGGGTCGGTGCCTTGGCGTTCAACCCCCGCGGTCAGCACCTTGAGCGGGTTCAGCATGGCCTTGAGCAGTTCGTTGTCGGCGTGGGCCTGCAGAAACGGCGGCTTGTGCAGGGGGTTTTCCAGGTCGTGCGGCCACTGCTGGCGCTCGGCCGCCATGCGCCGGGCCAGCGTGCCGTCTTGTGCCTGCCGGCGCACCTCGGCTTCCCAGTGGTCGTATTCGGCGCGGACGCTGCCAGCGGCCAACTGGCGCGCGGCGGCGATCTGGGCGGGCAGCCAGGCGGCGTGCACGATGCGCAGGTCGGGCCGCTCCAGCGCTACCGGCAGCGTGCCCAGAAAGGCGATGATGGCCGCGCGCTCGCTGGCCGTGGGGCGGGCAAAGGGCGCGTATTTGCCCTCGTCGGAATCCAGGCGCGCGTCAAAGTACCACCCGGCGCCGTCCTTGGCGTCGTTGCGCAGCAGGTTGATCTCGTGGTTGCCGATCACGGCCACGGCGCGGCCGCTGGCCACCAGCTGCGCCACCCGCGCCAGCACGGCGGGGCTGTCGGGGCCCCGGTCGCAGAAGTCGCCCACAAAGACCAGCGTGCGGCCAGCATGGTGCCGGCCCTGGGCGTCGTAGCCCAGATGGGCCAGCAATTGCTCTAGTGCGTCGATTTCGCCATGGATGTCGCCGACGATGTCGAGCGCCCCTGGCGGCAGGGCCTGGATGAGGCTCATGCGGCGCCCAGCACCCGCCCCGGGTTCATGATGCCCTGCGGATCCAGCGCCGCCTTGATGGCTCGCATCATCGCCAGCGCCGTGGGCGACTGGTATTTTTCGAGCTTGTCCACCTTGAGCGCACCAATGCCGTGCTCGGCCGAGAACGAGCCGCCGAATTGCGCCACGGCTTCGTACACCAGGTGGTTGACATGCGCCTCTTGCTCGCGCAGGAACACCTTGGGGTCGCCATCCACGGGGGCCTGCACGTTGTAGTGCAGGTTGCCATCGCCCAGGTGGCCGAAGTTGACCAGGCGCACGCCGGGAATCTCGCGCACCAGCAGGGCGTCGGCATATTCGACAAACGCCGGGATGCGCGAAATGGGCACCGAGATGTCGTGCTTGATGTTCAGCCCCTCTTCGGCCTGCGCCAGCGGAATGCTCTCGCGGATGTGCCACAGGTTGTGCGCCTGCGAGAGGTTTTCTGCCACCACGGCATCGGTTACGCAGCCGGCCTCGAAGGCGGTTTCGAGCAGTGCCTCGAAGCGCGCGCGGGCGTGGTCCTCGGATTCGCTGTCGGAGTTTTCGAGCAGCACGCCCCACGGCGCATGCACATCCCCCAGGAAGGGCACGCGCAGTTGCGGCATGTGCTTGCCCACCAGGCTCAGCGCAAACTGGCCCATCACCTCAAAGCCCGTGAGCCCCGCGCCCAGGTGCTGGTGCGCCAGGCCCAGCAGCGCCACCGCATGTTCCATCGAGGGCACGGCGGCCCAGGCCGTGAGCTGCGCTGCTGGCTTGGGATAGAGCTTGAGCGTGGCGGCGGTGATGACGCCCAGCGTGCCTTCGCTGCCAATGAACAGGTTGCGCAGGTCGTAGCCCGTGTTGTCCTTGCGCAGGCCCTTGAGGCCGTTCCACACCTCGCCCTGGGGCGTGACCACTTCGAGGCCCAGGCACAGGTCGCGTGCATTGCCATAGCGCACCACCTGCGTGCCGCCGGCATTGGTGCCCAGGTTGCCGCCAATGGTGCAGCTGCCCTCGGCCGCCAGCGACAGGGGGAACAGCAGGCCCGCCTGGTCGGCCGCGTCCTGCACGTTCTGCAGGATGCAGCCGGCCTCTACCGTCATGGTGAGGTTGTCCTTGTCGAGGGCGCGCACGGCGTTCATGCGCGCCAGGCTCAGCACCACCTGCGTGCCCGAGGTGTCGGGCGTCGAGCCCACGGCCAGGCCGGTGTTGCCGCCCTGCGGCACGATGGCTGTGCCCGCAGCGGCGCAGGCGCGCACCACGGCTGCGACTTCGCCGGTGTTGCCGGGGCGCACCACGGCCAGCGCCTTGCCGCGCTCGCGGCGGCGCCAGTCCTGCTCCCAGGCGCTGAGGTCGCCGTCGGTCAGGACATGGGTGGCGCCCACAATGCGCCGTAAGGTGTCAAGCAAGGTGGACATGCTGGTCTTTCAGGTAAACAGTGAACAGGGCGGTGATGGCCGGCGTTGTGCCTGTGGCGCGCTACGGCGAAACCGCGGTGGCGCTGTCGGCGGCGGCTAGCGCCTGTGCCTGGGCCCGGGCGTTGCGCTGGCGCAGCCGCACATGCAGCGTGCAGGCCGTGAACAGCACCACGCACAGCACGATCTCGGCGCCCGCCAGCCATGCGCCCGGCGGGGCATCGCCCCAGGCGCGCACCACGCCCTCGATGAAATACAGCCAGATCACCAGGCTGACCCAGCGGTAGGTGTACATGCGGTTCTTCAGGATGCCGGCCAGCGGAATGCACAGCGGCAGCGCCTTGAGCGCCAGCCACGAGCCGCCGGGGCGCAGCGGGGCCAGCACCAGCTCCCAGGCCAGGC
>LNAP01003399.1_pt1 | contig 15223 bp, 13 predicted proteins | sample 602601 | NCBI WGS metagenome assembly LNAP01 (sample SAMN02440304, study PRJNA202911) | soil metagenome | biome: Subtropical and temperate rainforests or woodlands; isolation source: soil samples (1 kg each in a 20% v/v slurry with milli Q water) were... ...
CTGCTCGCCAAGGGCGGCGGCGGGCTCGCGCCCGATCCGGCCAAGGCCAGGACCTGGCTGCAGCAGGCCGCGGCGCAGAACGACACCGACGCCAAGAAGGCCCTGGACACGCTGCCCAAGTAGCCGGCGTCACTTCAGCTGGCGGACCCACTCCTCGTAGCCGCCATTGGCAATGTCCGCGGGCTCCGGCCGCGTCCTATCGACACGCGTGGCCTGCGCGCGGCCCCGCACGTCGCTCGGGCTCAACCCAAAAGTCGAACGGAAGACGCGGCTGAAATGCGCCTCGCTCGAGAAGCCCAGCGCAAAGGCGATCTCGTAGATGCGGCGATGGTCGTGCGCCGGGTTGCACAGCTCGGCGCAGGCCCGCGTGACGCGCTGTTCCTGGACGTAGTGCGCGACACCGCCCAACGGCTCGAACAATCGATAGAGCTGGCTGCGCGAGATGCGGAACTGCGCGCACAGCGCCTCCGCCCCAAGCGCCGGCGAGTCGAGATGGGCCGAGATATGGCGTTGGATGCGCTGACGCATCGTCTGGTCGATCGCAGCCCGCGCGCGCTCGGTCGTCTCGGCGCTCGACTGGAAACAGGCCGCGATCATCTCGGTCGTCGCTTGCGCCACCAGCGGCGCCTCGGCCAGGGTCATGCTTTCGGCGCGCGACACCAACGAGTGCATATAGTCGCCCAGCAGGCCGCCCATGCCGGAGTGGCCGCGCAGGATCAGGCCGTGCAGGTCACCCGGCGCCGACAGCGCCTGGTCGAGAGTCTCGCGCGGCACGACGATTGCGACGGTGCCCGACGGCGCCGCCTGGGTGACGTTCGACTGGGTGAGGTCGAGGATCTGCACGTCGCCGCCGTTCAGCACGCGCCCTTGGTCGCCGGCTTCGCCGACCAGGCCGCCCGTTGCGTAGAGTTGCACCAGATAGTGGTCGAGCCCGTCCGCGATTGTCTTGCGCCTGTCGCGCACGAAGCGCTGGCCGTCGAAATCTACCTGGGAGATCAGCAGGCCGCCCAGGTGCCAGCCGCGCACCGTCGCTGCGAAGCCGCTGTCCGGCTGGTGCTCGGCCGGCGGCGCCACGTCGAAGATGACGGAGATGCTCTCGTGCCAGGCTTCGAACTGGTCACGCGGGCGAAGACGGCTGGTCGTGAAAAGGCTGAAAGGGAGCTTGCCAGAATCGGTCATGCATCCATCGACGCGGGTGACACAGACAAAGTTCCTTTTGGGACTGCGGATCAAAGCCTTCGGGACGCACAGTCAAACGTCTTGGGTGAAAAATTGCTAGGAAATACCAGCAATTGTGCAGATTGATCGCATCGAAAGTGCAAGGAAATCCGCCGTGCCGGGACCCAGCCTCGACGACGAAGTCACCTTTCTCATCGGCGTCGATCAATTCAACAAGGTCGCGGCGACCGCCGCCGCCACTTGGAACGAGCTCATCCCGCCGGGCTACAACTCCCAGTCGGGCGCGACGAAGTGGGGCAACTCGACGCCAGGCACGGGCGCCACCGTCAGTTATTTCTTCACCGCGGCGTCGGCCTGGACCAATGAAGAGAAGGCCGCCTGGCGCGGCGGCATGGAGCTGTGGTCGGCCGTTGCCAACATCACCTTCACCGAGGCCGCCAGCGACGGCGCAGCGAACTTCAAGATCGTGCGCGGCACCGACAGTGGGGCGCATGCGACCTTGGTACGGGACGGCAGCCGCTCGATCGGCGACGACAAGATCCTGACGCCGACCGCCACCGGCTCGTTCGTCTCGATCGACACCCGTGTCGACACATACGGCCCGATCGGCCAGACACCCACGACGAAGGGCGGCTATCCGCTGTCGACGGTGGTTCACGAGATCGGCCACGTCATCGGCATCGGCCACGGCGGGCCGTACAATTCCGACGTCAATCCGCAGGTTCAGCAGTTCAGCGAATACGACACGTTGATGTGGACGCTGATGTCGTACATCAGGCCGGAAACGACGGGAACCAAGTTCTTCAACAGCTACCCCGTCAAGGGAACCAGCTGGGGCTCGACGGAAGAATCCACCGAAGAAGGCGTTTTTCTTTACAACAACGAGCCGGCGACGCCGATGATGCTGGACATCCTGGCGGTCCAGCGTCTCTACGGTGTCGCCACCAGCGGACCGCTGACGGGCGGCGGCCACACCTTCGGCTTCAACTCGAACATCGCAGGCTACATCGGCCGCTTCTACGACTTCGACATCAACAAGAACGCCATCGTCACGCTCTGGGAGAATGGCAGGAACAACACGCTCGACCTGTCGAAATTCTCGCAGGATGCGATCGTGGACCTGACCCCCGGCACCTTCTCGAGCGTCGGCGGCCACGTCAACAATCTCGCCATCGCCCTCAACACCATCATCGAAAAGGTCATCGGCGGCACCGGCAACGACACCATCAGGGCATCGAATGTCGGCTCGACGCTGGAGGGCCGCGGCGGCAGCGACCTGCTGTTCGGCGGCGCCGGCGACGACACGATCCGCGGCGGGGCGCAGCCCGACACGATCGACCCGGGCGACGGCCTCAATACGCTGCGCGACACCCTGCAGGACATGAACGGCGACACGGTCTTCAACTTCGGGCTGGGCACGACGATCGATATCCTGGGCGCGCAGATCGGCCGGACGAACCTCGTGGTCAGTCACTTTGCCGGGACGACCACGGTCGGCACGGGCCAGTCAGGCGTTCTGCTCATGGGCGCGTACGCCGACGGCGACTTCATGACGGTCGTCCGCGGCAGTGGCACGGGCGTCCACACGATGGTGACGTTCGAGACCTTCCTGCCTGACCTGTTCGAAGGCGTGCGCGTCGATCCCGAGGAGATCAACGGCGTCGTCAATGAGCCGTTCCTGACCGGCGACGGGGCGGTCCACTTCACGATGAGCTTCAAGTCCGCCGTGTCGATGCACAGCAATGCGCTCGGCGTCTACAAGGTCGGCGCCGACGGCACGATCTCCAATGTCGACATCGTCTACGCCAACACGCTGGCCGTGGCGCCAGCCGAGATGACCGTCAGCCTGGGTACGCCGGGAAACAACGAGCGCATCGGGTTCTTCCTGATCCAGGACGGCTTCGACATGTTCGGCAATCTGCCCGACAACCTCGCGTTCCTGACGCCGGGCACGCTGGCGCCGGCCAACCTCAACAACGGCGAGCCGGTGCTTCTCAGCAGCGCGACGCTCGGGCTGTTGACCGCCGCGACGATCTTCCACTCCTTCCAGACCCTCAATCCCGGCGACGCCATCCAGGTTCTGTCCGGCGTCGGCCAAGGCGGTCGCGAGCTGTTGATCGGCTTCGAGGACTTGCCCAGCATGGCCGGCGACAACGACTTCCAGGACGTCGTGATCGGGCTGCGCGTCAATACCGACGACTATTTCCTGGTCTAGAGCGAGAGATCCATCCTGTGAGCTAGATCGCCATCCTCTGGTGCAGGTCGATCATGATCCAGAGGCTGCCGCCCACCATCAGGAAGATCAGGACGGCGGTGAAGCTGATCGCCAGAAGGTTTTCCTTGGGCGTCGTCGTGAAGTTGATGTGCAGGAAAAAGTGCAGGTGCACCAGGATCTGCAGCACCGCCGCGCCGGCGATGACCCACATGATGCGCGAGGGCGGCAGGGCGTGGGTGTAGACCAGCCAGAACGGGATCGCCGTCAGGAGGACCGCCAGCACGAAGCCGATCAGGTAGGAGGCAAGACCGTGCCGTTCCATCACAGGAGCCCCGGAAGGTAGACGACGGAGAAGATGCCGACCCAGGCGATGTCGAGGAAGTGCCAGAACAGGCCGAGCCGGAACAGGCGCGAGGTCACCGACAGACGAAGGCCCTTGATCGCCACCTGGGCGCTCAGGATCAGGATCCAGATCAGGCCGACGCTGACATGGGTGCCGTGGGTGCCGACCAGGGTGAAGAAAGCCGACAGGAAGCCGCTGCGGTCGGGGCCGGCGCCGGCGCGGATCATGCCGAGAAATTCACGGATCTCGAGGAACACGAAGCCCGCGCCCAGCAGGAAGGTGATGGCAAGCCAGCCCAGCACCGCCGAGCGGTTGCCCTGCCGCGCCGACAGGGACGCGAAGCCGAAGGTCATGCTGCTGATCAGCAGCAGCGCCGTCTCGAGCGCGGCGTTGTTCAGGCTGAAGAGCTGCTTGCCCGTGGGCCCGCCCGCCGTGTTGCCGACCATGATGCCGTAGGTCATGAACAGCAGGGCGAAGATGATGGCGTCGCCCATCAGGTAGAGCCAGAAGCCCAGCTCACGCTGCGCGTGGACCGCCTCCGCTTCGGAATGAGCCGCCTCGGAATGCGGCTGGCCGGGAACGGCGCTGACGTTGGCGTTCATGGACGGCCCGCCTTCGCCGCCTCGAGCGCGCGGTAGCGCGCCTTCTCCAGGCGCTCGACCTCCTCGGCGACCAGCACATACTCGGTCTCGTCGTCCGACGAGCGCCAGATCATGGTGGCCCACATGGCAAGCCCGCACAGGATCGCCAGCCACCAGATCCACCACACCATGGCGAAGCCGAACACGAAGGAAAGCCCGCCCATGATGACGCCGACGGCCGAGTTCTTGGGGATCTCGATGTCGTGGTAGGCGCTGGGCGGCTGATAGGCCACGCCGCGCTCCTTCATGTCGAGCAGCGGCTCGCGGTCGCGCACCTCCGGCAGTACGGCGAAGTTGTAGACCGGCGGCGGCGAGGAGGTCGCCCACTCCAGCGTGCGGCCATCATACGGATCGCCGGTCACGTCGAGATTGCGCTTGCGGTCGCGGATCGAGACGATGACCTGCATGATGAGGCAGCCGATGCCGATCATGATCAGCACGGCGCCCATGGACGCCGCGATCAGCCAGGGCTGCCACGTGGGATCGTTGTACTGCTCCATGCGCCGCGGCATGCCCATCAGGCCCAGCACATAGAGCGGCATGAAGGCGAGGTAGAAGCCGACCAGCCAGAACCAGAAGGCCGCGGTACCCCACGGCTCGTTCATCTTGAAGCCGAACGCCTTGGGGAACCAGTACATGTAGCCGGCGAGATAGCCGTACAGCACGCCCGGGATGATCATGTTGTGGAAGTGCGCGACCAGGAAGGTCGTGTTGTGCATCAGGAAGTCGACGGGCGGCACCGCCAGCAGCACGCCCGTCATGCCGCCGATCACGAAGGTGGCGATGAAGCCCACCGTCCACAGCATCGAGGGATGGAAGGTGATGCGGCCGCGATACATCGTCAGCAGCCAGTTGAACACCTTCACGCCCGTGGGCACCGCGATCACCATCGTCGTCACGCCGAAGAAGGCGTTGACGTTGGCGGAAGAGCCCATGGTGAAGAAATGGTGCAGCCAGACGGTGAAGGAGAGGACCGCGATCGCTGCCGTGGCGTAGACCAGCGATTCGTAGCCGAACAACCGCTTCTTCGAGAAGGTCGCCACCACCTCGGAGAACACGCCGAACGCCGGCAGGATCAGGATGTAGACCTCCGGATGGCCCCAGATCCAGAACAGGTTGACGTAGTTCATCATGTTGCCGCCCAGCTCATTGGTGAAGAAGTGCATGCCGAGCAGGCGATCGAGCGCCAGCAGGCCGCACGCCACGGTGAGCGCGGGGAAGGCAAAGGTCATCAGGACGGAGGTGCAGAGCGCCGTCCACACGAACGGCGTCATGCGCATCAGGGTCATGCCCGGCGCGCGCCGCTTGATGATGGTGACGACGAAATTTATGCCCGACAGGGTCGAGCCGACGCCGCTGATCAGGAGCGCCCAGATCCAGTAGTCGACGCCGACGCCCGGGCTGTACTGGATGCCCGAATAGGGCGGATAGCCCGTCCAGCCGGCGGTCGAGAACTTGCCGATCACCAGCGACACCATGACCAGCGCCGCGCCTGAGGAGGCGAGCCACAGGCTGAGCGAATTCAGGAACGGGAAGGCGACGTCGCGGGTGCCGATCTGCAAGGGCACGGCGATGTTCAGGAGCCCGGTCATGAACGGCATGGCCATGAAGAAGATCATGATCGTGCCGTGCGAGCTGAAGATCTGGTCGAAATGCTCGGGCGGCAGGTAGCCTCCGCTGTTCAGCGCCATCGCCTGCTGGGCGCGCATCATGATGGCGTCGACAAAGCCGCGCAGCAGCATGATCAGTGCCAGGATGACGTACATGGCGCCGATGCGCTTGTGATCGACGCTGGTCAGCCACTCCTTCCACAGATAGCCCCAGCCCTTGAGCCAGGTGATGACGATGGCGACCAGCAACGCGCCGCCCACCACCATCGCAGCACCGCTGGCGGCAATGGCGCTGTAGAGCGGCAGGGCCTCGACGGTCAGTCTTCCGAACATGGACTCTATCTCCGCGCCGGCGTGGTCGGCGCCTGGCCATGCGCCTGATGGCCGCCGGTGTACTTGTCGATGATGGAGTCGAAGAGCTTGGGCTCGATCGCCGAGTACTGGACGATGGGGTTGAGCCGGCTCCGCTCGGCGAGCTTGGCATAGGTCGGCGGATCGAGCTTGCCCGGCGCCTGCTTGGCCTTTGCCACCCAGGCGTCGAAGTCGGCCTGGCTCATCGCCACCACCTCGAAGAACTGGTCGGAGAAGCCGCCGCCCGAGTATTGCGTGTTGCGGCCGACGAACTTGCCGGGCTGGTCGGCCAGCAGCTGCAGGCGGGTCTGCATGCCGGCCATGGCGTAGATCTGGCCGGCGAGCGCCGGCACATAGAAGGAGTTCATCACCGTATCGGAGGTGATGCGCAGGCTGATCGGCCGACCGGCCGGGATGGCGAGCTGATTCACCGAGGCCACGCCCTGCTCGGGATAGATGAACAGCCACTTCCAGTCCTGGGCCACGACCTGCACATCGAGCGGCGGATTGCTGGAGGCGATCTCGCGATAGGGATCGAGCTTGTGAGTGCTGCGCCACAGCAGCACGGCGACGGCGATGACGATCAGGGCCGGAACCAGCCAGACCACGGCGTCGACCTTGACCGAATAGGCCCAGGTCGGATCATAACGGGCGTTGCGGCCCTCGCGATAACGCCAGGCGAACCAGACCACCATGACGATGATCGGCACGACCACGATCATCATGACAGTGAAGGCGTCGATCATCAGGCCGCGCTCGGCGTCGGCGATCGGCCCTTTGGGATTGAGGACGACCATGCGGTCGCAGCCGCTGACCAGGAACGCCAGCAGCGCGATCGTCGCACAACGCAATGTAGTGAGTGCCTGCTTCACGCCCCCGCCCGCACCGATGATTGAGCAGCGAGGTTAGATTGAAGCTACATCTTGTGTTGAGCAATGATTCTTTTGCCCATTCAGATGCCCGTTCACGCACAGCTGTCGGCACGCCAATCGAAAGGTGTCTTGGCGCCGCGCAGGAAGGCGGCGAGCCACGAGCTGCCCAAGGCATAGTTGGCCTTGGTCGTCTGGCGGCTGGTGACGATGTAGGTGTTGATGCCGACGACGCGGCCGCAAGAGTCTATCAGCGGGCCGCCCGAATTGCCGGCCGAGATGTCGGCCGAATGCAGCACCATGGGCGTGTTGCGCTCCTTGTTCTGGATCGCGCTCACCGTGCCCTTGGTCAGCACGACCTCGGGCGCGGCCTTGAGGTCACCTGCCAGCAGGCGGCGCAGATTGCGGTCCTGGGCGATGGCGATCGACGGATAGCCGGCAGCGATCACGTCGCTCAATGACGCCGGCTCGGCCGCCACCGGCAACGGCCGCACGCTGCCCGGCGCGGTGGCCAGCCAACTGCGCGAACGCATCATCCAGGGTGAGTTCCCGCCCGGCACGCGGCTGAACGAGCGCACGCTGTGCGACCTGCTGGGCGTGTCCCGCACGCCTTTGCGCGAAGCCTTCCGCGTGCTGGCCGCCGAAGGGCTGGTGCAGATCGAGCCGAACCGCGGCGCGCAGGTGGTGGCGCTGTCGGAGGCCAACATCCGCGAGGCCTTCGAAGTCATAGGCGGGCTGGAAGCCATGTCCTGCCGGCTGGCCTGCGAACGGGCCACGGACACCGAGATCGCCGAGATCCGCGCGCTGACCTACGAGATGATGGCCAGCCACGCGCGCCACGACCTGCCCACCTATTTCCAGACCAATCGCGCGATCCACGAACGCATCAGCCTGGCCGCGCACAACAGCCTGCTCAAGCAGCTGTACGACGCCCAGAACGCCCGCATCCAGAATCTGCGCTTCGTGTCGAACGAGAATCGCCAGAAATGGGATCTGGCGATGCGCGAGCACATCGAGATGGCCGAGGCCCTGGACGCGCGCGACGCCGACCGGCTGGCCGGCATCATGCGCCAGCATTTGCAGCGCAAGTGCGAAGCGGCGCTGAAGACCCTGGGCCAGGCGCCCGCCGCAGTGGCCGATTCAGGCTGACGTCCCTCTTGCGCAAGCAGGACAGCGGGCCGCGCCGCCCGCATGAATAGAAGATGGCAGATACGCAGTACGTGCAGTGACTTCCACAGGAGCCTCACCATGACTGATTTCCGCGTCACCCTCGCAGCATCCGCGCCGACCCGGCGCAGCCCCATCCCTCTCAAGGCCCTGGCCGCCGCCCTGCTGGCCTGCGCCACGCTGGCGGCCCAGCCGGCGCTGGCCGGCAAGAAGGACGACACCGTCCGCATGGCCTACGACCAGGCGCCGGAAAGCGTGGACCCCTACTACAACAACGTGCGGATCGGCGTCATCATCGCCGCCAACGTCTGGGACACCCTGCTCTACCGCGACCCCGTCACCAACGAATACAAGGGCCAGCTCGCCAAGAGCTGGAAGCAGGTCGACGACAAGACCATGGAATTCGAGCTGCGCCAGGGCATCAAATTCCATAACGGCGAGGAGTTCGACGCAGACTCTGTGGTGTACACGCTGAACTACGTGGCGGACCCGAAGAACAAGGCCGTGACGCAGCAGAACGTGGCCTGGATCGACAAGGTCGAGAAGATCGACAAGTACAAGGTGCGCCTGATCACCAAGGAACCTTTCCCCGGCGCCAAGGAGTATCTGTCCACCACCGCTGCCATCCATCCGGCCAAGTACTACCAGGAAGTCGGCCCCAAGGGCATGAACGCCAAGCCGGTGGGCTCGGGTCCCTACAAGGTGGTGGACTACCAGCCGGGCAAGTCCATCACGCTGGAACGCAATGCCGACTACTTCAAGGATTCGCCCAAGGCCCAGCCCAAGATCGGCAAGGTGGTGATCCGCTTCATTCCCGACCGCCAGACGCAGATGGCCGAAGTCATCTCGGGCGGCGAAGACCTGATCATGAGCGTGCCCAAGGACCAGGCCGAACAGTTGGGCGGCATGCCCTCGCTGCAGATGGTCACCGGCGACACCATGCGCATCGTCTTCATGCAGATGAACATCCAGGAAGGCACGCCGGCGCCGCAGCTCAAGGACGAGCGCGTGCGCCGCGCCATCATCCACGCGATCGACCGCGAGTCCATGCTGAAGAACATCGTGGGCGAAGGCGGCGGCCTCATCAACACCATCTGCACGCCTTCGCAGACGGGCTGCACCCAGGAAGGCGCGCCGGTCTACAAGTACGATCCGGCCCAGGCCAAGAAGCTGCTGGCGGAAGCCGGCTACCCCAACGGCTTCGACATCGACCTGGTGGCCTACCGCGAGCGCAACCAGACCGAGGCCATCATCAACTACCTGCAGGCGGTCGGCATCCGCGCCAAACTCAACTTCCTGCAGTACGCCGCCATGCGTGACATGATCCGCGCCAACAAGGCTTCGCTCACGCACCAGACCTGGGCCTCCAATCTGGTCAACGACGTGTCGGCGTCCACGCCGGTGTATTTCGCCTTCGGCAACGACGACATCACCCGCGACCCGCAGGTGCGCGATCTGCTCAACAAGGGCGACCACACCATCGAGAGCGGCCCGCGCAAGGCCGCCTATAAGCAGGCGCTGGACCTCATCGCGCAGAAGGCCTACGCGGTGCCGCTGTGGACCTTGCCTGCCTACTACGTGACCACCAAGGATCTGAACTTCAAGCCCTATTCGGACGAACTGGTGCGCTTCTGGGACATGAGCTGGAAGTAAGGCGCGGCCCCGCGCCGGCCCTGCATCGCGCCGGGCCGGCGTGAGTCCAACGAAGAGGAAGCCCTATGCTGTATTTCACGATCAGGCGCCTGGGCCTGGCGGTGCTGGTGGCGCTGACCGTCTCGATCCTGGCGTTCCTGCTGCTGCACCTGTCCGGCGACCCGGCGCTGGCCCTGGCCGGCGAAGGCGCGCGCCAGGCCGACATCGACATGATCCGCAAGACCTACGGCCTGGACCGGCCGCTGGCGGTGCAGTACGCGGACTGGCTCTGGCACATCCTGCAGGGCGACTTCGGCACCTCGGTGTATTTCAAGACCGAGGCCGGGCCGCTGATCCTCTCCAAGCTCAAGACCACCCTGCTGCTGGGCATGGGCGCGCTGGCTTTCGCGCTCTTGATCTCGATTCCGCTGGGCGTGCTGGCCGCGCTTTACAAGGGCAGCCTGATCGACCGCATCTGCCTGGCCGTCGCCGTGCTGGGCCAGGCGCTGCCCAACTTTTTCTTCGCGCTGATCCTGATCATGCTGTTCTCGATCTCGCTGCGTATCCTGCCGGTGTCGGGCAGCGGCAGTTGGCAGCACTTCGTCATGCCGGCGATTGCGTTGGGCTATTACGTCGCGCCCGCCTTCATGCGCCTGATACGCGCCGGGATGATCGAGGTCCTGGCCGCCGACTACATCCGCACCGCCCGCGCCAAGGGCCTGCCGGCGCGCAAGATCGTCTTCAAGCACGCGCTGCGCAACGCCATCGTGCCGGTGGTGGCGCTGGCCGCGGTGCAGCTGGGCTACCTGCTGGGCGGCTCGGTCGTCATCGAAACCATCTTCGCGCTGGACGGCCTGGGCTACCTGGCCTACCAGAGCATCACCTACAAGGACTATCCCGTGATGCAGCTGATCGTCCTGCTGCTGTCAGTGCTCTACGTGCTGCTGACCCTGGCGGCCGACATCGCCAACGCGTGGCTCGACCCGCGCATCCGGGTTTCCTGACATGAGCACGCCTACCCTGACCCCGTCCGCTACCGGCGTCCAGGCGCCGCTGGAACTGTCCGCGTCCGCTCTGCGCTGGCGGCGGCTGCGCCGCAACAAGGCGCTGCTGGCCGGCGGCGGCATCCTGCTCGTCATCGTGCTGATCGCGCTGTTCGCGCCCTGGATCTCGCCGCATGATCCCTATTTCCAGGACCTGGCCTACCGCACCGCCCCGCCGGTCTGGTATGCAAAAGGCACTTGGCTGCATCCACTGGGCACCGACCAGCTCGGCCGCGACTATATGTCGCGCCTGTTCTACGGCGCCCGCATCTCGCTCTTGATCGGCGTCAGCGTAGCGCTGATTTCAGGCCTGATCGGCACGGCCATGGGCATGGCGGCCGGCTACTTCGGCGGCAAGGTCGACATGGCGGTGTCCTTCCTCATCACCACCCGTTTGTCCATGCCCGTCATTCTGGTGGCGCTGGCCACCGTCGCGATCGTCGGCGGCTCGCTCTGGGTGGTAATCCTGGTGCTGGGGCTGCTCAAGTGGGACCGCTACGCGGTGGTGATGCGCAGCGCCACCCAGCAGGTGCGTTCGCTGGAATACGTGGCCGCGGCGCAGGCGGCGGGCGCGTCCACCTGGCGCATCGTCTGGGGCGAAGTGCTGCCCAACGTGGTGCCGCAGCTGATCGTGATCGCCACGCTGGAAGCCGCCAGCGCCATCCTGCTGGAGGCGTCGCTGTCCTTTCTGGGACTGGGCGTGCAGCCGCCGCTGCCCTCGTGGGGCCTGATGATCTCGGAGGCCAAGGCCTATATGTTCTTCTCGTTCTGGCTGATCGCCATACCCGGATCGGCGCTGGCCTTGCTGATCTTCGCGATCAACCTGGCCGGCGACGGGCTGCATCAACTCCTGACGCCTGAAGAGAGGGGCTGAGCATGAGCGACACGGACATCGTGCTGGACGTGCAGGGCCTGACCGTAGACATCGCCACGCCGCGCGGCGCCCTGCATGCGGTGCGCGACGTGTCGTTCCAGGTCCGGCGCGGCGAAACCCTGTGCCTGGTGGGGGAATCCGGCTGCGGCAAGTCCATGACTTCGCTGGCCATCATGGGCCTCTTGCCCAAGGCCGCGCAACGCAGCACGCGCCGGCTGTCGGTGCTGGGCGAGGACCTGTCCACCGCGCGCGGGCGGCGCATCAACGCGCTGCGCGGCAGCAAGATGGCCATGATCTTCCAGGAGCCGATGACGGCGCTCAACCCCGCCTACGCCATCGGCGAGCAGTTGACCGAGCACTACATCCACCATTGCAAAGCCAGCGCGCAGCAGGCGCGCGACCGCGCGGTGGAACTGCTGGAGAAGGTCGGCATCGCCTCGGCCGGGCAACGGCTATACCAGTACCCGCACCAGCTCTCGGGCGGCCTGCGCCAGCGCGTCATGATCGCCATGGCGCTGATGTGCGGCCCGGAGCTGCTGATCGCCGACGAGCCCAGCACCGCGCTGGACGTCACCATCCAGGCGCAGATCCTGCGGCTGCTGGCCGACCTGCAGGCCGAACTCGGCATTGCCATGGTGCTGATCACCCACGACCTGGGCGTGGTCGCGCGCATCGCCCGCCAGGTCGCGGTGATGTATGCCGGACAGATCGTCGAGGAAGGACCGGTGGCGGAGCTCTTCGCCTCGCCGCGCCATCCCTACACCCAGGGGCTGCTGGGCTGTATTCCCGTGCCCGGGCGCACGCCGCCCGGCGAAGCGCTGGGTACCATCCCGGGCGTGGTGCCGGCGCTGGTGGGCGAGCTGCGTGGCTGCGCCTTCTATGACCGCTGCCCGCATGCGCAAGCGCAATGCCGCAACGAAGTCCCCGTGCATGCCGCCGACTCCGGCCAGCAATGGCGCTGCATTCTCCACCCCGAAGGAGTCCTGGCATGAGCCCCTTGCTGCAAGCCGAAGCCGTCAGCAGGCAGTTCTCGATCCGCTCGGGCATGTTCCGGCCGCGCAGCACCCTGCATGCGGTCAATGGCGTGGACCTGGCGGTGGAGCGCGGCGCCGTGCTGGGCATCGTGGGCGAATCCGGTTGCGGCAAATCGACGCTGGCCCGCATGCTGCTGGGCCTGACGCCGCCGACCGAAGGCGCGATCCGCCTGGACGGGCAGGACATACGCAGCCTCGGCCGACGCGCCCTGGCGCGCCGCGTCCAGCCGATCTTCCAGGATCCGTATTCTTCGCTGAATCCGCGCCGCTCCATTGCCTCCATCGTGTCGCTGCCGCTGGAAGTGCATGGCATCGCCAATCCCAAGCAGCAGAAAGCCATCGAAATGCTGGAACGCGTCGGCCTGCCGCCCCGGCTGGCCCACAACACGCCGGGCCAATTGTCCGGCGGGCAGCGCCAACGCGTGGCCATCGCGCGCGCGCTGGTGATGCATCCCGAGATCGTCATCTGCGACGAGCCGACCTCGGCGCTGGACGTCTCGGTGCAGGCCCAGATCATGAATCTGCTGATGGACCTGCGGCGCGAATTCAACCTGACCTATGTCTTCATCAGCCACAACTTGGCGGTCGTCGAGCACATCGCCACCCATGTGGCGGTGATGTACCTGGGCCGGGTAGTCGAATCCGCCGCCACCGCGCAGCTGTTCCACGACCCGCGCCATCCCTACACGCAGGCGCTGCTGGCCTCGGTGCTGACGCCCGAACCCGGCCTCGGCATCCCCGACATGGGACTGGGCCTGTCGTTCCCGGACCCGTTGCGCCCGCCTTCCGGCTGCCCCTTCCATCCGCGCTGTCAGCAGGCCATGGCGCAATGCAAGACCGAACGCCCGGCCTTGACCCGGCGCGAGCAATCCGTGGTGGCCTGCCACCTCTATCCCCCTACCCCCAACGGAGTCCAGCCATCATGACCCGCGCACAAGCCATCGCCCAGGCGGAACAGTGTTTTGATTCCGGCGCCTTCCGCACCCTGCTGGCGCGCCGCCTGGCGCAGCCCACGGAAAGCCAGAATCCGGCGCGCGCGCCCGAACTCGCCGCCTATCTGGAAGCCGAGATCCGGCCCGCCTTCGAGGCGCTGGGCTTCACCTGCCGCACGCTGACCCACCCGAAGGCGCTGGCCCCGTTCCTGTACGCCGAACGCATCGAGGACCCGTCCTTGCCCACCGTGCTGGGCTATGGCCACGGCGACGTCATCCGCGGCCTGGAAAAGGAATGGAAGGAAGGCCTCTCGCCCTGGGCGCTGACCGAGTCCGAGGGCCGCTGGTACGGCCGCGGCATCGCCGACAACAAGGGCCAGCACAGCATCAATATGGAAGCCTTGCGGCTGGTGCTGGAGACGCGCGGCAAGCTGGGCTTCAACGCCAAGTACCTGATCGAGATGGGCGAGGAAACCGGCTCCATGGGCCTGCGCGATCTGTGCGAGGAACATCGCGCATTGCTGGCTGCGGACCTGCTTATCGCCTCGGACGGACCGCGGCTGAGCGCGGAGCGTCCCACGATTTTCCTGGGTGCGCGCGGCAGCCTGAACTTCGACCTGAGCATCGAGGCCCGCGCGGGCGGCCACCACTCGGGCAACTGGGGCGGCCTGATCTCCAACCCCGGCATCCAGCTGGCCCATGCGATCGCCACGCTGGTCTCGCCGACCGGCCAGATCCGCATCCCCGAATGGGTGCCGCGCGAACTGCCCGACGCGGTGCGGCGCGCACTGGCCGACTGCCAGGTGGACGGCGGCGCCGACGGCCCCGAAATCGAACCCTGGTGGGGCGAACCGGGCCTGTCGCCGGCCGAGCGCGTGTTCGGCTGGTGCTCGTTCGAGGTCCTGGCCTATAAGACCGGCAACCCCGACACCCCCGTCAACGCCATTCCGCCGCGCGCCTGGGCGCGCTGCCAGCTGCGCTTCGTGGTCGGCGTGGACCCGGACGACCTGGTGCCGGCCCTGCGTCGCCACCTGGACCGCCAGGGCTTTCCCATGGTCCAGATCACGCTTACCCGCGAGAACATGTTCCGCGCCACCCGCATCGACCCCGACGACGCCTGGGTGCGCTGGGCGGCGGCGTCGCTGGAACGCACGACCGGCAAGCGCCCCGCACTGCTGCCGAACCTGGGCGGCTCGCTGCCAAACGAAATTTTTGCCGACCTGCTGGGCCTGCCCACCTTGTGGGTGCCGCATTCCTACCCCGCTTGCGCCCAGCACGCGCCCAATGAACACCTGCTGGGCAGCGTCGCGCGCGAAGGCCTCGCCATCATGGC
>LNAP01003401.1_pt1 | contig 15213 bp, 12 predicted proteins | sample 602601 | NCBI WGS metagenome assembly LNAP01 (sample SAMN02440304, study PRJNA202911) | soil metagenome | biome: Subtropical and temperate rainforests or woodlands; isolation source: soil samples (1 kg each in a 20% v/v slurry with milli Q water) were... ...
GGACGTGATCGAAGCCGGCTTTGCTGCCAGCTCCAACGGGGATTTCGAGGCGGTGCAGGCCATCGCCAATGCCATCCGGGAGTCCACCATCTGCTCGCTCTCGCGCGCCAACGACCGCGATATTTCGCGAGCCGCCGAGGCCCTTCAAGGCGCCGCCAGCGCGCGCATCCACACCTTCATCGCGACGTCGGCGCTGCACATGGAAAAGAAGCTGCGCATGACGCCAGAGCAGGTGCTGGAGCAGGCCCGGCAGTCGGTGCGTTTTGCGCGCAATCTGGTGGGCGATATCGAATTCAGCCCGGAAGATGGCTACCGCAGCGATCCGGACTTTCTGTGCCGCGTGATCGAGGCCGTGATTGCCGAGGGTGCCACCACCATCAATGTGCCCGATACCGTGGGTTATGCCGTGCCCGAGCTGTATGGCCACTTCATCAAGAACTTGCGCGAACGGGTGCCCAACAGCGACAAGGCCATCTGGTCGGTGCACTGCCATAACGATCTGGGCATGGCGGTGGCCAATTCGCTCGCGGGTGTAAAGATTGGCGGTGCACGCCAGGTGGAGTGCACCATCAACGGCCTGGGCGAGCGCGCGGGCAACTGCTCGCTTGAGGAGGTGGTCATGGCGGTCAAGACACGCCGCGACTACTTTGGCTTGGATGTGGGCATCGACACCAAGCACATCGTGGCTGCGAGCCGCATGGTCAGCCAGACCACGGGCTTTGTGGTGCAACCCAACAAGGCTGTGGTGGGTGCCAATGCATTTGCCCACGCCAGCGGCATCCACCAGGACGGCGTCCTGAAGGCCCGTGACACCTATGAAATCATGCGCGCCGAAGACGTGGGCTGGAGCGCTAACAAAATTGTTTTGGGCAAGCTCAGCGGGCGCAACGCCTTCAAGCAGCGCTTGCAGGAGCTGGGTGTGCAGCTGGAAAGCGAAACCGACGTCAACAATGCTTTTGCCAAGTTCAAAGAACTGGCCGACCGCAAGAGCGAGATCTTTGACGAAGACATCCTGGCGCTGGTGAGCGATGAAAGCGTGACCAGCGAAAAGGAACAATTTGGATTTGTTTCGCTTTCTCAGCACAGCGAGACGGGCGAGCGACCTCAGGCCTCGATCGTGTTCACCGTGGACGGCAAGGAGGTTCAGGGGCAATCCGATGGCAATGGACCGGTGGATGCATCACTCAAAGCCATCGAGTCGCATGTCCAGAGTGGTGCCGAGATGGTTTTGTACTCGGTGAACGCCATCAGCGGTTCGACCGAGAGCCAGGGGGAGGTCACCGTGCGACTGCAAAACAGCGGTCGTGTGGTGAACGGCGTGGGATCAGACCCGGATATCGTTGTGGCGTCCGCCAAAGCCTACCTGAGTGCATTGAACAAACTGCAAAGTAAAGCCGACCGTGTGGCCGCTCAAGGTTGAGATGTGAATCTATAATTCACTCACTTTATTGAAAAGTCGTGCAAGGTGTTGATCTTGCGCGACTTTTTTCGATTCTGTACACTGCCCACACTTTTTACCGTTTGGAGCACTTTGATGCACCATCGCCGCCCCACCGCATTGAATCGTTTTTTCCAGACTATTGGGTTGTTCGTGGTGAGCGTCGCGCTGCTGTCTCCAGCCGCCCAGGCGAGCGAACGCAAGAAAGCCTCCGTCAAAAAGCAGCAAGCCCAGTCCGTCAGCGCAAAGCGTGCTGCGGTAACGCGCAAGTCTGCAGGCGCGGGCAGGGCGTTGCGCGCTACGGCACGCACCGCAAAGGCCCCTACACGGGTTGCCTTTGAGCCCGCCAAGCAGTCCTTTGGCCAGATGGCGGGACTGCATCAAGTCACCGATCCCCTCGATCTCAAGTCCAGTGTGGCTTTCGTGATTGATCAGGACACGCACGAGGTTCTGGTCAGCAAGAACGACCATGCGGTGCTGCCCATTGCATCGCTGACCAAGCTCATGACGGGCCTCATCATCACCCAGGCCCGCCTGCCCATGGATGAACCCCTGACCATTACCCAGGATGATGTGGATACCGAAAAGGGGAGCCGCTCGCGTCTGAGCGTGGGTACCACTTTGACCCGTGGCGAATTGCTGCATCTGGCGCTGATGTCCAGTGAAAACCGCGCAGCCCACGCATTGGGCCGCACCTATCCCGGTGGACTGAATGCTTTTGTGGCACTGATGAACAGCAAGGCACGATCCATTGGAATGACCGACACGATCTATGTCGAGCCCACGGGGCTTTCAAGCCGCAACCAATCGAGTGCGCGCGATTTGGCCCGACTGGTGAATGTGGCCCACGGGGATCCGGTGATGCGGGAGTTTTCCACCTCTCCGGGTTATGAGGTCGCGGTGGGGCAAAAAACCCTGCAGTACAACAACACCAATGGGCTGGTAAAAAACCCGGAGTGGAACATCGGGTTGCAGAAGACCGGTTATATCTCTGAGGCGGGCCGATGCCTGGTGATGCAGACGCACATCGCCGGACGCAAGCTCATCATGGTTTTTCTGGACTCGGCGGGCAAGTTCAGTCGTCTGGGGGATGCGCAGCGTGTGCGCCAGTGGGTAGAGTCTTTGCCGGCGCTCGGGCCCAAACTGCAGGGCGCCCGCGCGGGCTGATCGGTGCGGCATTGCCCTGGCCTGGCGGTGTCAACCAGGGCTTGCGGCATATTTCAGGCTTCGGAAACGTTGCCGCCGGTCGTGTCTTTGGTGGAGAGGTAGCCCAGCGCCAGAGAAATTTCGTGTGCCGTGGCTTGCAGCTTGGGCAGCCAGCCCTCATCAAGGCGATCGGCCGGGGCCGATATGGACAGGCCTGCCACCAGCTTGCCCTGGTCATCAAAGACGCCTGCTGCCATGCAGCGCACGCCAAGTTCTAATTCTTCATTGTCACGGGCAACGCCATACTGGCGGGCTTTGGCCAATTCACGTTCGAGGATCGGCAGCTGGGTGATGCTGTTGCGGGTGTGCCCTGCCAGCCCGGTGTGTGTGGCGTAGGCGCGCACACGTTGCGGATCATCGAGCGCCAGAAACAGCTTGCCGGTGGATGTGAGGTGCAGCGGCGCCCGCCCGCCGATGGCACGTACCACCTGCATTCCAGATCGCTCGCTGTAGGCGCGTTCGACGTACACAATTTCATCGCCCTGGCGCATGCTCAGGTTCACCGGCTGCTGAATCAGCTTGTGCAGATTGCGCATGGGCGCAAGTGCCGCGTCGCGCACACTCAGGCGGGCCTTGACGAGATTGCCCAGCTCCAGCAGCCGCATGCCCAACCGGTAGCTGCCCGATTCTGGCCGGTCAACGAATCGGCCAATGGTCAGATCGTTCAGGATGCGATGGGTGGTGGAAGGATGCAAGCCGGTTTTCTCGCTGATTTCCTTGAGCGAAATGGCTTCTTCGCGAGATGCCAGGACATCGATCAGCGTGAACATGCGTTCGAGCACCTGAACGCTGGGTTTCACGGGAATGCCTGGATCTTTTTTCTTCATGGGGTGCGATGAAAGGGGAGTCTGTGCATTTTATCTTGTGAAATTTGATGGGCGCTACAGAGCCCCGGACACGCGCTGATCTGGCTGGCAGATCCATGTATTTGCCACCCGGATTTCATGGGGAATGAACCGGGCTTTGTAGTTCATCTTTGCGCTTTCCTGGATCCAGTAACCCAGGTACACATGGGGCAGGCCCAAGGACCTGGCCTGGTCAATCTGCCACATCACGTTGTAGGTGCCATAGCTGCACTGTGCGTCTGGCGCATAGAACGTGTAGACGGCCGAGAGACCATCTTCCAGGATGTCCAGGATGGACACCATCTTGAGTGCTCCCACCTCGCCAGACGCATCGAGCTCACGAAATTCGACGAGACGGGAGTTCACGCGGCTTTGCAGCAGAAACTGTGTGTATTGGTCGATGCTGTCATGGTCCATGCCACCGCCGGGGTGGCGGGCATTCTGGTACAGCCGGTACAGCTGGTAATGCTCGGGAACAAAGCACAACCTCAGTACCCTGGCCTGCAGGTGCCCATGGCGGGCAAAAGCGCGGCGCTGGCTGCGATCGGGCTTGAAATCGTGGACCTTGATGCGCAGGGGCACACAAGCCTGGCAACCGTCGCAGTAGGGGCGGTATGTGAACATGCCGCTGCGCCGGAATCCCTGGGCCACCAAGGCCGAATAGACATCGGTTTGAATCAGATGGCTGGGCGTGGCGACCTGTGACCGCGCCTGCCTGTCAGGCAGATAACTGCACGGATAGGGGGCTGTTGCGTAGAACTGAAGCGTTTGCAGCGGGAGGTCGTTGAGTTGCGTCATGCCGTGGGCACCGGGGATTACAACAGCTCGTTCCAGTATACGGGTTCAAAATGCCAAGGAATGGGTGGCCGACTGCACTGTCTTTGGACATGTCGCACGAACTCCGCGCGTGGCATTTCGCGAGCGCCGAGGGATGCCAGGTGCGATGTGTTTTGCTGGCAGTCAATCAGTTCGATGCCATTGCGACGGCACATGCACACCAGCGCGGCCAGCGCGATCTTGGAGGCGTCCGTGGCATGGGCAAACATCGATTCGCCAAATACGGCGTGGCCGATTGCCACGCAATACAGCCCACCCGCCAGCTTTCCTTCCACCCATGTTTCGACGCTGTGCGCCATTCCTTGTGCGTGCAGCGCTTCGTAGGCAGCCACCATGTCGGGGACGATCCAGGTGCTGTTCTGTCCGTCCCGTGGGGTGCTGGAGCATGCCCGGATGACCTTGCCAAAGGCGGAGTCGATACGGATTTCACAGGCTGCGTTTGTGCGAAATCTCTGCAGGGTTTTTCGCAGGGAACGATGCAATCGGAATGCTGCCGCCTCCAGCACCATGCGAGGATCCGGTGCCCACCAGAGAATGGGCTGGCCGGTGCTGAACCATGGAAATGTGCCCTGAGTGTAGGCGGCGCGTAAATGCGCTGCGTCGAGGGTCCCGCCCGCTGCCAAGAGGCCAGGAGCAGGGCTGTCCGCTCCCCATGCGGTGGAAGGATCTGGCAAAGAATCCTCTGGCTCCAGCCAGGGCAGTTGAGGGGGCATATTGCTACGTGTCAGGGGAGTAGGTAAAACACCTGGCTCAGTTTTGCGTTGGTATCAGGCTCAAAAAGTGGCTCAGTTCTCCGTCGGCGTCAACACCCGGTGCCGCAAAGCAAAAAGGCCACCCGTAAGGGTAGCCTTTAGCTGCCAATAGATGGCTCCTCGACCTGGGCTCGAACCAGGGACCTACGGATTAACAGTCCGGCGCTCTACCGACTGAGCTATCGAGGAATATGCTGTTCAATACACGTTGAAGCCCTGATTGTATAGTAAGTTTGCTACTGTTTTATGGGACCGGTTTTTGCGAATGATTGCTGATTGCTGATTGCTGATTGCTGATTGCTGATTGTTGTAGTTTTTCGCTGGTTGGTGTCCTACCAGTGTCCCATGGGACACCGGCAGGACCCTGGGAGAGGGCAGGCCGACAGAACAAGCGGCGCGGAAAGCGCCGTGACGACGTGGCTGACCCAACGCATGGGGTTTGATGCAAACTGCTTCGCGAATGTAAGGGCCAAGCGCTCGAAACCGGTCAAGCGCGGTCCGTTCAGCGTCTGACTCTCCCTAACCTCCAGCGTAGCTGGTCCCAAAAAAAGGGCGAGCACATAAGCTCGCCCGGAATCATGCAGCTAAACGTTTATGCGACGCACCTCCTGCACGGCACCTTTCTTAAACGGCGGCGCTCCATTGCATACCTGGAGCATCACTTTGAGCCGAGCCCAAATGACAACTTCAGGGCAGAGCCACCTGGGTCTGACGTTTTCTGAAGTCGCCGCGTGGGCGGTGCACTTTCAGCGCCTGGGTCTCAACCCACCGGCTTTAGCCGGTGGTTGTTGAGTCCCGAATCGTAGGGGGTGGTTTCGAGGTTGCTTCGATGCCGACACTTGAAGCTGAGGCTTCTCCGCCAACAACGAAGAACGCAAGTTGCCCGCTATGTTGGATCGGTGACCTTGCCGGATTCATCCAGCGAAAACTCGGCGATCTGGCTTTTGTTGGCGGCCTGGATCGCCGCGCCGCTCGTGAGCATCCGCTCGACTGCTTCGCCTTCGACACCGAGCTCGGCGAGGACCTTCGAGGTTTCCCAGCCGCGGGGCTGTGCGGCACCCCGGGTCGATGGGTAGTCGCCGTCGAAACGGATCGATGCGCGGATGACCTTTGTCTTGCCTTCCGTGGGATGGTTTTCTTCCCGCAGAAGACCCACGGCGACGAGGTGCGGATCCTCTGGCAGCGACTCCAGGGTGTTGCAGGGTTGGACTGCGATGTCGGCGGCACGGAAAAGCGCCAGCCATTCAGCGCTCGTCTTTGCAACAAGCGGCGCGCCCCGGATCTCGAACCACTCCGATACATTGCGGGCCCGTGCCGCGACGGTGTTGAACCGGGGGTCGTCCAGCAGGTCGTCTCGCCCGGTGGCGGCCAGGAATGCCCGTACTTGCGAGTCCGTGTTGACGGTAAAGGAGATCCAGCCGTCCGCGGTGGCGACCGGCCTGTTGTGCGGACTGAGCAATCGCAGATCGCCGGCCGGTCCGACCGGCGGGTCGAAGCTGTGCTGCGCCAGGTGCTCCTGCATGACAAACGCGGCCATCGTCTCGAACATCGGGACTTCGATGCTGCAGCCTTCGCCACTCACGCCGCGCTGGACGAGCGCAGAGAGGATCGCGCCTGCAGCGATTTCTCCAGCGACATGGTCACAGATCAGCATGGGGACATAGGCCGGTGCGCCGTCGCGGCGCAGTGCCAGGCCCGCCATGCCGGTGGCGCCCTGAATGACGCTGTCGTATGTCGGCAGGCCGGCATATGGCCCATCCGTTCCGTACCCCGTGATCAGGCAATGGATCTTGTCGGGGTGGCGCGCCCGCACGGTCTCGGCGTCCAGGCCCAGCCGGGCCAGCGCGTCCGGCCGCATGTTCGCGACGATGACATCGGCTGTTTCCAACAGCTGGTTGAGCGCCGCGCGTGCCTCCTTCGCCTTCAGGTCGAGACAGACGTTCCGCTTGCCACGGTTGAGGTGGAGGTAAGTGCCGGAGTGTTCGCCGGTGGGCGAAAGTCCGCCGAGGCCACGCATCAGGTCTCCGCCCGGGCTTTCGACCTTGATGACTTCCGCACCGTACTGGCCCAATCGCCAGGTGCATACCGGCCCGACCACCACGCTGGTCAGGTCCAGTATGCGGATGCCTTTGAGTGGTTCGAAACTCATGATGTTTGCACCTCCATCACCGCGCAAAGGCGCCCGTCGTCGTCCAGCACATGGACCTCGAAATGGTCGGCAACCTTCGCTCCGACCAGGTTCAGTGGACGATTGCAAAACAGCGGCGCGACATGCCGCGTCTTCCAGTGGCGGGGCGCCAACTGCATTTCGCGCAATGCGAACTCGGTCATCAGCAGGTTCGTCAGGCCACCGTTGACCACCAGGTCGGGCAGACCTTCGACGTCCCTTGCGTACTGCCTGTCGAGGTGGATCTTGTGCGAGTTGAAGCCCAAGGCAGAGTATTGGAACAGCAGGGTTTCGTCGGCGACCAAGGTCTTCTTCGCCAACACTTCGCCCGGAACCGGTGACGCCGGAATGCTTTTGGTGGCCGCAGCGGCCGTTGCGGGTGCAGCCCCCAGGAGGGCATAAGTCTGCGTTTCGCTCAAGGCGAGCACTCCCTCGCGCATGAGCCGATGCCCGATGGTGACGAGCGCCATGCGTCCGCCAGCGCCCTCCTTTTCCACAATCTTCTCTACCGAACTGAGCCGCTGTACAACGGCGCCGATTGGGATGTCCGAGACGCAGCTCACGGCGCGCCCGACGATCATCAAGCGCGGCAGGCCCAGGTCAGGAAGAGGGACCCCCAAGCCTGGAAAACCGTCGCCGCGCAGTGCGCTGCGCTGCGTATCCGCACCCATCAGGATGAATTGCCAGCCCCGTGGCAGCGAGGCGCCTTCGCGCAGGAGGTCTGGGTCCTGATCCAGCATGGCCGCAACCCGCCTTGCTGAAGCTAACGCGCAGATTTCCGTGCGGACGACCGAATTCCCGGTGCCGCTTGTCAGTTCGGCGTTCATTCGCCGACCTTTACATCCGCACGGCGGACCACGTCTTCCCACTTGGCCCGCTCCGCCAGGATGTACCTGGCGAATTCTTCCGGCGTGGAGCCCACCGGCTCGGCTCCCATCTCGACGTATTGCTTGTGAATGTCGGGCTGCTTGAGGGCCAGGGCGGCCTGTTTCGACAGTTGGGCGACGATCGGGCCCGGAGTGCCGTGGGGCGCCCACAGGCCATACCAGGTGCTGATGTTGAAACCGGGCAGGCCCGACTCGGCCACGGTGGGCACGTCCGGCAAGGCGGAGGAGCGCTTGGCGGTAGTCACGGCAATGGCGCGCAGCTTGCCCGATTTGATGAACGGCATCGCCGAAGGCATCGAGTCGAACATCAGCTGGATCTGCCCGCCCATCAGGTCGGTCAAGGCCGGGGCACTGCCCTTGTATGGCACGTGCTGCATGGCCACCTTGGCGGCGAGCTTGAAGGATTCGCCCGCCAGATGCTGCGAGGAAGCATTGCCTGGAGATCCGAAATTCAAGCGCTCGCGTCCGGACTTGGCCAGCGCGATCAGGTCGGCGACCGTCTTGATCGGCGAGTTGATGTTGACCACCAGGACCAGCGGCACCTCGGCCAGTTGCGTGATGGGCTCAAAGTCTTTAACGGCGTCGTATCGCATCTTCGTCTGGACGATCGGCGTGATGATGTGCAGCGAAGCGTTCGAGAGAAGGGTGTAGCCATTTGGAGTGGCGCGTGCCACTGCTTCGGCCCCGATCATTCCGCTCGCGCCCGGCTTGTTGTCTATGACGAAGGTCTGGCCCATCGCAGCGCCCATCTTCACGGCGACAAGCCGGGTCAGAAGGTCGGTGGGGCCGCCCGGCGGGAAGGGCAATACCAGGCGGATCGATTGACGGGGGTAATCCTGCGCGTGGCTCGATAACGGCAATGCGCCAAGAGCGCTCAGCAGGGGCAGCGTAATCCACGCACGGCGCCGGGAAAGGCCATTCAATAAATCGTTCATGTTTGTCTCCTTGGTCATGGCCGCCCGCCGCCGGTGGCGGATGCGCGATGGCCCATTTGCAGCGCAAATCTTATTCGTGCATCGCGTCAGCGACAATCTCGGAATTTGTGCCACATATGTTGACCCATGATTGACAATCAGCTGGACCTGAACCTGCTGCGGCTGTTCATCACGATGGTGGAGTCGCCGTCGCTGACAGCAGCGGCCGCAGCCAGCGGCATGACGCGATCCAACGCGTCGCGACGTTTGAAGCTATTGGAGAACGCGGTCGGGGCGCAGTTGATGCGGCGTACCACCCGCCATGTGGAATTGACCGAGGCAGGACAATTTCTTTACACGCACGCCCTGCGAATGCAGGAAGAGTTGGACGCGGCCAGGAGTTCGATCGATAGCCTCGGGCAGACATTGAGAGGCGATGTCCGAATACGTGTGCCGACAGGGCTGGCGCATCTGTATCTCACCCCGGTCCTCCTCGAATTCGCCAAAAGCCACCGGCAGATTTCCTTGCGGGTCGCGATTAACGACAGTATCGGCGACCTTATCTCGGCGGAAGTCGATGTCGCCCTCAAGGTAACCTCGCAGCCGCCGGAAGACCATGTCGCAAAACGGATTTGCGACGTCAGTTGGTGCCTGTGCGCATCCACCGCTTTTTTGAATGCCCGGCCTCCAATCACACAACTGGCAGACCTGGAAGGATGCGACCTGATAACACCCCAATCCCTGGGCCGTCGGTTCAACATGAAACTGCGGATAGACGGCGTGTCTCACACCCTTCGGGCAAATCCGAGAATCCAGTCTGGAGACTATCCTTTCTTGTTCGAGTCCATGATGGCGGGGCTCGGCGTTGCCCTTCTGCCTCGGTATGCGGTCTGGCGGGCGATTCAAGCGGGCGGGGCGAGGGAAGTTTTCGAAAATTGTGAAGCTGTCGGTGTGGGCGACAGTATTTACATGCTGACAACGTCCAATCGCTATCCCACCCTTGCAACGAAAGCACTCATGGACTTTGTCAGCGATCACCTGAAAAACCAGGCGCCTCAATGGCATGCCCGTTGAAATTCGGTTTCAGACCTTTGTCCAACCCCTGCTTTTTTGACGGTCGATAGGGCTAAGAATCCCACTTTTCAAGGGCAAGGTCACCGTGGGCAACACCTTGAAAGGGGTGGTTCTAAGGCTGAGGGGCGCTTTGTCTGCACACCGCTGGTGCGTTTTGGTTTGTCGTCACCGAACCATGCAGGGGGTCTGCAGCGGCGCGTTTTATATCAAATTGGGTTCTTACGCTTGTTGCACAAGCGCAAGCAGCTATAAATTTGATAGTTGATTGTGTTGAAAACCCCACCCAATAGCCGTTGCCACAGGTTGGCCCTTTTCTTGCTGTGTATTGGCAGCATCACTTTCAGCTGTTTTTGGTGTTTACCCTGTATAGACAGGTATACCAGGGTGTCATGATGGCGGCCGATGTGCACGGGTGCACCGGCTGGAGTGGGGCAAGGTACTTTCTTCAAACAGGAGCAGATGATGACTCGATCGGTTGTGAAATGGACGTCGCTGGCAGCGGCAACGGCATGCATGATGGCCCTGGCCGCACCGGCCCAGGCGCAGGACACCAAAATCGTGCTGGGCATGTCCGGCTGGACGGGCTTTGCGCCGCTCACCCTGGCCGACAAAGCGGGCATCTTCAAGAAGAATGGGCTGGACGTGGAGATTAAGATGATTCCGCAAAAGGACCGCCACCTCGCCCTGGCATCCAAGTCCATCCAGTGCGCCGCCACCACGGTCGAGACGCATGTGGCCTGGAACGCCAATGGCGTGCCCATCGTGCAGATCTTCCAGATGGACAAGTCCTATGGCGCTGACGGCATCGCGGTGCGCGGCGACATCAAGAGCTTTGCCGACCTCAAGGGCAAGACCATCGGCGTGGATGCGCCCGGCACCGCCCCGTACTTTGGCCTGGCCTGGATGCTGAGCAAGAACGGCATGAGTCTCAAGGACGTGAAGACCACAACGCTGTCGCCCCAGGCGGCTGCACAAGCCTTTGTGGCGGGCCAGAACGATGCCGCCATGACGTACGAGCCCTACCTGTCCACCGTGCGCGACAACCCTGCTGCGGGCAAGATTTTGGCCACCACGCTTGACTACCCCATGGTGATGGACACCGTGGGCTGCGACCCCACCTGGCTCAAGGCCAACGGCAAGGCCGCGCAGGCGCTGGCCAACTCGTACTTCCAGGCGCTGGACATGATCAAGGCCGACCCTGCCAAGTCCAACGAGATCATGGGTGCTGCCGTCAAGCAGACGGGCGAGCAGTTCGCCAAGTCGTCGTCCTTCCTGCGCTGGCAGGACAAGGCTGCCAACCAGAAGTTCTTTGCGGGCGAGCTGACCACCTTCATGAAGGACGCCACGGCCATCTTGTTGGAGGCGGGCATCATCCGCAAGGCGAATGAAGATTTGGCAGTGACCTTCGACGCGAGCTTCATCAAATAAGAGCAGGAAGAAGAACGCGCCATGTCTGCTGTGCAACCCCTGTCTGTGACCACGCCAAAGGCCCCCGGGCGCCGACGCTCGCTGGCCCCTCTGGAGCCCGTGAGTGCCCGTGCCCGCTGGCTGCTGGGCTTTGGTTTTTTTGTGTTGTTCGTGCTGGTGTGGGCGTTCTTCACGCTGGGCGGCTTCGTGTCACCCACCTTCCTGGCCAGCCCCGTCACCATGGCCAAGGAGGGCTGGCTGCTGTTCAGCGAATACGGCTTTCACAAAGACATCGGCATGACGGTGTGGCGCGTGTTCGGCGGCTTCATCCTGGCCGCCGTCATCGCCGTGCCGCTGGGCATCGCGATGGGTGCCTACAAGGGCATTGAGGCCTTCTTCGAGCCCTTCGTCTCGTTCTGCCGCTACCTGCCCGCGTCGGCCTTCATCCCGCTGTTGATCCTGTGGGCGGGCATTGGCGAGGCACAGAAGATCCTCGTCATTTTCATCGGCTCGGTCTTTCAGATCACGCTGATGGTGGCCGTCACCGTGGGGGGGGCGCGGCGCGACCTGGTGGAAGCTGCTTACACCCTGGGCGCGGGCCACAAGGGCATCGTCACGCGCGTGCTCATCCCTGGCGCTGCGCCCGAGATCGCCGAGACCCTGCGCCTGGTGCTGGGCTGGGCCTGGACCTATGTGATCGTGGCCGAGCTGATCGGCTCATCCAGCGGCATCGGTCACATGATCACCGACAGCCAGTCGCTGCTCAACACCGGCCAGATCATCTTCGGCATCATCATCATCGGCCTCATCGGGCTGGTGTCCGACTTCGCCTTCAAGGCGCTCAACCACCGTCTGTTTGCCTGGAGTTTTGTGCGATGAGCCGCGTATCTATTCAAGCCGTCTCGCGCGTCTTCGAGACCGCCAAAGGCCAGCGCACACAGGCGCTGCAGCCGGTGGATTTTGAAGTGCGCGACAACGACTTCGTGACCATCCTTGGCCCCTCGGGCTGCGGCAAGTCCACGTTGCTGCGCATCGTGGCGGGGCTGGACCACGCCACCAGCGGCCGTGTGCTGCTCGACGGCATGCCAGTGGAGGGCCCTGGCGCAGAGCGCGGCATGGTGTTCCAGAGCTACACGCTGTTCCCCTGGCTCACCATCGAGCAGAACATCCGCTTCGGCCTGCGCGAGCGGGGCATGCCCGAATCGCAGCAGAAAGAGCGCGCTGCGTACTTCATCGCCAAGGTGGGCCTGCGCGGCTTCGAGCAGCATTTCCCCAAGCAGCTGTCGGGTGGCATGCAGCAGCGCACCGCCATTGCGCGCGCGCTGGCCAACGACCCCAAGATTTTGCTGATGGACGAGCCCTTTGGCGCGCTCGACAACCAGACCCGCGTGCTAATGCAAGAGTTGCTGCTCGGCATCTGGGAAGCGGAGCGCAAGACCGTGCTCTTCGTCACCCACGACATCGACGAAGCCATCTTCATGGCCAACCGCGTGGCCGTGTTCAGCGCCCGGCCTGGCCGCATCAAGACCGAGCTGGCAGTGGACTTGCCGCACCCGCGCCATTACACAATCAAGACCAGCCCTGAGTTCATGGACCTCAAGGCGCGCCTCACGGAAGAGATCCGCGCCGAATCCATGGCGGCGGATCTGCATTGATCTGAAAACGCACATCCCATGAGCGCCCGTCTTTCCCGCAGCACCGTAGCCACTGCACCCCGCAGAGCCTCGCCTGCCAAGGCCGTGGCAGCCGTGGCTGCGCCCGCACCGGCGATGGCGCTGTACGAGCAGATCAAGGACCACATCTCGCGCAAGATCCAGGAAGGCATCTGGCGCGCGGGCGACCGCCTGCCGTCCGAAAACGAGCTGGTCACCCAGTTCGGCATCTCGCGCATGACGGTGAACCGCGCGCTGCGCGAACTGGTGGAGCAGGGCCGCATCGTGCGTGTGGCCGGCGTGGGCAGCTTCGTGGCGGAAGACAAGCCCCAGTCCACGCTGCTGCAGATCGCCAACCTCGCGAGCGAAATCCGCCAGCGGGGGCACGACTACCGATGCGACGTGCTGGCCGTGGAGCGCATCTCGGCCACGCTCGAAGTGGCGGCAGCGCTGGACCTGCGCACGGGCGAGTCGGTGTTCCACTCGCTGTGCGTCCACCGCGAGGATGGCCTGCCCGTCCAACTGGAAGACCGCCACGTGAACCCGCGCCAGGTGCCCCAGTTCGCCGCGCAGGACTTCACGCAACTGCAACCCTCCGAATACCTGGTGCGCAACGTGCCGTTCGACCAGATCGAGCATGTGGTCGATGCCGTCATGCCTACCGCCGAGCAGGCCGCGCTGCTGGAGATGTCTCCGCAGGAGCCCTGCCTGCTGCTCACCCGCCGTACCTGGTCGCGCGGGGTGCCCATCACCGTGGTGCGGTGTTTGCACCCCGCCACCCGCTACCGTTTGGGCAGCCGCTTCCGGGCCGACGGCAACCCCGTCGCTGGTTGATGGCTGTTGGTCAAAAGCCCCAGAATTTCTTTCGCTTGTACCTACTTGTATATACAGGATCAACGCCATGACAAAAGCCACCACTTCCTCCCTGACCCTGCTTCCCGGCCATGTGTCGTTGGCCGCTCTGCGCAGCATCTATGCCGCGCCCGTGCAATTGTCGCTGGACCCGTCCGCGCGCGCCCTCATGCAGGCGTCGCTGGCCACGGTGCAGCGCATCGTGGACGAATACCAGGTGGTCTATGGCATCAACACCGGCTTTGGAAAGCTCGCCAGCACCAAGATCGCCCACGCGCGCCTGGCCGAGTTGCAGCGCAACCTGGTGCTGTCGCACAGCGTGGGCACGGGCGATGCGCTGGCGGACGATGTGGTGCGCCTCATCCTTGCGACCAAGGCCATCAGCCTGGCGCGCGGTCACTCCGGCATCCGGCCTGAGATCGTGGATGCGCTGCTGGCCATGGCGAACGCCAATGTGCTTCCTGTTATTCCGGCCAAGGGCTCGGTCGGCGCGTCGGGTGACCTGGCGCCGCTCGCCCACCTGGCCTGTGTGCTAATCGGTGAAGGGCAGGCCAAGGTGAATGGCACGGTGGTGTCGGGGGCCGAGGCCATGCGCTCTATCGGCCTTGCACCGTTCGTGCTGGGTCCCAAGGAAGGGCTGGCGCTGCTCAACGGCACGCAGGTGTCCACCTCGCTCGCGCTGGCCGGGCTGTTTGGTGCCGAGAGCGTGTTCGCTGCCGCGCTGGTGGCAGGCTGTCTGTCGCTCGAAGCCATCAAGGGTTCGGTCAAGCCGTTTGATGCACGCATCCACGAGGCACGCGGCCAGACCGGGCAGATCGCCGTGGCCGCTGCCGTGCGCGCGCTGCTCGATGGCAGCGCCATCGACACCTCGCACCCCAACTGCGGCCGCGTGCAAGACCCGTATTCCATCCGCTGCGTGCCGCAGGTGATGGGCGCGTGCCTCGATAACCTGCACCATGCCGCACGCGTGCTGACGATCGAGGCGAATGCGGCGTCTGACAATCCGCTCGTTTTTGACAACGGCGACGTGATCTCCGGCGGCAATTTCCACGCCGAGCCCGTGGCCTTCGTGGCAGACATCATCGCACTGGCCGTGGCCGAGATTGGCGCCATCTCCGAGCGCCGCCTGTCGCTGCTGCTGGACCCAGGTCTCTCAGGCCTGCCCGCCTTCCTGATCCGCGA
>LNAP01003402.1_pt1 | contig 15212 bp, 17 predicted proteins | sample 602601 | NCBI WGS metagenome assembly LNAP01 (sample SAMN02440304, study PRJNA202911) | soil metagenome | biome: Subtropical and temperate rainforests or woodlands; isolation source: soil samples (1 kg each in a 20% v/v slurry with milli Q water) were... ...
GTCGGGCATATGCCGTTGCCTCCTTATATAGACCGCCCGGACGACAGTGCCGACCGCGAGCGCTATCAGACGGTCTATGCCGAACGGGCCGGGGCGGTGGCTGCGCCGACAGCAGGTCTGCATTTTGATCAGCCGCTGCTGGATGCGATTGTTGCCAAAGGCGTCGAGCTGGCGTTTGTGACGCTGCACGTTGGCGCGGGGACGTTTCAGCCGGTGCGCGTCGAGCGTCTGGAAGATCACCACATGCACAACGAGTGGCTGGAAGTCAGCCAGGAAGTCGTCGATGCGGTGGCGGCCTGTCGTGAACGGGGCGGGCGGGTGATTGCCGTGGGCACCACCAGCGTGCGTTCGCTGGAAAGCGCGGCCCGCGACGGCGTGTTGAAGCCGTTCAGCGGCGACACCGATATCTTTATTTTTCCGGGGCGTCCGTTCCATGTGGTCGATGCCCTGGTGACCAACTTTCATTTGCCTGAATCCACGCTGCTGATGCTGGTTTCGGCGTTCGCCGGTTACCCCGAGACCATGGCGGCCTATGCCGCAGCGGTCGAGCATGGCTACCGCTTCTTCAGTTACGGTGATGCGATGTTCATCACCCGCAATCCCGCGCCGACCGCTCCTGCGGCATCGGACCCAGAGGATCACGCATGACCCGCACCAGTCGTATGTCTTTCGAGTTGTTGGCCACTGACGGCAAGGCGCGTCGTGGTCGTCTGACCTTTCCGCGCGGCGTGGTCGAAACCCCGGCGTTCATGCCGGTGGGCACTTACGGTACGGTCAAGGGCATGCTGCCACGGGATATCGAAGCCACCGGCGCGCAGATGATCCTCGGCAACACCTTTCACTTGTGGCTGCGTCCGGGCACCGAAGTCATCAAGGCCCACGGCGACCTGCACGATTTCATGCAGTGGAACGGCCCGATTCTGACCGACTCCGGCGGCTTCCAGGTGTTCAGCCTCGGTGCCATGCGCAAGATCAAGGAGGAGGGCGTGACCTTTGCTTCCCCGGTCGATGGCGCCAAGGTGTTCATGGGGCCGGAAGAGTCGATGCAGGTCCAGCGTGACCTGGGCTCGGACATCGTGATGATCTTCGATGAATGCACGCCTTATCCGGCCGACGAAGATGTCGCGCGGGTGTCCATGGAGTTGTCCCTGCGCTGGGCCAGGCGCTCGAAGATCGCACACGGCGAAAGCACGGCGGCGCTGTTCGGTATCGTGCAGGGCGGCATGCATGAAAACCTGCGCATGCGCTCGCTCGAAGGCCTGGATCAGATCGGCTTCGATGGCCTGGCCATTGGCGGTCTGTCGGTGGGCGAACCCAAGCACGAGATGATCAAGGTGCTCGATTATCTGCCGGGTCAGATGCCGCCTGACAAACCTCGTTACCTTATGGGTGTAGGCAAGCCGGAAGATCTGGTGGAGGGTGTGCGCCGCGGAATCGACATGTTCGATTGCGTGATGCCGACCCGCAATGCCCGCAATGGTCATTTGTTCATTGATACAGGTGTGCTGAAGATCCGTAACGCGTTCCATCGTCATGATGATTCGGCGCTGGATCCGACGTGCGATTGCTACACCTGCAAGAACTTCTCCCGCGCTTATCTGCATCATCTGGACAAGTGCGGCGAAATGCTGGGGAGCATGCTCAATACGATCCATAATTTGCGGCATTACCAGCTGCTTATGGCTGGTTTGCGCGAGGCTATTCAACAGGGTACATTGGCCGCCTTTGTCGATGGCTTCTACGCTAAACGCGGCCTTCCCGTGCCGCCTTTGGATTGATTGAACTGAGTTTTTTCAGCTTTTTCTTATTAATTTTGCAACTGGAGTGCTAAATGAGCTTTTTCATCTCTTCCGCTTTCGCGGATGCTGCTGCACCGGCCGCAGGCCCTATGGGCGGTGGCTTTGAATGGATTTTCCTGGTCGGCTTCCTGGTCATCTTCTATCTGATGATCTGGCGTCCACAGGCCAAGCGCGCCAAAGAGCAGAAGAACCTGCTCGGCAACTTGCAGAAAGGCGACGAAGTTGTCACCTCCGGCGGTATCGCTGGCAAGATCAACAAAGTGACCGATGACTTCGTGGTTATCGAAGTATCCGACACGGTTGAGCTGAAAATTCAGAAAGGCGCTATTGCCGCCACCCTGCCAAAGGGCACCCTGAAAGCGATCTAAGGTTTCAGTCTTTTACCAATCGACGGGGCGCGCAAGGCGCCCCGCGTTATACGGGCGGCGTGATGCTGAACAAATACCCTCTGTGGAAATACGTACTGATCCTGGCGGTGCTGGTGGTCGGTTTTATTTATTCCGCACCCAATCTCTACCCTGATGATGCGGCGATCCAGATCACCGGCGCGAGCACGGCGTTGCAGGTCAATCAGGCTGATCTTGATCGTGTCGGCAAGGCGCTTGCCGATGCAGGTATCGCGGTCAAGGCTTCCTCCCTGGCTGAGAATGGCAAAGGCGGTTTGTTGCGTCTGAGCAAGCAAGAAGACCAGTTGCCGGCCAAGGACGTCGCACGCAAGGCCTTGGGTGATGACTATGTCGTTGCACTGAACCTCGCCCGCACCACGCCGACCTGGCTGCGTAACCTGGGTGCCAGCCCGATGAAGATGGGTCTGGACTTGTCCGGTGGTGTGCACTTCCTGCTGGAAGTCGACATGGACAAGGCGCTGGATGCGCGCATGAAGGTTTATGAAGGCGAAGTGAAAAGCCTGCTGCGCAAGGAAAAATCGCGTTATCGCAGCCTGCCGCAACTCAACGGCGCTATTCAGCTGGGTTACAGCGATGAAGCTGCCCGCGACGAAGCGCGTACGCTGATCCGCAAGAACTTCACCGATTTCGATATCGTCCCGGCCGATCTGAACGGTATTCCCGTGCTGCGCCTGGCGATGACTCCGGCCAAGATTGCCGAGATTCGCGAATACTCGATCAAGCAGAACCTGACCACCGTGCGTAACCGGGTCAACGAGCTGGGTGTTGCCGAGCCTCTGGTCCAGCGTCAGGGCGCCAACCGTATCGTGGTTGAGCTGCCGGGCGTGCAGGACACCGCTGAAGCCAAGCGTATTCTGGGCAAGACCGCCAACCTTGAGTTCCGTCTGGGCGCTGGCCCCGATGATTCCAAAGCCACCACCGAGATGTTCGAGTTCCGCGAAGGCGGTCGTCCTGCAGCTCCGGTTGAACGTGGCCTGATCATCACCGGTGACCAGGTGACCGACGCCAAGGCTGGCTTCGACGAGCACGGTCGTCCGCAAGTGAACATCACCCTGGATGGCCATGGTGGCGATCTGATGAGCCGCTCGACGCGCAGCAATGTGGGTCGCAGCATGGCGGTGATCTTCATCGAGCAGAAGCCGACCACGACTTACACCAAGCAAATGGTCAACGGCGTCGAGAAGGACGTGCCGGTTCAGACCTTCAAGGAAGAGAAGAAGATCATCAGCCTGGCGACCATTCAGTCGCCGCTGGGCAGTTCGTTCCGGATCACCGGTCTGAACGGCCAGGGTGAAGCTTCCGAGCTGGCGCTGCTGTTGCGTGCCGGTGGCCTGGCGGCACCGATGTACTTCGCTGAAGAACGCACCATCGGCCCGAGCCTGGGTGCTGACAACATCACCAAGGGTATAGACGCCTCGCTGTGGGGCATGCTGTTTGTCTCGCTGTTCATCATGGCCATCTACCGCTTCTTCGGACTGATCGCGACGGTTGCCCTGGCGCTGAACATGGTCATGCTGCTGGCCCTGATGTCGTTGCTGGGGGCGACGCTGACCCTGCCAGGTATCGCCGGTATCGTGCTGACCATGGGGATGGCGGTGGACGCCAACGTGCTGATCTTCTCGCGTATTCGTGAGGAAATCGGTAAAGGGATGACCGTGCAGCGGGCGATCAACGAAGGTTTCGACCGGGCGTTTACTGCGATTCTGGATGCCAACCTGACAACGCTGCTGGTCGGCGGCATTCTCTTTGCGATGGGCACCGGCCCGATCAAAGGTTTTGCCGTGACCATGTCGCTCGGGATCTTTACCTCGATGTTCACTGCCATCATGGTGACCCGCGCAATGGTCAACCTGATCTATGGCGGGCGTGACTTCAAGAAGTTGTGGATTTAAGGGGCTGACATGTTACGTACCATTAACTTCATGGGCGTGCGCAATATTGCGTTCGCCGTCACCATGCTCCTTACCGTCCTGGCGTTGTTCAGCTGGGCCACCAAAGGGCTGAACTATGGTCTGGATTTCACCGGCGGTACGCTCATCGAGCTGACCTACGAGCGTCCTGCGGATCTGGGCAAAGTGCGTGAGGAGCTGGCAACCGCCGGTTATCACGACGCGGTCGTGCAGAGTTTTGGCGCGACCACCGACCTGCTGGTGCGTATGCCTGGCGAAGATCCGCAACTGGGCACGCAGGTAGCTGACGCGCTGCGCAAGTCGGGTGCCGATAACCCGGCGACTGTCAAGCGTGTCGAGTTCGTCGGCCCCCAGGTGGGTGAAGAACTGCGCGACCAGGGCGGCCTCGGCATGCTCATGGCGCTGGGCGGCGTGTTGATCTACCTGGCGTTCCGCTTCCAGTGGAAGTTCGCTGTCGGTGCGATCATCTCGCTGATTCACGACGTGGTCGTGACCATGGGTATCCTGTCGTTCTTCCAGATCACCTTCGACCTCACAGTGTTGGCGGCGGTGTTGGCGATCATCGGTTACTCGCTGAACGACACCATCGTGGTCTTCGACCGGGTCCGGGAAAACTTCCGTCTGTTGCGTAAGGCATCATTGATCGAAAACATCAACATTTCTACGACGCAAACGCTGTTGCGCACGGTCGCCACTTCGGTTTCGACCTTGCTGGCGATCATCGCGCTCTGGGTGTTTGGTGGCGACAGCCTGCACGGCTTCTCGGTTGCACTGTTTATCGGTGTGTTGGCGGGTACTTACTCGTCGATCTATATCGCCAACGTGGTGCTGATCTGGCTGAACCTGTCCTCCGAGGATCTGATTCCTCCAGTGGTCGCCGAGCAAGTGGACGACCGTCCATAACCCGACGCGTTCACCCCAATGACCTGAAAGGCGCGAGTTTTGAACTCGCGCCTTTTTTTGTGCTCCAAGGCTGGGTATTGCGTAGGAAACTACGCTTCAGAAGGTCAGGAGGTTCACGTGAACAAATCGTTGCTTGTTGGTGCTGTGCTGGGTGCCGCCGTAGTTACTGCCGGCGGTGCTGTTGCCACCTACAGCCTCGTTAAAAGCGGCCCTGAATATGCTGAAGTCTTGGCAGTCGAACCTGTCAAACAGCAAATCAAGACGCCGCGTGAAGTTTGCAAGGATGTAGCTGTAACGCGTCAGGCGCCGGTCAAGGATCAGCACCAGATTGTCGGCAGCGTAATCGGTGCGGTTGCTGGCGGTTTGCTGGGTAATCAGGTCGGTGGCGGTAACGGCAAGAAAATTGCGACGGTTGCTGGCGCGGTCGGTGGTGGATACGCCGGTAACAAGGTTCAGGAAGGTATGCAGAACCGCGATACCTACACCACGACCCAGACTCGCTGCAACACGGTCAATGACATCAGCGACAAGGTTGTGGGTTATGACGTGAAGTACAAGCTGAACGATAAGGTTGGTCAGGTGCGAATGGAGCGTGATCCGGGCAACCAGATTCCGGTCAACAAGGAAGGTCAATTGGTTCTGGGTCAGCAATAGTTTTCCCAGGCATAAAAAAACCGGCCGAGGCCGGTTTTTTTATGGCGCCGAGACTCAGCGTTTCAGCGATGCAGGCAAGTGCGGCGCGATGGAGGTCAGCACGGCCTTGAAGCATTTGGTGTTACCAGCAACGATGTGACCTTTTTCCAGGAAGTCGTGACCGCCTGTGAAATCGCTGACCAGACCGCCGGCTTCCTGAATCAACAGGGCGCCTGCAGCCATGTCCCATTCGGACAGGCCCGATTCCCAGAACGCATCGAAACGACCGGCGGCCACGTAGGCCAGGTCCAGGCTTGCAGCGCCTGCGCGACGGATACCAGCGGTCTGGCCTACCAGGCTGCGGAACATGCCCAGGTAGTTTTCCAGGTTATCCATCTGGTTATCACGGAACGGGAAGCCAGTGCCGAGCAGGGCGCCTTCAAGGCTGGTGCGCGGGCTGACGCGCATGCGACGACCGTTGAGTTGCGCGCCGCCGCCGGCACTTGCGGTGAACTCTTCCTGGCGAACCGGATCGAGAACCACTGCATGAGCCAGACGGCCCTTGTGTTTGCAGGCGATGCTGACGGCAAAGTGTGGAACGCCGCGAATGAAGTTGGTGGTGCCGTCCAGTGGATCGATGATCCACAGGTAGTCGGCGCCTTCGCCGCTGCCTTCATGCAGGCCGCTTTCTTCGCCAAGGATGCCGTGTGTCGGATAAGCCTTGCGCAAGGCGGTCACGATCAGTTGCTCGGCAGCACGATCGACTTCGGTGACGTAATCTTTCGCACCTTTTTCATCGACCTTGATGGTATCCAGGCGCTCGATGGAGCGGAAAATCAATTCGCTGGCGCTGCGGGCGGCGCGCAGCGCGATATTCAGCATGGGCTGCATGGACGTTTCACCTGGGTCGTTAAAGAAAGCCGAACATTCTATGGCGTAAGACGAAATATTTCCAGTGTCGCGTTGTCGCGCGAGGCTAAACCCGGGTTCGTTGGCGTGAGGCTTGCCCGCGAATCAGGCGCCTCGGCGATCAGGCCCACCGCGTTATCCTTCTCCGCAAGCAGGCCTCGCTCGAATGCCGGGGGACTTAACGCCGCAAGCCTTCATAGCGTTAAGCGGGAGGCTTCTGTAACATTTGCCCCCCATTCTTCTGTCTGTGAGCGCTTGCCTTGCTGCAAAACATTCGTGTTGTCCTGGTCGGTACCAGTCATCCCGGCAATATCGGAGGGGCTGCTCGCGCCATGAAAAACATGGGGCTTTCGCGCCTGGTGCTTGTGGATCCGCTGGTCTTTCCCAATCACGAGGCCGACGCCCGGGCTTCCGGTGCAAGCGACATCCTCGAAAATGCCCAAGTGGTTGCGACCCTTGAAGACGCCTTGGTGGGCTGCAATCTGGTCTTGGGCACCAGTGCCCGTGATCGGCGCATTCCGTGGCCGCTGCTCGATCCTCGCGAGTCTGGCGTGATGGCCGCCGAGCAGGCCGGGCAGGGCGCCGAGGTGGCGCTGGTGTTCGGTCGTGAATACGCCGGCCTGACCAATGAGGAACTGCAGCGATGTCACTATCACGTGCATATCCCGTCCGACCCGGAATTCAGCTCGCTGAACCTGGCGGCGGCCGTTCAGGTACTGAGTTACGAGGTGCGCATGTCCTGGCTGGCGGCTCAAGGGCAGCCGACCAAGACCGAAAAGGTCGAAGTGACCTCGGTGCGCAGCGCTGATCTGGCGACCATGGACGAAATGGAAGGGTTTTACGGACATCTCGAGGCAACGCTGGTAGCGATTGGCTTTATGGATCCAGAAAAACCACGGCATCTAATGGCTCGACTGCGCCGCTTGTACGGTCGCAGTGATGTCAATCGCTCGGAGTTGAGCATTCTGCGCGGGATCCTTACGGAGACCCAGAAATCAGCCCGCGGTGAACCCTATAAGCGGAAGGATCAATGATGTTCGAGCGTCTGCGAGAAGATATTCAAAGTGTGTTCCATCGTGATCCGGCGGCGCGCAACGCCTTTGAGGTGCTGACCTGCTATCCCGGCATGCACGCAATCTGGCTGCATCGTCTGGCCCATATTCTGTGGTTGCAGGGCCTGAAATGGCCGGCGCGGGTGGTGTCGAACTTCGGTCGCTGGATGACCGGTATCGAAATTCATCCCGGCGCCAAGGTGGGTCGACGGTTTTTCATCGATCACGGCATGGGTATCGTGATTGGTGAGACCGCCGAGATTGGCAATGACGTCACGCTGTATCAGGGCGTGACACTCGGCGGCACCAGTTGGAACGCCGGCAAGCGCCACCCGACTCTCGAAGACGGTGTCGTGGTAGGCGCCGGCGCCAAGGTGCTAGGGCCGTTCACGGTCGGAGCGGGGGCGAAGATCGGCTCCAATGCGGTGGTCACCAAGGCGGTGCCGGCTGGCGCAACAGCGGTGGGCATTCCGGGGCGCATCATCATCAAGTCCGACGATGACGTGCAGGCCAAGCGCAAGGCGATTGCCGAGAAGCTGGGCTTCGATGCTTATGGGGTCAGTGAGGACATGCCCGATCCGGTGGCGCGGGCCATTGGCCAGTTGCTCGATCATCTGCAGGCTGTGGATGTTCGCCTGGAAGGCATGTGCGATGCGCTCAAGGGCCTGGGCAGCGATTATTGCGCCAAGGAGCTCCCCGAGTTGCATGACGAGGTCTTCGATTGCGTCAAGGACAAGAGCGAAAGCAAGCTCGGCTGATCCTGTATGACGCTGGGCGTGCCATACGCCCCAGCGTTTGCTATGATGCGGCCGCAGTTTTGCAGGTATTCCCGACTAAATTGCTTGGTCTTATAGTTGACTTAAACAGTCGGGAATAGCATACTCGATTTATCCAGAACCTCCGCGGTACACGCCATGCGACTGACTACGAAAGGCCGATACGCAGTAACTGCCATGCTCGATCTGGCACTACATGCGCAGCACGGGCCAGTGTCACTGGCCGATATCTCTGAGCGACAAGGTATTTCCCTGTCCTACCTCGAGCAACTGTTCGCCAAGCTGCGTCGCAGCAGTCTGGTGTCGAGCGTACGGGGCCCTGGCGGCGGTTATCAGCTTTCCCGCAGCATGCAAAGCATTCAGGTTTCTCAGGTGATCGACGCCGTCAACGAGTCTGTTGACGCGACGCGCTGCCAGGGGCTGGGTGATTGCCATGCCGGTGATACCTGTCTGACCCACCATTTGTGGTGCGATCTCAGCCAGCAGATTCACGAATTTCTAAGCGGTATCAGCCTGGCCGACCTTGTGACTCGCCGTGAGGTGCAAGAAGTCGCCCAGCGCCAGGATCTGCGTCGTTCCAATACCAAGACGCATTTCCTGGATAAGATTCAAACGTCCGCCGTCGAATGAACGCAGATGAATGAGCGGTGCGCCTGCCTGATAGGAGAGCTTCAATGAAATTGCCGATTTACCTTGATTACTCCGCGACGACCCCGGTCGATCCGCGCGTCGCGCAGAAAATGATCGAATGCCTGACCGTCGAAGGAAACTTTGGCAACCCGGCTTCGCGTTCCCACGTGTTTGGCTGGAAAGCCGAAGAAGCGGTAGAGAACGCGCGTCGTCAGGTCGCTGATCTGGTTAACGCCGATCCACGCGAAATCGTCTGGACCTCCGGCGCGACCGAGTCCGACAACCTGGCAATCAAGGGCGTGGCGCACTTCTACGCCAGCAAGGGCAAGCACATCATCACCAACAAGATCGAGCACAAGGCTGTGCTCGATACGACGCGTCAACTTGAGCGTGAAGGTTTTGAAGTCACCTATATCGAGCCCGGCGAAGACGGCCTGGTGACGCCAGCGATGGTTGAAGCGGCTTTGCGCGACGACACCATTCTGGTTTCGATCATGCACGTGAACAACGAAATCGGCACCATCAACGACATCGCAGCAATTGGCGAGCTGACCCGTTCGCGCGGCGTGCTGTTCCACGTTGATGCGGCGCAGTCCACCGGCAAAATCGAAATCGACCTGGCCAACCTCAAGGTTGACCTGATGTCCTTCTCGGCGCACAAGACTTACGGCCCCAAAGGCATCGGCGCCCTCTACGTGAGCCGCAAACCGCGCGTTCGCCTGGAAGCTGCCATGCACGGCGGCGGTCACGAGCGCGGCATGCGTTCCGGCACGCTGGCCACCCACCAGATCGTTGGCATGGGTGAGGCGTTTCATGTTGCCAAGCAGGACATGGCCGCCGAATACGCTCACGTCAAAGCCTTGAGCGAGCGTTTCTACAAGCAGGTTGAAAATCTGGAAGAGCTGTACATCAACGGCAGCATGATCTCCCGTGTACCGCACAACCTGAACCTGAGCTTCAACTATGTCGAGGGCGAGTCGCTGATCATGGCGCTCAAGGATCTGGCGGTTTCGTCCGGTTCGGCCTGTACCTCGGCGTCGCTTGAGCCGTCGTACGTGCTGCGCGCCCTTGGTCGTAATGACGAGCTGGCGCATAGCTCGATACGCTTCACCTTCGGTCGCTTCACTACCGAAGAAGAAATCGATTATGCGGCGCAGAAAGTCTGCGAAGCGGTCACCAAGCTGCGTGCACTTTCGCCGCTCTGGGACATGTACAAAGACGGTGTCGACATCTCCAAGATCGAGTGGGCGGCGCATTAATTTAAAGTCGCCTCCCAAGCGAGTCATGCGCAACAACCTTGCGCATGACATGCAGAGCGACTCCCTGATGAGAGGAATAGCACCATGGCTTACAGCGAAAAGGTCATCGACCACTACGAGAACCCGCGCAACGTCGGCAAGATGAACGCGGAAGATCCTGATGTTGGCACCGGCATGGTCGGCGCTCCGGCTTGCGGCGACGTAATGCGCCTGCAAATCAAGGTCAACGAGCAAGGCATCATCGAAGATGCCAAGTTCAAGACCTACGGCTGCGGTTCGGCGATTGCTTCCAGCTCTCTGGCGACCGAGTGGATGAAAGGCAAGACTCTGGATGAAGCAGAGACCATCAAGAACACTCAGCTGGCTGAAGAACTGGCCTTGCCGCCGGTGAAAATTCACTGCTCCGTACTCGCCGAAGACGCCATCAAGGCCGCTGTTCGCGATTACCGGCAGAAGAAAGGCCTGCTGTAACCAGCAGTCCTTTTCTCAAGAAGCTTGCGTAAAGTAATTGCGTTGCAATAAGGAGCTCCGATGTCTATCAGCATGACAGAAGCTGCCGCTAAACACGTACGACGCTCCCTCGACGGGCGCGGCAAAGGTGATGGCGTTCGTCTGGGTGTTCGCACCACAGGTTGTTCCGGTCTCGCCTATGTGCTCGAGTTCGTCGACGAGGCGAACACTGAAGATACCGTGTACGAATTGCACGGCGTCAAGGTGATCATTGACCCGAAGAGCCTGGTCTATCTTGATGGCACCGAGCTCGATTTCGTCAAGGAAGGGTTGAACGAAGGCTTCAAGTTCAACAATCCCAACTCGCGCGGTGAATGTGGCTGCGGCGAAAGCTTCAACATCTGAGGCTTATCGTGGGTACTCCTTGTCATTTCGCCTTGTTCGAGCTCAAGCCGAGCTTTCGCCTGGATCTCGATCAACTGGCCTCGCGCTATCGCGAGCTGGCCCGTGGCGTGCATCCAGACCGCTTTGCTGACGCTTCCGAGCGTGAGCAGCGTCTTGCGCTGGAGCATTCCGCCAGCCTCAACGAAGCCTATCAAACGCTCAAGAATGCCCCGAAACGGGCGCGTTATCTGTTGGCGATGGGTGGCGGCGAGGTTCCGCTGGAAGTGACTGTGCATGATCCCGAGTTTCTTCTGCAGCAGATGCAATGGCGCGAAGAGCTGGAGGATCTGCAGGACGAGGCGGATCTGGCGGGAATTGCAGTCTTCAAGCGGCGCCTCAAGGTGGCGCAGGAAGAACTGAACGAAAGCTTCGCGGCCTGTTGGGACGACGCTGCGCAACGCGATGAGGCCGAACGGCTGATGCGGCGCATGCAGTTCCTCGACAAGCTCTCTCACGAAGTGCGCCAGCTTGAAGAGCGCCTCGACGATTAACCCCGTGCTGCTTCTGGCCGCACGCCTGTGATTATTCAGATAAAGCATGGCCTTACTGCAGATCGCCGAACCCGGCCAAAGTCCTCAACCGCACCAGCGTCGTCTGGCTGTGGGTATCGACCTGGGCACCACCAATTCGCTGGTCGCTGCATTGCGCAGCGGTCTTTCCGAACCGCTGGCTGATGCGCAAGGGCAGGTTATTCTGCCGTCCGCCGTGCGCTATCACGCCGACCGCGTCGAAGTCGGTCAGGCTGCCAAAGCCGCCGCCGCTGCCGATCCGTTCAATACCGTGCTCTCGGTCAAACGCCTGATGGGGCGCGGTCTGGCGGACGTCAAGCAGCTGGGCGAGCAATTGCCTTACCGCTTCGTCGGCGGCGAGTCGCACATGCCGTTCATCGAAACCATTCAAGGCCCGAAAAGCCCGGTCGAAGTCTCCGCTGACATCCTCAAAGTCTTGCGTGAGCGCGCCGAGCTGGCGTTGGGTGGCGAACTGGTGGGTGCGGTCATTACCGTTCCGGCTTATTTCGACGACGCTCAGCGTCAGGCCACCAAAGATGCCGCCAAACTGGCCGGCCTCAATGTGCTGCGCCTGCTCAACGAACCGACCGCCGCAGCCGTGGCTTATGGTCTGGATCAAAACGCTGAAGGCGTTGTTGCCATCTACGATCTGGGCGGCGGCACTTTTGATATTTCGATCCTGCGTCTGACAGGCGGCGTCTTCGAAGTGCTGGCGACCGGTGGCGACACCGCCCTGGGTGGCGATGACTTCGATCACGCCATCGCCAGCTGGATCGTCGCGGAAGCGGGTCTCTCGGCGGATCTTGATCCTTCTACCCAGCGCAGTCTGTTGCAGGCGGCTTGCGCCGCCAAAGAAGCGCTCACCGATGTCGCCACTGCCGATGTTACCTACGGCGACTGGAGCGGCGTGCTGACCCGCGAGGCTTTCGATGCACTGATCGAGCCGATGCTGGCGCGCAGCCTCAAGGCCTGTCGCCGCGCGGTGCGTGACGCCAATATCGAGCTGGACGAAGTCGAAGCAGTGGTCATGGTTGGCGGTTCTACCCGCGTTCCCCGTGTTCGTCAGGCAGTGGCCGAGTTGTTCGGTCGCCAGCCATTGACCGAAATCGATCCGGATCAAGTGGTCGCCATCGGCGCGGCGATTCAGGCCGATACTTTGGCTGGTAACAAGCGCGACGGCGAAGAATTGCTGCTGCTCGACGTGATTCCGCTGTCCCTGGGGCTGGAAACCATGGGCGGGCTGATGGAAAAAGTGATTCCGCGCAACACGACCATTCCGGTTGCACGGGCCCAGGACTTTACGACGTACAAGGACGGCCAGTCGGCGATGATGATTCACGTGCTGCAAGGCGAGCGTGAACTGATCAGCGACTGTCGCTCCCTGGCGCGCTTTGAGCTGCGCGGCATTCCGGCGATGGTTGCCGGTGCGGCGAAAATCCGTGTCACCTTCCAGGTCGACGCCGATGGTCTGCTCAGCGTGGCTGCGCGTGAGCTGGGCTCGGGCGTCGAATCAAGTATCCAGGTCAAGCCTTCCTACGGGCTTACCGATGGCGAAATTGCCCGGATGCTCAAGGAATCGTTCCAGCACGCCAGTGACGACAAGGTCGCCCGGGTGCTGCGTGAACAGCAGGTTGATGCGCAGCGTCTGGTCGAAGCCGTCGAGGCGGCACTGGACGTGGATGGCGAGCGCTTGCTGGACGCCGAAGAACGCATGGTCATTGACCTGCGATTGCAGGAATTACGTGAATTGATGCAAGGCACCGATGGCCCCGCCATCGAGCAGCAGACCAAGCGTCTGTCGCAAGTGACCGATGCCTTTGCAGCCCGACGCATGGACTTGACGGTCAAGGCCGCGCTGTCGGGGCGCAATCTGAATGAGATTGAGGAATAATAATGCCGCAGGTCATTTTTCTGCCACATGACAAGTTTTGCCCGGATGGCTTGGTCGTCGAGGCCGAGCCCGGCACGTCCATTCTCGAACTGGCCCATGAGCACCATATCGAGATGGAAAGTGCGTGCGGCGGTGTCTGCGCCTGCACGACCTGTCACTGCATCATTCGCGAAGGGTTCAATTCGCTAAAAGAGGCGGATGAACTGGAAGAGGACTTTCTTGATCGGGCTTGGGGGCTGGAGGCACATTCCCGTCTGGGCTGCCAGGCAATCGTCGGCACTGAAGACCTGACGGTGGAGATTCCGAAATATTCGCTAAACCATGCAGCCGAAGCGCCGCACTGACAAGGAGCTGTCATGAGTCTTAAATGGGTTGATGTGCTGGAAATCGCTATCCAGCTCGCCGAACAACATCCTGATGTTGATCCGCTGTCGGTGAACTTCGTCAAGCTGCGCAATCTGGTGATGGAACTGCCGGAATTCGACGATGTGCCGGATCGTGGCGGGGAAAAGGTCCTCGAAGCGATTCAGACAGCCTGGATCGAAGAAGCTGACTAAGCTCTGTCACTCATGCAGTTAGGCAATACACCAGAACCCGCGTATAATTCGCGGGTTTAATTTTTCGCTTTAATCATTGTTTCTGGAGTTACACCATGGCTGTTCAACGTACTTTCTCGATCATCAAGCCTGACGCCGTTGCTAAAAACGTCATCGGCGAAATCACCACTCGCTTTGAAAAAGCCGGCCTGCGCGTTGTTGCTTCGAAACTGAAGCAACTGTCCAAAGCCGAAGCTGAAGGTTTCTACGCTGAGCACAGCGCTCGTGGCTTCTTCGGCGACCTGGTTGCATTCATGATCTCCGGTCCTGTTGTTGTTCAGGTTCTGGAAGGCGAAGACGCCATTGCGAAAAACCGCGAGCTGATGGGCGCTACCAACCCTAAAGAAGCTGCTGCCGGTACTATCCGCGCTGATTTCGCTGATTCCATCGACGCCAACGCTGTGCACGGTTCCGATTCGGAAGCCGCCGCTGCTCGCGAAATTTCGTACTTCTTCGCAGCTACCGAAGTAACCACTCGCTAAGTCCTGCTGACTAACGAGTGAAGGGTGAATTCATGATTGCATCGACTGGCAAAACAAACCTGTTGGGTCTGACTCAACTGGAAATGGAAAAATTCTTCGACTCGATCGGGGAGAAGCGCTTCCGTGCCGGTCAGGTCATGAAGTGGATTCACCACTTTGGCGTCGATGATTTCGACGCCATGACGAACGTCAGCAAGGCCCTGCGCGAAAAGCTCAAGGCTTGTGCCGAAGTTCGAGGCCCGGAAGTCGTCAGCGAGGACATCTCCACCGATGGCACCCGTAAATGGGTGGTACGTGTCGAGTCCGGCAGCTGCGTCGAAACGGTCTATATCCCCCAGGGCAAACGCGGCACCTTGTGTGTTTCGTCCCAGGCGGGTTGTGCGCTGGATTGCAGTTTCTGCTCGACCGGCAAACAAGGCTTCAACAGCAACCTCACCGCCGCCGAAGTCATCGGCCAGGTGTGGATTGCCAACAAATCCTTTGGCAGCGTCCCGGCAACCGTCGACCGTGCCATCACCAACGTGGTGATGATGGGCATGGGTGAGCCGCTGCTGAACTTCGA
>LNAP01003404.1_pt1 | contig 15211 bp, 17 predicted proteins | sample 602601 | NCBI WGS metagenome assembly LNAP01 (sample SAMN02440304, study PRJNA202911) | soil metagenome | biome: Subtropical and temperate rainforests or woodlands; isolation source: soil samples (1 kg each in a 20% v/v slurry with milli Q water) were... ...
ATTAAAGCCGCCATTATCGCTAGCGTGGCTTAAATGCGGGGGAGGAGAGACAATGGGCAAAAAGAGACAAATCAAGCTGGGCGCCACCCCGGACGCGGGCATGACGCACGGACTGGCGCGTGCCGTCGAGCCGCGCACGGCTGCCGGCGAGCAGCCACCACAGCGCGAGGAAGGCCATCAGCAGCAGCGCAAACAGGGCCAGCAGCAGGCTGCGCAGGAGGCGCCGGTGGCGGGCCATCATGGCTTGGCGAATACCGCGAAGATGCCGGCGTACGGCTTGACCATGAAGGCTGGCGCGCCGGCGTAGCCCTCGCCGTCGACGTACAGCTGCGAGATGCTGCCGTCCAGGTAGAGCGCGTCGCGGCAACCAAGCTTGTCGCGGAACAGCCGTCCAAACGTATGGAAGTTCACGGGGGCTTCGCTCACGGCAAACACCACGTCGGTCGGGGTTTTCGCGCAGACGCCGCTGCGCCATTTCAGGCTGGACGAGTCGTCGATGAACTGTTCGTTGAGCTTGCCGTCGATCAGCAGCATCGGCCCGGACTGGGTCGCCCACTGCGCGCTCGCCCCTTCGGCCTTGAACGCGGCGCTGGTGCGCACCGCGGCATGCCCGTCCGGATACACCGCGAACACGCCGTTCGGCAGCAGCGAGAAATTGCCCGAGGCGGGGTTGCCGTGCGCCAGGTTCAGCGGCACCACGGTCTTGCCGTTTTCCACGTACAGGCCGAGCGGCGCGAACTTGTGGTCGTAGATGCCCGCGTTGGCGGCAAACAGCAGCCGCTGGCCGCGCTGCTCACCCCACTGGCGCAGCGTCTCGATACTGCCGAACGGCTGGCCGCTGGTGGGCTCGCGCCAGTGCAGGCCCAGCTGTTCGCGTTTCAGGTTCAGATGCACGACGCGGTAGTTCTGGCCTTCGAACGCCACCTCGCGGCTGTCCAGCGCGCGTGCGCTCGGGGCACAGCCGGACACGCCGGCGACGAGCAGCAAGGGCAGCAGCACCTGCAGCAGCCGGTGTGCGGGAAAGGCGCGAGGCCGGAGCGGGGCGGTAGGAGGCATCCGTCGATGGTCGCCGCCCAGCCGCGCGGGTGCAAGTCCGCCGATACGCCTGCGCCGTGCGGCGGCTGCCGCTAAACTTGAGCTTTTCCGCGGTGCCCGCCCATGCCCTATACCCCGATAGTGGCGACTCTCGGCTATGTGTTGTCGCCCGACCGCAGCGAAGTGTTGATGATCCATCGCAACGCCCGCCCCGATGACCTGCATCTTGGCAAGTACAACGGCCTCGGCGGCAAGATGGAGCCGGGCGAGGACATTGCCACCTGCATGCGCCGCGAGATCCGCGAGGAGGCCGGCATCGAGTGCGAGTCGATGCAGTTGCGCGGCACGCTGAACTGGCCCGGTTTCGGCAAGCGCGGCGAAGACTGGCTTGGTTTCATCTTCGTGATCGACCGCTACAGCGGCACGCCGTTCATGGTCAATCACGAAGGCACGCTGGAATGGGTCGCGCTGGAGCGCTTGCTGACCCTGCCGATGTGGGAGGGCGACCGCCATTTCCTGCCGCTGGTGTTCGACGCCGACCCGCGCCCGTTCCACGGCGTGATGCCGTACAAGGATGGGCGCATGCAGTCGTGGTCGTACACGCGGCTGTGAGCGTGGCGCACCTCGGCGCGGTCGCAAGCGTGTAGGAGCGCACCCTGTGCGCGATGCTCTTCGTCACGTGATGAAGAGCATCGCGCACAGGGTGCGCTCCTACATTGAATATGCCGTAGGGTTTCAGTTGTACGTCGATCGCCTCGATGTCGCCAACGTGAGTAGTTCCCCACAAGTGATGTGCGGGGTCAGGCGACGTCGCCAATCCAGGCCGGGCTGCTGAACTTGGTCAGCGCGAGTGCTTCGGCCTGGGCCAGCTCGTCGGCACTCAAATTGCCGTCGGCAAGCCCGTGCAGGCGGCGGAAGGTGGCGACCATGCGCTCGATCACCGCCTCGCGCGGCAGGCCAGTCTGGCTGCGCAGCGGATCGACCCGCTTGGCCGCGCTGACGGTGCCCTTGTCGGACAGTTTCTCGCGGCCGATGCGCAGCACGTCCAGCATCTTCGCGGCGTCGATGTCGTAGGCCATCGTGACGTGATGCAGCACCGCGCCGCCGCGGTGCACCTGCGCGGCGCCGGCGATCTTGCCGCCTTCGGAAGTGATGTCGTTGAGCGGCTGGTACCACGCCTTGATGCCCAGTTCGTCCAGCGCCTGCAGCACCCACGCGTCGAAGAAGGCATAGGCCTCCTGGAACGACAGCCCCTTGACCAGCGACTGCGGCGCGTAGATCGAATAGGTGATCGTGTTGCCCGGCTCGATGAACATCGCACCGCCGCCGCTGACCCGACGCACCACCTCGATGCCGTGGCGCCGGGCCGCCGCGCCGTCCACTTCGTTGCGCAGCGACTGGAAGCGGCCGATCACCACCGCCGGCGCGGCCCATTCCCAGATGCGCAGGGTCGGCGCGCGGCGGCCGGCACCGACTTCGTGGGTCAGTACGTCGTCCAGTGCCATGTGCAGGGTGGGCGATTGCGGCGCGGTGTGGATCAGCTGCCAGTCGTGGTCGCGCCAGTCGGTGCGCATCATGCGGCGGATTCCCTGTGCAAGGCGCGGCGCACGGCCACCGCAATGGCTTCCGGCGAAAGACCATACATCATCACGTCGGCCGCGAGGGCATGGTGCACGCTGGCGGCGAGCGTGGCCTCGTCGGCGTGTTCCGGCTGGCCCTCCAGCGCGCGGTTGATCGTGTCCAGCGCGCTGTCCGGTTCCAGGAAGAAATCGCCGCTCAGCTGCACGTCGGCAAGACGGCCATCGCGCACGGTGAGGTCGATCACCACCAGCTTGCCGCCGGGCATCTTGTATTCGCCGTGCATCGAAAGCGTCCCTGGCACCATCCGGCGATTATACCTTCGGTCAGTGGCCGCGGCCGTGGAAGTGGTCGCTGCCGGCGCCGACCGAGATGCTGACGCCGCCGCCGGGGTGATCGCAGCTGCCGAACGCCTTGGTGAGGTTGACCGTGCCGGTCTGGTAGTTGCCGCCGAAATGGTTGCCGCTGACCACGCCCATGCCGACGCTGCCGTGCACCTGCGGCTGGTTGTAGCTGTAGTCGTCGCAGTCGGTGCTCGTCGCGGCGTCGGCGGTGTCGTTGTTGCCCATGCGACCGCTGGTGTCGCCGTAGTACACGCCGGGTGCGTTGCGGGCCGGCGCGGCGGCAGTGGAACTCGGGGCTGGCAGGTCGCTGGGCGGCAGTTTCAGGTTCAGCGGCTTGCCGGCCGTCTGCGCCCACGCCGTGGTGGCCAGCAGGCTGGCGGCGAGGGCGATGAGATGCCGTGGGATGTTCATGCGTGCTCCGGGTCGATACACGCTCAACGCGCGATGCTGCGTCGGCGTGTACATCCCTGTTGGAAAAGCCGGGCGGCGACAAGTTCCTGCTCGTGCCGCAAACCTTCCTGCGTACAGTTCCTGTAGGAGCGCACCCTGTCCACAAGGGACTTCCTTCGGTCGTGCGCGATTGCTCTTCGCTCCGGCTTCGTAGGGCGGGCACTGCCCGCCGTCCTTGACCGCGACGCATCGTTGAGAAGCCGGCGGACAGTGTCCGCCCTACGAAGCAAGAGCCATTGCGCACGACCGAAGGAAGTCCCTTGTGGACAGGGTGCGCTCTACAGCTAATTTGTTCAGCCTGTGGTCTCGATCCGCTCGACCCGGCGCAGGCCGCGCGGCAGCAGGCCGCCGCGGGTGGCGCGGTTGCCGCCGTACTCGACCAGGTCGGCCCACTTCAGGGTGAGCTTGCGCTGGCCGGCGTACAGGGTGACCTCGCCCTTGCCTTCGCTGACCACGGCCACGCCGGCCACGCGTTCGTCGCCGCTGACGAGTTTCGCCTTCGGCACCTCGATCAGCTTGTTGCCCTTGCCCTTGTCCAGCTCGGGCAGCTCGGCCACCGAGAACATCAGCAGGTGCCCTTCGGTGGTGGCCACCACGATGCGGTCGCGCGCCGGGTCGGCGCTGATCTGCGGCGCCAGCACCCTGGCCTTGTCGTTGAGGCTGATGATCTGCTTGCCGGCCTTGTTGCGGCCGGTGAGTGATTCGAAGCGGGTGACGAAGCCGTAGCCGAAGTCGGTGGCGAGGATCAGCCGGGTGTCGTTGTCGCCGGCGATCACCGCGTCGAAGCTGGCGCCGGCGGCCGGGCTGAAGCGGCTGGTCAGTGGCTCGCCGTTGCCGCGCGCCGAGGGCAGGGTGTGCGCGAGCGTGGAATAGGCGCGGCCGGTGGAGTCGATGAACGCGACCTGCTGGGTGGTGCGCGCCTTCACCACGGCGAGCAGGCCGTCGCCCTCGCGGTAGTTCAGTGCCTCGGCGTCGATATCGTGGCCCTTGGCGGCGCGCGCCCAGCCCTTCTGTGAGAGCACCACGGTGACCGGTTCGCTGGCCACCAGCGCGCTCTCGTCCAGCGCATGCGCCACCTCGCGCTCGACCAGCGGCGAGCGGCGGTCGTCGCCGAACTTCGCCGCGTCGGCGCGCAGTTCGTCCTTGATCAATCCCTTCAGCTTGGCCGGCGATTTCAGCAACACGTTGATGCGCGCGCGCTCCTCTTCGAGCTGGTCGCGCTCGGCATTGATCTTCATCTCCTCCAGCCGTGCCAGCTGGCGCAGCCTGGTTTCGAGGATGTAGTCGGTCTGTTCCTCGCTGAGCCTGAAGCGGGCCATCAACACCGGCTTGGGCTCGTCCTCGCTGCGCACGATACGGATGACTTCATCGAGGTTGAGGTAGGCGGTGTGCAAGCCCTCAAGCAGGTGCAGGCGGCGGTCGACCTTGGCCAGGCGATGTTCCAGGCGCCGGGTGACCGTGCTGGTGCGGAAGCTCAGCCATTCGCCGAGGATGCGCTTGAGGTCCTTCACCTGCGGCCGGCCGTCCAGGCCGATCATGTTGAGGTTGACGCGGAAGCTCTTCTCCATGTCCGTCGTGGCGAACAGGTGCTGCATGGTCTCGTCCGCGTCGACGCGGTTCGAGCGCGGCACGATCACCAGCCGGATCGGATTCTCGTGGTCGGACTCGTCGCGCAGGTCCTCGATCATCGGCAGCTTCTTCGCGCGCATCTGTGCGGCGATCTGTTCAAGGATCTTCGACGGGCTGACCTGGTGCGGCAGCGCGGTGATCACGATGTTGCCTTCCTCGCGCTGGTACACCGCGCGGGCGCGCACCGAGCCACCGCCGGTCTGGTACATCGCCAGCAGGTCGGCGCGCGGGGTGATGATCTCCGCCGCGGTCGGGTAATCCGGGCCCAGCACGTGTTCGCACAGCTGGGCGACCGTGGCATCCGGTTCATCCAGCAGGCGGATGCACGCGGTGGCCAGCTCGCGCAGGTTGTGCGGCGGAATGTCGGTGGCCATGCCCACGGCGATGCCCATCGAGCCGTTCAGCAGCACGTGCGGCACGCGCGCCGGCAGCCAGCTCGGCTCTTCCAGCGTTCCGTCGAAGTTTGGCACCCAGTCGACCGTGCCCTGGGTCAGCTCACCCAGCAGCGCTTCGGCGATCGGGCTGAGCTTGGATTCGGTGTAGCGCATCGCCGCGAAACTCTTCGGGTCGTCCGGCGAGCCGAAGTTGCCCTGGCCTTCGACCAGCGGATAGCGGTACGAGAACGGCTGCGCCATCAGCACCATCGCTTCGTAGCTGGAGCTGTCGCCATGTGGATGGAACTTGCCGATCACGTCACCGATGGTGCGTGCGGATTTCTTCGGCTTGGCGGTGGCATTCAGACCCAGCTCGCTCATCGCGTAGATGATGCGCCGCTGCACCGGCTTCAGGCCGTCGCCCACGAACGGCAGCGCGCGGTCCAGTACCACGTACATCGAGTAGTCGAGATAGGCCCGCTCGGCGTACTCCTTCAGCGGGATCTGTTCGTAATTGGCTTGCAGGTTCATGCGGTTACATCAGGGAAGTGGCGCGCGACGCGCGGGATAACCGGCCGATGGTGCCAGAAAGCGGCGTGTTCTTGTAGGAGCGCACCCTGTGCGCGATGCTCTTCTTGCATGCCGAGCAGAAGCGTCGCGCACAGGGTGCGCTCCTGCAACGGCAGCGCTTCCGCTACTGGCGCACTGCCTCGATGCCCAGCTTCTGCACCTGCACCTGCACGCTATCCGGCCCGGCCAGGTGCGCGACGCCCACGGCGATGAAGCTGCGTAGGGCGGGCACTGACCGCCGCCCTTGGTGGCGCACGTCGTTGTGAAGAGCCGGCGGGCAGTGCCCGCCCTACGCAGCTGCGCGGTTAGCCGAACGACGGTGCCAGAAAGCGGCCGGGTCTTGTAGGAGCGCACCCTGTGCGCGATGGCTTTTCGTCACGTGACGAAGAGCATCGCGCACAGGGTGCGCTCCTACAGTGGTGGGCTTTTACGCTACTGGCGCGTCGCCTCGATGCCCAGCTTCTGCAACTGCGCCTGCACGCTGTCCGGCCCGGCCAGGTGGGCGGCGCCCACGGCGATGAAGACGGTGCCGGGCTGCCGCAGCATCGCGGCGACCTTGGTCGCCCAGACCTGGTTGCGTTGCACCAGCAGCCGTTGGTAGAGCTTCGGCTCGTGCTGGCGCATGTCGTCGTTGCCGATGCGGGCGATCGTGTCCACGTCGCCGGCCCTCCAGGCGTCGATCAATTCGGTGAGCCGGAACGCGCCCTGGTCCGCGTCGCGCATGGTCGAGCGCAGCAGGGCCAGCTCGATCGCGCGCGGCATGTCGGCGAGAAAGCGGATCTGCTGTTCGGCGGTTTCCAGCCCCAGCACCGGCTTGCCGGCAGCGCTCATCTGCGCCTTCAGCTGCTTGTCCACGCCATGCTCCGGGTCGAGCCCGGCCTTCAGCAGCGGCGTCACCGCCAGCGTCAGCGCGGCCAGCCACGGGCGCATCACGTTCAGCGTCTGCATGCCGCCGGGCACGCCGAGCTTGTTCGCCAGCAGGTCCAGCCGGTGCGCTTCCGACGGACTGAGCTGGCTGGACAACGGGTGCGTCGCATCCATGCCGTGGCGCAGTACCAGCGCCGCCATGTTCGCCGGGTCGTCGTCGGTCAGCTCGATGTACAGCGTCTGGCTGTCCGCCATCGCCCGGTCCAGCGCCGGGTCGTGCCAGCTGGCGTCGCTCGGCATCAGGTGCACCGTGCCGAACAGGTAGATCGTGGTGTCGGCGTCCTTCACCACCCACAAGGCGGGTTTCGCCAGCGCCGGGGCGCAGGCGAGCAGCAGCAGGGCGAGGCAGGCGAGCAGGCGCAGGGTGATCGAAGGCTTCATGTCGGGAGTGTCGCGGCAGGTCGTGGCCAGTTCAATCCCGGCGAGATGGCGTGGGCCGTTGGCCTGTGGAACCGCGATGTCGGGGTGGCGCAGGTGCCGGTCGATCGCGGGAACCTCGCCGTCGAGGTCCGGCCGGTCCCCGCCGACCTCGGCAACCTCGGCAACCTCGGCGCCGGGGTTGCGCACGTCCCCGTCGATATCCGGAACCTCGGCGTCGGAGTTGTGCACGTCCCCGTCGACATTCGGAACCTCGGCATCGAGGTTGCGCACGTCCTCGTCGATACCTGGAACCTCGGCGTCGGGGTCGCGCACGTCCCCGTCGATATCTGGAGCCTCGGCATCGGGGTTCGGCACGTCCCGTCCGGGCTTCGCCACCCCGGCGCGGGGCTTCGCTACCGCCTTGCCGGGCGCGGCGCATCGAGGTGTCGAGCGGGTGGATGCCCGCCGGCGACGAGGGCCGCGTCACGTCGTGCCAATGCTCGCGCAGCAGTCGGGTGGTTTCGGGGCCGGTCAGTCGCCCGAGCGCCAACGGGGTGGTTCGCCCTTCCGCCAGCACACCGCCATCAGGCCGAGGGTAAGCAACACCAGGCTGATCGCGAACATGACGGGGTCGGCCGCTGGCCGCAGGAAACGAAAGATCAGCGCAACACACCCCGCGTAGATGGCGAGGCAAATCCAGCCCTCCCACCGAACCGGCAAGCCCCAACCCCAGCCGTATCGCTTGGCCGGAAACCAGTACTTGTTCTGACTATCCATTTCGGCTCCCTGGGAGAGTTTGTGGCGTTTGGGTTTAATTTAAATGGACCTGATCGGAATGGCACTTGCTTAACGCCCGCTCGTCCTGAGCGTAGGCCGAAGGCCGAAGTCGAAGGCCGAAGTCGAAGGACATGCCGGTGATGGGCTGGCCACGCTTGGCGGCGCTTCGACTCCGCCCGCAGCGCGGGCTACGCTCAGCACGAACGGTTGGGAGTCGGATTGCCCCTAAGTAAGTGCCATTCGGACCTGATCGCGTTTTCCCCGCAAAGCGGGAAGGGCTCGCGCCGCCCGCACAGTCTTACGTCGGGGTTTCGTTGGTCAAGACGAACGCGCTGGCACGCGTCAGGTCGAGTGGCCGCACCTCGCAGACCAGGCCGTAAGCCAGGCACGGGTTCTCCGCCGCGATGCGCGCCGCTTCCTCCAAGCTATTCGCGCGGATGAACCAGTAACCGCCGACCACTTCCTTGGCCTCGGCAAACGGGCCGTCCGTGGCCGCCTGCCGCGACACCACCTTGCCCTCGCGCCCCAGCCGATGCCCAGGCCCGATCCTTCCCTCGCTCACCAGCCGGTCGTACCACGCGTAGAACCGGTCGATCGCACCCTGGATCTCGTCGCGCGAGGCGTCCTTGTCCCATTGGCCGCGGGTGAGAATGAGGTAGTCGGAGGGTGGGTTTTTCTGGTTCATGGTGACTTCCGTTGACTAGGCGGGGAAGAAGGCGTCGGAGCAAGAGTGATGACGGTTCATGAATACGTGCCGATTAACTTCCTCCGTCCTCTTATTTCGCAGCTGACCATGAGTCTTCTGGCGCTAGTCTAAAGAGAGTCCAGGATCTGTTTACGCTTAGCTTCGTATTCGCTTTGGCTGATCGCACCAGACGAGTGCAGAGCCTCCAGCTGTTTAAGGCGCTCGGCCGCAGATTGCGGCGCTGCTTGCGACGGACGGGGATCTGCTTGCGTTACGGAGTTGGCTACTGATCCGGCCGTTGAGGAATCGACAATTCCTTCCTGTTGATCCCTAATGACCATGTCGTTGCGGAACCAAGTGACATCCCCGCCGTATTTCGCGATGTAGGCGAGAAAGCGCTCACGATCTTCTCGGGAAATCTCGCCGTTCAAGTACATCTGTGTTGCGTTTGCCAAATTTCGTGCGCGCCCGGCGCGCACTCCGGCCTCATATCCGCTCTCGTAGCTACCTTGCGGATCCAAGTAAACGCGCGGAGTGGCGGGTCTGTCTTGCTGCAGCGAGCCGTTGCAGAACATTTGGTCACCCAAGCGTGTACAGGTTACTTGCGCGGACGCCGTGCCACTAAATAGCAACAGAAGTGCGAGGAGGAAGCTGAACCGGTTCATGGCTGCAATCCTGACTGCGAAGAACTCAACAGCAACCTTAGCACCACAGGCTAACCGGCTAGGGTACGAGAAGTTCCAAAGAGTGGCCTAACGTTTGAATTAAGCGGCGGCGAAGTCTCTTATGGAACTGTTAGGACTTACTTCCAGAAGCCGACCTTGTTTTTGTGATCGTCGTAGAGCAACCAGCCAATGATCAAGGCCAGCGCAAACCAACCCCAGTTATCAGCAAAAAAATTTGGCGTGTAGAGAGATTTTACGGGCGCACATTTAATCTGAAGTTGCTCAGTACGCACGCAGGCGTACATTGAGCCCCCGTTGAGAGCTGATGACACGAGGCTATTCGGAGGAACTATTTGACCGCAGCCGCTGACAGCACCGTTGTTATATCCGACGCAAGCGTGTGTGTTACCGCCGTACCAAAGATCCAATTTGCTATCTATATTTGGCATGAGGCTCCGCCTCTGTAGGGCTATGTGAAATCATTCTCTAGATAGCCGACCATTGCTGTTGCGGTCTGGAATGGGCAACCCTTTTTGCCGAAGGTGCGTAAGTAGAGACGGCTCGTGGTGGGACGACCAACCATCCCAGTTGCCGTTCCAGCAAGCGTTGCAGCACATGATCCCCCCATACGAGTGCAATTTGTGCGCCTCATATCGTCCTTTGCCGTAGTGGCAATGTGATCCGCAAAGATCGCATTCAATCATGTCTGGATTGAGTTCCATAGAACCCTCGGTAAGTACTAACGCCGGAGTTAAGCGGCGGAATTCCCCGTGCGATGACAAACTGCACTATGCGTCGCGCCGGTGTTGGCGGCAACTCCCCGACGAACAGCGGTTTCAGCGCGGCACGCGGTAGCCGCCGGGCACGCCGCGCGGGCTCAGGGTGATCTGCCACAGCTGGTCGCGGCGGCTGCGGAACACCGCGGCGGAGACGGCGAGGTAGTAGCGCCACATGCGCCGGAAGCGTTCGTCGTAGCTCGCCGGCAGGTTCGGCCATGCCGCTTCGATGTTGGCGCGCCAGGCGGTCAGAGTGCGGTCGTAGTCGGCGCCGAAGTTGTGCCAGTCCTCGACCACGAACAGGTCTTCCAGCGCCACCGCGACCTGGCTGGCGGCGGGGATCACCGAGTTCGGGAAGATGTATTTCTCGATCCACGGGTCGGTCTGCGCCGGCGCGCTGTTGCTGCCGATGCAATGCAGTAGCGAGAGGCCGTCGTCCTTCAGGCAGCGGCGCACGGTTTCGAAGTAGGCGCGGTAGTTCTTGCCGCCGACGTGCTCGAACATGCCCAGCGAGTACACCGCGTCGAAATGATCCTCGACGTCGTGGTAATCCTGCAGGCGGATCTCGATCGGCAGCCCGGCGCACAGCTCGCGCGCGTAATCGGCCTGCTCCTGCGACACGGTGATGCCGACACCCTCGATGCCGTAGCGCTCGGCCGCGTACTTCAGCGCCTCACCCCAGCCGCAGCCGATGTCGAGCACGCGCTGGCCGGTCTTCAGCTGCAGCTTGCGGCAGATCAGGTCGAGCTTGGCCGCCTGCGCGTCGTTGAGGTTGTCGGCCTTGGCCCAGTAGCCGCAGGAATACACCATGCGCTTGCCGAGCATGGCGTGGAACAGGTCGTTGCCGAGGTCGTAGTGCGCCTTGCCGATCTCGAATGCGCGCTCGCCGCGCTGCAGGTTGATGAAGCGCGCCTTGAGGTGGGCGAGCAGGGTGTCGAGCGTCTTCAGTTCCTGGTCCAGCCCGGCGGTGAGCAGGCGGGTACACAGCGCGGGCAGGTCGTCGGCGTCCCACCAGCCATCCATGTAGGCCTCGCCCAGGCCCAGCGAGCCGTGTGCGAACACGCGGGCGTACAGGCGCCCGTCGTGCACGCGCAGGTCGGTCGGCGCGTCGCCGTCGATGCGGATGCCGGCCTGTTCGAGCAGTTCGCTGGCGCGATTCTTCAGGTCGTCCTGGCTCATGTGTTGCCTCGCGATGCGCGGTTCGTGGGGATCAATGCTTGCCGAGTACCGCAAAGCTTGCCGGCGAACGTGCATACGTCGCGTCGACGCCGGCGCTGCGTACCAGCTGCAGCAGCAGCTCGGCCTGTTCCTCGCGCAGCAGGAACTCCACTTTCACCGGCAGGTCGTCGGCCAGCTCGAAGAACTGTTCTTCGTGCAGCACGCCGTGGCGGCCGAAGCCGGCGATCGCGCGGAACACCGAACCGCCGCCCAGGCCATGCGCCCTGGCCTGTTCCAGCAGCCACTCGGACAGCAGCATGCCGTCGTGCTTGGCGCGCGAGTGGCAGTAGAAATACAGGTGCACGCCGTGTTGCAGGGTTTCCTGGTTCATGCGCTGCTCCCGGTTCAGTGGCGCAAGAGGCTGCGGGTGAGGGCGATGCCGAGCACGGTCATCGCCAGCGAGCCGGCCACGTGCACGGCCACGTGGCCGCTGAACCACAGGTATTGCTGGCGCAGCAGCAGGGTGGCCGACTCGGCCGAGAAGGTGGAGAACGTGGTGAGCCCGCCGAGGAAGCCGGTGAACACGAACAGCCGCAGTGCCGGCGACAGCGCCTGGAAGTGGTCGAACAGGCCCATCACGCAGCCCATCAGCAGGCCGCCGGCGAGGTTCGCCGCCAGCGTGCCCAGCGGCAGGGTGGGGAAGACGGGATTGAGCAGCACGCCCAACCCCCAACGCAGCCAGCAGCCCAGGGCGCCGCCGATGCCGATTGCCACAAATCCGTTCCAGCCCACGTGCGTGCCTCCTGACAGTGAAAGTGTCCGGTTGCCGCGGCGGCAGGCGTGCCTGCGCCGCCGGAAACCGGGGGTGCAGGCATCATCGGCTTCAACGCGGGATCACGAGAAGCGGTTTGTCCCGGTGTGCCCGAGGGTTCCGGAACGGGAGGCATGCCATCTCCGAGGGGCCATCCTAGTCGATCCGGCGACCCCGCCGTCAAGCGCGGCCGTCTATACTGCGCGACCCGTCGACATCCCCATGCCGCCATGAACCCAGCACCCCGCACCGTGCGCCGCAGCCTGCCCTGGCTGCTGGCCGCGCTGTCGATGATCGGTCCGTTCTCGATCGACGCGGTGTTCCCGGCATTCCCGCTGGTCGGCGCACGCTTCCAGGTCGACGACGCGGCGCTGCAGCAGCTGGTCAGCGTGTATCTGATCACGTATGCGGCGATGAGCCTGTTCCACGGCGCGATCTCCGACGCGATCGGGCGCAAGCCGGTGATCGTCGCCGGCATGCTGGTGTATGCGCTGGCCTCGGTGGGCGCGGCGATGTCCACCTCGTTCGCGATGCTGCTGGCCTGCCGCGGCCTGCAGGGCATGTGCGCCGGCGCCGGCCTGGTGGTGGGGCGGGCGGTGATCCGCGACAGCCTGGAAGGGCCGGCCGCGCAACGGCTGATGTCGCAGGTGATGATGATCTTCGGGGTGGCGCCGGTGATCGCGCCGATGATCGGCGCGTTGCTGCTGCCGCTGGGTGGCTGGCACGGCATCTTCTGGCTGCTGGCGGGGTTCACCTTGCTGCTGGCGCTGGCCCTGCAGCTGTTCCTGGACGAAACCCATCCGCCGGCACGGCGCATCCGTTTTGCGCCGCGGCCGCTGCTGGCCGGCTACCTGTCGTTCGGCCGCGACCGGCGGTTCTGGCCGCTGCTGGTCGCCAGCTCGGTCAACTTCGCCGGGCTGTTCCTGTATATCGCCTCGGCGCCGCACATCGTGCGCGAACTGCTGCAGCTGTCGGCGCAGGGTTTTCCGTGGCTGTTCCTGCCGGTGGTGGTCGGCCTGATCGGCGGTGCCTGGCTGTCCGGGCGGATGGCCGAGCGGCGCAGTGCGAAGTTCACGGTGAGCCTGGGTTACGCGGTGATGCTGCTGGCCTGTGCGGCGCACCTGCTGCTGGCGCTGCTGTTCCCCGCGCCGCGGCTGCCGTGGTCGATGCTGCCGCTGATCCTGCACGGTATCGGCGTGCAGCTGGCGTTTCCCACCCTCACGCTGTTGCTGCTGGATCGTTTTCCGCACCACCGCGGCGGGATTTCCTCGGTGCAGGCATTTGCCAGCCTGCTGCTGTGCAGCTTCGTGGCCGGGGTGATGTCGCCGCTGCTGTCGGTCAGCATGCTGCATCTGGCGCTGGGCGCGTCGACGCTGACCCTGGTCGGCGTGCTGGCGTGGTGGTGGTACCACGGCGTGACCCGCCAACTGGTGCAGCCTGCAGCAGGTGCCGAGGCGGCGGCGGTGATGCAGGCGGAGATCGCCGAGCCGCGCTGATGGCCGGCGCGGGATCGAGGGTGACGGGAGTTACGCCGGCGACCCCGGCTGGGGCGCGGGGTTCTGCACCACGGCATCTGCCGACATCAGCACGGTGGCGTCGGCCAGCGCCCGCACCAGCGACGGCGAGCGGTAGCTGGCGTCGGCAAGCCAGCGCTGCCACACCGAATCGTCGACCTTTTCGTTGACGCCGGTGCCCAGCAGGCGATCGATCGGTGACTTGAATTCCTTGTAGATGCCGCTCATGAATTCCGCGTACGAGTTGCGCGGCACGCCGCTGTCGGCATCGGCCGCGGGGACCAGCAGCTTGCTGCAGGCCATGCCGGCGTCGATCGCCTTGCGCTGCAGCCACGCCAGCGCCAGGTCGGGCAGCAGATCGGGCTTGCGCCCGGCGCCGTCGCAGTCGTTGCCGCCGCCGACGTCGGAGTGCGAACCGATGAACCAGCGCTGCTCGATCTCGATCTGCTCGGGCTTCTTCGAGGTGAGGGTTTCACCGGGCTTCAGCGTGAACGGGTTGCGCGTCCACACCGCGGGTGCGAAGTCGGCGCGGTGCTCGTCCAGTGCCAGCGCCTGGTACGCGTACTTCACGATCTTGCTGAGCTCGGTGTCGTGGAACCGGTAGCGCGAGCGGGCGTACGGGAACCACGAGGCGGTGTCCGGAATGCCGAGCGAGCCGACGGTATCCCACACGCCGATGAAGTGGATGTCGACCTCGATCGAATGGCTGGCGCGGAATTCCACGCCGATCGGGTCGTCGGGTTTGCTGCGGGTGTCGCGATAGAAATCGTAGGCGGCGGAAACATCGGCCTTGGCCACGCTGTCGTCGGCACCGCGCCGAAGCAGGCCGCATTTGCGGATCAGCCCGCCGAGGCTGCGCGCGCTGTAGGCGCCGCGGCTGAAGCCGAACAGGTAGAGCTGGTCGCCGGGTTGCCAGGTCCCGCACAGCCAGCGGTAGCCATCGATCACGTTGTCGGACAGGCCGTAGCCGAACGCGCCGCCGAGCAGGTGGGTGATGCCGCGCTTCACGCCGACGCCGGGAATGTAGTTGACCTGTTGCGGGTTGCCGTCGGCATCGTGCGGCGCGATCAGCTGGCGCAGGCGTTCCACGTTGGTGTTCGACTCGGGCTTGTTCCAGGTGCCGTCGAACAGCAGCACAAGCTTGCGTACGGCCATGGTCCCCTCCAGCGCGGTGCGTCGGGTTGCCATCGGCAACTCTAGGCCGCAACGCAGGAGGGAACCAGTGCCGGACAAGACGCAAGCGGCGTAGGCTGCAGGTTTCGTCATCGTCAGCGGGTGTGTGGATGGACATGCAAGTACAGGTCGGCAAGGCGCAGGCGTTCCGGCGGATGCACGATCGCGCGGCGATCCTGCTGTTGCCGAATGCCTGGGATGCGGGCAGCGCACGGCTGTTCGCGCGACGCGGTTTTGCGGCGGTCGCCACCACCAGCGCCGGCGTGGCCTGGTCGCTCGGCTACGCCGACGGCGAACAGGCGCGTCATCACACCGACCAGCCAGGCCTGGGCCTGATCTTCGTCGATGCCGCGGGCCGCGCCGTTCTTCACGTACTGGCCATACA
>LNAP01003406.1_pt1 | contig 15208 bp, 15 predicted proteins | sample 602601 | NCBI WGS metagenome assembly LNAP01 (sample SAMN02440304, study PRJNA202911) | soil metagenome | biome: Subtropical and temperate rainforests or woodlands; isolation source: soil samples (1 kg each in a 20% v/v slurry with milli Q water) were... ...
GGGGGATACGTGGCTGGCGCTGTGGCTCGCAAGCAGCTGTCCACCGCTCGTGTCCTCAAACAGGCTGCGGGGACAACACCTTGAAAGGGATGCCCCTTAGAGCGCTTGAGCGTTGAGATTGGTGGCAAGGAATCCGAAGGGCGCGAGCCTTGGACTCAGGAAGAACTGGGCCTGATCTTCAGCGATCCGATTTGGACGCAACATGCAATCCCCACCGACAAGAAAGCGGGCAAGGAGGCGGCTTACTGGATACCGCTGATCGCCTGCTACACCGGTGCGCGCCTGACTGAAATTGCCCAGCTCTGGACGGATGACGTGGCGACAGAGCAGGGGAAAGAAACCTTTGAGTTCAGGGCCGATGCGCAACGGGATCAAAAGCTTAAAAACTCTGGCTCCTGGCGGGCCGTGCCGATGCACCCTGAGCTGATCCGGCTGGGCTTCTGCGACTATGTGCAATCCCTGCCGAAGGGATCGCTCTTTCCACACCTGCCCAAAGAGGGGCAGAACGGAGCGGGTGGGCAGTTCGGCAAGTGGTTCGGCACCTTCAAGAAAGTGAAGGGTTTCACGTCCCCCGCCAAGTCGTTCCATTCCTTCAGGCATCTTGTCGCCACGGAGCTACGGCTAGCGGGCGCCACCGATGCACAGGCAGATGCGATCACAGGGCATGCGGGGAATGGTGTGGGCAGGCAAGTCTACGCAGCGACCATCAGACGCAAGGCTGAACAGCTTCGGCATGTAATTGAGTTGCTGGATTTTCCAACCATACAGATTCCTGCGTATTCCGGAGATTCTTAGCCAGCCAGCCGTTTCTTCGTAAGCACCTTATTCAGCAAAGTAACCAGCAGGAAGTGACCAGGGCTGCGCGGAAACGCGCGCCCTTGCCCCCGATTGTTGATCCCGTGGCGATCTGTTGGGTTATTGTTGGCCTGAATCCTTGAGGCTCGTGTTTTCAACCAGCCTTGTCCCATTTCGGACAGTCCCGCGCGGTGAAAACTGCCACGCAACGTTTGAGCGGCGACGCTTGGCCCGCTGGATGGATGGAGGCCCACTCCCGGGAGCGGGCCAAGTGCCATGCCGGTGCGCGACGGCTCGGGCTAAGGGTTAGGCCGCAATCCCCAAGGCCAGCTTGGTGCTAGACGCTCTTGCACTTACCCTTTATTTGAGCGGTGTCGAGTGCTTCTACTTCGCCCTTGAGCCGCGCAACATCTCCTTCGTGATCACCGGACAGCTTGCTGAACGGAATACCTAAGAGAAAGACACCGAACGCGTCACCGTTGGCCTTTGAATCTTGCATCTTGGAGTATTTCTCGAGATCCGCTCGCGTATCGGTCATCTTTGTATTGAGCTGAGTGCAGTCGAGATGAGTGAACTTCTCGTGCGAAACATGAGATGCGCGAATGGACTCGGGACGGTTAGCGCAGGCAGTGGCCAAGATGGCGACAGCAACAATCAGAGCGTTACGAAGCAAGTCAGACTCCCTTGGTGAGTTACGTTAGTAGCAATTTCGTACGAAGTGTAACCAATATGCACCAACCGAAAGGGAGTATTTCTACTCGGAATTCTCCAGCGGGGAAACTGCGACCTAACGACCTGGGGCCAGCCTCTGCCACGCGGCGGCTTCACCTTCAATACCATGCAGTGGGCCCTCATAGCCCTCATGGAAGTTCCAAATTTGGATTGCACTTCTAAAGGGTACACATCCAACGAGGCGAATAGCATACCCCCCATGTCCTTAGGGCCTCAGCATGTCCAAAAGCGACCGGTTACGGACACACTATCACAACATGTCCAAAACCTAGCTTGACAGCATTTCGGACATACAGCATGATTCGTACATCTATTTCGTACATAGGATGCGTTATGCGAGTCTTTGCTTACTGCCGTGTTAGCACTACGGATCAATCTACAGAGAACCAAGTTCTTGAGATCGCCAGTGCTGGTTTTGCACTCAATGAGCGAAGGATCGTCAAGGAGACAATTTCCGGCTCAGTCCCAGCAGATCAACGCCCTGGCTTTCAACGCCTCAAGGACAAGCTAGAGGCCGAGGATGTGTTGGTTGTTACCAAGCTAGATCGTCTGGGGCGCAATGCCATGGACGTTCGCGCCACAGTTGAAAAGCTTGCACAGATCGGCGTGCGGGTTCACTGCCTTGCGCTGGGCGGGGTTGATCTGACGAGCCCGGCAGGAAAAATGACCATGGGCGTAATCGCAGCAGTGGCCGAATTTGAGCGGGATTTGTTGATCGAACGAACTCAAGCCGGATTGGCACTCGCCAAGGCATCAGGAAAGACCATAGGGCGGCCTCAAAGCCTTGACAAGGGGAAGGTGGCCATGGTGCGCCAAAAACTCTCTGAGGGCCATTCCGTGGCCGCCCTGGCTCGGGAGTTAGGCACCAGCCGTCAGACCGTGATGCGAGTACGGGACAGCGCTGCAACCTAGGCATGGTGCCCGAGTCGTGCGGATTGCCATCCTGTCAATATATAGAACAAACCAGCTTGTTCCGCTGTGCCGCAGCGATGCCCCGCATGGGGTCGGCCTAAACCGTGAATCCCGTGAGAGAAACCATGTCCATGGCAGTAATGCGAAGGAAAGGATGCAGTCGATAAGACTACTCTCATTCTGCTCCCGACAACCTCAGATGAAAACGGCCCGCAAGGGCTTCATCTAGGAAGGCGGGGGAGCGGGGAGAACCGGGTAGCCCTGCCTACGCCCAGTCTAAACCTAAGCTCAAGCCCCCCGCCTTATGCAGCCGCGCAGCGCATAAAAAAGCGATATTTGGTAGTTTTTGGTTATGAAGCCAAAATTTGCTTCATGCCGTCGTCCACCTGCCCCGGCATCCACAAGGCTGCAGAGGGCATTATTTGACAAATTCCCTATACATACTGTGTATGTAAAGGGCAGGAGCACATACATGCAAAGCATCCAAGACTATGACTTCGACCCCGAAAAGTGCATCGCTGATGAGTTCGTCCTTGGGGAACTCGATCCTTCCCCGCAGCCCGCATCACCGATCCAAGAACTGGCGCAAAGTGCGGCGGCGTCCCTCACTCCGATCACTGCCGCAGCCCCATCCGGTGCTGAGCGGTGGAAGGAGATGGGCAACGCACAGGCCCGTGCGCAAAAGCGGCTCAATGAGTTGGTGAAGAACGATGCAGAGCTTTCGTGCATCGCAAACGAACACTATGGAATGCGCTTTAAGGCCGCGTCATTTATGAAGGCCAAAGAGGGGACGAGTAAGGTATGCCAAGCCATCATCGAGCACCTACTGACGCAGGCTGGGGCTGTAAAGTCACAAACCCAAGTCCGGGAATACGTGGCTGCAATGTTTCCCTCTTACACAGTCCCAAAGAATTGGACTCAGCCTCTGCCTGAGTGGGCGGTAAGGAATATCCAGAAGCGCATTCGGAACTCCGCAGCGCCTATCTCGAATATCCAACTACACAAGGCCATCACACTAAGCCTGCTTCACAAAGCAGCAGCAGCGGCCATGGAGCGGCACAAAACAGGAGTACAGACGTTCAGGCCAGTGGTTGAAGTGAGCGACACCAGCATTCTTATCAATGGCGTGGCATTTCCGGTTAGCGACAACAAGGTGAAGGGCGGAAAATACAAGTATCTACGCGCCCCTATGCCAAAGCTTTTTCAGGCATTGGATTCTATTAATTAATACAACCAGAGGCCAAAGACTCTAAATATGTCGATAATACATATCGACAAACGAAAGTTCTATATCTTGTCAAAAAATACTCTTCCACCAAGGCTTTTTCATCTTTCGCAGTGATTTTGCCATGGCTAGGAAATAGCCATAACTAGCACCTATGGCTTGTGACACACTGGGGAAAAATTCCGGCTGCCCAGGGATACGTTCCTTTTCATAGTTGCGAACTGAGCACATAAGCCCCTCCTGACTGCGAGAGCCAACAAAGCTCGCAATGACGACCTGATGGCCATTAACAATGGCACCTATCGCGCATGCCTGCCCCCCTGGAATATCTCGGAAATCCGTAAAACCTTGATGCTGGGCCTCCCTTCCGAAAACCAAAGACAGCTCCTGAAATAGTCGTCGATCATCGCTACTGAATACTGCACCATCAAGCTTAGTGCTTTTTAGTTCGTTAGCCAAGGCGCGACGATAGCTGTCTATAGTGGCAGCAAGGAGAATATTTGCACTAACATGTTCGCTATCATCTTTGAATGCGGATGGGCGACCAAAACTCCGAAGCATTGAATTTATTGCAAGATAGGCCGCTCTCTCGGCGCGACGCGGCTCTACGACCTGCCTAATGCACATCTTGAAAGTCTCGGCAGCTTCATTCTTATCTTGAAAATGGAATTCAATATTATCCTGTCGATACGACAGAGTGATCCTTTCAAGATGGATCGCAAAATAATTTGCCACTTGGTCAAGATGCTCTCTCGAAATATGAAGCGCCTTCTGTGATGCTGCATTAAGATCGGCCTCTGCAGCCGTTGATGAGTAGGCTCTCTCATTGCTCCCTTGAAAATCTATCAAATCGCCTGCAAGCTCTTCATTCATTACATCTTCTTTAAGCATCATTGGTCAATATCCAGAGGATTGCTAACTAATTCCTGGTTTGCTTATCTATACGCTGATTTCGCCAAATCAATAGCGCCTAGAGACGTAGGGAAGTTTATCCCTGTTTCATTCTTTTTATAAGCTCAGACATTGCTCGATCACGATCCCTTGGCGTCTCATTATTCGACTTCTTCTCAGGCAAGACAGACGGCTCTATCAGCGTACCAAGTGCATTTTTCATAGCAGTTCCGACTGATCCATATTGAGGAACAAGAAGCGTCCCTTTCTCAATCGCACGCTTGAAAATCTCTGTCAGAAGCTTGTCATGGCGCTCTAGTCTTTCTGCCCTGGCAGACTGCGCCACATCTTTAGCCCTCTCCCCTAATGCAGGGTAGTTGGTGGCAATGAATATACTTTCAAACTTTTTTAGAGACGCGTTGTGATCGACAAAGCCCGCATCTATCAGCAAAAGCGCCAACTCCTCCGGGGTCAAATTCTCGTTGATTGCATGACTTATGAGGTCTTCTACTGTTTCCTTTGTAGGAAGATAAGCATTGAATTCGTGCTGCTCTGTTGAATAATTCAATGCACCAAGGCAATCTAGAATTATCTTCTTTGCAACATCAATCTTATTCTCATTCGCAACTTTGGATGAAGCTTTTTGAAACTGGCGCAAAGCCTCTATATTTCCCTCGTCTGTCCATTTGGCCTTCGATGCGGTCAAGTCAAACCATATGATGATTTCACCGCCTTTAGTTAGTCTAATGGTAAGCTTGTCATAGAAACGCCCCGCCTCCTCGATTGAGGCTTGGCTAACCATATACCAGCCGCCCATCCCGTACCTATTGTCGAGATAGCTGCGCTCTGCAATGATGCAGGCCATTGAATTGGCGCCATCAATGGGTACCGCTTCCCGCTGTGCCTCTCCCGTATGAAGATTGACGTTAATGTCGCTCGCATCGACAAAAGCAGAGAGTTCAACCAAGGCACGCTGGGCGATATTCTGCTCCCAGGGAGCAAGTTTGGAATCAGGTTCCGTAGCCGCACGCAGTAGCCCAAGCCCCACATTGGCAAATGGCAACAGTTGATCTCGTTCCGCACGGGTGCCACTGATGAACGTCACCAACCAGATGACTGCCAGCAGCGAGGGATTTATGCTATCCATCATAGCTTTGGGCAGTCGGGGCGCGGAAAAATGCGCGACTGCTTTGGCGCTTGCAACCGGGTCTCCGTCAAAGAATCCGTGCTTCTTCCAGGCTTGCAGTCCTTCTTCAATTTGCGCGCATGCGAGGGATCGGCGGGAGGGGAGGAGCCAATTCATTAGCCCCATACTTAAATCCTTGACAAGGGCGAAATGATTTTTGTGACAATTATATTAATCATCCAAAGATCTCCCCATTCTCGTGAAATGATCCACATGAGGGACAATTTTTATTTTTCCCCTGATCGTTAGTGATTGATTGTTTGCACTTGGGGCATTTGTAATGCATGAAGGCGAGTACAAGAAGCGCGATAATCCATGACAGCGCACCAGCTACTCCCCATCCCCAAGGACTCCTATTCTTTCGTTTCGCAAGGAGGCCAACAACCAGCCCCCAGATAAATGCTGCAAATAGCTTGCCAAGTGTCGCTGAATCCATTTATCACTCCCTTATTGAATCGGTTGAGGTGAATTGAGGATCAGATTCAGTCGCAGCCTTGCTGCTGACCAATTCATCACCTCGCATTGCATATTTTGCCATCAATCAAACTTATAGTGTGTGTACTCATAGTATGAGAGCCGGAAGACTCCCGGCATGCTCCGCAGACTCCCCAAGGCCCCTACCAAGGAAAAAGCGCAGGTGGTCTTCGGGGCCACACTGCGCGGCTTTCGTGAGGCTCAGGCATTGACGCAGGAGGCCCTGGCCGAGAGGGCCGACCTGCATACGAACTACGTCAGTTCGGTGGAGCGTGGGGAGCGCAACCTGTCCTTGCACAACATCGTGCGGCTGGCGTATGCGCTGGACATAGAGGTGTCCGTTTTACTCCGCCCACTCGATAAACGTCAGCAACCATAGGCGGCTGCGTCAGTGCTGCTACCGGCATGGCACTGATTGGAAAACCATGATTGGGCAGCCTCCAGCGTGGGCAGCAGCGGCGCAGACAGGCCGGTTTCCGGGTTCTTCAGTACGCCCCCAGCGATACAGCGCCCTGCCTCAAACAAGTCCCAACCCGCCTTTTGCATGGGGATCGCTGCATGGATGGAATGCGGGCACGGCGTCAGGCACCGGAACGACGCGGGGCGGGCTTGGCAGCTACGGCCATTGGCGCGGACTTCCACTTCCTCAAAGAGCGGGCGGGCCATGGGCTGAAAGCGCGGCTGTGATGCGGCGGGAATGACGATTCCTTGATGCTGCTGCCACTTCGCCACCGAGGCCGCCCGGCCGGGGCAGGATTGTTCAGGGCAAACCAGCGTAAGCAGCGTTTTCCGCTCCATCCTCACGCCGCAATAGCTGTAGCCGAGGCGAATGGCACCGCCTTTGCCAATGCGCCCCAGCACCTCCAGCCGGTCGCCGTTGACGTGCATGATGGCGACAGCCCGCGTTTGGCCGTGTCTGCTGGATTCCAGCTCTTCGCGTACCTCGTGTTCCAGATGCTCAATCATCTTGCGCTGCCTTTCGATTCGCCAAAAGAAAGATCGCACCGCGTACCCAGCCAAAGCCGGGACGGAGGGTGCGATCAACGAGCCTCAAGGTTCGCAAGTTCGCTTTGGCCGGTCAATGGCAAACGTGGATTCAAAACGACAAGGGGATTGCATAGGAAGTCAGAGCCTGCTACCTGTGTGGCGTGCGGTACATAGTGCCGATCAGGCCATCCCCTGCTAACATCCAGCCATCTCAACTCTGTGAACTTCACCGTGTAACACAGCACTGTAGGTTCGGGGTTTCTCCTCTGGAGATTGGCGGATTCGGGGCTGTCCCACCCTCTCCGCCAGTATGCACAAGGGTTTGCTGCTATTAATTTGGCAGCAAACCTTTTTTGCTTTTGGCGTCGGTACCAACAATTTGCACATGCGTGTCCTCAACCTGGCCACCTGTCCAACCTGGTTTTCATCGATTTTTCGGGGTGCGAGCGGTGCCTTTCCAGCACGCACCGGACTGGCATCATTACGCAGGTCTGCGCCGCCTTGCCAGACACTGTCAGCAAGAAGGCCACGTTCATGGAGTCATGGTGCCCGCTTCGCTTTTCTGCGGTGCCGACCAAGATGCGGCGACCAACGGCGCCTTTTGCCGGGTTCACTGTGTATCTGGCTGCGGTGGCTTTGATGCACAATTGGCCGCGCATCCGGCACTGGCGCAATTATCGTGCGAAGCCACCAGGTCCGGGTATGACCAGCGGACTCTCAGTCATTGAAGCGACAGTCCGTCATCGGTACGCAGACCATTGCAAAGCATGACCACATCTGAACTGAGTTGGTTCAAGGCTGCCTTCATGCAGTCCTGGAATGCCATCGTCATCACCGATGCCGATGGTGCGGCGGGTTACCGTGTGCAGTTTGCCAATCCAGCGTTTTGCTCGATGACAGGTTATGCGCTGGATGAATTGCGCGGGTGCACGCTCCAGATGCTGCAAGGCCCCGATACCGACCCGGCCGTCATTGATGACTTGCGCGTCTGCCTGAGGGAGGCACGTTACTTCGAAGGCACAACGATCAACTACCGCAAGGATGGCGCGAGCTACGTGGTTCGCTGGAATATCTCCCCGGTGCGCGACGACGAAGGTGTGCTCACGCATTTTATGTCCGTGCAGCAAGATATCTCCGATATCGTGCGCGCTGCACAAGAGAACCTGCTGCTTGCGCGTGCGCTCAATGCCACCAGTGCCCCTGTGGTGCTGACCGATGCCCGTGCACGGATCACCTTCGTCAACACGGCCTTTGCTAAAGTCACTGGATACACCATCGATGAAGTGCGGGGGAAGACGCCGGCCATGTTTCAGTCCGGAGCGCACGACGCAGCTTTCTATCGCTTCTTGAGGGCATCCCTTGACGCCGGAAAAGACTTCCGGGCCACCTTCGTCAACCGCCGGCGCGACGGCTCGCTTTACCATTCTGAACAGAGCATTTCCCCACTATGCGACGACAAGGGGCGCGTAACCCACTATGTGAGCGTCAGCAAGGACATTTCCGACCGTGTGGAGAAAGAGCAGGCCCTTCTTCACGAGGCAAGCCACGACAAGCTCACCGGCCTTCACAACCGTCGCTATGGCGAACAGACCCTTGGCAAGGCAATCCTCGCTGCACATACGCAGGGCAGACCACTCACGCTGCTTGTTTGCGACATTGACCACTTCAAGCAAGTCAACGACCGCTTCGGTCACTTGGCGGGTGACCGTGTGCTGCGTGATGTGGCGCACATCCTGCGTTCAGCGGTTCGCAGCCGAGATTGCGCCATTCGGTGGGGTGGTGAAGAGTTCCTGGTGCTGCTCGAGCATTGCGAGCAGGCACCTGGCGTTGTGTTGGCCGAACGCATCCGGCGTCGCGTCGAAGCCCATGGTGACGCAGAAGTTGGCAAGGTCACGCTGTCGCTGGGCCTGGCTACGCTCAAGCCCGATGAAACGATGGAGCAACTCATCGCCCGCGCCGACGAAGCCCTCTATGAAGCCAAGCATGGAGGGCGCAACCGCCTTTTGATTTCGCAACCGCATGCGATAACCCGGTGAGCATTTCCAGCCAAGCGGGCTGAAACCAGTTGCCAACGGTCTTTTGCCATCGCGCTGTTGCACACGGCTGGGTCCTGCCGCGGCGAAGTTGGCACTTCTGATCCGGCCCTTTGATGTATCAACTTCCGTTCAGGCTGAGCTTGTCGAAGCCCTTCGACAGGCGGTGCGAGGGGTTCAAACTTCACCAGGCCGGATAAGTAACGGTGCTGGCCGAGGCCAATGCCTGTATCAAACACCCCATGGGATGCCCTGCATAACTCCCTGCGGTCTGTGCTAGCGCGGCCTCGGGCGGTCCACTGCGTTGCTTTTCTTGCCAAGAGCCGAGCTATTGGCCGCAAAAAGACGCCTTGTGGCCCATCCCGATCCGCACGACCACCGACTCGCGAGGGTTATGCAGGCCATCCCACGCCGCCTGTTCAGTGCGATCAGTGTTCATGGTGGCGCACTCTCTTGCCATGGTGCTGGCTGCGCAGATCTTCCAGCCGCTCTTGCAGGGCCGTGTCAGGCACGAGCGCGCTGGTGGCTTGCCCGGCATAGATGGCGCCGTCGTTGCCGTCCAGGGTGATCAGTTCGTTTTCGGCCAGCGTCAGGTGGCCGATCTGCACCGCGCGGGCGGCCTCGTCGATGTGCAGCGCCGTGCAGCCCACCAGGCAGGTTTTGCCCATCTGCCGTGCCACCACGGCGGCGTGCGATGTGCGGGCGCCGCGCTGGGTGAGCAGGCCCTGCGCGCCCTGCATGGCGGCAATGTCGCTGGTTTCGGCGTCCTGGCGGACCAGGATGGCCGGCATACCCTGCTGCACCAGGCGTTCGACCGCCTGCGCATCCAGCGCAATGGCACCCGACACCACGCCAGAACAGGCCGGGTTGGCCAGGGCCAGGGCCAGGGCCAGGGGCGTTGGCGTGCTGTCGGCGTCGTCGCTGGCAACCATGCGCACGGTGCCCAGCGCGTCTTTGTGAATGGATTCGGTGCGGCGCAAGGCCTCGGTGCTGTCGATCAGGCCTTCGTCCAGCAGGTCCAGGGCAATGCGCACGGTGGCCAGCGGCGTGCGCTTGCCCGCGCGCGTTTGCAGCAGGTGCAGCACGCCGTCCTGCACGGTGAACTCGAAATCCTGCATGTCCTTGAAATGCTGCTCCAGTGCCTGGGCCGAGGCCTGCAGCTGCTGCCAGGCATCGGGCGCCACGGCCACCAGGGTGGCGTGGCCGTGCGCGTTGCGCCGACCCGAAGCCACGTCTTCGCCTTGCGCGTTGGCCAGAAAGTCCACCCACAGGCGGTTTTCTCCGGTGCTGGGGTCGCGCGTGAAGCCCACGCCAGCGCCAGAATGCCCGCCGGTGTTGCCGAACACCATGCGCTGCAGGATCACGGCGGTGCCCATGCCATGGTCGATCTGGTGGATGTGCCGGTATGCCACCGCCTTGTCGGCATTCCACGAGGCAAACACCGCCCCGATGGCGCCGGAGAGCTGTTCCCGGGCGTCCTGCGGAAAGGCCCGGCCGGCATGGGTTTCATAAAGGGTGAGAAAGCTGCGTGTGAGCTGGCGCAGCTGGCTGAAGTCGAGCAGCCGCTCGTCCTGGCCCTGGGTGATGCGTTCGATCTCGGTTTCAAAAAGGGCGGCGGGCAGCCCCTGCACCACCTCGCCGTAGCTGGCCACCAGGCGCCGGTAGGCATCCCAGGCCATGCGGGGGTTGCCGGTCTGGCGCACCACGCCGGGCAGGGTGTGGTCGTTCAGGCCGATGTTGAGCAGGGTTTCGAGCATGCCCGGCATCGATACCGGTGCACCCGAGCGCACCGACAGGATCAGCGGGTTGCGCTCGTCGCCAAACAGCAGGCCGGTGCTCTCTTCGAGCGCGTGCAGGCCCACGGAGAACACCGGCAGAAAGCAGTCCTGCGGGGCGTGGGTGTAGTGCGTGCCAATCACCAGCGCAACCGGCACGTTCAGCCCGGCCTGGGTCATGCGGTGCAGATTGAAACCCTTGGACCCCATGGTTTCCGGTGAGGGCTTGTGCAGGTTCGGGCTGGCCGGTGTGGTGATGAGGTACAGATGCTTTGGCAGACTGGAGCTGGATTTCATGCCGACATTCCGGTTTTGTTGAACACCATCTGGCGCAGTGCGTAGCCCACCCGCAGCAGGTTGTCGGTGGCTTTTTCGAGCGTGGCGGCCAGGTCGTTGGCCAGCATCAGGTCCACCGGGGCACTGCGCAGGCTCTTGACCATGGTGGTGCGGGCCTGGCGAAACAGGTCGTCGCACTGGCGTTCGGCGCGCAGCATGCGCCACAGCGTCTGCAGGAACAGTTCGCTGTCGGGTCCGTCGGCCCGCTGGCTGACCTGGCGGGCGATTTCGATGGCCTTGACCAGATCCTGGATGGCCGACAGCGTGGTGGCCGCCAGCTGGCACAGGGCGGCGCGCACTTCGGCGGGCAAGCCCGGTGCCGGATGGATGAGGGTGAGCGAGTGCATGAAAGTAGCTTCCTCCAGCGCATCGGCCACATCGTCGGCCTGGGCCAGGCAGTCCACCACCAGCAGCCAGCGGGGCCGGCGCTCGGCCCGCTGGCGGGCGTCCATGAGCAGGTGGTCGGCCTGGCGTTCCCAGTTTTTTGCGCGCAGCACCTGGGCCTGGGTCTGGGCGGCATCGCCGGGATTTTCCAGTGCATCGCACAGGCCCTCGGCCAGCGCGTGCGTGAAGGCAGCGTGCTCGGCCAGCAGGTCGAATTCGAAGGTGCGCTGGCGCAGCACGCGGGCCAGCAGCAGGCGGGCTTCATCGGCCACCAGCGACACGGGCTGCTGCTGGCGCAGCAGCATGCTGGAAATGCGCAGCAGCTCCAGCAGGTAGGCGCTGGCGGTGGCTTCACCGAGCACGTCATCGAGCCGGTCGCCGACGTGGAAGGCTTCGCTGTCCACGGCCTGCATGGCGTTGTAGACCAGGCGCTCGGCCCCGGCCAGCAGCCAGGCCATGTGGCCCCAGTCGCTGCGTGCCGCCTGCGCGAGCAGCTGCTGCGCCCGGGGCTTGTTCACGAAATGCTGCAGGCGCTTGCGCGCCCGGTTCCAGTCGATCACGAAGACGATGCGCGAGGCCACGTTGTCCAGCCCCGTTTGCAGCTGGGCGCTGTCCTGCGCCTCCAGGCGGGCCTGGCCCACCAGGTAGGGCTTGCCGGCGTTGAGCCCTTCGGAGACCCGGGGGTCGAAAACCTGCCATGCAAAGCCCAGGTCTTCGAGCATCTGCCGGAAAAATCCGAAGCGGCCCGGGTGCAGGTCGGAATAGGTGAGCGAGATGGTGCTGCCCTGCACCTCGATCACCAGCACATGCACGTCGTTGGTGCCGATATCGTTCTGGATCAGCAGCCGCTTGCCGTCGCGCGTCACGGCGGTGTCCAGCCCGGGGTGCGAGAATTTCAGGGCGGCCGTGCGATGCAGTCCGCGCATGAAGGCGCGGATCAGCGGCCGGTCGTCGTCCTGCACCTGCCAGGCGTGGGCGCCATCGATGTCTTCGGTGGCGAGTTCGCTCGACAGCGCATTGATCTGCTTGTGCAGGTCCATCACCAGCAGGTGCAGGCTATCGCCGCGTTGGCGATCCCCGTGGGTGAGTTCGGTCAGGGCGGCATGGCGCAAGCCCTCATCGTCGGCCAGGGCGTGCAGTTGCTGCAGCCAGTGGTCGCGCCGCACTGCCAGCGCCGCGGCGCTGGGCTGCCCGGTGTCGCACAGGGGGCGGGCCATGGTGGTCAGGTCGTTCGACAGCGCCTCCAGCAGGTTCTCCAGGTGCGGCAGGATCAGCAGATCGTCATCGCAATAGGCGCCGCCCACCAGCTCCTGGGCCCAGGGCGCGTCCTGCAGTTCTGTGTGCGCGAGGCCTTTTTCCCATTGCCCCGCCGGTGCATCGGGCGTGGATGCGTGCTGCGCTGCCGATTGCAGCAGGGTCAGGTGCAGCTTGAGCCGGTCATTGGCCGCCAGGGCGGATTGGATCCACGCGGGCATCAGCAGCGAGGGCTGCCCCAGGGATGCCACCGCTTTTTCCTTGAGCATCGGTAGAGTCTCCGCAAGTTCAAGGGGATTAGCGCCCGTGCGGATGGCACGGTGATGACAGCGTGGGCGACACCGCCGGCAGTGGCGGGGCCCCTGCGCTACTCAGCGGGCGGCTGGTGTGGCCAGGGCGGGCAGGTAGATGCGGCAGAACTCCTCGGGCATGCGCCGCGGTTTGCCGCTGCCCAGCTCGATGCACACCAGCTCCCAGTGGCCCCGCAAGATGGTGGTCTGGTCGCGGTTGCGGATGAGCTGGAAGCGCCGCTCCATGGTCAGCTTGCCGTCACTGGCCGTCACTGGCCGTCAGCCAGGTGCCCAGGGTGAGCGCGTCGCCCAGCACCGAGGGCAGCAGGTAGTCGTAGGCGCTGCGGCGGATGGCCATGGCGCGGTCCAGGCGGTGGTATTCGGCAAGGTCCAGCCCCAGGGCCTGCGAGTGCGCCCAGGCGGTTTTTTCGCACCATTGCACATAGACGGCGTTGTTGGTGTGGTTCAGGCCGTCTATGTCGTGCGCCTGCGGTGCAGCGGCCTGCGTGAACGGTTGTGCACAGTCCCATGGCATGCGGGCCATTGTCGCCTGCGCCGGCGGCGGGCAGAACAGCGCAGACATCCGTTCGTACCAACGCGCTCAGGGCCGCCCGATTTCGCGCACCAGGCGCATGCCCACCAGTGTGTAGCGTGTGTCGGGGCTGTTCCAGTTGCGGTAGCTGCAGCGGGCATAGAACGGCCACGTGTGCCATGAGCCGCCCCGGCGCACCCGCACGCTGCCGTCGGTGGGGCCTTGCGGGTTGGTGCGGGGGGACTGGGCGTAGTAGTGGTCGCCATGCCAATCCGCCACCCACTCCCAGGCATTGCCCAGCATGTCGTGCAGCCCGAACGCGTTGGGGGCCAGGCGGCCTGCGGGTGCCGTGAAGGCGTAGCCGTCGCTGCCGGCCAGGGCGTGCTGCTGCCAGCGCGGCCAATAGGGCGCGGCGGCCTGGTCGAAGACATTGGCCGCGCGCTCCAGCCCCGTTGGTGCATCGCCGTGCGGGTAGCGGGTGCGGGTGCCGGCGCGGCAGGCGTATTCCCATTCGGCTTCGGTGGGCAGGCGGTAGCGCTGGCCTTCGGTGCGGCTGAGCCAGGCGGCCAGCGCCTGGGCATCGTTCCAGGTCACGTTGACGACGGGGTGGTCGTCATCCTGGGCAAAACCGGGATTGCGCCAGGAATAGCGTGTGTCGCGCCCTTCGAAGGCATCGCCGCGGGTGGTGGTGGCGGGGTCGTAATCGGGGTTGTAGCCATAGCCGCCGGTGCCATCGGCCTCTGATTCCGGGCGGTAGCCCGAGGCCTCGATGAAGCGCCGGAACTGCCCCACGGTGACTTCATGCTGCCCCATATAAAAAGCGCGGCCGATGCGCACGCGGTGCACCGGGGCTTCATCGGTGAGCAGGGTGAACCGCTCATGCTCCAGCTGGGGGTACGCCTCGGCCAGCGTTTCGGGGGCTTCATCGCTGCCCATCCAGAAGCTGCCGGCCGGCACCTTCACGAAGGCCATGCCGAGCGTGTTGGTCCAGATCTGGGGGCCAGGCGCCTTGGGCGCTGCCGCCAGGGCGCTGGCCACGGGCGCCAGCGCACAAAGCAGGAGGAGGGCAAGCTTATCAGTCATTCTGGACCTCCGGTGCTTATGTATCAAGCGCTAATCGCTATATAAATAATAGCATCCGGTGCTGCCCATCAGCTGTTGGCGGCCTCGGCCAGTTGCTGCAGGGCGGCGGCCACGTCCTGTGGCAGCACGCCTTGCACGGGCGCCAGCTGGCCGGTCAGGGTGGCCAGGGCGCTTTCGCCCTGCCGCTGCAGGCGGGCGATGGCCTGGCCTGCGTCCTTGGGCGCGGCAAAGCCCGTGCTTTGCAGCAGCAGGCGGCCGTCGGCTGCCACGAACTTGAAGTAGAACTGGCCGTCGTTTTCGCGGTACTGCTTGAAGCTGG
>LNAP01003411.1_pt1 | contig 15200 bp, 12 predicted proteins | sample 602601 | NCBI WGS metagenome assembly LNAP01 (sample SAMN02440304, study PRJNA202911) | soil metagenome | biome: Subtropical and temperate rainforests or woodlands; isolation source: soil samples (1 kg each in a 20% v/v slurry with milli Q water) were... ...
GGGCACGTCCGACCAGATCATGACGTGGCCGTTGCCCAGGTCGTAGTTGCCGTTCTGGGTGTTGTGCAGGTCGACCTTGATGGCCTTGACGTTGTCGGTGCCACCGGCCGCCGCCGCCTGCTTGGCGCGCTCCTGCGCCAGGCGGAAATAGGAGGCGTGCACGATGTCGACGTGGTAACCGTCGACGCCGTTCTCGGCCTGCATCTTCCAGTTGCCGCGGTGGGTGTAGACCGAGTGGCCGCGCAGGACTTCCAGGCCGTCCACCGACTGGTTGGCGAACAGCTCCAGGAACGGCGCCGCCGCCGCCAGGTGGGTCTTGATGTCCGGCACGTCCGGATTCAGGCTGGCGAAGATGAAGCCGTGGTAGCTGGCCACGTGCGGCACCGGCGTGAGGCCATAGTCGGCCTTGCTCCAGTCGTCCGGGTAGGCGCCGCCGGCCTCGTCCTTGACGTCCAGCAGCGTGCCCTGGTTGTTGTAGACCCAGCCGTGGTACGGGCAGGCCCAGTGCTTGGCATTGCCGCGCGCCTTGCGGCAGACCATGGCGCCGCGGTGCGAGCAGGCGTTGATGAAGCCGCGCAGCTGCCCGTCGGCGCCGCGGCTGATGATCACCGGCTGGCGGCCGATGACGGTGGTCAGGTAGTCGTGGGGTTTCGGGATCTGGCTGTCGTGGCCGATGTAGATCCAGGTCGCCTCCCAGACGTGCTTGATTTCGAGCTCGAACAGGTCCGGATCGGTGTACAGCGAGCGGTGGACCTTGAAGGTCTCGCCCGGTTTGTCGACGATGCGCCAGGTGAGGTCTTGGATGCGCATGGGGGCCTCCGTGGGGTGAAGGGATCGACGCAGACCGTGCGGCCTGAACGGGTCAGCCATGATAAAGGACGAAACGGCCCGGCGCCTCGGGTGGCTTCGGCTTTGGACGTGCCGCGACCGGCCTGCTCATCGGCGCCGGTCAATACCCGAGACCCCGCCGCCGGCCTGATGCCGAGCGACGGGCGCCACGGGCGAAGGCTCAGCGGTACTTACGCGCGCACAGTTCGGCCCAGGCCTTGCCGCTGGCCACCGCCAGGGCGCGCCAGTCGTCGGGCAGGTCCTCGTACGGCGCGCGGCACGGCCCCGCCTTGATGTAGCCGGCGGCGTTGCAGCGGATTTTTTCCACCTGCACGTTGTACTTGGAGAATTCCTTGAAGTCCGGGATGGCGTTGGGCAGGCCGTGCAGGTCGTGCATGATCTCGCCCATGCGCGCCTTGTCGCCGGCGTCGATGGCCCGCTGCAGGGCGACCACCGGCTCCGGTCCCATGGCGCAGCTGGTCGACCACATGCCCTTGAGGCGATCGCCGACCAGGTCGTAGGCCATCGGCGCGGCAAAGTCGATCGGCAGGAACTGCACATGCGGCGCGGCGTCCATGCTGGCCGGCAGGTCGATCAGCATGTTCTTGGGGTCCATCAGGTTGCCGACGTACTTGCAGGTAACCACCGTCGGACAGTGCTTGCCGACGCCGGCCCAGAACTCGACCGGGAAGGTCGACTTGAAGAACAGCGGATTGGCGTAAACCATCAGGCCCATGTCCGGCACTGCCTCGGCCAGATCGGCGTAGAACTTGACCGAATTGGTGAGGGTCGGGGTTTGCCACAGCGGCAGGCCGACGAAGCCGCCTTCCACTCCCAGCTCGCGGAACTTGCGCATCTGGCGCACGGTTTCCTTGGTGCCCAGCGTGGTGATGCCGGCGAATACCGGCACCCGGCCGCGCGCCACCTCGATGATGGTGCGCGTGAAGGCGAGTTTCTCTTCCAGCGTCAGCGCCGCGCACTCGCCAGTGGTGCCGTTGGCGGCGATCGAGCCGATGCCGGCGGCGATCAGCTGCTCGGTCATGCGCGCGGTTTCGTCCAGATCGACCGAATCCTCGTACTGCCAGCCGCCCTGCCCTTCCTTGCACGGCGTCGGGATCATGGCGGATACGCCGCGGATATCGTCTTTGGTCAGCATGGGCAGGGCCTCCTGGCATCGTAAAAGGGCGGCAATGGTAGCCGGTCCGGGCTTGTGCGTGACCGGCGGCTACTCGTAGCGCAGTTCCCCGGCCTCGCCCCAGAACACGCGGTAAACGTACACAGTGTAGACGATGATGGCCGGCAGCGTGATGACCACGCCGACCAGGATGAACTTGAGCGACTCCGGCGCCGCGGCAGCCTGCCAGGCGGTGAGGCGATCGACCACCAGATAGGGATACAGGCTGTAGGCGAGCCCGATCGCCGCCAGCACGAACAGCCCCACGGCGCAGGCAAACGGCTCCCACGGCCGCGGCAGGTCCTGCTGGCACAGGCGCTTCAGGCGCCGGTCGGCGACCAGCAGCAGTACCGCCGTGGCCAGTGGCACCTGCAGCAGCAGGATGAACTCGGGCATGGCGAACCACTTGTTGAAGATGCGCTCACTGACCAGCGGCGTGGCAATCGACACCGCCGCCAGGCCGAGCGCCGTTCCCCACAGCGCTCGCCGCGCCCAGCCGGCGGCGCGCTGCTTGAGCGCCGAGCCGGTTTTCATCAGCAGCCAGGTGGCGCCCAGCAGCGTGTAGCCGGCCATCAGACACAGGCCGATGAGGGCCGCGAACAGAGAGGGCCACAGACCGCCGGCAAAGCCCAGAACATACTTGCCAAGCATGAACCCCTGCGCGAACGCCGCCAGCGCCGAGCCGGCCACGAAGACGCGGTTCCACAGCGCCTTGTGGTCGGCGTGGGCCTTGACCCGGAAATCGAAGGCCACGCCGCGCAGGATCAGTCCGACCAGCATCAGCGCCACCGGCAGGTAGAGCGCGGTCAGTACCACGCCGTGCGCGTGCGGGAAGGCCACCAGCAGGATGCCGGCGCCCAGCACCAGCCAGGTCTCGTTGGCATCCCAGAACGGGCCGATGGAAGCGATCATGCGGTCCTTGTCGGCATCGTCAACCAGCGGCAGCAGCAGGCCGACACCCAGGTCGAAGCCGTCCAGCACCACGTAGGCCAGCATGGCGACACCCATCAGGCCCATGAAGATCAGCGGCAGGGCCTGGTCCATCACGGCACCTGCGCCACGGTCGGCCCGGCGCCGGGCGAGTCGGCTGCGCCCGCCTTGCGCGCCATGTAGAACAGCACCCACACGTAGGCGAGGATCAGCGCCACGTACAGCGTCAGATACAGCCCCAGCGTCAGGCCAATCATCCCGGTCGGCACGTCGGAAGCCGCATCGGCGGTTCTAAGCAGGCCGTATACCAGCCATGGCTGGCGGCCGATTTCGGTCGTATACCAGCCGGCCAGCACCGCCAGCCAGCCCGAAAACGTCATGACCAGCAGGCCGCGCTGAACCAGCACCGAGGGCTCGCCACGGCGCAGCGTCTGCCAGGCCGCCAGCCAACTGACCGCCAGCATCAGCAGGCCCACGCCGACCATGACCCGAAACGCCCAGAACAGCGGCGCCACCGGTGGGTGATCCTCGAAGCTGTTCAGGCCGCGCAGTTCGCCATTCCAGTGGTGAGTCAGGATCAGGCTGGCCGCGTCGGGGATGGTGATCTCGAAGCGGTTGCTGCGCGTGCGTTCATCCGGCCATGCAAACAGGCGCAGGTCGGCGCCGCGCTCGGTGTCCCAGATGGCCTCCATGGCGGCGATCTTGGCCGGCTGGTGCTCCAGCGTGTTCAGGCCGTGCAGGTCGCCAATGAAGATCTGCACCGGAATCAGCACCGCTGCCAGCAGCACGCCGGCGCGAAGCGTTGCCGCGACCTCGGCGCTGCGCTCGCCGCGCAGGCGCCGGTAGGACGACAGCCCCGCCAGCAGAAACGCCACCGTCAGCCCGGATGCCAGCAGCATGTGCGTCAGCCGATACGGGAATGAGGGGTTGAAGATCACCGCCCACCAGCTGGCGACGTGGGCCTGTCCGTCCACCATCACGTGTCCGGCCGGCGTCTGCATCCAGGAGTTCAGCGCCAGAATCCAGAACGCCGACAGACTGGTGCCGACCGCCACCAACGCCGTGGCCGTCAGGTGCATGCGTTCCGACACCCGGCGCTGGCCGAACAGCATCACACCCAGAAACGTGGCCTCCAGAAAGAACGCCGTCAAAACCTCGTAGCCGAGCAGCGGACCTGCAATGTTGCCCACGCGTTGCATGAAACCCGGCCAGTTGGTGCCGAACTGGAAACTCATGGTCACGCCGCTGACCACGCCCAACGCGAACGACAGCGCAAACACCTTGACCCAGGTGCGATACGCCGCCTGCCAGGGCGCGCCGTCGTCGGCCCGCCCGCGCAGTTTGAAATACAGCAGCACCCAGGCCAGCGCCATGTTGATGCTGGGGAACAGGATGTGAAAGCTGATGTTGGCGGCAAACTGCAAGCGCGCCAGCAGCAGCGGATCGGCGAGCGCGTTCATGCCGACACCTCGCGCTGCTCGTCCGTGTCGCGCCCGCCGGGCAGCAACTGCAGCACCCCCTTCACCTTGCTCCCCAGCGCCATCAGGCGCAGCAGCGTCTGCGGCGACAGGCGCTGCACCTGGGCAAACCACTCGGTCAGAGTCTCCATCAGCGTGTACATCTCGCGCATCCGCTGTTGGGCGTGACGTTCATGCTCCGACTGCGGCTCGGCCAACAATGCCTCGCGCAACATGGACAGGGTGGGCTCGACCTCGCGCCGCTGGCGCTCCTCTGCCAAGGTCTTGAAGATCAGCCAGACGTCGTCCGGGGTGCTGAAGTAGTCACGCCGGTCGCTGGGCTGACGCTGGGTTCGCAGCAGGCGCCAGCCCTGCAGTTCCTTCAGGCTGACGCTCACGTTCGAGCGCGAAATGGCCAGCTGCTCGGCGATCTCGTCGGCGTTCAGCGGGCGCGGTGAGACGAACAGCAGGGCATAAATCTGGCCGACGGTCCGGTTGATGCCCCAGCGGCTGCCCATCTCGCCGAAATGCATCACGAAGTCGCGAACCAGCGGTCTCATGTCATTCATTTCGTAAGTTTCAGTAAATTGTGAAACACGAGAGCGAATTAAATACCATTCGACGCGCCACCGCCAGTGAAGAGCCCGGCAACGAGGCGCCGCGCGGCGCCGTTGCCGGCACACGCCGCCACGCTCAGGCGCCGCTATCGAGCCAAACCTTGCAGGCCAGCGAGCCGGCGATCATGGCCGCGACGAACAGCCACGGCTCCAAGGTCCCCAGCGTCAGCGCCACCAGCGCCGGCCCGGGACAGTAGCCGGCCAGTCCCCAGCCGATGCCAAACAGCGCAGCGCCACTGAGCAGCTGGCCGTCCACCTGCCGCTTGACCGGCAAATGGAAACGGTCATCCAGCCGCGGCCCCGACCGGCGCAACACCCACGGGAACAACGCCGCGGTCACGCCGGCCCCGCCGCCCATGACCAGGATCAGGCTCGGATCCCAGGCGCCGGCCAGGTCCAGAAACGCCAGCACCTTGTTCGGGTCGATCATCTGCGCCAGCGCCAGCCCGATGCCGAACAGCACGCCGCACAGGCCGCCTGCCAGAACCCGGCTCATGGCTGCAGCCCCAGCAGGTGGCGCGTGACGTACACCGTGAGCATGCCGCAGCCGACAAAGGTGATCGTCGCCACCAGCGAGCGCCGCGAGCGCCGCCCCAGGCCACACACGCCATGACCACTGGTGCAGCCGCTGCCAAGACGCGTTCCGAAGCCGACCAGAAAACCCGCCACCAGCAACAACCCGACCGGAAAACCCTGCCGCGGCACGAAGGCGTGCGGCGTCAGCCACCAGAAAGCGCCCCCACCACCGAGCATCCCGAGGATGAAGGCCACGCGCCAGGCGGTGTCGCCCGGCACCCGCGCCAGGGCACCGTTCAGGATGCCGCTGATGCCGGCGATGCGGCCGTTCAGATACAGCAGCAGCACCGCCGCCGCACCGATCAACAAACCGCCGCCAAGGGCGGTATACGGAGTGAACTGACTCACGAGCACCTCACAGCACGTCCAGCGGCAACTTCAGATACGACACGCCATTGTCCTGCGGCGGCGGCAGCTGGCCGGCGCGGATGTTGACCTGGATCGACGGCAGGATCAGGCGCGGCATGCCCAGCGTCGCGTCGCGGGCGGTGCGCAGGGCCACGAACGCATCCAGCCCCACGCCGTCCCGCAGGTGGACGTTGCCGGCGCGCTGGGCCGCAACCGTGGTCTCGCAGCGCGGCGGCCGCGGCGCGGGCGGGTAGTCGTGGCAGACGAACATGCGCGTGGCGTCGCCGAGCGCATACAGCCGCTGCACCGAGTGGTACAGCGTGGCCGCATCGCCGCCCGGAAAGTCGCAGCGCGCGCTGCCCACGTCCGGCATGAATAGCGTATCGCCGACGAACACGGCATCGCCGATCAGGTAGCTCAGGCTGTCGCTGGTATGCCCCGGCGTGGCCAGGACGCGAATGGTAAGCTCGCCCAACGGCAGGCTGTCGCCATCCTGCAGCAGGCGATCGAACTGCGAGCCGTCCGTGGGGAAGCCGTCGCCCAGGTTGAAGATGCGGGCGAAGGTCTGCTGCACCTTGCAGATGCCCGCGCCCACGGCCAGCGGTGCGCCGAGCTGTTCCTTCAGATACGCGGCGGCGGTCAGGTGATCGGCGTGGGCATGGGTCTCCAGGATCCAGGCCACATCCAGATTATGCTCGCGCACCGCCTGCAACAGGCGATCGGCACCGCTGCGGCCAGTGCGCGCTGCCGCGGCGTCGAAGTCCAGGACCGGGTCGATGATGACCGCCTGCCGACTGCCGGCATCGACGACCAGATACGACCAGCTGCCGGTCGGCGGATCAAAGAACGTCTGCACTTCATGCCCCATGATCGAACACCCTCATCGCCTGCTCGAAATGCGTAACAGGTCACATTCAACCGTCATTAGCAGCTCCTAATATCCGGCCGCCTCGCCCTCCACGACGCGCAACAGCAATGTCAGCCGACAACGAACCTTGGGACGCCTTGCGCCAAGCCACGGCAATGCTAAAGGCAATCGGCAACACACATCGCCTGCTCATGCTGTGCGCGCTGGCGCAGCGCCCCATGGCCGTGTGCGATCTGAACCGCCGGGTGCCGATCGCCCAGTCGGCGCTGTCGCAGCATCTGGCGCGCCTGCGCAGTGCCGGCCTGGTGGTCGCCCAGCGCGATGGCCCGAGGATCCGCTATGCGCTGGCCAACGCCCGAACCCGCCGGCTGATCGAAGCGGTGTGCACCGAATACCGGATACGCGATTTCGTGGCGGACCCGGCCGCGGCCCCAGCGGGCAGCGTTCATGCCGAACCGGCCGACACCGGCGAAGCGCTGGCGCCCCTTTGATGCAGCCGGGCCAGCCCGTGTTCGGACAATGAATACAGGGCCGGCACCACCAGCAGCGTGAGCACGGTCGAGCTGAGCATGCCGCCGATGATGGTCACCGCCAGCGGTCCGTTGGCCTCGAATCCGGTGCCAAAACCCAGCGCCGCCGGCAGCATGGCCAGAATGATGGTCAGCGAGGTCATCAGCACCGGCCGCAGGCGCACCGGGCAGGCCTCCAGCAGCGCCTGATCGACGTCGCGCCCTTCGTTGCGCAGCTGGTTGGCCAGATCCACCAGCAGGATCGAGTTCTTGGCCACCAGCCCGACCAGCAGCACCATGCCGATCATCGAGTAGATGTTCAGGGTCATGTCGAACAGCCACAGGCCAAACAGCCCGCCGACCGCGGCCAGTGGCTGGGCCACCATGATGATCAGCGGCTGCACCAGCGAATTGAACTGGCTGGCCAGCACCATGTACAGCAACACCAGCGCCAGGCCGAAGGTGCCGCTCAGAATCCGCACCGTGTCGGCATAGTCCTTGGTCGTTCGCACCAGCTCCAGCGTGTATCCCTCCGGCAGCTGACCGACCGACGCCTGCACCGTAGCGATGGCTACGTTCAGCGGCACCTTCGGTTCGGCGTAGAAATTGGCCGCGTAGCGCAGGTCATAGCGCGAGATCAACGCCGGCCCCAGCCGCTCCTCGAAGCGCGCCACGATGTCGGCCCGCACCAGTTCGCCGCTGGCGCTGCGCAGATAGATGCGCCGCAGGTGCTCGGGGCGCGTCACCTGTCCGTCGACTGCCTTGACGCGCACGTCGTAGCGCTCGCCATCGCCCGGCTCGTCATTGAAATAGGCCACGTCCTGGCCGCCCATCAACAGATTCACCGCCTGCGCCACGGTGGCGGCGTTCAGTCCCAGGCTGGCGGCCCGCACGCGGTCGATTTCGAGCTTGTACTGTGGCAGGTCGAGCTTGAGGTCCAGATCCAGGTAACCGAGCTCGGGGTGCTGGGCCGACAGCTTGGCATGCAGCTCCTTGGCCAGCTCCGCCACTCGCGTCAGGTCGACGCCGCGCAGCACGAACTGCAATGGCTCGCCGCGGGCGCCCTGCACCGCCGGCACGCGCCCGGCGAAGGCCTCGATGCCCGGAATGTCGCCCAGCGCCGCCTGCACGCGCCGAATCACCCCGTACTGACTCACCGAACGCTGCTCGGCCGGCACCAGTCGCACGAACACCATGCCCTGGCTGACCTGGCCGATCGGGCCGACGCCTACCGACGACCAGTAGTCGCGCACCTCGGGCTGCTGTTTGAGCAGCGCCTCGACGTCGTGCATGCGCTGCTCGGAGTACTCGAGACTCGACCCCAGCGGCGTCTTGAAGGTCACCAGAAAGCCGTTCTCGTCGACATCCGGTTCGAAGGTCTTGCCGATGACGCCAAACAGCAGCCCCGCCGGCAGCACCACCAGCACCGCCAGCAGCAGCGTCACCCAGCGCCAGCGCAGTACCCACCGCAACGCTCTTCGGTAAGCGGACTCGAGCCGCTCCATGGCGGCGAAGCTGGCCCGCGCCACGCGGCCCTGGTGGACCTCGACCTTCAGCAGGCGCGAACAGAGCATCGGCGTGAGCGTGACGGCCACGAACAGCGAAGCCAGCACACCGGCCGTGACCACCACGGCAAAGGACTCGAAGAACAGCCCGATGATGCCTTCCATGAAGATCACCGGCCCGAAGATGCACACCAGCGCAAAGGTGGCCGCGATGATCGCGAAATACACCTGTTGCGTGCCCTCGGCGGCGGCGCGCAACGGCTCACCCGGCCGCTCATGCATGTGGCGGTGGATGTTCTCCAGCACCACGATGGCGTCGTCCACCACCACGCCGATCAACAGCAGCAGCGCCAGCATGGTCATGGTGTTGAGCGTATAGCCCATGAAATACATGATCAGCACCGCCGCCAGCAGCGACACCGGAATCGCCAGCGCAATGATGATCGTGGCGCGCCAGTTGACCAGGAACACGAACACCACCAGCGCTGCCAGCCCGGCGCCCAGGTAGATGTGCTCGGTCAGGGCGGCAATGGTGCGGTTGATGAAATCACTGTCGTCCCAGGCAATCGACAGCTTCATGCCCGGCGGCAGCGCCGGACGGAACTCGCCGTCGAGGCGCCTTTTCACCTCGCTGGCAATGGCCACGGTATTGGCGTTGCTGATCTTGACGATGCCCAGCCCCATCGACACCTTGCCGGCCTGGTAGGCCGCCTGGCGACGGTCCTTGCCACCGTCCTCCACCTGCGCCACGTCCTTGAGCAGGATAGCCGCGCCTTCGCGGTGCCCGACCACCAGGCGCTGCATTTCCTCGACCGAGTGGTATTCCTGGTCCAGCTTGATCAGGTGTTCGGTCTGACCGCCGACCAGGAAACCACCCGGCAACTGCAGATGCTCGTTGGCCAGTGCGGCGGTGATGTCCTGCGCCGTGACGCCCAGCGCCGCGGCGCGCTGCAGGTCGACATTGACGCGGATGGCGCGCTCCTGCACGCCGCCCAGCTGCACCTCACCCACGCCATCGATGGTTTCCAGGCGCTTCTTGAGCACCGTGCGGGCGTAGGTCGCCAGCTGCGGGTCGGTCCGGTCGCCCTCCAGCGACAACCACATGATGGCCTGCGACCCGGTTTCGAGCTTGGCCACCACCGGCGCGTCGATGTCGTCCGGCAGGCGCTCCACGGCCTGGCTGACCTTGGTCTGCACCTCGTTGAAGGCGACATCGACATCCTTGCCAAGCTTGAAGATGACCACGATCAGCGACACGCCCGGCAGCGACTGAGACTCGATGCGCTCGATGCCGGGCGTGCTGTTGACCGAGCTTTCGATGACGTTGGTGACCGCCGAATCCACCACTTCCGGGTTGGCGCCCTTGAGCGTGGTGATGACGGAAACGGCCGGAAACTGGATCTGTGGATAGCGGTCGATGCCGATGCGCTGGTAGGCGATCAGTCCAAACAGCACGATCAGCAGGCTCAGCATGAGCGCGAAGATGTGCCGCTTGATGGAAATTTCCGGCAGTGTCACGAGCCCTGCTCCCGGACATTCACCGCCGCCCCTTCCGACAGATAGGCGGCGCCATCGATGGCGATGCGATCACCCGCCGTCAGGCCGGAGACGATCTCGACCTCGCTGCCCAGTCGCTCGCCAACCTGCACCTTGCGCTGCCGCACCGTGTCACCCTCGACCACATAGGCCACCTGTCCGGCCGGGCGCAGCACCACACTGACCGCCGGCACCACCACCGAATCGCGCCGTTCCAGCACCACACGTCCCACCACACTGGCGCCTGGGGACCAGTCGCCTGGGTTTGGCAACTCCACGATCGCCTCGCCAGCCCGGCTGCCGCTGCTGACCATCGGGCGCAGCTCGGTCACGGTACCGGTTACTGTCTGTCCGGGGGCAGTCGGGGTCGTCAGATACACGGTCTGACCGGCACGCAGGCGACCGAGCACGGTCTCGGGCAAGGGCAGATGCACCCGCAGCATGGCCCGCGTGGCAATCTGAAACAGCGCCTCGCCGCTGTTCACATAGGTGCCCTTCGACACCAGCCGCTGCTGGATCACGCCGTCCACCGGCGCCAGCACGGCGGTTTTGCTCACGCCGCGCGCGGCCATGTCGCGCCGCGCCCGGGCATTGGCCAGCTGTTCGGTGAGCGCCGTCAGCTGGGATTCGGCCTCATCGAGCGCCGTTTCGGACACGAAACGGTCCTGGCCCAGGCTGCGGTAGCGCTCCACCACCCGGCGCTGGTTGTCAACCAGCGCAACCAGGCGCGAGGCCTCGGCGCTGGCCGAGCGCAGCTCGTTCTGATAATCCACCGCCTCGATGCGTGCCAGCACCTGACCGGCCGTGACCGCCTGGCCGACATCGACCGTGACTTCGACCAGCCGGCCGGCGACCTCGGCCGCCACCCGGGGCGAGGTCCGGGTGTCGATGAAGCCGACCGACTCCTCGATGACCTCCACCGCACGCTGCGCGGCAATGCCGGCGGTGATCGATACCCGGCGCGCTTCGGTCGCGTCCGCTGGCTTGTCGCTGCTGCATCCCCACAAGACCGACGCCAGCACGGGCAGCGCGCAGCCACGCCAGCGAATGAAGGTCGATCGCATGAAACCCCGATCCTTGGAATTTGGAATGGAATGTTTGCCGGGCGCCACCAACGCCGCCCGACGCCAGATTGAAAACGCCCCGTCGCGCGACGCGCCAGACGTTGGCTTCTCCCCGCTATCGTTGATCGCCGCCCGCTCCGGTGCCGGCCGTCGACGATTCGCAGGGACACTGTATCTTGACCGGCGCCGCCACCGCGCCTGCGCCGGTGGTGACGAAGCGCAGCGGCGGCAAGCTGCCCGGCGCGCCCCACTCGTCGCGGCGCGGGCCATGCCACGACACGATCAGGCAGTCGCCCGCCAGACACTGCGCACTGTGCGCCCTGTAGGGCGGCAGAACGACCGCCTGTCCGGCGCCGGCCGTCACCTGCGCGCCACCGGTCAGCGTGTACCTCATCTGGCCGCGCACCACCCAGGCCAGCTCTTCCCCGTGCACGGCATGGGCGGCGGCCACGTGCCCGGAGCCATCGGCCCGCAGGCGCGTCACCGCCACACTCACGTCGTCGCCATGCCAGTGACGAAACGCGACGCCGCCGCCCGCGTAGGACAGCAAGGTCGGCTCCACGGTGCCGAGGTTGAACAACGTGCGCACGGTCGGACCCGTGTAGTCCGTGCGCGGCGGCGCGGCCTTGGCGGCAGGCTGGCCATGCCCCGGGAAATACGCGGCGCCGTCTTCGGGCGGGTACTCCGGACGCGCCGGGGTCACCACGCTCAGGATGCGATTCTCGGTGCCGCCAAAGGTGCCGGTGTGGCGCACGTTGGCCTTTACCAGTACCACGTCCCCTTCCCGCAAGGGATAACGGCGCCCACGCTCGTCGACGATTTCCGAATCACCCGCCACCTGCACCGCCAGTTCGGTGCCGTGACTATGAAAAGCCAATGTGGCCGGTGCCGCCGACGCCGCGGCCGGCGGAAACCGAAACAGCGCGGTGCTCTGATCGCTGCCAAACCAGTGCCGCATGTAGACCGCGCCGGGCACGATTTCCCGCAACTGTGCCCAATCCAGCTCCAGCAGACGCAACTGCCCGGGGTACAGGCGCGGATCCTCGGCCGCCGCCTGCGCACTGCCGGCAAGCAGCAACGCTGCCAGTATCTTGCTTCTACGCATGTTCCATCCTGATGCGCCGAAAAACCGGGGCCACGAGCCGCAGTGCGCAACTTAACCCAGTCACGCACCGTACTGGGTCGCCTTGCGCGAGCGGCGCCCCGGGAGCATTGTCAGTCGGCCCCGGCGGCGATCCCGCGCTCAACATTTCGCGCGGCCGACCGATAAATCCTGCCAGGAGAGTGGTTCGACCATTCGCCGGCGGGGCCATTCGCCGTGACGATGTGCCGGATCGGTAAGTTTGCACCTCTCACATTGTTATAGTAGCCACGCCTCGGAGGCATGAGGGGATCCATGGCAATCGCACGACACAGATGGCACAAATGGCAACTCCCAGCACCCGACTGAGCCTGATCGGGCTCGCCAAGCGTCTTGCCGGAGATGGACTGCTGAGCGAGGCCGAGGCGGCGCACGCCAGCGATACCGCGGCGGCCCGCGAGACATCGCTCGTAGCCTACCTGGTCGAGACGAAAGGACTGGACGCGGCGCAGATCGCGCTGTGCGCCTCCAACGAGTTCGGTCTTCCGGTGTTCGATCTGGACGCCTTCGACGCCGAGCTGCTCAGTCTGCACGGCGTGAGCGACCAGATTATCCGCAAGTACCGCGCCCTGCCGCTTTTCCGGCGCGGCAACCGGCTGTTTGCGGCAGTGTCCGATCCGACCGACTACCGGGCCCTGGACGAGATCAAGTTCAGCTCCGGCCTGAGCACCGAAGCGGTGCTGGTGCCGCACGACAAGCTGTCGGCCCTGCTGGCCAGAGTGCTTGCCAGCGCCGAAAACCAACCGTTGGACGAGATCAACGACGCCGACTTGGATGCCCTGGTCGTGCAGGACGAGGACAGCGACCCGGGGGCCGGCGCCAGCAACATCGACGTCGACGACGCCCCGGTCGTGCGCTACGTCAACAAACTGCTGCTGGACGCGACCAGCAAGGGCGCTTCCGATCTTCATTTCGAACCGTATGAGAAGCGCTATCGGGTCCGTTACCGGGTGGACGGCATCCTGCGCGAAATGGCGGCGCCACCGCCGGGCCTGGCCAATCGCCTGGCGGCCCGCATCAAGGTGCTGGCGCGCCTGGACATTGCCGAGCGACGCGTGCCGCAGGACGGGCGCATCAAGCTGAAGGTGTCGCGCAACCGGGCGGTGGATCTTCGTGTCAGCACCTGCCCGACCCTGTACGGCGAGAAGATCGTCATGCGCGTCCTGGACGGTGGCAACGGATTGCTGACCGTCGACCAGCTGGGATTCAACCCGGCGCAGCGGGAGCTGTTCGAACACAACCTAAAAAAACCGTACGGCATGGTGCTGATTACCGGCCCCACCGGCAGCGGCAAGACGATGACGCTGTATGCCGGACTGAAGGAACTGAACCAACCCGGCATCAACATTTCGACCGCTGAAGACCCGGTCGAGATCGTCATGGAAGGGGTCAACCAGGTCAACGTCAACGTCAAGGCCGGTCTTACCTTTGCGGCGGCCCTGCGATCGTTCCTGCGCCAGGATCCGGACGTGATCCTGATCGGCGAGATTCGTGACCTTGAAACGGCCGAGATTGCGGTCAAGGCAGCCCAGACCGGGCACCTGGTACTGGCCACGCTGCACACCAACGACGCCCCACAGACCATCACGCGCCTGATCAACATGGGCGTGCCATCCTACAACGTGGCCGCTGCGCTGAACCTGATCATGGCGCAACGTCTGGCGCGGCGACTGTGCAAGGTGTGCAAGCGACCGCTGGAGTTGCCACGCCAGACCCTGCTCAAGGAAGGGTTCAGCGAGGAAGAAATCGACGCCGGCCTGACGATCTATGAAGCGGTCGGCTGTGATCGCTGTACCGGCGGCTACAAGGGGCGTATCGGCATCTATCAGGTCATGACGATCTCGGACGAGATGCGCAAGCTCATCACCCGCGAAGCCTCCGACATCGAAATCGCTGCCCAAGCCAAGCGCGAAGGCATCGCCGACTTGATACAGGCCGGTCTGGACAAGGTCCGCGAGGGCATCACCAGCCTGAGCGAGCTCCACCGCATCACCAAGGAATAAGCGCCACCATGGCTGCTCGCACCGCCGCTCGCGCCGCACCCAGCGACCGCATCAGCACCTACACCTGGAACGGCTTCGACCGCACCGGCAAGCGCCTGTCGGGCCAGATCAAGAGCGCCGATGAACTTTACGTACGCGAGCAACTGCGCAAGCGCGGCGTGCTGCGGGCGCGGGTGCGGCGCAAGTCGGCGCTGTTCGAGACGCGGCATAAAGTCTCCGCCGCAGACGTCGCCTACTTCACCCGTCAGCTTGCCACCATGCTGGAAGCCGGCGTGCCGATGGTGGCCTCGTTCGACATCATCGGCCGCGGCCACGACAACCCGGCCATGACCGAACTGCTGATGGCCATCAAGACCCAGGTCGAGGGTGGCCTGAGCCTGCACGAGGCGCTGGCCCAGCACCCACGCCAGTTCAACGAGCTGTACGTCAACCTGGTGGCGGCCGGCGAGCAGGCCGGCATCCTCGACGGGGTGCTGGCCAAGCTGTCCGTGTACCTCGAAAAATCCGAAGCGCTCAAGCGCAAGATCCGCTCGGCCATGTTCTACCCGGCGGCCGTGATCGCGGTCGGCTTCATCGTCACCAGTATCCTGCTGGTGTTCGTGATCCCGCAGTTCGAGAGCCTTTTCAAGGGTTTCGGTGCCGAC
>LNAP01003412.1_pt1 | contig 15197 bp, 13 predicted proteins | sample 602601 | NCBI WGS metagenome assembly LNAP01 (sample SAMN02440304, study PRJNA202911) | soil metagenome | biome: Subtropical and temperate rainforests or woodlands; isolation source: soil samples (1 kg each in a 20% v/v slurry with milli Q water) were... ...
ATGGAAATGAAGAACAGCACCGACAGCTCGAACGTAAAGGCTTCCGGCGTAATGTAGGTCTGCAGGGAGCTGAACAGACCGCCCGCCACGCCCGCCAGCACGCCGGCCAGGATGAAGATGGTCGACAGCAGCTTCACCTTGGATATGCCGCAGGCTTCCGCCGCGACTTCCGCATCGCGTATCGCGATCAGGCCGCGGCCAAAGCGGCTGTGCGCGATGTTCGCCGTCAGTATCGTGGCCACCGCGGCGATACCCAGGCATAGATAGTACAAGCCCATGTCGGAATCGAACGGCGCGGGCAATGCCGGGCCGGGCACGCCTATGCCGCCGCCGGTCACGGGCTGCCAGGCCAGCGCGATCTGCGTAACGATGGTCGCGAAGCCCAGCGTCGCCATGGCGAAGTAAAAGGTGCGCAGCCGCAATGCCGGCAGGCCCACGATCAGGCCGAACAGGCCGCCCGCGACGCCTGCCGCGATCAGCGCTGGAAACGGCTCCCAGGCCGCGGACACATTGCCCGCCGCCAGCACGCTTGCCGTATACGCGCCCACCGTCAGCAGCGCCACATAGCCGATGGCCAGCTGGCCCGCATATCCAACGATCAGGTTCAAGCCCGATACCAACACCCAATAGATGGCTGCGCGCGTGGCGATCACAGTCCAATAGTTGTTGCCCAGCGCCGGCAAGGCGAGCGCCGCCGCAAGCAGCGCGATGAAGGGCAAGGCGCGGGTCCAGGATGGCATGCGGACAGGCGCGGGGCCGTCGATGCCGCGCGGGGCCGGGCTATAGGATTTCGCGTCCGCCACCATCAGACCCTCCGCGCGGTGCTGGAACCGAAGATGCCTTGCGGCACGGCCAGCAGCACCACGATGAACAGCACGAAGACCGCGATGGACGCAAAGATGCCGCCCACCGTGAAATTCGCGGCCTGCTGAAACAGGCCCAGCGCCAACCCGCCCAGCACGGCCCCGCGGTTGTTCCCCAGGCCGCCGAGCGCCACCGGCACGAAACCGTAGAAGTTCAACAAGGGGCCGTTGGCGAAGAACGCGAGCATCAACTGCCCCGCCGCAAACCCCGCCAGGCCGCCGATGACGCCCGCCAGCGCATAGCTGATGACGCGCAGCCGGCGTTCCGGCAAGCCAATGGAACGCGCCGCGAAATTGTTTTCCGCGACGGCGAGGAACGCCAATCCGATCAAGGTGCGGCGGTAAACGAATTCGAGCGCCAGCACGACTACGATGCACGCCGCCACCGGCAACCAGAAGCGCTCATCCAGCGGTCCGGACCCGAAGGCGAACAGCCGTGGAAACGGCTGGGGCTCGGTGCCCCACTTGATCGCCGTGACCTGCTGGATCATCAGCGCCAGCGCCAGCGTGGACAGCACGTACAAGTGCTGGTCCAGGCTTTTCAACACGGGCCGCACCGCCACGTACTCGGTGACCACGCCGACCAGCGCGCACAAGGCCAGCGTCAGCACGAAGGCCACGGGGCCGGGCAGGCCCATGCGCAGCATGAACAGGGATCCGAAGACCCCGCCCAGCATGCCCAGCTGCCCGGCCGTGAAGCTCATGACCCGCGACGTGGAGTACATGATGTTGTAGGTAATGCCTATCAATGCGTAGACCGAGCCTACCGCCAGACCGGAACTGATGATGGAAGCCAGCATGACCGCATCCCCCTGCTTATTGGTAACCCGGCGCCAGGGCGAACGTGCCGTTGCGCGCCGACCTGGCTTCGGACATGACCACTTCCTGCGTGGGATAGCCGTTGTGTTCGGCCGGCGTATAGGTGTAGCTGCCAAAATACCCCGGGTAGGCCTTCAGCCCGTTCCAGTATTCGATGATGTCCCTGGGCTGCGTGGAGCCAGTGGCTTCGATGGCCTTGGCCACCAGCGCGATCGCGTCATAGCCCGCCGACACCCACCAGTACAAGGTGTCTTCCAGGCTGACCTTGCCCTTGATCTTGTCCACGAATTCCTGCGAATGCGCGGGCAGCTTGCCGTCGGCGTCATAGCTCGCGCTCTTGTAGCCCACGGCGTAGACCTTGTCCCAGTTCTCGGGCTTCTCGATCAGGGTCCGGATTTCGCCCGACGCCAAGGACGGGTGGCCCGCGAACGCGACATCCCAACCCATGTGCGCGCGCGCGTTGAAGAGCCGCGCCTCCATGCCCGTGGAAACGCTCCAGACGACGATCACCTCCGCGCCCGCATCCCGCGCCCGCGTCAGGTCCGGCGACATGTCGGGCTGAGTCGCGTCGATGTTCGACGCATACACTACCTGCGCGCCGTCCTTCTTGAAGTTCTCCACGCAGGTCTTGGTCGCGCTCACGCCATATCCGGTCGTGTCGCCGATCACGGCGATTTTCGTCAGCTTCTGCACCTTCAGGCAATAGTTGCGGCAAGCGTCGTCCCACTGCGAATTCGACGGCGAGATCCGGAATGCATTTGGATACTTCTCGACGTTGACCAGGCTGTCGATCACGCAAGGATGAATGTTAGGTATCTTCGCGCGCGCCATGATGGGCGTGACGGCCAGCGATTCGCCCGAATTCGTGGGCCCCCAGATCGCCTGAACTTTTTGCGAATTGATCATTTCCTGGGTGGCGTTCACGGCTTTCGTGGGATCGCCCTGGGTATCCCGCGTCACGATCACGATCTTGCGGCCCTTGACCCCGCCGGCGGCATTGATCGACTGCGCGGCAAATTCCACACCGCGATTGAACCCCACGCCGGGCGCGGAACTCGGGCCGGTCAGCGCGGCCAGCCAGCCTATCTTGATATCTTCATTCGCGGCCAGGGACAGCGCCGGAATACCCAGCGCGGAAGCGCCCAGCGCTCCCGCGGAACCCAATACGAAGTCACGGCGAGATATGGTCATGGTTGTCTCCTTTGGTTTTCTGTTTGAGCGGCCCCGCGCTCGTGCCCGAGCGTGGCCGGGTAAATCACGCGACGCCGGATCAGCGGCCGCGTTTCTCCAGGTGCGCGATCCGGTCCAGATCGAAGGTGAAGCCCCAGCCCGGACGCTGCGGCACGACAGCCATGCCGTCCTGGATCTCCAGGCGTTCCCGGTACAGATCCGAGAACCACGGCATGTATTCCAGGAACATTGCGTTCTCCAGCGCGCCCAGCACCTGAATGCTCATTTCGGGAAACAGATGGCTGGACACCGGTATGTCGTACGCCGCGGCCATATGGCCCACGCGCATGTATTCCGACACGCCGCCGACCCGCTGCAGATCCGGCATCAACACATCGGCGCTGCGCAATTCGATCATGCGCCGAAAGCCATAGCGCGCATATTCGGTTTCACCGCTGGCGATAGGCGTGTCCAAGGCCTGCGCCACGCGCGCCAGCCCTTCCAGGTCCCAGGCCGGCAGCGGTTCTTCGAACCAGGCCAGTTGATATTCCTCGAGCATGCGGCCCAGCCGTATCGCCTGCGCCTCATTCAGGCCCTGGTTCGCATCAGCCATGAGCTTCACTTGCGGGCCTATCGCATCGCGCACGGCCTTGACCCGTTCCATGTCGGCGGCCGGATCGGGAAGGCCCAGGCGCATCTTGACCGCCTTGAAGCCCGCCTCCACCATCTCCTGCGCATCGCGCGCCAGTTCGTCGATGCTGCGATGCAGCCACAGCCCGCCGCTGTGATACGCGGGAACGCGGTCCTGCGCGCCGCCCAGCATGCGGTAGAGCGGCAGGCCCGCGGTCTTTCCCGCCGCATCCCATAACGCGCCGTCGATGGCGGATATTCCCATTACGGGTATGCCTTTTTGCCCGAAGAAATTCAGGTCCTTCCATGCGCGGCTCCAGAACCCGGCGATGTGCCCCGCGTCCTCGCCCACGATCAAGTCCGCCAACTCATCCACCATCTGGTGCAGCACGCGCGTGCGCCGGTCGTTCAGCGTGAACACCATGTTCTCGCCCACCACGCCATCGCTCGTATGCAATCGCACCAGCACCACGCCGCAGGTGTCGATGGGCCCCAGCGCGCTGCGTATCGGATGCTCCAGGCTGATGACCAAGGGACGGGTTTCGAGTTTCGCGACCTTCATGCGGCGACCTCCTGCCCCGTAATGCAATGCACTTCACCGACGCGGTATCGCGCCAGCACATCGGGATCGGGATCGCAGCCGAGCCCGGGGCCTTGCGGCACCTGCAACTTGGCCCCCCGCGCATGCACATAGGGCGCGAAAGGATTCGCCTGCATATCCATCCACAGCACCTCGACCAGCGGCGCCTGCGGCAATGCCGCCGCGATATGCAAGGTGGCGATGAAGCCCGGACCGAAATACGGCGAATGGGGCACGACCCGCAGCCCGTGCGCCGCGCACAGTTGAGCCACCTTCATCGCTTCGCCTATGCCGCCCAGCTTGGTGACGCTGGGCTGCGCGATATCGATGGCGCCCGCCTGGATCAGCGCCTTGAACCCATGCACGCCCGCGACGTTCTCGCCGGCGGCTATCGGTATGCCGCATTCGCGCACACGCGCCAGGCCATCGGCATCCTCGGGCGGCCACACGGGCTCTTCCAGCCAGTACATGCCGTCATCGCGCATGGACCGCGCCATCTCGAGCGCCGTGGGCACATCCCAGGGGCAATTCACGTCCAGCATGATCTGCACGCCGCGGCCCCGCACCGCCCGCTGCGAATGCAGCAGCGCCTCGCGCGTGGTTTCGTGCAGCTTGATATAGCGATAGCCCGCATCCGCGGCGGCCAGCGTATTGCGCGCCGCGATTTCCGCAACGCCATATGCCAGCAGGCTGGAATAGGCTTCGAGTTCGCGATGGCGGCTTCCGCCCAGCAGCCTGTACACCGGCATGCCGGCGCGCTTGCCCAGGAGATCCCAAAGCGCGATCTCGATGCCGGACCATGCATACACGAAATTTCCGTTACGGCCCAGCAGATGCGTGGAATGTAATACCTCGCGGGTCAGTGCCAGGATATCGCTGGCGTCTTTCCCTATGGCCAGGGGCGCAACGATGGTGTCCAGCGCCGCCCGTGTCGCGGGTATGGACGCGTGGCCAAAGGCCTCGCCCCACCCTACCAGGCCATCCTCGGTTTCCACACGGACCAGCAGGATCTCGAGCCTGTCCCACAGCTTGCCGGCGAAACGGCAGTACGGACCTCCCATGTCGAACGGCAAGGACACCACGGACGATTCCACCGACACGATATTCATGCGCAGACACTCCAGGTTTTGCGGACGCCTGCGTCCGACGCCGGCAGACGGCCAGATGGAACTGCGGAAAATGCGGTGGGGAAAGCCGTGGCGACGTTCTTCACTCTAGTCTCCTCCTGGTTCAGGACCGAGGGGTGCATTGCTTCGATGCAATGTTTTTCTGCAGGCCAGTGTAGAAGCTGCATGGGACAAAAACAATCGAAGCAGGCTAATATAAAGATAAGCTGGCCTTATGCTCGGCGCGGCCCGTCCACTCAAGCCCGGCCCGTCCACTCAAGCCCGGCCCGTACATGAAAAGCCAAGGAGTACCGCATGCACTTGACCGTACGCCAGATGGAGGTCATACGCGCCGTCAGCCGGCATGGCAGCGTAGGCGAGGCCGCGTCGGCGCTGGGCGTGTCGCAGCCCGCCGTCAGCCTGATGTTGCGCGAGTGCGCGCTGCAGGCCGGCTTCCCCTTCTTCGTGCGCAAGCGCGGACGCCTGCAAGCCACGCGCGAAACACTGGAAATCATGGGCGAACTGAACCGCCTCTTCGATGGCATTGCGCGCGTGAACCGGCTGGTGGGCGACATGCGCACGCTGACCGAAGGCACGATCCAGATCGCCACCGTGCCCACGATCGCCGAAAACCTGCTCACGCCCACCAGCGTGAAGTTCCGCGAGGAATGGCCGCAGATCCAGATCTCGGTGATCGCCACGGACAACGTCAGCGTCTCCGACCACGTGTTCCAGGAACGCGTGGACTTCGGCATCGTGCTGGCGCCGTTGAGCGAGGACGGCCGCATGATCGAGGGCCGATTGATAGACTTGTGCGAAGCCGAACTGGTGTGCGTGGTGCCCGAAGAATCCCCGCTGGCCAGGCTGCCGGTGTTGAGGCCCCAGGATCTCGCGCCCTATCCGCTGATTTCGTTCAACAAAAACCTGCCGCTGGGCGCGCTGGTCGAAGAAAGCTACCGGATGGCCGGCGTCAAGCGCAAGATCGCGCTGGAAGTGACGCTCACCGCCGTCGCGTATTCGCTCGCCCGCTCGGGCGCGGGCGTGGCGATCATCGATCCCTTCTATCTGCTGACGGGACGCAACCAGGGCGTGGCCACCGTGCGCTACGAGCCACGCACGCCGGTGAAAGCGCAGTTGCTGCTGCCAAACAACACGTCGCTGTCGCGGCCCGCGCAATTGTTCGTCGCGGCGCTGAAGAAGACCGCGGTGGCGCTGAACGAGCGTTTGCCGACGGGCTAGGCCATCGCCTTGTCCAAGGTCACGGGCAGATCACGGACACGAACGCCGCTAGCGTGAAATACCGCATTCGCAATCGGCGCCGGGCGGGAGCAGGAAATGACGGAGCAAGCCGATCAGCAAGCCTTATGCCGTGCGCGCGGGGGCCTCACGAGCGGGCTGGAGTGCCTCCAGCCAACAAAGCGCCGACAAAGCTGTGAATGACGGGATTTGATGCCTCCAGCGAAACAGCGACTACGACTTGCGCCCGGGGCAGGTTCGTGGCGCTGATTGAACTGCATGTCATGGATGCGGTATGTGCCCGGGCCATGGACGCGGGAGCAATGGCCAGGCCGACACCTGCCTCGACCAGCGTCAGGATCGAAGGGAGCCTGCTTTTCTGAACGATATTCGGCGTTATGTTCGCCTCGGCGAACAAGCCTTGAAGCATTTCGGCAAAGTAAGGAGACACCTCCTCGTCATAGCCAATCAAAGGGTGGCGCGCTATTTCTTCCAGTGTGGCGGCCTTGCCTGCAAAGACATGATCTGTCCTTGACACCAGCACGATAGCCTCTTCGTAGACAGTTACCGTGCGTATCCTGTCGCTCTGGACGATGGGCCGCATAAGCGCCACATCGAGCTGCCGTGCCAGCAGCGCTGCCGTCATGTCGACCGAATCCATTTCGCGAAGATCGAGCTCTATGGTGGGATGGCTGCGCCGGAAGGAATGAAGCGACTCCACCAGGGGCGAGTTGGCAGCGCTTGGCGTAATGCCGATGGACAGGGAACCGGCATCGCCCCGCGCTATCTGGCGAGTTGCCTGGAGCATGGCTTCCAGATCAGTGCATATCCGCCGAGCCTGTTCGTACATGACCATGCCTGCAGGCGTCAAACGCACAGCCCGCGTCGAGCGCAGGAACAAGGGCGTGCCCACCCATTCTTCCAGCCGCTTGATCTGGCGGCTAAGCGGCGGCTGGCTGACGGAGAGCCGACAGGCAGCCCTGCCAAAGTGCAATTCGTCGGCCAATACGCAAAAGGCGATCAGCGCGCGTCCATCGAACTTCATAATTTCCGAAATAGTCATCAATTCTGCCAAAAATGGTATTGGACGGGTATCAATATGCACTTTAACATTTGCGCTTCCTAGAACGTAAACATGATGCGCTGATCCGAGCGCGGCAAACAGGGCAGCGTCGATATGAAAGCTGAGCAGGACCTCGAACGGCTGACCGGGTATTTTCCGGGCAGGAAAGCGCTGTCCCAAAGCGCGCCGGATTTCGCCCTTCACCACAGCCTGGAGGCGATAAAGCAAAAAGACCCGAATGTGCGGGCATGGGTGATATTGAAGTCCGGGCAAGAGCTTGAAAGCGACATATCGGAAGCCGCATCGAAACCCCTTGGAGCGCTGCCGTTTGGAGTCAAGGATGTGATCGATGTCGGAGGATTGCCCACGCAATGCGGCGTGGCGGGAACCGGCAAACCCTTGGCGCGATACGACGCGGCGTGCGTCGAACAATTGCGGGCGGCGGGAGGCATTCCTGTCGGCAAAACCGTCACGACCGAATATGCCTTCCGCAATCCCGGGCCAACGCGGAATCCGTGGAACCCCGCCCATACGCCCGGGGGCTCTTCCAGCGGGTCGGCCGCGGCCGTGGCCGCAGGCATGGTGCCGGCCGCCCTGAGCACGCAGACAGGCGGTTCCATCATCCGCCCCGCCGCCTACTGCGGTGTAGTGGGCTTCAAGCCATCTTTTGGACTGCTGAGCCGGGACGGCTTGAAACTGACGAGCGAATCGCTGGACGTCATCGGCTGGCATGCCGCTTCCGTGGATTATGCACAGGCATTCGCCCATGCGCTCCTGCCGCGGATGCCCAATATGGTTAGCGGCGATTTTCGCGGCCTCAAGGTCGCCATCACGCTGCACGGCGCCGCGCAGTCGCCTGATGCGGAAGCGGTCGCTGCGCTGCGGCATGTACAGCAAACGCTAGAACGCGGGGGAGCGCAGTGCGCCGATATTTTCATGGGCAAGGAACTCGATCTCCTAGCGCAAGCGCATGCCGCCATCATGAAATACGAGTTCGCACGCAACCTCGCCCCGGTAGTGCGCCACGACCGCCACATATTGAGCCCTTCCCTTCTGAACAACGTAGCGGAAGGATTTGCGGTCCCGGACAGCCTGTATTTCGAAATGCGCGCCGTCCAGCGGGAACTCAGAGGCTCCTGGCATGAATTATCGGATGGCGCTGACCTCATTCTCACTCCCAGCGCCTCGGGCCCTGCACCGCTAGGCCATGCCCATACGGGCGCCCCGGCATTCAACAAGATGTGGTCGGTGCTGGGCTGGCCATGCCTGCATCTTCCGGTAGCGGTCGCCGCCGGCGGGCTACCCGTCGGCGTGCAGCTCATTGCAAATTGGCACCACGACTTCAGGCTGCTTGATCTGGCCGCAACGATAGAAGAAAAGTTAAACCCTAAAGGAGAGCGCAGTGATTGACACCAGAAAGATTCTAGGCAAGGCCGCGGCAGTCGCGGTCGCGAGCGCAGGCCTTTGCATGGCCGCGCCCGCCAATGCCGATGTTGCGTCGGACTACCCCGCGCGGCCTATTACGGTAACGACCCCGACGGCGGCCGGAGGCGGAACCGATATCGTGGCGCGTATCGTTTCGGAGAAGCTGTCGTCGATTCTCGGACAAGCGATCGTGATCAGCAACAAGCCTGGCGCGGGCGGCGTCATTGGCAATCAGGCGATGCTGCGGGAAAAAAACGACGGATATAGTCTTTTCGTGACGGCCAACAGCAACCAGTTGATCGTTCCCTGGGTGTTCAAGAATGCCAATTTCGATCCGATCAACGATTTCGCGCCTATCGCGGGCCTGGGCGTCGTTCCCTATGTGCTCGCCGTCCATCCCGGCTTTCCAGCGAAAAACCTCGACGAATTCCTGGCGCTGATCAAGAAGAATCCCGGAGAGTACCAGTACGCATCCGCGGGGGGCGGCACATTGAACCACCTCATCCCCGAGATGCTCACGCACGCCCTCGGCACCCGTATGGAGCACATACCTTACCGCGGAGTTGCGCCGGCGATGGCCGATGTCTTGAGCGGACGCGTGCCTATTGTCTTTGGCAGCCTGTCGTCAGTGCTGGAAAATATCCGGGCGGGCAAGCTGCGGGCCTTGGGCGTGTCGAGCGCGAAACGCGCAGACGTGCTCCCCGACGTCCCGGCGATTGGCGAAAAGGTTCCGGACTTCCGAAGTGAAATGTGGGTGGCCCTTTATGCTCCCGCCGGGACTCCAAAGCCTATTATCGACAAATTGCACAAGTCGGCGCAGTTGGCTTTGGCCGATCCCGACACGCAAAAGCTCTTCCAGGGTTTGGGGATGTCCGTCATGAACGAAGGCCCCGCTGAACTTGCCGCATTGCAAGAAGCCGAATACCAGCAATGGAAGGAAACTGTCGCGCGGGCTGGCGCCAGCATGAACTAGCAGGGGGCGGCGAAGCCTCGCGTCAGAACCGGTACAGGCGGCCGGGATTGTCGACCAGCACTCGATGCGCCAAGGCTTCCGTGCCCAGCCATGCGCCCAGTTCATCGGCAAGATCCTGCGCGCCGATGGGCCGATAGGCGCTCACCTGGGTTGCCGCTATTCCCGGATCGCGGCTGGTGTGCGGCCAGTCGCTGCCCCATACCACCCGTTCCGGATTGGCATCGATCAACGCGGCCGCCAATCCGGGCACCCTGTGCTGGTCCTGACGAGCGCTAATCCGATAAGCCGCCGACAGCTTCACATAAAGCTTGCCCCCGCCCAACTGGCGCAGCAGCCGCCGTATGCCGGGCTCATTCAGGCCGGCGGCCGCCGGTATCATGGCGAAATGGTCGAGCACGATGGGCACCGGCAGGTTCCTGAACGAATCCAGCGCGGCTTCGATCACGTTGAACGAGGCATACAGCTGAATGTGCCAGCCGAAGTCCGCCACGCGATCGGCCCATAGTGCCAGCCCATCCCGCATGGCTCCGGCATCCCGATTGCAAGCGCTTTCCAGGTTTATGCGTATGCCCGTGACACCGTTGCCGGCCAGATGCGCCAGTTCGTCTTCGTCGACGGTTTCGGGCAACACCGCGATACCGCGGCCGCTGCCGCCCATACGCTTCAGGCTGTCGAGCATGCAGCGGTTGTCGAAGCCGTAGACGCTGGGCTGGACCAGGACCGCGCGTTCGAGCGAGAGCCGCGCCATGTGGGCGAGCAAGTCATCATGGCCCGCGGGTCCCGGCGTATAGTGCCGCCGCGGCGCCATGGGGTAGGAAGCCTCGTCGCCAATGACGTGTACATGGCAGTCGCATGCCAGAGCAGGCAATTTCATCAACGTTTCCTCATTGCCGCGGGACTGTCCGCGGCGCGTATGGGCGGCCGGCAGGCAAGCCTAGATAGCGGATAAGCGCTGGGCCAACGCCGCGCCGGTTTCGCGCGTACCCAGCTTGCCGCCCACGTCCCGCGTTGCCTCGCCCGATTCGATGGCCGCTGCGACGGCATCGAAAATGGCTTTGGCGGCGGTCAGGAAGGAAGGCTTTTGATTTTTCTGGCCATACCAGTTCAGCAGCATGGCGGCAGACAATACCAATGAAAACGGGTTGGCAATATTCCGCCCCGCGATATCGGGCGCGGAACCGTGCGCGGCCTGTCCCATCGCATACCTGTCGCCCGCATTCAGCGAGCCGCCCAGCCCCAGGCTGCCGGAAAGCTCCGCGGTGAGATCGGACAGGATGTCGCCGAACATATTGGTGGTCACGATGACATCAAAACGCTGCGGGGCCCGGACCACGTGGGCCATCATCGCATCGACAATGAAGTCGTCGATGCTGACATCGGGGAAATCCCGCCCGACTTCATGGCAGATATCGATGAACATGCCATCGGCAATCTTCAATACGTTGGCCTTGTGCACAATGGTGACATGCTTGTTGCGCGTGCGGGCCAATTCGAACGCCGAGCGCGCGATACGCTCGCAGCACTGCCTGGTAATGCGGCGTAAAGAAATGGCCACGTCCGGCGTAATGAGCATTTCGCTGCTGCCCGACTCGATGTTGCGGTCGGAATAGAACCCCTCGGTGTTCTCGCGCACCACGACAAGGTCGAATTCGCCCAGGCGGGCCGCCATGCCCTTGTAGGTGCGGGCCGGCCGGATGTTGGCATAAAGGTCCAGGCTTTTCCGGAAGAACTTGGACGGATTGATTTCGCCCTTGGATTCGTCCTTGAAGTCGTAAGTCGCCATGGGCCCCAGCATGAGGCCATCCGCGGATTTCACTTTGTCCAGCAAGGCATCGGTCACGGTTGCGCCATGCCGCGCCAGGCTGTCGTGGCCCGCCTCGTCGGGGATGAGTTCCAGGCCAAGACTGAAACGCCGCGATGCCGCTTCCAGCACCTCAACCGTTGCCGCCATTGTTTCTGGGCCGATACCGTCGCCGGGAAGAACTATGATTTTCATTGGAATTTTCGTACAGGATTAAAGTTTATTCGAGAGAAATGTCGGCGGCGGCAATGAGGTCGCGGTATTTTGCGATCTCGGCCTTGACGAACTCGGTAAATTGCTCCGGCGTGTTGCGCGCCACGGCCGCTCCGTCAGCCTCGAAACGAGCCCGGACTTCGGGGCGTTCCAGGATGTCGTTGATTTCCGTGTTCAAGCGTTCGATGATGGCCTTCGGCGTACGCTTCGGAGCGAAGTAGCCGCCCCAGAGACTGAAGTTGAATCCCGGCAAGACCGTTTCGGCGATGGTAGGCACATCGGGCAAGGAATTGAGCCCTTCCAGCGACGACACCGCCAGCGCTTTGACGGACCCTGATTTGATGTGGCCCATGGCCGCCGATGCGCTCGAAAAGAAGCAATTGACCTGTCCGCCGATGACATCCGTCAGGGCTTGCCCCGCGCCTTTATAAGGCACATGGATCATTTTCGTCTTTGTGCCCAATGCCAGGGCCGCGGCGGCCAGATGGCCGGGAGTCGCGGTGCCGGATGAGGCATAGGATACCGATTCCGGCGATTTATCGGCAAGGCCGATCAGCTCCTGGATCGTATCGTAGGGAGCGTTCCGGGGGGCGATCAGCACGAGCGGGGAATCGCCCGCCAATACAATCGGGGCCAAGTCCTTCAGCGTGTCGTAGCCGGCGTTTTTATTGACGGTGGGATTAATCGCTATCTCGCCAGTCTGCCCCAACAGCAATTGATAGCCGTCCCCTTTGTCGCGGATGATCAGGCGCGTGCCCAGCATGCCGGAAGCGCCGGGGCGGTTTTCGACGACCACGGCCTGCTTGAGTTTGGCCGCCAGCGGCTCCGACAAGAACCGCGCAAAGACATCGCCTTGCCCGCCGGGCGCATACGGGACGATGACGCTTACAGGGCGCGAAGGATAGCCAGCCTGGGCATGCGCCAGCCGCGGCCCGAACATGGCGGCCAAAGCTCCCGCGCAGCCCAGCCCCAGGAAACCGCGCTTGCTCATTTTCAGATCCTGCTGTTCGAACGTTTTGAGGCTTGCGCTCAGGCTCGTGTTCATATTCATACTCCTTTTTTGTAGGGATGCGCCCAGGCCCGCCCACTGCGGCGAGCGCTGCCGGGCGGCGCCTTGTCTATCGTTCCCGCAGCATTTTCAGGCGTTCCAGAAAGGCTTGGCGTATATGTTTCTTGGCGGCTTTGCTCGCCGCCTCGGAATCTCTTTTCCGGATGGCCGCCAATATTTCTTGATGCTCGATCAGCGCCTTTTGAGCCCGATTTGCGGAATCCAGGGTGCTGCGGCCGAGCAGGTAGGTGGTATCGGTGGAAGACTGCAGCGTGCGGATGAGGTGCTGGTTGTGAGCCGCGCCATAAATGGCTTCATGAAACGCCAGGTTCAAGGCGACGGGATCCGCTCCCGGCTTGTCGTGCTCGGACAATATCGATTCCATATTGTCGATTTCCGCCTCGGTGGCATGCCTCGCGGCGAATTCGGCGGCCGCGCCTTCCAGCACCTCGCGCATGGCATAAAGCTCTGTTACCCCTTGCTGGTCCATCTTGGTCACCACCAGGCCGCGGCGGGGCTCATGGGTAAGAAGGCGCTCGTCCTCCAGGCGCTTGAGCGCTTCCCGTACCGGCGTGCGGCCCATGCCTATCAACTTGGCGACATCCACTTCGCGCAGGCGATCATCGGCGGAAAAGAAACCGCTGAGTATCTTCTGCTTGATGTCGTTGTACGCCTTGTGGAATTGCGTATTGCTTTTGGAAATCGGCATGGCGTGGTTTACCTTTCTTGAATTATCTCTGTTCTATGCCGCCGACCACTTTTTCCCACATGGCCAGTTCGCTGTGCAGCTTCTTCTCGAAATCGCCCGGACTGCCTTTGAATACGGTGGCGCCCTCTGAAGCCAGGCGGTCCCGCAGCAGCTGTCCGCCGGTGATCCTGTTCGCGACGGCATTGAGCTTTTCGACAATGGCGGCGGGCATGCGCGCTGGCCCCAGAATTCCCCACCAAGTCGAAATATCGTATCCTGGGATGCCGGCTTCATCCAGGGTGGGCACCGACGGAAACAGGCTCGATCGCTCTTTGGTCGTCACGGCCAGCAACTGCACCTTGCCGGCCTTCACGTTTGCCAGCATCGTCGGCATTGTTGAAAAGAAGATCTGGACGCGGCCCGCCAGGAGATCGAACGTGGCCGGCCCGCTGCCGCGGTACGGAACATGAGTGATATCGACATGGGCCAGTTGCTGGAACAATGCGCCGGACAAGTGGTTGATGCTGCCCGGCCCGGCGGAACAATAGTTGATGGAGTTCGGCTCGGCTGCGGCTTTGTTCAGCAGATCGGCGACAGTGGCCACGCCCAGTTCCTTATTGGCCACCAGCATCAGAGGGCCGCTGCCGAGAAGGGCAATGGGCGTGAAACTGGTCTTGGCATCGTAGGCGGCGCTTTTTTCCCATGCTGAATTGGTGGCGAAAGTGGACGTGGCAAACAGCAGCGTGTAGCCATCCGGCTTGGCTTGCGCCACGCGCGCGGCGCCGATCGAGCCGCCGCCTCCGCCACGGTTCTCGACGACGACGGTCTGGCCCAGTTCTTTCCCGAGCTCCAGGGCGAATTCCCGCGCAATGCTGTCGGTCCCGCCGCCAGCCGCGAACGGCACCACGACGGTAATAGGCTGTTGCGGCCAGCTTGCACCGGCCTCCGCATGGGCGGCCGATGCGATCGAGGCCATGAAGAGCGACGCGAGAAGCGCGCGCCAATTTGTTTTTTGTTTCATTGTCTTCCTGCTGAGGCGCCATTGCGGCTGCGAATCAAATCAGTATATATTTTTGCATACAAAAATATATACTGCAAGAACAAGCAGAGGCGTGCCGCCGGTGCGCCGGCCAGCCGCCGGGCCGCTACGCTCGCATGCATTGAAACTCCCGCTTCGCCGGCGCCGCGGTTTCCCTATGCCTTCGCGCCGGCCAAGCGCTGGAGCTCCAGCGTTCATTTACCTCGCACGAGGTCGATCTGGCGCCGATCGCGCTTGGTCGGGCGCCCCGCGGCGATTTCATGGGCGGGTTCGGGGGCAAGGCGCCTCATCTCGGCGGCGCGTTCCCGCGCGGCCGCGCTTTCGGGCGTTTCCTCATATAGCTGGCGCGCCACGGGAGCCGGGCCTCGCGCGCCGCTCACCGCGCGCACCTGGACTTCGATCGGAGGGTCTTCCTTGCGGATGCGCACGAGGTCGCCCGGCGCGACTTCACGCGAGGGTTTGACGATCTGGCCATTCACGAGCGCCCTGCCCTTGCCGATTTCCTGCGCCGCCAGGCTGCGGGTTTTATAGAAGCGGGCCGCC
>LNAP01016628.1_pt1 | contig 15196 bp, 14 predicted proteins | sample 602601 | NCBI WGS metagenome assembly LNAP01 (sample SAMN02440304, study PRJNA202911) | soil metagenome | biome: Subtropical and temperate rainforests or woodlands; isolation source: soil samples (1 kg each in a 20% v/v slurry with milli Q water) were... ...
CGGTAGACCCGAAGGTCTTCCCACACACAGCCGCCATAACGTGAACCGATCACGAACGGTGGACGCCATGCGTCTAAAGTATCCAGGCTGCTAGACCCGGACGCTGAATTTGCAGCGACACGGAACAATACGAGTCCGGATACCAGGCGCACAAGTCGGCGGATTCTGGCGTAGTCGTAGGTAATTCCGCAAGAAATCACTGTCTGCGGAAATCCTCTGATACCCCTTGCCTACGGACCATTCCTACAGGTTTACGTCTGGTCCTGCGGATCCTGCAGACTTGATGTCAGCCGTCGGCAGGCACACTATGAATTCCCGACGCCATGATTCGCTGACGGAGTAGCAAAATGGAACATGCACTGAAGATTCTCGGCAAAGCCTCGTCCATCAACGTCCGAAAAGTCCTGTGGACTTGCGAGGAGCTGGGTATTGCCTACGAACGCGAGGACTGGGGCAGTGGTTTCGCGTCCACCCACAGCCCCGAGTTCCTGCGCTTCAATCCCAACGCACAGGTTCCGGTGATCATCGATGAAGCCGGCGTGTTGTGGGAATCCAATACCATCTGCCGCTATCTGGCTGGCAAACACCACCACCATCACAGCGAGTTGCTGCCCATCGAACCGGCCGCCCGCGCTCGGGTGGAGCAGTGGATGGACTGGCAAGCCACCGAGCTCAATCCGTCCTGGAGATACCCGTTCATGGCACTGGTGCGCAAGGACCCTGAATTCCAGGACCCGCATAGCCTTGAAGTCGGCATCCGTAGCTGGAACCAGAAAATGGGCATCCTCGAACATCAACTCGCAACCACCAAGGCGTATGTCGCCGGACCACACTTTACCTTGGCCGACGTTGTCATCGGTTTGTCGGTCAATCGCTGGCTGATGACGCCGATCGACCGGCCTGACTACCCCACCGTCGATGAATATTTCCAGCGCCTGGCGCAGCGTCCGGGTTTCCTCAAGCACGGCTGCAACGGCTTGCCTTGAGGAGCCGCAAAATGCCGCGCTGTTTTTTGTAGGAGCGAGCTTGCTCGCGATGGATGCAAGAGCACCGCGTATAACCAGAAAACACGCGTTATCGTTATCGACCATCGCGAGCAGGCTCGCTCCTACACTGGGTCGGCGTTTTTTGTAGGAGCGAGCTCGCTCGCGATGGATTCAAGAGCGCCGCGTTTCGCCAGGAAACACGCGTTATCGTTATCGACCATCGCAGTTACCGCGACTAGTTCAATTGCAACGTCGAGTTGAACTGACTGATCGCATCCACCACATGCCGCGAGCCCTGCTGGATTTCCAGGATCACTTCCCCCGCCTCGTTCGCCAGTTCCACGCCGAGGCCGGTTCGACTCAGACTCGATTGCATGCTCGACACCGCGCTGAGCGACAAATCGTGGTTCTTGCGCACCACCTCGACAATCTCCAGCGTCGCCTGACTGGTGCGCGCCGCAAGGCTGCGCACTTCATCGGCCACCACCGCAAACCCGCGACCGTGTTCACCGGCCCGGGCCGCTTCAATCGCCGCGTTGAGCGCCAGCAGGTTGGTCTGATCGGCAATGCCGCGAATGGTCTGCACGATGGTGCCGATGATGTCGGACTGCTTGCTCACGGCGTCAATGCTCAGTGCCGCCTCGTTCAAGTCCCGGGAAATATCCTGGATGATCTGCACCGTCTGCTGCACCACCTCGGACCCCTTGCGCGCACAGACGTCGTTTTGTACCGAAGTGCTGTGGGCCGATTCTGCGGCGGTTTGCAGAGTGGTCATCTGGTGGGTGATATCGCTGGCGAACTTGACCACTTTGTACAACCGCCCCTTGGCGTCGAACAACGGGTTGTAGGAGGCTTCCAGGAATATCGTCTGACCTTGCTTGTTCCTGCGTTCGAAACGATGGGAGTGATATTCGCCGCGGTTGAGCGAAGCCCAGAAATTCCGGTAGCCCTGGGACTCGGCCTCGGCACGGTGGCAGAACAGGCTGTGATGCTGCCCCACCACTTCGTTGAGCGGGTACTGCATGGTTTTCAGGAAGTTCTCGTTGGCGGTGATGACCTTGCCTTCGGGCGTGAATTCGATCACGGCCATCGAACGGCCGATCGCGGCGAGCCTGCTTTCGTTTTCGTGCTCCTTGTTGATCCGTGCGGTGATGTCGGTAGCCACCTTGATCACACTTTTCACCTGCCGGTCGGGGCCCAGCACCGGCATGTAACTGGCTTCGAGCCAGATCTCCCGGCCACTCTTGTGCAAGCGCAAAAAGGTCCCGCTCAGCGGCTCGCCCCGCGCCAGGTCACGCCATAACTTGGCGTACTCATCGCTGCGGTAATACTGTTCTTCACAAAAGACCCGGTGATGTTTGCCGCGCACTTCGTCAGCGCTGTAGCCCATGGCATTGCAAAAATTTTCGTTGGCATCGATGACGATGCCGTCCGGAGTGAATTCAATCATCGCCATCGAATGACTGATCGCCGCCAACTTGGCATTAGCCTCAGTCAGCGCGCAGCTGAACCGTTCAATTTCCAGCAGGTCGGCCTTGTGATGTAGGTTGAACATTGTCGTATCACCTTCCGCGCGGTTTTTTGATTGATGAACGTTGCAGGTCTTTCAAATCCACCACTACGCTCCGTGAAACAGGCACACGCATCCCTCCAAAAAGAAGGACTAGTCAGGTGATAAATGATGTTCAATCGGAGGGTCCTTACAGCGACACGCTCATCAAGACATCCTTCTCTTGATAGCCCGCATGCGGGCCAGCCCTAACAGGTTCACAACAAATTCCATTTAGCGGACAGCTCCTTGCCATCAAGTGTTGGTGCCTTCGATTGCGCACTCTTGCGACCAGACATCGACCGCCCCATCACGGTCGATATAGCTAGTTACAGCTGATCATAGACAGCAACCTTGGGTTTGCAAGGCCACTAGTACGCCATCACCAAGGACAAAATCGGTTCAGCTACTTGCGGGGGCGTTAGCGTCTGTCGAGCTTGAAAACGGCACTGGCTACCAAACTGGCGTAAGACTTGAGATCAATCGCGAGCCTGCTCGCGATTGCCACCTTCCAGACACTACAAGCTGGCACTCACCTTGGTGGCCACCTCTCCCGGCACCCAACCCTTCCATACCTGCGGCTGCTCGCGCAAAAACGCTTCGGCGACTTCCCGCGGTTTTTGCCGTTTTTCACTCATCTGGCCCAAGGTCTGGTTCAACAGATCAATCGGCAAATCGACCTTTTCAAAGAACGTCACCAAGTCCGGGTATTGCGCCTTGAACGGTGCCGATACGCCAATGGCCAGACTGGCCGGCATCGAACGCGTGCCTTTGGGGTTCGGGTTGTTGGCATCGGCCAGGGTTTTCCAGGCTTCGGCATCAAACGGCGGCTCGTCGAGTTTCACCAGTTTAAAACGCCCCAACAGCGGTGTTGGCGACCAGTAGTAGAACAGCACCGGTTTGCCACGGCGGATCGACGACGCCACCTCGGCATCCAGTGCAGCACCGGACCCGGTGCGGAAGTTGACGTAGCTGGCGGTCAGGTCATAGGCCTTGAGTTTCTGGCTGTTGACGATTTCCGAGGTCCAGCCGGTCGGGCTGTTGAGGAAGCGTCCGCGGCTCGGGTCTTCGGGGTCGCGGAACACGTCCTTGTATTTCGCCAGGTCAGCAACGGATTTCAGCTCCGGAGCCAAGGGCTTGATGCCGCGCTCCGGATCGCCCTTGATCACGTACTCCGGCACCCACCAGCCTTCGGTGGCGCCTTTGACCGTATCGCCAAGGCCGAACACCTTGCCCTCCGCCGCCGCCTTGACCCAGGCAGGGCTGCGTCCGGCCCACTCTTCACCGATGACCTGGATGTCGTTTTTGGCCAGCGCCGCTTCAAGGCTGACGGTGCTGCCCGGCAGCGTGTCGGTCGGGTAGCCGTAACCTTTTTCAACGATCAGGCGCAGGATTTCGGTGATGAGGCTGCCACTTTCCCAAGTGATGTCACCAAAGTGAATAGGTGCCGCTTTTTCCGTGGCCGATGCCGGGTGGGACAACAGGCTCAGGGCCAGCAACGAACTGCCGAGCAGGGTTTTGATCGATCTCATGCGGACCTCTTGTTCTGGAGGGGACGGTTCAGGGATTGGTTGGCGCTGTGCCGGTCGCACAGGGCTCATGTAATCGCTGACTGAACGCAGGGAGATGCCCAGCGCAGCGGCTATTTGCGGATAGGTCAGGCCGTCGATCCGCGACAGCAGGAAGGTCGAGCGCACTTTGCCAGGCAGCCGCTGAAGACTGCGATCCACGCGGGTCAGGGTCTGGGACACCTGAGCCAGTTCCTCCGGCGATTGGGCGTGGATCGACTCGGCCTGTTGCAGTTGTTGAAGGTACTGGCGCTCCAGGTCACCTCGACGCCAACGCTGATAGAGCAGGCGCTGGGCGATGGTGGTGAGCAACGCACGGGGTTCACGGATTGCCGTCAGGCCAGGAGCCTGCAGCAGTTGCACGAAGGTTTCGCAGGCAATGTCTTCGACAGCGGCGGCATCGTTCAGGGACTGACGCAGGCGTGTGCAGAGCCAGAGGTAGTGGGCGCGGAACAATCCGTCCACCTGTTTGCGATGAAGAATATCGGCGCCGGACATAGGGGCTCCTGGGTTAGGGGTCGCTGAATGTCCGGTGGTCCGGTGAGGCGAATCCTAGCAAGGAGCCTTATTCAACTTATTTTTATATTCTCTAATGGAATTAAAAAGAATACCTGACAGGCCGCTATCGCAAATCCCCATACCCCAGCACCTCGGCCTCACGCTGGTAGTCGAGCACAATCCGATAGTCGCTTTCGTTGGTGGGCAGTACCTCTGGCAAACCGAGGGTTTCGACAACTTCCGGCAGCTCGCGCAACGCCAGGTTCATCACTTGCAGGAGCTCCTCAGCCTGCTCATCCGTGACCGTCGCGGCGGTAATGAACGGTAAGGCAGGACTGAGCGCACTGCGGGCAATCACCCGCAAACCGGCCACTTCCTCTGCGGCGTGGCGTGCCAGATAGGCAAAAGTCACGCTGTCGATGGCCGCCAGATCGGCAAGGTCTTCGCGCAACCAGCGCAGACTTTCGCGATGGCTACCGCTGATTCCGACCTTGGCAAAAAACCGCCCGTCACGTTGCAACGACGCCAACTGGTGGCGCAGCAGATTCATGCCGCTGTTGGAGTCCTGACCATTGATCACGCCTCGGCTGTCGCGAAACTCCGGCACGGTTCGCCGTGCATCTTCGATGCGTCCCAGAATCAGGCTGCAATGATTGCCGCCACTGCTGTCCGGCAGCTCATAACGAGGCCGCCCCAGCACCCGGACCTTGCCGCGCAATGCCGTCATCAGCGGATAGCCGCAGGTTTGGGTGAGCAACAAGTGCGGCGACAACCACAAATCCAGCAGTGACAGGCCTTCGGCATCCCGGCGGGTGTCGCCCAGGTGCTCGAGGATTCGCGTCAGCCAGCGTTCGTTGGCCTGGTGGATGGGTTCGGGGGCGGTGTACATCAGCAGTTCGGCGAAGTGTTGGGTCATCGAAGTTTTCCATGTAACAAAGCCCCCCCTGTGGGAGCGAGCTTGCTCGCGATAGCGGTGTGACATATTGCCTGGATGTTGACTGAGACGACGCCATCGCGAGCAAGCTCGCACCCACAAGGGAACTCAGTTGGTAGCAACAAATCAGTAAAACGGATGCCTCGGGCTGTCGATGGCCTTTACAGCATGTTCACGCCACAACTGCCCATAACCCCGCACCAGAAACCCGCCGCTACGCGCCAGCCATTGTTCGCGGCGGGCTCTGTAGGCGCAGGGCAAGTCGTACCAGGGCAACCCCGGCAACTCGTGGTGCACCAGATGAAAATTGAGGTTCAGGAACAGCCAGCGCCACGGCCACGCCGCTTCATTGAGCACCGTGCGCTGCTCCGGCGCGGCATGAGGTCGATGCTCATAGTAGGAGCGAATCATGGCGATCGACAGCGCCGGCACACTGATCAAAAACAGGTAATGCCAAACCGGCAACAGGCTGAAGTTCGCGATGAACAGCAGCATCAACCCGGTCATCAAGCTGTGACTCAACCACATCAGCCAAGCTTGGCGCTCGCCTGCCCCGAGGCGTTGCAGCTCTTCACGGGCCAATGCCAGCAAGGCCAACGGTGCCCCCAGGGAAAAACGACCGAGTACGGTTTTGTTCAGCCAATGCAGGCTGCGCACCAGTGGTGAACTGCCCTGCCACTGCCCGGCGCTCAAGTAACGGCTTTCCGGATCGCGACCGGGGATCGTCAGGTCCTCGTCGCGGTGATGCTGCAAATGGCTGTCGCGATACAGGGTGTACGGATACCAGACGGCAAACGGCGCGTAGCCAAGGATTTTGTTCAGGGTTGGCCAGCGCGAGGGATGACCGTGCAGCAGTTCGTGTTGCACGGATAACCACAGCACCAGCAATGGAGTCAGCAACAGCGTGCTCCACCATAAACCCAATCGATGGCTGTTCAACACGATGCCAAACCAGCCGCCATACACACCGATCAACAGCAACCAGGTCGGCCATTCGGTGCGCGCGGTGAAGCGTCGGCGCAGGGTTTCGATTTCTTCTTGGTGGGCGCTATCAAAGTAATGAGGCATGGCGTTGCTCAGATCGGGGACCAGTCCCCTTCTGTGCAATGGCCTTGGGAAATCTTGCAGATTATTTTCAGGAGGATCGCTCCCATGTTGCATGGGAGCGATCAATCAACGCGGATCAGTGACCGAATACACCAACTTTTTTGGCCTTCTTGTCCGCACGCTTTTCAATGGCGGTTTTCACCGGTTTCTTTTTCGCCGATTTCTTTGAATCCATACCTTTGGACATGATGCGTACTCCACTCGTGGGGATGTGAGATCAGGTATACACCTATCCCGACGCGCGCGTTCTTTTATAATCGCCCGCTTTGCCTACCGACAGTCCAAAACCATGCCCGAGACCCGATACACCCTGCTCGACGAGCCGTTATGGCCATTGATGAACAAGTTCTACCGCGCTCACCAATCGTCGATGAAGGCTGTGCGCGACGCACAGTTGTGGGTGGCCCGACGTGACCAGATAGTTGCCGCGCTGTGTTTGCGTCCGGTCTCCGGCGGGCATTGGCTGACCGGGTTGTTTGTCGATCCGGCCTGTCGCGAACAAGGGCTTGCCGCCGGGTTGATTGCGGCAGCGGTGAAGGATTGCGAACAGCCGGTGTGGCTGTTCTGTCATCCGGATTTGCGGGGGTTTTATGAGCGCCGCGGCTTTACTTTCGATCCGCCGATGCCTTACGCGATGGTTGAACGGTTGAGCCGTTATGCCCGCAGTAAACCGATGATTGCGATGGGGTTGGAGCCCTGAACCTTGTAGGAGCGAGCTTGCTCGCTCCTACAAGGCTTTGCAGTGATCTAGTCATCCGCCTTCGGGTCCAGGTCCGGGAACATCACCTCGGTGAAGCCAAACTTGCTGAAGTCGGTGATGCGCGACGGGTACAGGCGGCCGATCAGGTGATCGCATTCATGCTGTACCACCCGTGCGTGGAAGCCCGAGGCAATGCGTACGATGGGCTCGCCCTTGGGGTCGACGCCTTCGTAGCGAATCTGCTGGTAACGTTGCACCGCGCCGCGCAGGCCCGGTACGGACAAACAGCCTTCGAAACCCTCTTCCAGGGTCGGGCTCAGCGGGGTGATCAACGGGTTGATCAGGATCGTCTGCGGCACGGCCTCGGCATCCGGATAACGCTCGCTGTGCTCGAAACCGAAGATCACCAGTTGCAGGTCGACGCCGATTTGCGGAGCAGCCAGGCCAACGCCCCCTACGCTTTCCATGGTCTGGAACATGTCATCGATCAGCTGCCACAACTCGGGGCTGTCAAACATTTCGGCCGGCACTGGCGGAGCAATGCGCAGCAGGCGCTCATCGCCCATTTTCAGAATTTCACGAATCATGATCAGGTTTCATCAATGGTCGGTTTGTGTGAGTGATCGCGGCCCAGCCCCGACACGTGGTGCTTTTCCTCATGGACGGGACCATGCTCGCCAGCCACTTTTTCGCCAGGGTCCTTGCCCTCTCGTGACATGTGCTCGATCACGGCATTCATCTCCGCGCCCAATAGCAGCACCGCGGCGGAAATGTAGAAGTACAGCAACAGCACGATAATCGCACCGATACTGCCATACATGGCGTTGTAGTTGGCGAACTCCTTGACGTACAAACCGAAGCCCAGAGACGCGATGATCCATACCACCACCGCCAGCACCGAGCCTGGGGTGATGAAGCGGAATTCCTGTTTGACGTCGGGCATGACGTAGTAGATCAACGCCACCATCACGATCACCGGCCAGCGCGCGATGGTCCAGAGGGTGACGATGAAGTACTCAAGGCCGACTTGCGCAGCGATCCAGCTCATCACCTGCGGTCCGAGCACCATCAGCGCTGCGGCGATCAGCAGCATGCCGGCAATGCCGACGGTGTAGATGATCGACAACGGAAAGCGTTTCCATAGCGGGCGCCCTTCAACCACGTCGTAAGCTGCGTTCATCGCGCTCATCATCAGCCGCACACCGGCTGAGGCGGTATACAGCGCAATCACGATACCCACTGACAGCAGCCCCCCCTTGGACTGCTGAAGCTGGTCGATCACCGGGTTGACCTGCTCCAGCGCCTGGGGTGGCAATACGAGTTCCGATTGCAGGCGCAGCCAGGAGAAGAAGTCGGGCAGATGCAGGAAGCCGATCAAAGCGATCAGAAACAGAATGAACGGAAACAGCGAAAACAGCATTTGATAGGCCAACGCCGAGGCATAAGTCGACATCTCGTCGGCGATGAATTCGGTGACCGTGCGCATCATCACACGGTGCAGGGGCAAGCCTCTCATGTCCGGGAAAATCATTAGCGTCTCCATTCGCCGCATACGGATTTGGGGTGAAGTCGTGGCGACTCAGGGGCTGTTTTCTTTCATCAAGGTAGCCCAGTTGGCGACTTTGAAACAAATTCGGCGTGCAAGTTCAGGCTGACACAAAAACGGCCATCTGAAGATGGCCGCGTCTTCTTTTCATTAAAGACATTTCAATGCAGGAAAGTCGTTACACAAGGTTGACCGGGGGCTTTTGCAGGGAGTTTCATTTATTTTCACCACGACATTTCATCGTTCAGTGCAGGTTGCGCTTTATGTTTGCGAGCCAACCCTTGAGAATGCGCAACACATTCAGGCCTTGGCGCTGAAGATCCAATCCCGTAGGAACGTTATGAAACTCGATAAAAAGCAGGCCATTGCCCGCAGAAACCAGGAACTCGGCGGTGCTGTGCTTGGCGTTCACCGAATTGAACCGCAACCGCAATATCTGGTGGTTCGACATCCCGGTATCGCGCCTGGCCGTGGGTCAGTACGAGTGGATTCACCTGCTGATGCACACGCCGGACACCGACGAACTGCTGCACCTGAAAGTGCCGACCGTGTTCCTGCGTGAGAAGCTCGAAGGCCTGGTAGTGCGCAATGAAGGCAAGCGCAAGGCGGCATTGAGCCTGGAACTGAGCGCCGACAAGGACTCCTTCCTGCAGGACATGCGCCCGGCGGGCACCAACGTCAACTTCGCGCCGTTTCGTCAATAACCATCATTCCTGTAGGAGCGAGCCGGCTCCGGGCGGCGTTCCGACGATGGACGTAAACGATAACGCGGGTGCCTGGATGCCCGCGTTGTCTGTACCTTTTTCGCGAGCATGCTCGCTCCTACAGAGGATCGGCGTTTCCAGTCGACCAACAAAAAGCCCCGCATCGGCGGGGCTTTTTGTTGATTACGCGGTGGCTTTCTTCGCGTTGATCTTCTTCAACTCTTCATCGCGCAATTCACGACGCAGGATCTTGCCGACGTTGGTGGTCGGCAGTGCATCGCGGAACTCCACGGAGCGCGGGACCTTGTAGCCGGTGACGTTGGCGCGCATATGCTCCATCACCTGTTCCTTGGTCAGGGTCACGCCCGGCTTGGCAACGATGAAAATCTTGATCGCCTCGCCCGACTTTTCGTCCGGTACACCGATGGCCGCGCATTGCAGCACGCCCGGCAAGGTAGCCAGCACGTCTTCGAGCTCGTTCGGGTACACGTTGAAACCGGAAACCAGGATCATGTCTTTCTTGCGATCGACAATGCGCATGAAGCCATCGGGCTGGATCAGCGCGATGTCACCGGTCTTCAACCAGCCTTCGCTGTCGAGGATTTCATCCGTGGCTTCCTGGCGCTGCCAGTAGCCTTTCATGACCTGCGGCCCCTTCACGCACAGCTCGCCGATTTCGCCCAGCGGCTGCTCGACACCGGCATCATTGATGATTTTGCACAGGAATGCCAATGGTGCCAACCTGGATGTGCTGGATCGGATTCACCGTCGCCACCGGGCTGGTTTCGGTCATGCCGTAGCCTTCGCAGATGGCACAACCGGTCACCGCTTTCCAGCGTTCGGCCGCGGCCAGTTGCAGGGCCATGCCCCCCGACAAGGTGACTTTCAGCGCGGAGAAGTCCAGCTTGCGGAAGCCTTCGTTGTTGCACAGGGCCACGAACAGCGTGTTCAGGCCGACGAAGCCGCTGAACTTCCACTTCGACAGTTCCTTGACCATCGCCGGCAGATCGCGCGGGTTGCTGATCAGGATGTTGTGGTTGCCTGCCAGCATCATTGCCATGCAATGAAAGGTGAACGCATAGATGTGGTACAGCGGCAGCGGTGTGATCAGGATCTCGCAACCTTCATTGAGGTTGGAGCCCATCAGCGCCTTGCACTGCAGCATGTTCGCCACCAGGTTGCGGTGGGTCAGCATCGCGCCCTTGGCTACGCCGGTGGTGCCGCCGGTATATTGCAGTACCGCGACATCACCATTGGCCGGATTGGCTTCCGCCACTGGCTGGCCAAGGCCTTTGCTCAGCACGTCGTTGAACTTGACGGCCTTGGGCAAGTGATAGGCCGGCACCATCTTCTTCACGTACTTGATGATGCTGTTGATCAGCAGACGCTTGAGTGGCGGCAGCAGGTCGGCGACTTCAGTGACGATCACGTGCTTGACGCCGGTTTTCGGCACCACGGTTTCCGCCAGATGCGCCATGTTGGCCAGGCAGACCAAGGCCTTGGCACCGGAGTCGTTGAATTGGTGTTCCATTTCCCGCGCAGTGTAGAGCGGGTTGGTGTTGACCACGATCAGCCCGGCGCGGATTGCACCAAAGACGGCTACCGGGTACTGCAACACGTTGGGCAGTTGCACGGCGATTCGATCGCCGGGTTGCAAATCGGTATGCTGTTGCAGGTAAGCGGCAAACGCACCGGACAATTCGTACAGTTCACCGTAGGTGAGTGTCTTGCCCAGGTTGCTGAATGCCGGCTTGTTGGCGAAGCGTTGGCAGGATTGCTTCAACACTGCCTGAATATTCGGATACTCGTCGGGATTGATGTCGGCAGCAATCCCAGCTGGGTACTTATCCTTCCAAAAGTCTTCGATCATGGAAGCCCACTCCTCAGCAACGCGAATTCAGCACCGCATTTGATGCGATTATTATTGGTGTTTGGTCATTGGTGAATCTGGCTGATAGAAGGCCGAGAAGTCACAAAGCGCGCCGAGAGTAGCAGCTTTGCCAAGGGTCGACTAGAGCCAAAAGAGGCCTCTACGGTCACTTTTATGACTCAAGACTTACAAGCGGTCATTTTAGAGCAAAGATTCTATAACCCCGTGAAAGCCCCGAAATTCGGGGCTTTGTTTTAAACGTGTAGGAGCGAGCTTGCTCGCGAAAAACGTCCGGGCAACGCGATCATTCAGACAGGGCGCGTTATCGTTGACGTCCATCGCGATCGCGCTCGCTCCTACAAGGATCGGCCATTCACCGATCAGGCGATATCACGCAACTCCCGCCGCAGGATCTTGCCCACCGGTGTCATCGGCAGGGATTCGCGCAGCACGATGTGCTTGGGTACCTTGTACGCCGTGAAATTCTCCTTGCAATAAGCCTTCAGCTCTTCAAGGCTGACCCCTGCTTCACGGGCCACCACAAACAGCTTCACCGCCTCCCCCGACCGCTCGTCAGGCACACCGATGACCGCACAGTTGGCGACGTTCGGGTGAGCCATCACGACGTCTTCGATTTCGTTCGGGTACACGTTGAAGCCCGAGACAATGATCATGTCCTTCTTGCGGTCAACGATGCGCACGAAACCATCCGGGTCGATCACCGCAATGTCACCGGACTTGAACCAACCCTCGGCATCCAGCACCTCGGCCGTGGCATCAGGTTTCTGCCAGTAGCCCTTCATGATCTGCGGGCCCTTGATGCACAACTCGCCGCGTTCGCCTAAAGGTTGTTCGACACCGTCATCATTGATGACTTTCAGCGTGGTGCCCGGTACCGGCAGGCCGACCGTGCCGATCCGCGACTGGTCGCCATAGGGGTTGGTGCAGGCCACCGGCGAAGTTTCGGTCAGGCCGTAACCTTCGGTGATGCGGCAACCGGTCAGTTGTTCCCAACGTTCGGCTGTCGCCTTGACCAGCGCAGTACCGCCGGAGTTGGTGAGCTTGAGGCTGGAGAAGTCCAGGGTCTTGAAGTCCGGATGATCCATCAGCGCAACAAACAATGTGTTCAGCCCCAGCAACGCCGAGAACCGCCAGTTCTTCAGTTCCTTGATGAAGCCGGCGATGTCCCGCGGATTGGTGATCAGCACGTTGTGGTTGCCCGTCACCATCATGCACATGCAGTTCGCTGTGAAGGCATAGATGTGGTAAAGCGGCAGCGGCGCGATCATCACTTCCTGGCCTTCGCGCAGCAGCGGTTGCCCGTCGCTGGCCGACTGGCTGAGGCAGGCCCGTGCCTGTTGCATGTTCGCCACCAGGTTGCCGTGGGTCAGCATCGCGCCCTTGGCCAGGCCCGTGGTGCCGCCGGTGTATTGCAGCACGGCGATGTCGTCGAGGCCGACCTTCAGTGGCTTGATACCCAGGCCACGGCCCATGCGCAGCGCACTCTTGAAGGAAACGGCCTGGGGCAAGGAATAGTCCGGGACCATCTTCTTGACCTTGCTCACCACCGTGTTGACCAGCCACCCCTTGGCGGCGGGCATCAGGTCGCCCATCTTCGCTTCGATCAGGTACTGGATATCGGTGTCGGGGAGCACTTCCTGGACTTTCTGGCCAAACATGTTCAGGTACACCAGCGCCCGGGCACCGGAGTCCTTGAACTGATGACGCATTTCCCGCGCGGTATACAGCGGATTGGTGTTGACCACGATCAACCCGGCGCGCAAGGCACCGAACACGGCGATCGGGTAATGCAGGACGTTGGGCATCTGCACCGCGATGCGGTCTCCCGGCACCAGGTCAGTGTGGGCTTGCAGGTAGCCGGCGAAGGCAGCGCTCTGGCGCTCCAGCTCGGCGTAGGTCAGGGTCACGCCCATGTTGCTGAACGCAGGGCGGTCAGCAAACTTCTTGCAGGAACGCTCGAACACCTCGATCACCGACTTGTAGGCTCCCAGATCGATATCCAGGGGTACACCGGCCGGGCGTTTGTCATTCCAGAAATCAGGTTGCATTGTTCTTGTCCTCTTTACCTGAATCTATCCGGGGCCACTTTTCTGTCATTTTTCAAAAAAAATGCAAAAAGCGGAGCTTCACGGACACTAGCAGTTATGACGTAGCAGGCAAATATGCCCACGGCCGTCATTGACCGTATGAATCTTCTTGCCGTGGCGTAGGCTGATCAGACGTCCGGCCAAGGATGCGCTATAAACTGCAACGAGCTGTTTGCGACCAGGCAGCCTCATGCAAAGGAACCGCCATGATCCATGACACTTTCTGGCTGACCACCAGCGACCACAGCCGCCTGTTCGTCAACCAGTGGCTTCCCGACGGTAGCCTCAAGGCAATGATTCTGCTGGCCCACGGCATGGCCGAACACAGCGGTCGCTATGGTCCCCTTGCGCAAAAGCTCTGCGACCAGGGCTATGGTGTGTGTGCGCCGGACCTGCGCGGACATGGCAAAACTGCCGAAAACGGGACACTCGGACATTTCGCCGATGACGATGGCTGGTGCAAGGTCGTGAGCGACCTGGCCAGCCTTAACCAGCACATCGGCCAGCAGCACCCTGGCGTCCCGATCGTGCTGCTCGGTCACAGCATGGGCAGTTACATCGCCCAAGCCTATCTGCTGCACCACAGTGCCAGCCTGCACGGGGCAATCCTCAGCGGCTCGAACTTCCAGCCTGTGGCGCTTTATCGCGCGGCACGGCAAATCGCCCGTCTCGAACGCCTGCGCCAGGGCCGCACCGGACGCAGCGCATTGATCGAATGGCTGTCGTTCGGCTCGTTCAACAACAAATTCAAACCGGCACGCACTCCGTTCGACTGGCTCAGCCGTGATCCGGCTCAGGTCGACCTGTACGTCAACGACCCGCTCTGCGGTTTCCGTTGCACCAATCAACTGTGGATCGACTTGCTCGGCGGCTTGCAGCAAATCAGCAAAGCGTCCAATCTCGCGCAGATCGACCCGGGCCTGCCGTTGCTGGTGATTGGTGGCGAATGTGATCCGGTGAGCGAAGGCAAACGTCTCAAGGATCTGGCCGACGCGCTGCGGGCGGCCGGCAGCCAGCACCTGCAACTGATCGTTTACCCACAGGCGCGGCACGAACTGTTCAACGAGAGCAACCGCGATGAAATCATCGCAGATGTGCTGAACTGGATCGCACAGGCCTTGAGCACTCCTCGGCCGCACCGGTCCGAATAGATTTTTTTTGTGAATTTTTTAATTCGTCACAGGAATTGAGACAGATGACCCAGGTTACCAACACCCCTTACGAAGCCCTCGAAGTCGGCCAGACCGCCAGTTTCAGCAAGACGGTCGAAGAGCGCGACATCCAGCTGTTCGCTGCGATGTCCGGCGACCACAACCCGGTACACCTGGATGCCGAATACGCCGCCAGCACCATGTTCAAGGAGCGCATCGCCCACGGCATGTTCAGCGGCGCGTTGATCAGCGCGGCGGTCGCTTGCGAATTGCCTGGCCCGGGAACCATCTACATCGGCCAGCAAATGAGCTTTCAGAAACCGGTGAAGATCGGCGACACCCTGACCGTGCGCCTGGAAATCCTGGAAAAACTGCCGAAGTTTCGCGTGCGCATCGCCACTCGCGTGTTCAACCAGCGCGATGAACTGGTGGTGGATGGCGAGGCGGAAATCCTCGCGCCACGCAAGCAACAGAG
>LNAP01003413.1_pt1 | contig 15195 bp, 15 predicted proteins | sample 602601 | NCBI WGS metagenome assembly LNAP01 (sample SAMN02440304, study PRJNA202911) | soil metagenome | biome: Subtropical and temperate rainforests or woodlands; isolation source: soil samples (1 kg each in a 20% v/v slurry with milli Q water) were... ...
GCTCCGTTTGCCTTTGCGAATGCCTCCACGGACTTAAGCTGCATTGCTGGAAGGTATGTGTATGGAGACAGGTCGTTTGGTTTCGGCAAAGTGAGTAGTCTAGGTGCTATGCAGTCGAATACACCAGACAAAACAATTAGTAATGGTAGTCCTAGCAGTGGTGTTGATAGTACAGATAGAAGCATTGACGTACACGCTATGGGTACAACAAAGGCTAACTTTACTGCCAGCACTCTCGGTGTTAATGGCAGAAAAGCAAGCACGACCACAAACACAGGACCTGATACAAGTATTGGAGATAGATCCATGAGCAGTAAAACCAGCACGGATGGTGTTGACATTGGTGCTAGATCGCAGCAGCAGCAGCAGCAGCAGCAGCAGCAGCAGCAGCAGCAGCAGTTGAAGCGGTGGAAGCAGCGCAATACTACTTCGTTGTTTCGCTTCAGAGGTCCTTTTGATGTCACCAATCTCCCTTCTGCGTGGAATACTTCTACTACTGCCTCTCTGTTTCGCAAGAATAACGCTATTTCAAGCACTACAGACACAAATTCTACAGCAGTTACCGCTATCTCAACTTCTACCTCTGCACCTGTGTTAGCTACCACTACTACCACCAGTGCTGTGTCAAGTACTACTACTCCCTCGTTGTTTACTACTTTATTAGCCAACCATTCCAACAACGAGCTCTGCCACGAGAGAAGTGACAATGTTCCGTTCGTCTCGTCAGCTGTGGTGGAGTCAAAAGAAGACGATAATGCTATTACGGAACAAGTACTAATAGGTCTAGTCAAGCTGGAGTCAGAAGCACTGCAACGATCACTGTTGGCATCGCAGTCTAGTCGTTCTCCTGCTGCGAGCAATGCTGCTGGTATTGAGAATAGGGGTAGCATCATAAGCAACAATGGTGATATTCTATTGCAGCATGCTCTACAAGTCTCAAAGCATTATAACAACAGTCCCATAAACGAAAGTCAGCTTTCTGCAGGTGTGGCAGCTGACTCAAGTGGACACATGAATGTAGGCGCTTCGTATGTAAACTTCTCTATAAATAGTGACTATTGGCAGGACGACGACGAAGAGTTGATACGCGCTATCGAACGCTCGCTACAAGAGTAAACACTAATTTTTTGTTGTATCTTGTTGAAATTGTGCGATCACTAATGCGAGGGGACTGTTGGTGTTTGGTGAATAAAAGGTCATGTGTACCGGTGCGAATAAGTCTTTAGGCATTGTGAGAAAATTAAGGTGTTGTACTCTTTTTAAGTGGTATTTTGTGGTATTTTAGTAAGTAAAGACTGTTTGGCTCGTAAAATTTTATAGGATTTGCTTGATAACGTCACAGCAGCAGAATTGTTTCCGGTAAAACCGTTTCACATTTTTCACTTCGTCACTTCGTCACTTCGGGAACTCACAAAGTTCATAAGTGCCTCTCTTTTGAAATGAAAACCCGCGGAGGAACTGTTCGGTCAATTGGTAGAAACCGGTCGTCTCGCAACAAAACTTGTGCACCAGAAGGTGACACAAGAGGGAGAAAGAGAAGGAACGGGACAAGTTCGAATGGTACCAGAACAGAAGTTCAAAGTTCTTCGAGAAGCAAGCTCAAACTTTCTGCAAGATCTGTGCGCCGTTCAAAACAACTTCAGAACCGCGTGCAGGTCAAATTTAACTTACCAAAGGAGTATTCCGAAGATGAACTATTCTTGCTAAACAAAGCTGTGTACATGCAGCAATATGATCCAAAAATGGAAGCTCATAACCCATTAAAACCCATTGCATGGTTTACCGTGGCAGCGCTGATGAATGTAGATGCGTGGACGTGGGACGCTGTGCGATGTATGAATGTTTGGCGGAGCGATCATGAGGCATCTCGTGTGCGGGCGGGCCCTTTCAGCGCGGCAGAAGACGACTTTCTATTCAAGCATGGGGATGATAGATCTGAAGAATTTTGGCATCATCTAGCTAGCGTGTTTAAACGAGACCCCGGCGAAGTGTATAGCCGCTGGACGGCGCTGCTGGCGACCCGAAGTCGCAAGATTTCTGCATATGAAGGTGTGGGATCTGATTCAGAGTATGACGCATCCGCAGCGCCTGATCTGAGTTACCATAGTCCTGTGAGTAAAGTCGCGAGTGTTGTCAAACCAGATATCACCGGAGCCACCGTCTATTCCTCTTCCAAGGGATCTCATGCGCCTGGTTCCCTTACATCGCCTGCATGTGGATACAAGCCCATACGCAAGACCGCTCCACCACCAGAGCTAACGGAGAGCAGTGTTCCCTGTGAAAAGAATGGCCGAAACAATGGTCATTGCGACAGTGTGTCGGTCAGTGGCGGGGAAGAGTCCTGGGAAGGGAGTGTCTCCTCCTCTCGCAGCGTGATCTTTCCGTTTAATTGGGACAGTGTGAGCATTTCTACAGGCGGAGAATAATAAATGTTGTCGAATTATCTATGTTACGAAGGTAAATTATCTTTTTCGTGTACTCTATTTGCAGGACTGTTATTGGTGTTGTATGGTCTGTGTTGCATTGTTTGCCGCGTGAGTTGTGTTTTTCTATTCTTCTTCTATTCATACTGAAGGTAATGTCGTATTAATATTGAATGTCGCCTATTATGGATATTACTACATTACATTTCACTCGTAAATATTAAGAAATACGTCCGGAAGCATTCCCAATTTTAATAATACTGCTTTCTGCCTCACGCCAGGGCGTTAAGCTTTTTGTCCATCCCTCTATTCATACTGTGAAATATACTTTGATACAGCATGGGGGACCTGAAAAAACAGCAGTACCAAAACAAATGTAAATATCATGAAGATTAAGGTGGTTGCGTATGCACAAGAAGGAAAAACGGAATACGATGTCATTTCATGCAAGAGCAAAAAAAGAAATAAAACGAATCTTAGCAGGTCTTACCAACAAAAATGCGTGCAGTCCTGCATGTGTCCGCTTGGATGCCCCGACCACAACGGCGCAGTAATATTATAAAACGGTATCACCTGCACCATAAACAGTTTCTTGCTTTGTAAGATGCCTTCGATTTCACGGTTCCGCCAGTCTGCTTGTGGGGAAGGGTCTTTCAACGGGGTACAAGTGAGTTTCATGGAACTGGCGTATTTTGCACCCGGCCAGTACCCATTTGGAGTGGGAAAATGCTGTGCGCTGGTCTCCCGCCAGAACACGCGAATGTTCTTTGTCGTATGGCTGAGCGCGAAATTGTGCAAATATGACAATGCAGCAGTCATCTGGGCGCGGTAGTCAATCCGACTAAAGTTTGGAACGGGATTGTCGATGTAATGCAAACCCATGTTGATCATGATAACGATGCTTTTCTTTTCTTGTACCAGACTTTCCAATGTGCTCTCTAGCTTCTTCATTGCGGCATTGGGGGTGCGATCAAAGCGACCATTCACGAAATGATAAATTGGCAAGAATCTCATAGGCACCACAGTACCATTGGGGGAGGTGCGAACGTATTGTGTTTCGTCGGTATTCGTGAACCGGTTGGGATCTTTCCATACTGATTCACGCTCCAGCTCACAAGCAATGGCGCTAAAGAACTGCTGCATCACAGAGTCTCCTATGACCAGCAGCGCACCTTTCTCCGCAGATAACTTGTGAAAAAACTCTTTCAATGGTAAACTGCTCGGATCATCCAAACCTTCGATAGTTCGCTGGAAGTTCGTCCTCTCACTAAATGGCAGGTCGGACGATGAACAATACTCCGATTTTGAAGGCCAGGAATTACCTGCCTGACATCGCAACGGCAACTGCACATGCTTAGTACTTTTAACTGATTCTTCGCAGCCTTTGATGACAGCTCCGATCGAGCCGTTGTTCTTACTGTTTATCATACACAAATCGAACGGGTTGTACCATTTGGACAGGTGTTGCGAGTCAACCCACCTCTCTGCCCACACGGCTTCGCCCAAATACAATACAAAGTATAGACATATAAGGTACAAGCATCCTAACTTCATCCTCTGGTGTTTGTAGGAACTCCAACAACGAGAAATGAAAGTCCAGTCAAGGTGTGCAACAAAAGGATATTTGTGCTGTATAAATGAGCGTATTAAGTAGGAATTAATCCACAATAAACGCATAAATCTGTAGTTGGCTCACTTCGCATCCCTCACCGCCGTCATTGATTCATTTGGGCAGAGTTTGACCGTGCAAATACTTACTGTGAGAAATAATGAGTGAAGCTCCTCGCGAAGAAGGCCAGCCCGAAACAAAGCGTCGAAGAAAAACTGGATGGGATATTCAGGCACCACCTTCTTCCGCTGTTGGAGAGGTAGATGAGTACGTTCAGCGGCAAGCCCAATTGGCTCTTGTGGCTCAGCAGATGGCACTTCAGAAAGCTCAGCAGTTGATCGCGCAACAAGCTATTCAGAAGAGTTTACAAACAGCTATTGGTGGGATTGCTGCTCAATTCACGGCCAAGCCAGGATGCAGAGTTTACGTGGGGTAAGCCAAGAGTGCCAACAGTATTTTTAACAAGATTGATGACTTACGCCGACTATTCACGTTGATTTGACAGGTCGATTCACTACGATTTGAAAGAGTCTGACATAATTGCTCTCTTCTCTGCTTTTGGGAAGATCAACAAGTCTGAAATGTCGATTGATCCATTGACCGGTCGTACCAAAGGATTCTGTTTCATTGAATTTGACGAACCGGCTTATGCAGAGGCTGCCATGGTGATGGATGGGTTTGAATTAGCCGGTAGAAAGATCAAGGTTGGTTGGCCTGCGAAAGCACCGGGTCCGAACGCAGCCGTCGCAGCCCCTGCGCTGACAATGAGCGGCTTTCCGCCTTCTGCCCTGGCCATTCCTTCCGTCGCTGCACCTGCTCCGGTAAGTTATTAATGTGGTGTTGATACCTGCTTTAATGTGCAAAGATTACTGGTTTCTTCGATTTAGTACGATTCAGCCGTCGTATTAACTTAATTCACCCTCCATCCTGTCCTTGTCCTATTTTCGTACACATCCATTTTTTTCTATCTTTACAAGTTATATTCTCTACGCAGGCTCCTCAACTTACTGCAGAAGACTTGAAGGTATCCTGCGTGCTGGTCTCGAACATGGACAAGGATGTGCCTTTACACGAAGTGGAGTCCCTGTTTGCTGCGTTCGGGCCCTTGGTACTCTGCAAAGTGCTTCCTAACACCACCGCCACCTCCACGGAGGTGCAAAGCGTAGTGGTGGAGTACGCAGATGCTGCCGTGGCGGCCACCACTGCCACCAGCATGAACAAGTTCGAACTCTCCGGGCGAGAGCTCCAGTGCGAGGTAATTGCGCGTCTGCGGTGTCAGCAGCTCCTCCGCGACGCCGAGAGCACTTACTTGAGCGTCCTGCTGGAGAACATGGTGACCCTGGAAGATACCAAAGATCCGGATTTGAAAGATGAGATTAGTGAGGAGGCGCGCAACTTTGGCTCGCTAAAGACAGTCGAGTTGTTGATTGACAAGGGACAGGTGAAAGTGAAGCTGGTCTATGGCGACAACGCCAGTGCGGTGAAAGCGCTGCGCGCCATGCACAACCGGGTGTTTGCGGGGAATAAAATTAGTGCTGTATTGGTGCCTTAACTTCTTCTTTTTTTCCTTACATGCGAGTCTTCATGTGAGTAATGTAATGAAAATAAATTGTGGCAAGTACTTTAATTGTTTTTAGCAGCGAGAAACCTAATTGGAACAAATCCTGTTGCAGGTATCAGGGGTACTTTGATTGCCATAATAAAATATTTACTACATTTTGATTTGTGTCTGCTGAGAACTAGCTCGCAATCTTTCCAGTGCTTTGACTTTGTTCTGCTCCATGCGCAGCAGTTGCTCCGCGGTGAAGGTTCGTGGTGATGCTGTGTATGGAGCGCTTTGCTCAGACAACTCCGTAGCGACGTAGTTTGGCTTGGACGTGATCTTCACCCAGTTGGCGAGCTGCTCAGGAGGCAAGCAATCGCGAATCCCACCATACGAGTTGCGAGGAACCAAGGGGAAGCGAGAAACGGTAGGGTGCGGCGATGCAGGCACAGGATTAACGCAGCTAATATTGGTCGCCGATACATCGGGGTAAATATTTAATGCAGAATTTTGCTGGCTTGTTTGCCAACCACCGAAGCCGGCAGAAATCTCAGACTCGGTCTCACTTGGCGAAGAATACTTGAAAGTACTGTCGGGGCTCATGAAACTTGAAGGTAGACATGTTTCCTCATAGGAAGCACTATAAGCACTATAATCAAACAATTCCACTGTAATGGATTCGTATTCTTTATTAATTGAGTGCAACTCGCCTTCATTTTGGACTGGAGTTTCCTTCTCTGGAGAACTTTCTGTTTTCTCAGGTGTGACGACATTCTTTCGCTTGCGCTTCTTCGGCGACAACGTTGGTCCCACCCAGGCCTCCGAGAAAGTCTCAGGACGTGCGTAAAGGCGACCGCTGCGGGTCAGTGATGCCATATCGTTAATATTTTTGACCGCCGAAGACTATTTTGTTTGGATTCCGGATGAAGAACTGAAAAAAGAATCCTGGGAATCCCTGTTATTATTGCTTTTAAATGGATAAGTCAACAATAGCAACAACCCATAAAAATTAACAGCAACTACTGCTTCCTCCAGATCCAGTATTAAAAGGCATAGACTTTCCACAACCATTGAATATACCATAATGTTGCGTGAAATTTCCCCCGTAAAACCGGAAATGAGACCTCAAACGGGTCTGGTTCAGCATGCGGTAAGTGTTCCCACACACAGGCATCACCTTACCTACAGGAAACACATGGTGATCATCTAGCTTGTATGCCGACATGAACTTTGCAGGGGATGTGTGGGTATTAGGCATCGCAGCCGCCGCAGGACTCAGCGCGGCGTCTAAATCGAAACTCCTCAAGATTCTCTCCTGCTCACTCGCACTTGCCTCTGAGGTATTGTGTGATAACGGCAACGGGCGCACCGTGGAGCCCGTACTCTCCTGACAGGCAGGATATGGGATGGTGCCTAGGTACTGCACCGCCTGGCCGTAATCCTCGCAGTCCGGTTCGAGTTCCGCAATCTTCCAAAGCCGATACGTGGCCGAATAAAACTGCGGCAGGGGCTGGCCCGAAGCATCAAATGTCGCGGGCATGTACTTTGCAACGGCTTCTTCCAGCTGAGGATTGTTGATCTTGATTGGAGAGGAAGTGACCAAGCGTGGATCGGCAAAACCACACAGCTTGGCCAGGCGGAGGAAGTCATTCCAATACAACGCACCGGAAAGGCACTCGGACCAAAGCACTGGGTCGTCGCGCAGGGCTGTGGGGACTCGCTGGGTGCAATAGACATCGCTGAAGTAAAACTCTCCTCCTGTAATAGCATGAGAATTGGTTATGGTTAAGTAACATAATTGTCGAATAGGTAGTTGTTTGTTAGTTGGGTTGTGCGTGTTGTGTTTGAGTGACAAAATAACCATTTTGGACATAAAAATTTACCTGCTTTGAGCAGACGAAAGGCGTTGCTCATCACCGCCGCTTTGTCAGGCGATAAATTCACCACGCAGTTGCTCACAATGACATCAAAACTTCCTTCTTTCAATCCTGTGGTCGGCTCCTCTGCGGTGGCTTCGGCCCCTTCCAGGAGGGTCCGCGCAGCAGTCGTGAAGGCCGCCAGCGTGGCATCCATGGCGGTTTCGTTTTCTGAATCTACTTCTGAAGTAGGATGGATGGCGAGGGCGGACGCATTCGCGTGAAAAGCGTGGTTGTCAGAGGTGGTGAGATTGTTGTGAGTGCTATGCTCGTAACTACTGGAAGGCTGCGCGGTCTGAGTAGGCGCGAGTGCGGACTGAGATGGGCCGCCCTGACTCGCGGTGTTGTCAGGCAGCAGGCGCTCCAGGTACGCTTGCACAAAGGTGGTGTTCGCCCGGGCATACCCGAATTTCTCCCGGTGCCACTCCATCGTCGCTCTGGCCGGTGCGAGTTGGTCTGCCGACATGTCCACACCAACGACTTGCCCGTGCTCCCCAACGAGCTGTGCCAGCACGTAGCAGTCCCGGCCTGCGCCGCAGCCAAGATCCAGCACGCGCTGGCCCGGCAGTAGCTCCGGGGCGATGAAGCCACATCCATAGTATTTGTTCGTGACATCCGGGTGCACGCGGGACAGCGCGCGCTGCAGGTAGGCCGGCGGGGCGCCGCTGGTGGTGCAGCAGGAGGTCTTCAGGTCAGCGGATTTGGTCAGCACTTTGCTGTAGTAGTCATTCACCTCGTGGTGTGTGATACTGCTTCCGTACTGCGTACGCTGGCCGATGGCGTTCTCAAACACGGCCGTACCTGGTACCACGTAGCCAGTAGCGATGGTGCTTTGGTAAGGACGAGGCTGAGAGATAAACTGATCGGTTAGCGGCAGCTTGCGCTTTCTGCCTCTGGAGCTCTTGATTGGAATCGGGTCAAGTTCTGCAACACGAAGATAATAAAGCTTGAGTAGAGATTCAAAAAGAAAAGAAGAAAGAATCACGCTGCATTTTACATACCTAGGGCAACACCCGGCTCCTGTTTGATTTGAGACATCAAGTACTGCTGTTTTAGGTTGTAATCGGCGTAATCTTGTAAGATTTTCGCCTTCGTGGCTGGGAACGGGCGGGTGCAGGGCCGAGCTCGAACCGACAAGTGGTTGTAAGCACCAGACATGTGCACCAGCATGTTCAGATACTGGCCGATGAACGACTCCCCACAAGCCTTGCATCGAAAATGGTAGTTTGTTTTGATTTTCCCCAATATGTCCGTAAATGATTCGATGTAAGCTCGCTTGTCCTTGTCTTTTCGCAACTCAAAGTAGGAGATCTCAGGGACAGCTATATTTCCCTGATTGCTTTGTGGGGCTACAGGCTCAGGAGGATCTTCCATCAAGCTCATATCAAAGTTATCGTCGTCCGACTCGTCAGAACTGCTGTTGTAATCTTCGTTATCGTCGCTTGCCGGACCCATCAGCTCATCTCCAATAGATTCCATGTTCGCTGCTGCTGCGAGCTGTTCTTGCAAGAGTTCCTGGTGTTTACTGCTACCTTTCCTTGGCATGATGACACCGTGAAGTTCGTTACGTCGTACCGGTAGTTGGCTGAAGAATGCAAGTACAGACTGATCTCCAGATCGATGACCGTATCCAAATAATTATGCTCCGCTGTCGTATATTTTGTGTGCCAATTTCGATAGCTTTTGTTTTATTGGCGTTTCTTGCAAATATATATCATGTTAATGCTGCCTATTCCGTGGAACATCAGTGGATTGGAGTCTTCGTCAAGCGAAGTTTGCCACCGTCGGAGTTGAATCGCATTATTTTTACATTTGTACAACAGCACTTGCAGTATGAGTGTCAAGTCTTTCGTACTGGACTTTGGTTTACCTGGGCTCGCGGCGCTTGGCGTTGGTCTTGCAACGTACATGCTTACTGGTGGACCAGAGGAGTTTCCTGTACCGACTGGCGAGGAGGAAGTGACAAATGAGGTAAATCGAAGCTGTGTTCGACCGTTGAGCTACATTGCCTGTCTCATCAAATTAATTTAAACAAATTTAGATTGAGTATGGTGGTGTACTTGGAGATGACTTGCTTGACGAAGAAGGGCGTATGCTCGATGAAACTAAGGCCGGTCCACCAGTCTGGGCTCTTGATGTAAGGCACACAGTTTATCTATCATCATGTTATTTCCAGCGCACAGCTAAAGCTTTTTCTTATTGCAGATTGTCGCTCAGAATAAGTCTATGGCAGAAGAGCTGCGGCTCCTAAAAGAAGCGACGCAGCATCAAACTCAGCAGCAATCGCTACAGTTTCAACAACTCCAGGAACTGCAGCGATATTTCGTGTGTGAAGACTGCAAAGAGAGTACAGCTAGCAAAAAGGCACGAGAAGACACAGAAACAAAGAAAGAAGCGGCTGCAAATAGCAACATAACAACGGTGGCCATTGAAAAGGATTGCCTATTGTTGGTGCGTCATGCCATCTGGCAAATGGCCTCAAGTTGTGCTGATTGCAGTCAATCCACTGAATTGTTCCTCGCCAACCTACAACAATACAAGTCGAGTTCTGTCGTGGGAGACAAAGAGGAAGGTGTTATTGATACATCGAAAGAACCTGCCAAAATAGACTTCACAGCCGTGTGTGACCTACTTCTAATGTACGTCAACAACATTGTGAAAAACCCAACTGTACCTCGGTATCGACGCCTCGCCACTACGAACAACAGCTATCTTAAGTCCCTCTCGGCGGTACCTGGCCATGACGCAGTGTTGGCCAGTGTTGGCTTTGTCCGCAAGCCTGAGAATAACGCATTTGAGTATGAATGGCACAGTCTACCTGCCACGCCGGATGGCAAGAACAAAAGCGAACGACCAAAGAGTAGTCAAGAAGCAATAAGCTTGCTCCAAGAGGCGGTGGAGTTGCTAACAGCGCTAAAAAGCGGCGTTGACACGCTTGCAACGTTGTTGGTTGAGAAATTAACTAGCAAATCGGAAGGTACAGACAACAGGACAGTTAACGTACAAGATGTTGTTGCTACCGATAGTACTACTACTAGGAATCCATCTGCAGTAAGTAATATCCCTACCAATGGTATAGTTTCAATAAATGACCGCAACCCGCAGTATCCATTAGCGACGGCCAACTCAGAAGATGACACAGTGACCGTGTCGGTGGTGGAGGTCAGTGAGCAAGAGAGCTTGTCGGGAGATGGTGAGGCAGCTGCTGCAGTGGACTTTATGCAGGTAAGGTGACCATGCTGTATTCGTTTCTTTAATGTTGTTTAACCTATTCTTAAATTTGCCAAATAGATACTGAAGAAAGCTCAGGAATCGAAAAGCAAAACTGTTTAGAGGGTATCATACGTTCCCCCGCATTGATACTTGAAAATCATGTTGTTTGCTAATTAAATCAAACTATTATGTTATTGTGAAGACCTCTATTATGGAGGTGAAGAAAGAGTAGTCGGACAAGTGCTTAACATAAGATTGACCTTTTGTAAGGTATCAGAATCAAAAGAAAAGAAAAATATGGGACATCATTTTTGAAGGGCAATGGTGCTAAGGAAGCTTCTTTTGTTGGCGCTTAGTATCGTGGTATGCAAAGCTGAGAACTTGCGAACTAACTATGTGTTTGGAGGAGAAAAGACTTTTGCCACAATAGCCAAAACCAATGACCCTGTATCTGACAAAGTTGCCGAGCATTTTTACCAGAAGATGTACGGCAAAATTCTTCTCCCTATGGTGGAGAAATTTGCACTTGATAAGAAACAATTGAAATTTTTAGAAATCGGTTTGGGCTGTGATATGGTTTATGGTCCTGGTGCCAGTGTGAAACTGTGGAAGAAATTATTTGATGGACGTGATGTTGACCTTTGGGAGGCAGAATATGATGCAGCTTGTGTTGAAAAGTTTAAAAATGAAGGCCATTTGAAGGGTATCAGGACAGTGACGGGCGATCAAGGAGATAACGCAGTACTTAAAAGATGGGTCCAGGAGACCGGAGGAAAGTTCGACGTCATCGTGGACGACGGTGGCCACCGAAACCACCAAGTCTTAAACACCTTTCTGGCCTTGTGGCCAGAGTTAAACGCCGGTGGCAACTATTTCATTGAGGATCTGCAAGTATCGTTTAGGCCCTCTTGGACCACCTTTGGCTTTCCTGCGGTGACCAAAGTTATCCAGGCATGGGTCGAAGCCTTACACGTAGGTCCAAAGCGTGTATCCGATCACCAGAAGCATGTACTGGCACAATATCCGCTGCCACCTGATTTGGACTCTATTTATTGTCAAAAAGAAGCTTGTGTGCTGCACAAAGAAGATTCGCTTCGCTAAATTAACGAATCGCATTAGAATCACGGTTACCGTTCTTGTAAGGTGTACCACTACGTACCACTTTAAACTGATGGCAAATATTACATATTCTAAATCCAGAAATATTTCATACTATAAGCTTTGTTAAATAATTGAATACCGGTAGATATTTCTAACAATTTAGTGCAGCTAAGAATAATCAGTACACACTTCATGCTAAACATACTCTAGCCTACGGTCCGTACCGGTATACTGTAGCAGCCTTTTTACTACGAATTACGAGGCAAGACAGTCTCATTTCGGCATTTGTACCAATCATACGTGCGCAGTTTGGGTTGTTCTTCACTCTCCAGAAGCAAATGGTTGAAATCTGTACCTAGACTTTGGCTCACAATACTCCAACAATCCCCACAACCAGAATTCGTTGTACTGGGTCGTCGAATGTTTTTCTCGACAAACTCAATGTGCCGCAGATTTGTGGGCCAGTAGTGTTCGTTATCAAGAAACCGGATCCAGGATTCGTAGTAGAACCGGTTGCTGCTGATGGTTGGGTTGACCAGCCGCTGTACGTACGAGGCACGGGCATAATAGAAATTGTACCAAATATGACCCTCGGGCCCAGGATAGCAGCCGGCTTTGTTGATCTCGGACTGCTTGCCAAACCGTGCCAATACTTCCATCCAAGGATCGAAGGTTCGGTGGAACAGATTGACTTCCAATGGCGTGCGCGCTTCGTGAAAGCCTGCTGGCATGCGTGTGTTGACCATTCCTTTCGCATGGAAATAAACGAATATCGTACGCTCTGCATCTTGTTTTGGGATAGTGTGAGCAACATCCCACATCGTACGAAGCCCCGGATACTCATATCTATTCTCAAGTGTGACGTCGAATATTGCTTTCGGTAGGATCTTCGAGAATGTGGCGATAGTGTCGTTCACAAGACTGGCAGCTTGTTTATTGGATTCACTAGTTGCATCTATGGTTAAGGAAATGTATATACCCTTTGCTTTATGTGCCATTCCATTGCAATTAAGTTCATCCAATTGCCCACTCATCAACTCTAGCCATTTCTCTCTCTTTGGATATATATAACCATTGTACACAATGATAAGATCCAGGTTTCCGATAGCATCATTACTTGGAGGATCAACAAGTGCATGATTTTCCGGTGGTATTGGCATATCGGGTGCTGGTTCAGGGCGATTTTGATGTGAGGGAGTGTGCGCGGAAGCACGAACCGGATGTTGCCTTGCTGGAGGATGAATAGCGCCACCGACGTCGATCGCAAAGAAGGCAAATAATAGACAAATTGCTGCAAACATGGCAGTAGGAGCCGTTCAGCGGCGAGATACACTACCAAACCAGGCAAGGCGAGAAGTTTTGAGTTCGTCGTCAAAACTGCGCAGTGATTGCACACCACTGAAGTAGGGAAACCGGGAACAAATCCATACGGAAGCAAAGTTTACACACCTTGTTTACACATCGTGTCCGTCGTGGATGCGACATTAACCCTGATTTATCTGTAACTTCTCTATCAAAACCCTACGTGTATCTCTTTTGCGAACTTTATCAAATAACAATGTGTGTCTATTGCCTTTGGAATTTAACAGACAGCAAATTGAACGCAAGCAAACCAATAGTGTGTGTATATTCGCTTGAACAAGATTCGCATATACTACGTCGTGGCAAGGGACTCAAACAACCAGGAAATTTTCTTATCAATAACAAAAAGCCAAAAAGCTACGTAGCACAATCTACCTTAACGACGGATCGGCTGCTTGTGCAGCACACACGCCTCTCTCTGGCAGCTGATGTAATCCAAACCAGCAGGCATGGGATATGCGTTGATTATGTGCTTGTGGTGCTCATTCACATTGTTCACGTTCAGCATTTCTACCCATGCTTGGATGACTTTGGTCACGGGAGGAACATTCGGCACTGTGTAGCCCGGATGGTAAGCGATCTGAAGGTCTTCAATAAAGTAATTTCCGTCCGCATTGAGCTGCGGCCACAAAGCTACGAAGGACTTGAGCACCTGGTCGCTCTTGTGTCCACCGTCGTCGATGATTACATCAAAATTTCCACCAGACTCTGCAATCCATCTCTGTAAATCCCCAGGGTTTGCTTGGTCGCCAGTCAAAGTATTAATACCCTCTAGCTTACCTTCCGCCTTCGATTTCTTCACACACTCTGCGTTAAATTCGGCTTCCCAAAGATCCACATCGCGACCTTCAAAAATTTGTCTCCACACTTTCGCGCTTGCACCCGGCCCATAGCTCATATCACAGCCCAAACCGATCTCCAAAAACTTTAACTTCTTCTTGTTGAGTTCAAACTTCTCGATCATTGGTAAAAGAACTCTACCATACATTTTCTGGTATGAATGATCGGTGACTTTGTCTGTTGTTGGCGTGTTGTTCATGGCCTTCTCTTTGAAAGTCCTTTCACCATCAAATACATAGTTTTTACGCAAATTATCGCCACTGCATAGTGCAGCGCAAAAGGCAACGAGAACTAAAACGAGAAACATCAAGTGAATGCTCTGCTACGACGTAGCAGTCAAAATTGTGTGGATTGCAGCCACCTGCTGCTGGGTGTTGAGGTTTGATTCGGGATACTGGGAATGAAGCGACAGGGTTGGATCAATGATTGTGAACAATAAATAATGAGAGAACCAATTATTGGAGCAATTCAGTGGTTGCGATTAGTTAGTGTTTACAATAGTTGATGTGTTTCTTAGACAATGAATTAAATATAGTCGAATTGTGTTATAATTGTGTTTCTGAGTGAGTTACGTGAAATAGCGGGACCTACCGATGAGTGCCGTTGCAGCGACTTTTATTATCCGGTCGAAGCAGAGTGGCGGTGGTTTGCATGATAATGTGCTGCTGTGTGCTATCCTCAAAAGAACACGAACAGCTTTCCATATATTTGTTTTATTGTTTATCATTTTTCAGTTTTTCTTCAAATCAAAACGAACGAACAGCACAGTGAAAATTCTGCTTGCACAAAATCTACATACCAAAGTAGTTGCTCGCCACAGTCAGCCCTCTCAAGCAAAGCTTGTTCTCAAACTTAGCAATGCACTATTCGCCGTTGACACTGTTAAGGATACAGGCACTTAATAGTTTCCCCCATACCCACCACCGGTATAATTATTGTAGCGTGCACTGTTGCTTCCACTGGAATAACCCCCACTGGTCGCGTTGTAGGCTGCATTGTTCCCGTATTGGTTCGACTCGTTGTTGTAGTAGCCTTGTCCCTGGCCTTGGCTCTGGCCTTGACTGTTATTGTACATATTGTTATAAGGGTTATTATTACCATACGAGGACGGCGCCGTGGCGAGGGCGTTGAGATTGGTCCCCACCGAGCTGTAGCCTCGTCCGCTGTTATGCTGCGGGGCGTGCTGGT
>LNAP01003900.1_pt1 | contig 15191 bp, 11 predicted proteins | sample 602601 | NCBI WGS metagenome assembly LNAP01 (sample SAMN02440304, study PRJNA202911) | soil metagenome | biome: Subtropical and temperate rainforests or woodlands; isolation source: soil samples (1 kg each in a 20% v/v slurry with milli Q water) were... ...
CGGCTGGGATGTGAGCAAGTTGAGCTACACCCCGGCACCCTACGCCACCGGTACCAACACGCTGACCGTTACGGCAGTCTCGACCGAAAGCCAGGGTGACTCGGCCAGCAGTTCGACACAGATCCCGATCACGATCAATCCGGCGGTCTACAACGCCATCACCGCCACGGCGGCTGATGACACCGTAACCGGCACTGGCGGCAACGACATCATCATCGCCGACATCGGCGGGCTGACCGTGGTGCCGGGCACCAATTACAACATCGCATTCATGGTCGACAGCTCCCGCAGTATGAGCGACGCATCGGTCAAGTCTGCGACGGACTCGCTGACGTCAGTGTTCAACACGCTCAAGCAGAGCATGGGCGGCAACTCGGGGACTGTGAATATCTTCCTGGTGGACTTCGATACCCAGGTCAACAGGTCTGTGTCGGTCAACCTGAAGGATCCGAACGCACTGACCTTGCTCAAATCTGTTCTGGATTCCATGGATTCCGGCGGCGGCACCAACTATGAAGACGTGTTCAAAACAACGGCCAACTGGTTCCAGAGCGCCGACGCGGTCGCCAACAAGGGCGCGACGAACCTCACATACTTCATCACCGACGGCAAACCGACTTACTACCAGAGCAATGAATGGACCAACCCGAATCTGTATAGCGGCACCAGACTCGACAGCGTAATTACCACCAGTAACTACCAGTTGGGCAAAGCCACCAGCCTGTATCCGGACAGCGACCACCAGATCGATATCACCGCTTCGGGCTACGTCACTGTCTGGAGCAAGTCCGGCAACAACTGGTCGTACAAAGAATTCGGCGCATTGCATGCTCAGGGCGATGGCACCTACGAATTCTCGTCCCGCGATGGCACCGGTAACAGCACCAGCTGGGACGACATCAACAACTCCACCGACAGCTTCGCGCTGCTGAGCAAGGTGTCGACGGTAGAAGCCATCGGCATAAACAAGGGCGTCACCCTTGACGATCTGAAGCCTTACGACTCGGATAAAACGCCGCAAACCAACATCGATCCGAAAGACCTGGCCAACTCGATCATTGGACACACCGAAGCGACGATGCCAGGCGCCGACACGGTCAATGGCGGTGACGGCAACGACATCCTGTTCGGCGATCTGGTGAGCTTCAACGGTGTCGCCGGTGAGGGTTATCAGGCGATGCAGGCGTGCAAACCGGCGTGGACGTCAGCAAAGTCACGACCAGCAACGTGCATCAGTTCATCACCGAGCACTACACCGCGTTCGATGTGTCCGGGGCGCATGACGGCAATGACTCGCTGCTGGGCGGTACCGGCAATGACATTCTCTTCGGCCAGGGTGGCAACGACCTCCTTGACGCCGGCAAGGGCAATGACATCCTGCTTGGTGGCAGCGGTAACGACTCGCTGATGGGCGGTCAGGGCAACGATATCCTGATCGGCGGCTCGGGCGCCGACACCTTCGTCTGGAAAGCGGGCGACACCGGCACTGACGTGATCAAGGACTTCAAGGCCAGTGAAGGTGATCGCATCGACCTGCGTGATCTGTTGCAGAACGAGAGCGGCAGCACCATCGACAACTTCCTGAAGATCACCACCGTGGATGGCGTTTCGTCCTTGCAAGTCAGCTCCGCCGGCAAGTTCAACGGCGCTGACGCCGCAGCGGCGCAACCCGATGTGACGATCAAACTGGAAGGCAACAACTGGTCCAGCGCCAGCATCAACTCGTTGATTGCCGGCAGCGACCCGACCATCAAAATCGATCACAGCAACAGCTGATCCAACGAAAAACGGCCACTCTTATGGGGTGGCCGTCATTTTTGCGCCCAACCCCCGGTGACGATTTCGTCGCCGCACCGCATACTCGCGTCCAGTTGGCCTATGCTGCTGACAGCATGACGCGGGTCCATTTCCGAGGGATGTTCAATGTTCTACGTGCAACGCGATGCCCAAGGTCAGTTAGTGCGCGTGGAAGCCGAAGCCTACGCCGAGGCCACGGAAACACTGCCCGCCGACCACCATGAAATCCAGGCCTGGTATGCCAATGAAGTAGTGGAAACCAGCCTCAAACAGCTCAAGCAGAGCGACCTGGACATGATCCGGGTACTCGACGACTTGATCCAGGTGCTGACCAGCAAAGGCGTGATCCGCGTCACCGACCTGCCGCCGGCCGCACAAGCCAAGCTGATGGACCGGACCCAGGCCCGTGAGGCGTTGGGCGGGTTGAGTCAATTGATCGATGATGATGAGACGGGGTTGATCTAACTCCGGACGCCGATCGTTCCCACGCTTTGCGTGGGAATGCCTCTCGGGACGCTCCGCGTTCCAGCCTCACCGCTGGCGTTGTGTCTGACACTGATGTGACGCAGAGCGTCACGGGCTGCATTCCCACGCAGAGCGTGGGAACGATCAGTGGGTTACTGCCAAGGCTTCGGCTCACCAAACAATTGCCCCTGAACCCCATACAACCCCATCTCGCGAATCACCATCAACTCCCCTTCCGTCTCGACCCGCTCGGCAATCAACGGCAAATCGATGCTGTGCGCCGCCCGCTGAATCGCCTCGATGAACAGGCGCTTGTCGCTCTCCTGATCAATCGCGCGGATATAACTGCCGTCGATCTTCAGATACGCCAACCCAAGCCGCGCCAGGTTGCCGATCATGCTGAAACGCCCGCCAAAGCGTTGCAGGCTCAGGGAGAACCCGAGTTCGCGCAGGCGTCGCGTCAGCTCTTCGAGCATGGCTTGTTCCGGCAACTGCTCCTCGCCGATTTCCAGGGTCAAGCGTTCCCCGAGCTCCGAATGCTGACGCAGGATTTCGAAGACTTTATTCAATGCCTGCGGATCGGCCAGCGTGGCTGAAGACAGGTTCAGCGCCAGCGACTCCTCATGCCCAGCCATCTGCTCAAGCACCCGCTCCAACATCAGCCGGTCCAGGCGCGCGGTCCAGCCAAAGCGCTCGAGCCACGGCAGGAAGCGCCCGGCGGGAATGGTCTGGCCCTCATCGTCGATCAAACGCGACAGCACCTTGTAATGCAGCACCAACTGCGTGTCCTGGGCGGCCACTACCGGCTGGAAATACAGCTCGAAACGCCGCTGATTCAACGCCTGTTCCAGTAAGGTGTGCCAGGCATGATGGTCGTCGCCGACGCTGGCCGATGCGCTGTGATCCAGGCAGGCCCAACTCGAATCGCCCTGGCCTTCCGCCTGAGCCAATGCCTGATCGCCCAACCCGAGCACCGCTTGCGGGGAGTCGCCATACACAAACGGCGCCAGCCCGATCGAGGCCACCGAGGGCACATCGGTGGCGCCCGTCGCGTGCAGGCTCGCCAAGGCACTGTCGAGGCTCTGCGCCAGTTGCAGCGCTTCTTCGCGTACCAGCCCCGGCGCCAGCACGGCGAACTCACCGCCACGAATCCGCGTTACGAGGTTCAGGGTTTCCGGGTATTTGGCACACTCTCGGGACAACTGCTCGCCAACCGCTTTCAACAACTGGTCAGTACGTTGACCGCCCAACCGCTGGTTCAACCCGGCCAGGTCCCTGACCCGTAACAGCAGCAAATAACCGGAACTCGCCTGCTCCGGGTTGCTCACTCGGGCGTTCAATTGCATCTCGAAATAACGACGATTGGCCAACCCCGTCAGGTTGTCCTGATAGGACTCGGCCCGCAGTTTTTCACTGCGCTCGGCCTGTTCCTGGAACAGCGCTTTAAGCTTCTCGACCATCTGGTTCATGGCCTGCACGACACGCCGCAGTTCCGGCGTGCGCGGCAGTTGCGGCAAGCTGAGGAATTCGCGGCGAGCGATGGCGTGGGATTGCTTGACCATGTAATCCAGCGGCTTCAGTTGCCGACGCAACAACAGCGCGCCGAGCACCGCGCTCACCGCACCGCAGATCAGCAGCCAGCCAAGACTGCCCAGCGCGCTCTGCCAGAGTTTGGCCAACGCAAACATCGGGTGGCTGACCACCTCGACCCGCGCCGCCTGCTCCCAGCCACGGCTGACGAGGGCATCACCACCGGCCGCTTCCAGCCCGATCATTTTGACGAACCAGTCCGGCACGTTGTTCACCGCGGGAATGCCGCTGCGCTCAACGATGGCCTGATCGGTCTTGAGGTCGACCACGCGGATGCTTGCGTAATAACCACTGTCGAAGATCGAACTGACCAGCAACTCGACCATCGCCGGATCGTCGATGCTTGGCGTCAGGGACAGCGCCAATGCCGTCGCGGCGTCCTGAGCGTGGGAGCGCAACTGATTGACGTATTGGGTGCGCGAACTTTCCAGGCTGACCACGAAGCTACCGGTGAAGGCGATCACCAGGAACAGACAGATAGCGATCAACAGTTGTTTGAACAAAGACATCTGAGCGCGTGCTCCTAATTAGTCGTCTCGACCGGGAAACCTTCGGCCTGCATTTTCTTCAACACATCCTGCCAACGCGACAGGCGTTTGGTGTCACCGACTTTCTTGTTGCCCTTGGCGCCCGGCAACCACAACCCTTCGGCATTGAAAGAGTAGACCGGCAGCAAATCGGTTCGCTGGCTGGCTGGCTTGATCGCATCGATCAGGCTGTCGAGTACCAACGGCATGGCCTCGGGGCTTGAGTAGTAGGTCAACACCATGTGCGCCCGATTCTGGCGCAAGGCCTTGACGTAAGTGATGCGTAGCTTGTCACTGGCGACGCCGAGACGACGCAGGCTGAAATACTTTGCGATCGCATAATCTTCGCAATCGCCGGCGCCCTTCCAAAGGGCCTCGATGGGTGTTTCCCAATAATCGACCTCGTGCCACAGATCGATGTCTTCCTCGTAACGCATCTGTTTATTGAAGAACTGGTTGACCACCTTAAGCTGTTCCAGCTCGCCGACCTGCTTTTGCGTGACCAATAAGTGCTGCCAGGCATCAATGCGTGGCTGTCCTTCGCCCAATGGCCCGTACAATGCCTGCGCACGACGGCTGATCAGCGAAAAATCCCAATCGGCATGCAGCCCGCCCAGCATAACGCCGGCCAGCAGCAACGCGCAGCACAGCCAGCGCAACGTCCGAGGGATCGCGAAACATACCGCCAATGCGAGGTATCCAGATCAGGCAGATGGAAATCGGTCGATGGTGCAGGTTAGTCCGGTAAAAAACAATGGCACGGTGAGATCACTGCCGGCGCGCTAAACTTTGTATGGCAGGCGCAATAAAAAGCATCGAGGCCACGGCAGGGCGATCTTTTGTCCGTTTGACAACCAGTCAGGCAGTCACTAGTGTCCCCTTGGATCCAAATTTAACTCAGTCAAACAGGGTGCGTAGTTGTGACACAGAAGCCCAATCCTCTGAACAGCATCAAGGTCAACGGGCCGATTCCCGCTCACCTGGCACGCTCGGTGATCGAAGAGACCCTGCGTTCAGCCATTCTCGACGGTCGCATTCCCTGCGGCACCGCCCTGCGTCAGCAAGATTTGGCCGATCTTTTCGGTGTCAGCCGCATGCCGGTGCGCGAAGCCTTGCGCCAGCTCGAAGCCCAGGCGCTGCTCAATGTCATCGCGCACAAAGGTGCAGTGGTTGCACCGCTGGTCCAGGGCGATGCCGTGGAAACCTATGCGCTGCGCATCCTGCTGGAATCAGAAGCGTTGCGCCTGTCGATCCCGTTACTGGTTGATGAGGATCTCGAACAGGCCGCCCGCTACATCGACGAACTGGAAACCGAAAACAACTACACCGAAATCGGCCGGCTCAATCGGCTTTTCCACATGGCGCTGTACTGCAAGGCGCCGAACCAACGGCTGTTGAGGCTGGTGGAAGACGGATTGAACGAAGAGGAGCGCTTCCTGCGCTTCAACCTCGAAGCCATGGGCCTGGGCAAAATCTCCCAGGAAGACCACCGGGCGCTGTTGCGGGCCGTCGAAGACCGGGACGTCGAGCGCGCGGTGAAATTGCTCGAACAACACCTCAACCGGGGCGTCGAGGTCATCACCCGCTACCTCAACAGCCCCGAAGCGCTGAACAAGAAAATCTCCAGATAAACCACGCCGGCAAGCCTGAGCGAGCAGATTGAACTGCTTACTCTCGCTTGCCGCGTTGCGCTGCGCCCCTCTCCAAAGCCCCGCCCTCGATTTACCCCTCTCAAAACCCACAACGACTCCGCGTCGATAACGCGCCGATGATAGCGGCTGTCGTGATTTACGCTCACTCTTGGGCTGCCAACAAATAATGAACGGGTGACGCACCGTATCAGCGGAGCAGTCTCCGCACCAAGAACCTACGGAAGGAGTCTTGCCACGGGAAAGGAAGAACCTGCGTTGATCCCAGTCAACTTCCACCCCCTCTGACCACTTCAGAAATTCAACTGGAAAGTTACTTCGAGTGAGGCATTCACTCTTTACTTTAATTCTGACTTATATAAGCCGGAAGGAGTAACTGCATCTAAATAAAACTCAAATCAAAAGTTTTATTGGAACTTGTCGCGCGCGAAAAAGTTGAACTTTCAAATAATATAAAAATAACTTGCCCAGCACTTTATTCATGTATTAGTTTTTCTCCGCCGCCTTGAATACGGGCGCCAGACCGTCACATAACGACGCATTGCAACTTACCCATATCAATTCGCTTGAGGCCTGCGCTCGTCAGCAGAAAGTTTTAACTAACGATCGCTTATTCATTAAACCGCAACGGTTATATCCAACTCATTTATAGGCTCGCCCATGAAATCGACTAAAGACCGTCTCACCCAGAAGAAAGCAGAACTTAGTGCTCATCCGATCTTTTCCGAAATAAACTCGATGCCGGTATTGCAACGTTTCATGGAAACCCATGTGTTTGCGGTATGGGATTTCATGTCGCTGACCAAACGCCTGCAACAGGAACTGACCTGCGTTCGTTTGCCCTGGCTGCCACCGCGAGATCCGCAGGCGGCGCGTTTGATCAACGAGATCGTGCTGGGTGAAGAGTCTGATGATCGCCCAGCCCAGGGTCACTACAGCCATTTCGAGTTGTACCTGGATGCGATGCGTGAAGTCGGCGCCAGCACGGCGGTGGTCGAACGCTTCGTCGCGCTGCAAAAAGAAGGCGTGAGCTATGACGTGGCGCTGCAAAGCGTGGACGTTGATCCGGCAGCAGCGCAGTTCGTGCGCAATACGTTGCACACCGCGTTGCATGCGCCGGGGCACAGTGTTGCGGCAGCATTTCTGCATGGTCGCGAGAGCGTCATCCCGCAGATGTTCCAGCGAATTCTTGATGATTGGGGCATCGGCATCGAACAGGCACCGACCTTTCGTTACTACCTCGAACGGCACATCGAAGTCGATTCCGAAGACCACGGCCCCGCCGCTGAAAAACTCCTCGCCCGGCTGGTCGATGGCGATGCGCAACGCGAAGAAGACGTCTATGCCAGCGCCCTCGCTGCCGTAGAAAGCCGCATCGCGTTGTGGGACGGCCTGCGCCTGAGCATGAGCGAACCGGTTGCCGAGGTGAACGCATGAACGCCGCCGACTACCAATCTTTTGCCGACGCCTGGGAAAGCCGCGCGACCATCCGTACCCGTCCCCGGCGAATGCTTGAGAACGACGACAAACTGATCTACCCGTTGAGCCGCCAACCGTTGGTGCTGAGCGAAACCTTCCTGCGTGAATGCCCGGAACAGCGCGACTTTGCGCTGGTGCAGACGCTCTACAAATTCATCAACGACGTGGTGATTTTCGAAACCGAAATCGTCGACAAGACGGCCCGCAGCATCGCCAAGAATCGCTTCGCCGTGGCCTTCCCGTTCGCCTGCCGCTACGACGCCATGACCGTGGTGGTGGACGAGGATTACCACGCGCTGGTGGCCATGGATTTCATGCAACAGACCGTCGCCATGACCGGCATCACGCCCATCGAACTGCCGGACGAAATCGAACTCAGCCGAGCCATTCCAGCGGCCGTGGCGCTCGCGCCGGAACACCTGCGCAGCGCCGTGGAATTGATCTGCGTGGCCATCGCCGAGAACACCGTGACCGGCGATGTCGCGGCGTTCGCCAAGGACGACACGGTCAAGCAGTCGATCAAGGGCCTGATGGCCGACCACTTGCTCGACGAAGGTCGCCACTCCGGGTTCTGGGCGCGGCTGGTGCGCATCTACTGGCACACCGCGAGCGAGGACGACCGCCAATGCATCGCGCAAATCCTGCCGGTGTTCATCGGCCATTACCTGACCAACGACATCCAGAAGTCGTTCGACTTTCGCCTGATCGAGTCCTTGCAGATCAGCGACGCCGCACGCCACGCCCTCAAGAGCGAAGTGTCGGGGCTGGCCTTCCCGATCAATCGCCATCACCCGCTGGTCGCCAACATCGTGCGGTTTTTCCGCAGCAGTTCGCTGCTCGATTCGCCGTGCGTGCAAGACGCCCTCAGCGATTACCTGGTTTAACGAGGAGCCCATCATGAGACGTCTCGACATTCTGCTCATTGGACAAAGCCAGGCCCTGACCGACCTGGCGCTGGAACTTGAACAACACGGTCATTCTCTGGTGCGCCTGACAGCCGTCGACGAGCAGCCGTTGGCTAGCGCTGACTTGCTGATCGACGACGCCAGCCTGCCGATTCAAGACTTCGGTGATGCACCGCGACTGACGCTGCAACTGGGTATCGGTGAGCCTGGAGTTTCCGACCTGCCGCCGCTGGATTTGCTGTGTAACTACGGTTCGAAACTGTTCACTCGCGTGCCGATCACCGACGAACCTTCGGGCAATGGCCAGGCATTACGCCTGCGGGCAGTGGCAGAACTGGTCGATCACGTGGCGCTGCTGGTCAGCCGGTTCTCTCGCGATGCCGACTATTTTCTGCTGGCCGGTCCTGCTGCTCCCGTTCACTTCGAGTACGTGGAAAACCTGCTCTATCTCGAGAGCCTGGCGTTTTTCCATCGGCTCAACCTCACGGCGGCGCCCGCGCTGCTGGCGCTCAGTCAAATCCCGATGATCGAGCGCCTTGAGCAGCGCTTCATCCAGTGTGCCGAGCGACCCGCGCTGAACATTGCCGGCACGTCCCTGAGCTATCGGCATTTGCACGCCCACAGCCGCGCCATCCAGCAACGTTTGCAACCGTTGCTCGCGCAGCATCAGGGGCCGTTGGTGATCGGGATCTGCCTGCCAAAATGCAGCGCGTTGTATGCGGGAATTCTGGCGATTCTTGGCAGTGGCGCGGTGTATCTGCCACTGGAGCCGAGCCATCCTCTGCAACGTCAGCAGTACATTCTGGAAAACGCCGGGGCCGTCTTGCTGCTGCATGACGGTGAACATCCGCTTGCGGCGCAAATGCCGGGGCTCGACATCAGCCGCATTGACATTGGTGATGTCGATCTCGATCAACCCTTGATGCGCCAGCGACCCGATCCAGAGGCGCCGTGCATGGCGCTCTACACCTCGGGCACCACCGGCCATCCCAAAGGCGTACTGCTCAGCCAGGCCAATCTCGCGCACTTCACCGCGTGGTACGCCGACTATGTGCAACTGACCGAACAGAGTCGGGTGCTGCAGTTTTCGTCGTTGAGTTTCGACTCGTCACTGATCGATATCTTCCCGACCCTGCTCCAGGGCGCCGAACTGATCGTGCCCGGCGACGATCAGCGCCGCGATCCGTTGCAACTGGTCGAGCTGATCCGCCATCGACAACTGAGCCACGCCTTTTTGCCGCCAGCGTTGTTGAGCATCCTGCCGCTGGATCAATTGCAATGCCTCGATCACGTGATGACCGGTGGCGATGTCTGCGAACCCTACGTCATCGAGCAGCTCACCCGTCAGGGCAACCTCTACAACCTCTATGGCCCCACCGAAGCGACGGTGTTGATCACCGCGCGGCAACTGCGTACCGGCGACAGCAATCGCACCCTCGGCGCGCCTATCGCTAACAGTCAGGTGCTGATTCTCGACGAGGATTTTCAACCGGTGGCCGAGCAAACCGTCGGCGAGTTGTACATCGTCGGGCCGGGTGTGTGCCTGGGCTACCTGAACAACCCGCAGCAGACCGCCGAACGTTATCTGAACCTGAACCTGCCCAATGGCCAGAGCCTGCGCGCCTACCGCACCGGCGACATGGCGAAGTGGACCCGCGATGGCATCGAGCTGTGCGGGCGACGAGACAATCAGGTGAAGATTCGCGGCTTTCGCGTTGAGCCGGAAGAGATCGAACGCTGCCTGCGTGACAGTCAGTTGTACCGCCAGGTGGCGGTGGTCATCGACAGCCATCGACGGATTCTGGCCTTCCTCGCGCAGCCTCAGGAGGATCAACCCGGCACCGCTCGCGAAACCCTGAAGGCTCATGCGATGCAGTTTCTTCCGGATTACATGCAGCCCACAGCGTGGACCGAACTGCCGAGCATGCCGTTCGCCAGCAACGGCAAGGTCGACCGCAAGGCGCTGCTGGCAATGCCCGTGAATGTGTCCGAAAACACACTGCGGCGCTTGCCCGCCAGTGCCGACGAGGCGCTGCTGCTGGAGATCTGGGCTGAGCTGCTGGAGCTGCCGGCCAGCGATATTTCCACCGATGAAAGTTTCTTCAACCTGGGCGGCCACTCGATCCTGCTGTCGCGCATGCTTTTACGTTTGCGTGAAGAATTTGGTCGCAGCATCTCGATTAACCGCTTCATCGAATTGCCGACCATCGCCAAGTTGGCGACCTTGGTGCGCGGTTCCGGCACCGAAGAGGTATTGAGCGAAAAGGCCTTGGCCGATGCCTTCCGCGAACTGGATATCCAGCCGTTGCCAGTCAACCGCATGGGCGATGTGCACAAGGTGATCGTGACCGGCGCCAACAGCTTTGTCGGCGTGCACATCGTCGAAGCATTGCTCGCCTGGGGCGCCAGCGAAGTCGCCTGCCTGGTGCGCGATGGCGGCGGGCAATCGGCGGCCGAGCGGTTTGCCCATGCGTTGCGAGAAAACCGCCTGGAGCATCTGGACCTGAGCCGGGTGCGGGTCTACGCGGCGGACATCACGCGTCCGTCATTGGGGCTCGAAGCGGATGTTTACGAGCGACTGGATCGGCAGTTCGGCGCGTTGGTGCATAACGCCGCGAACGTCAATCACGTACTCGATTACGAGTCGCTGGCGCGGGACAACGTCGAGCCGATTTTCGAGTGCCTTCGGTTGTGCGAAGGGCGCAGCAAAAAGATCTTCAATTTCGTCTCGACGCTCTCGGCTTCCAGCACGATTTCCGCCGATGGCCGGGTGCTGGAATTGCCCGCCGCGCAGACCCCGCCGATCTACATCAAGAACGGCTACAACCTGTCCAAATGGGTCGGTGAGCGAATCCTCGAACGGGCTCGCGAACGTGGCGTACGGGTCAATCTTTATCGTCCCGGCAACATCAGTTTCAACAGCCTCACCGGTGTCTGCCAGCCGCACAAGAATCGCTTGATGCTGATGCTCAAAGGCTCGATCCAGCTCGGCCAGGTGCCGGAGTTCGCGCTGAATTTCGACCTGATGCCGGTGGACTTTCTCGCCCGGTTCATCGCCTTCCATGCCAGCCGTTATTCAGCGGAAAAAGCGGTGTTCAACCTGCACAACCCCGAGCCTCTGAGCTGGGACAACTACGTCGCGTCATTCCGCGCTGCGGGTCGGGAGTTTTCCATGGTCAGCGTCGCCGACTGGCAGCAGCAACTGGGTCGGGTCGACAGCGACAACGCGCTGTTCGGCGTGCTCGGTTTCTACCTCAACGGCTTCGAGGAAGACATCGGCGACATCTCAATGATCGGCCACGCCAACGCTCAGGCGGGCGTGCGGCAGATGGGCGCGCATTACCCGGAAAAATCCCCGGCGCTGCTGCGTCGCGGCTGCGACTACCTCAAAGAAATCAACTTCATCTGATTCACTCAACCGGAGCAAAACCATGAAAACCCTACAACCCGACACCCTGATCAAAAATCCGCAAGGCTGCCACGTGGTGTCCTCGGTGGAAGTGCCCGCCGATGCCAGGAAGGTCTGGGCAGTGGTCGGTAACTTCGCCGGCTTCGATCAATTCATTCCAGCGCTGTCGCACATCGAGATGACTGGCGAAGGCGTGTCGTCCCTGCGCAAGAAATTCTTCAAGGACGGCAACCTGGTGGTCGAGCAACTCAACTCCCGGGATGACCAGGCGCTGAACATGACCTGGACCACGATTTACAACACCTTGGGCGTAGCCAATTTATGGGCGGCGATGAGTGTCGAACCGCTGGGCGCGAACAAATCCCGAGCGACCTGGACGATCATCGCCGAACCCGTACAGGGTGGCGCCGAGGCACTGCCGGGGTTCACGGATTTCGTGCAGGGCTTTGCCGATGACTCGATGAACAATGTGTTGAAGCTGTTTGCGTAAGGCATGAAAAAGCCCGCTGTGGATGACTCCACAGCGGGCTCTTTTACATCGCTCGATCAGATTTTGAAGCTGTCGACCAACTGCTTCAACCGGTTCGCCTGCAGGGACAACGCATCGCAATCCTTCAACGTTTCATTGAGGTTGGCCACGCTCTGCTGGTTCAGCAGGTTGATCTGGTTAACGTCGACGTTGAGAGTTTCCACCACCGCCGTCTGCTCTTCGGTCGCCGCCGCCACCGACTGGTTCATGCCGTCGATTTCGCCGATGCGCTGAGTCACGCTGACCAGTCGCAAACCAGCCTGGTTCGCCACTTCGACGCTCTGTTCGCTGGAGACCTGACTGGCGTTCATCGTGGTCACCGCTTCGCGAGAACCGATCTGCAGCGAGGTGATCATCTTGTGAATCTCCTCCGCCGATTCCTGAGTTCGGTGAGCGAGGTTACGCACCTCGTCCGCCACCACCGCAAAACCACGACCGGCTTCACCGGCGCGGGCCGCTTCAATGGCCGCGTTGAGTGCGAGCAAGTTGGTCTGCTGGGAGATGCCTTTGATCACATCCAGAATGTGCCCGATGTTGTCGGTGCTGGCATTCAAGGTTTCGATCTGCGTGCAGGACAGGCTGATTTTCTGCGACAACTCGGTCATCGCCAGAATGGTTTTCTCCACCACCTGACGACCGTCGTCGGCCTGCTCGCTCGCGCCGCTGGCGTGCTGGGAAGCATCGGCGGCGTTGCGGGCGATTTCCTGGGTGGCGGCGCCCAACTGGTTGATCGCCGCGGCGACACTGTTGGTGCGGGCGCTTTGCTCGTCGGAACCGACGATCGAGGCGTTGGACGAGGCCATTACCCGCTGCGACAGGTCGTGAACCTGGCGGGTGGCCGACGACACTTCGGAAATCGATGCGTGAATTCGCTCAACGAACTGGTTGAAAGAACCGCCCAGCTCACCGAATTCGTCTTTGCTTTCCACGGCCAGACGTCGGGTAAGGTCGCCCTCACCCTGAGCGATGTCCTGCATCGCACGGCCCATGGTGGTCAGCGGACGCATCAGCACGTTGATCAACAGGCTCAGCAGCACGGCAATGGCCGTCACGGCGATGAACATCGCGATCAGCGCAGAAGTGCGGAACTGGCTGAGTGGCGCGTAGGCCTTGTCCTTGTCGATCGACAGACCGATGTACCACTCAGCATTCGGCAAACCACTGACCGGCGTGAACGAAAGGATACGGTCCTGCTTATTCAGGGTGACTTCCTGATTACCCTTCTCGATGCGTACGCCAGCGTTCGGGTAAATATCCTTCAGGTTTTTCATCACCTGGTCCTTGTCCGGGCTGACGATCACCTGACCGTCGGCGCTGACCAGGAATGCGTGACCGATGCCACCGAAGTCCACCGAGTTGATGATCTTCACCAGGGTTTCCAGGCTCAGGTCACCACCGACCACGCCGAGCAACTCGCCGTTCTTTTTCACCGGCAGGGCGATGGTCACCACCAGGCCACCGACGGCGGCCATGTAAGGCGGGGTCAACATGGTCTTGTCGGCAGCCACGGCCTGTTTGTACCAGGGACGCTGACGCGGGTCGTAACCGTCGGGCATCTTCGCGTCCGGACGCTGAGTGAACACGCCGTTGGCCTGGCCTACGTAGGTGAACTGGAAGTTCGAGGTCAGGGACGGTTGATTGACCAGCCCGGGAAGGTCGGCATTGGCGCCTTGATGGGCGACGTTTTGCGCGAGGTTTTCCAGCACCAGCACGCGGCCGCTCATCCAGTTCTGCACGCTGCTGGCGGTCAGGTCGCCGGCCTGCTGGACGCTCGATTCAAGGTTTTGACGGATGGTGTTTCGCTGCAGATAGTCGTTGTACAAAGTGAACAACGCAAAAGCCAGCACCACGACGCCGGAGGCGGCCAGAAGGATTTTATGGCTGAATTTGAGATTCATTTCATGGGACTTCTTATGCAAAAAGTGGGGATGCGTTCCGGGATGCAACATTCCATGTAACAGCGCAGGCAGGACTCTGGAGCCGCTCTACTTTGGTGCACGCATGTCTCATCAGGCTGTCGGCACAAACCGGAGAAAACTTAGGCGTTTGTACGAAATGGTCGGCATTCCTGTCAGATACCCGCCGAACGGCGTGCCAAAGCGCCTGATCAGCCTTTTTGGAGTGGCGGCTGTTTGTCCGGCTGTTGCAAATTCCCGGACCCTTGATGACAATGCGACTAATTATCATTTGTGATGTTCGGGCTGTCGCATCCATGTCCTCACCTGAGTTTGCAGTACAGGCGCTTTACAGTAGCCATCACGGTTGGCTCAACACGTGGCTGCGCGCGCGTTTGGGTAATGCAGCCGATGCGGCGGATCTGGCTCAAGACACGTTTGTGCGGCTGCTGCACAGAACCGAACGCCTGGAGCTCAAGGCTCCCCGCGCCTTTCTTCGAACGATCGCCCGTGGGCTGGTGATCGACCATTGGCGTCGTGAAGAAATCGAACGCGCCTACCTGGAAACCATCGCCCATTTGCCCGAGTCCGAAACCCCGAGCGTCGAAGCGCGGGCATTAGTGCTTGAGTTGCTGGAAAGCATCGCGCGCATGCTCGAAGGCCTGAAGCCGAAAGTGCGTCAGGCGTTTCTGCTGGCGCAGTGCGAAGGAATTACCCACAAACACATCGCTGAGCAGATGGGCTTGTCTCTGCGTTCAGTTGAGCGCTATGTCGCCGACGCGCTGTATCACTGCTACGTGCTGCGGTATGAAACGTGATGCCTGTGGATAACTTGTCGCTGACTCGACGCGGGGAACCGCATCAGCAGGTCGTCAAACAAGCCATCCATTGGCTGCTGAGTCTGCGTAACAACTCGGCTAATGCCAGGCTACGCCAGCAATGCGAG
>LNAP01003414.1_pt1 | contig 15187 bp, 17 predicted proteins | sample 602601 | NCBI WGS metagenome assembly LNAP01 (sample SAMN02440304, study PRJNA202911) | soil metagenome | biome: Subtropical and temperate rainforests or woodlands; isolation source: soil samples (1 kg each in a 20% v/v slurry with milli Q water) were... ...
GCCGGCGGCCTGGCCGCGGGCGGCGGCGGTGCCGCAGGTCCCTTCGGCGGTTGCTTCGGTTTTCCGTCAGGGCCGACTTCGCCTGCCGGCCCGGCCTGCGCGATCACGATCGGCGCTGCCGTGCCTTGTGCATGCGATGCCGAGCTTGCGAATGGCATCGCGGTGAGAGCCGTCGTGGCAAGCAGCACGAAGCGAAGATGAGTCATGAGAAGGAATCCCCGGAAGGTTCTTGAACGAAGTCGGGTGAATAGTCGTTCGACGATGAACGGATACGCGTTAGGCCGGATTGTGGCGGTGGGGCGCGACGCTGCTCGATTTATTTCTTCATGCGAAGTCACTCAAAACATCACTGTTCATTACGCATTCAGATGAATCTTGCAATCGCTTCACGCGCGCGTCTGCGACAATCCGGCGTCCGTCGCCGGATTCGGCGTCAGCGGTCCGTTCGGCCCGCGCGACGGAATCTCCTCTGGTCCACGTCCAGGCAGTTCGTCGGGCTGCGGTGATTCGCCGGGCTCGCGCACCGGCGACGGGATTTCCGGCTGCGGATTACCCGGCGGGATTCCAGGTGGCGGCTCGGTCGGTGTGCCCGGCGTCGAGGGCGGAATCTCGGGCGGTTCGATCGGCATTACAGCGACACCTTGCGGTTCTCGCCGAGATCGGGACGCGTGTTCGTCACCGCCGCAGCCGCCATCTTGACGTAGGAAATCACCGTTCCCGGCGAATCCCAATATTCAGCGTCGTCAGGCGTGATCTTGAGCACGCGGATGTTGGGATCTTCCGCGCTGTCCCACCAGGCCTTCGCCGGTGTCGAGAACAGCTCCTTGATCTTGGCGCGGTCGTTGGACACCACCGCCGTGCCCGTCAGCGACACATATTTCTGACTGCCGGCATCTGCGAATGACAGATTGATCGACGGATTGCGTTCGATCTCCTCGTCCTTGTGTCGCCGTGCGTCCGTGAGGAAGAAAATCGTGTTGGCGTCGCGGTCGAGATAGGCGCTCATCGGCCGCGCGCGCAGCTTGTCGCCGTCACGCGTCACCAGCATCGCGAACCCGATCTTTTTCATCAGATCCCAGACGCGATCCGTGTCGCGTGCATTGTCGTTGGCCATATCGTGCTCCTTCTCTCAGGGAACGATAAACGGCCTGCGTGGAACTATGTTCCTGCCGAGCGACGGAAGTCGTCTATTCCGGGGCGTGGCAAACGGCCTCGATGTTGTGGCCATCGGGGTCGCGCACGAAGGCGCCGTAATAATTCGGATGATAGTGCGGGCGGATGCCGGGCGCCCCATTGTCGCGGCCGCCGGCCGCCATCGCCGCCTTGTAGAAGGCATCGACCGTGGCGCGGTCTTTGGCTGCGATCGCGACGTGCACGGGCTTGTTCATCGCGCCTTCGCCGCCGATCCAGAAATCGGGCTTGCCGTCGGCGCCGAATCCGGCTGCAGCGTCGTGGCCGGTCTGCTCCGCCGTCACTTCCATGATCAGGCTGTAGCCGAGTGGTGCGAGGGCCTTGATGTAGAACGCTTTCGCGCGCTCATAGTCGGAGACGGAGAAGCCCATGTGATCGATCATCGCAAACCTCCGTAGTTGGTCTCGTCAGCGAGACAGGAACGTATTGCTCCGTGTCTTGCGCGCGATCGTAAAGCCGCGCGTGACCATGTCGGCAATACAATCCTGTTGCCACTCCTTTTGTGACAGATGCTCGATCACCACCGCGCGCGGCCACAACGCTTGCGGGGCATCGCGGAAGAAGCCGATCAGCACGCGATCCTCGAATCCCTCGACGTCGATCTTCAGCGAATCGACTTGGCCGACGCCGGCCTCGTCGAGGATGCGCGTCAGCCGCAGCGACGGGACCTTGATGGCTTCCGCGCTGGCCGTGCCGGTGACGACATGCGTGGCGCCGAGATTGCCGCCGCCGCTTTCGATCATCAACTCGCCGTCGCTGTCGCCGGCCGCAGCTTGCACCAGGCGCACCTGCGTGGCCTTCGATGCGGCGTGATTGAACGCGAGCCGTCCAAAGGTCAGCGGGTGCGGCTCGATCGCGACCACCTTGCCGGTGGGCCCGACATGCCGTGCCATCACCAGTGCAAAAGTGCCGACATTGGCGCCGACGTCGACGAACGTGCCGCCCGCCGGGGTGTGCAGGCGCAGGAAGTCGAGCTCGTCGAGATTGTAGTCGGGGTTGAACAGCGCGCCGCGCTCGGTCGCGCTGCCCTGGTGATAGAATCGAAATGAGGCGCCCTGATAATCCACGTCGACCGGCCCGCCGCGCAGCAGATTGACCAGCCGCGACATCCACGGGCGGAATGCGCCGCGCTTCAAGCCCGACCGTGTCGCGAGGCGAATGATCGCAGCCTGCGCCGCGTTCGGCGCCAACGCGCCGAACGGCGCGGATGAAGGGGCGTTGTCGGGCGTCAAGCAGGGGTCCTCATGGTAAGCGGCGCATGCATAGCCGGTTTTGCCGAGGACTCCAATCTCAGTGTCGTCCCGGGGCGCGAAGCGAACCCGGGACGACAGTGAGAGTGCGTTACGCCGATCTCTTTACGCCGCCTTCTTCGGCGGCGCCTTCCGCTGCCGCAGGAATCGTCCGAGCAGCTTGCGCTTGCCCTTGCGCGGGATCAGTTCGATGTCGCTGACGAGCTTGGCGCCGCCTTTGCGGCGCTCCAGCACGATCTTGCGGCTGTGGAAGGCTTCCAGCTCGACGCGGTGCGCAACGCTGACGATGGTTGCCTTCGGCAGCTCGTCGGTCACCATCTGCATCATCTTGTCCTGGCTCTTCTCGTCGAGCGCGGAGGTCGCTTCATCCAGCACGACGATATCAGGGTTGTGCAAGAGCAGCCGCGCGAAGGCGAGGCGCTGTTTCTCGCCGCCGGACAGCGTCTGGTCCCACGGCGCTTCTTCCTCGATCTTCTCCTTGAGATGATTGAGCCCGACCTTGTGCAGGGCCTCGCCGATCTCGTCGATGGTCCAGTCGTCTTCGGCGCCGGGATAGGCGACGGCTCTGCGTAAGGACCCGGACGGCACGTAGGGCCGCTGCGGCAGCATGAACAGCCGCCGGTCCGGATGGAAATTGATGCTGCCGCCGCCCCATGGCCAGAGACCGGCGATGGCGCGCACCAGCGTACTCTTGCCGGTGCCGGATTCGCCGGCGACCAGCAGCCGTTCACCGGGCTCGATCGCGACCTCGGTCTCGCCGACCACTGCGGTGCCGTCGTCAAGCGTGACCGAGAGGTCCTTCAGCTCGAGCATCGTCTCGTTGCTGGTCTCGCCGCGCTTGATGCGGCCAAGGCCGTCACCCTGCTCGGCGCGCTCGAGACCGTCGAGCGACATCATCAGCGAGGCGATGCGGCGCGCGCAGGCGTTCCAGTCCGCGAGCCGGGGATAATTATCGACCAGCCAGCCGAACGCGCTCTGCACGATGGTGAAGGCCGAGGCCGCCTGCATCACCTGTCCGAGCGTCATGCTGCCGTCGAGGAATTTTGGCGCGCAGAGCAGCAGCGGCACCACCGGGGCAACCAGGCTCGATCCCTGCGACACCAGCGTGGTGCGCATGTGTTGCCCGGCGAGCCGCGCCCATTGCCGCAGCACGCTGGTGAAATTTCGGTCGATACCGTCGCGCTCTTCCTCCTCGCCGCCAAGCAGCGCGATGCTCTCGCCGTTCTCGCGCACGCGCGTCAGCGTGTAGCGGAAATCCGCCTCGGCCTGGTTCTTGTCCTCGGAGACCTGCACGAATTGGCGGCCGATCACCAGGATCGAGCCGGAGGCGATCGCGGCATAGAGGATCGCGGCAATCACGAGGAAGCCGGGAATGGTGATGGCCGATCCGCCGAGCGTGACGGTGAGCGCGCCGCCGATGGTCCAGAGCACCACGATGAAGGTCACGGCCGACAGCATTGCGGAAGTGACGCCGGCGAGAAAATCGACCGGCGAATCGGTCGCGATGCGCAGATCCTCTGCGATCCGGTACTCGGGGTTCTTGTGATCGCCGCCAACGAGGTTGAGCTGGTAGTAGCGCCCGTTCGTCAGCCAGCGCGTCAGCACGCTGTTGGTCAGCCAGGCGCGCCAGCGCCGCTGGATGCCCATCCGTGCGAACACTTGCGCGACGCCGAGCACGATGCTGCCGATCGCGAGCGGGAAGAACACGGCGGTGAGATGAAACACGGTGGCCGCATCGCGCTTCTCGATCGCGTCGAAGATCGCGCGATTCCAGACATTGATGCCGTATTGGAACGCGACGGTCAGGACGATCAGCACGAAGAGGCCGATCGAGAAAGGCCAGGCCAGCCGATCGCCGTTGCGGCCCCAGAAGCCGCGTGCGCTGATCCAGAACCGCGTCAGCAGATAGCTCTTGCGCGCCTGCTCGGCCTCCTCGGGCGACAGCTCCGGGTCGGGCTCGACCAGCTCGGGCGGCGGCGGCGTGATCTCGTCGCCGTCCTCACCCTTGATTTCAACGATGGGCGGCTTCTTGCCCTGTTCGCGCTTTCCGGCCGGCTTTTGCATGGCCGGATAACGCAAGGGAAATCAAACGGTTCCCTTGCGGTTCCAGCGTTGATTCGACTGGCTTATATCTGCCGCTCGACCATCTTGAGCTTGAGCTCGGCGATGGCTTCCGCCGGGTTCAGGCCCTTCGGGCAGGCCTTGGTGCAATTCATGATGGTGTGGCAGCGATAGAGCCGGAACGGGTCCTCGAGATTGTCGAGACGTTCGCCAGTGGCTTCGTCGCGCGAATCCGAGACCCAGCGGTTGGCCTGGAGCAGCGCGGCGGGGCCGAGATAGCGGTCGCTGTTCCACCAGTAGCTCGGGCATGAGGTCGAGCAGCAGGCGCAGAGGATGCACTCGTAGAGGCCGTCGAGCTTCTCGCGGTCCTCGTGGCTCTGGCGCCATTCCTTCTGCGGCGTCGGCGAGGTCGTCTTCAGCCACGGCTCGATCGAAGCATACTGCGCGTAGAAATTGGTGAGGTCGGGAACGAGGTCCTTCACGACTGGCTGATGCGGCAGCGGATTGACCTTGACCGCGCCGTCCTTGACGTCGTGCATCGAGCGGGTGCAGGCCAGCGTGTTCTGGCCGTCGATGTTCATCGCGCAGGAGCCGCAGACGCCTTCGCGGCACGAGCGGCGGAACGTCAGCGACGGATCGATGTGGTTCTTGATCCAGATCAGGCCGTCCAGCACCATCGGACCGCAATCGTTGGTGTCGACATAATAGGTGTCGACGCTCGGATTCTTGCCGTCGTCCGGATTCCAGCGATAGACGCGGAATTCGCGCACGTCGGTCGCGCCCGCGGGCTTCGGCCAGGTCTTGCCGCCGGTGATCTTGGAGTTCTTCGGAAGTGCGAATTCAACCATTAGTCCTGCCTCTGGTTTTCCGCGTCATTGCCGGGCTTGACCCGGCAATCCATCGCTTTGGAAAGATGGATGCGCGGGTCAAGCCCGCGCATGACGAATCCTGATCAGTACACGCGCGCTTTCGGCGGAATGTACTGCACGTCGTTGGTCATGGTGTAGTCGTGAACCGGGCGGTACTCGATCTTGACCTTGCCGGCATCATCCAGCCAGGCCAGCGTGTGCTTCATCCAGTTCTTGTCGTCGCGATCGGAGAAGTCCTCGCGCGCATGCGCGCCGCGGCTCTCGGTGCGGTTTGCGGCGGAGTTCATCGTTACCACCGCCTGCGCGATCAGATTGTCGAACTCCAGCGTCTCGACGAGGTCTGAATTCCACACCAGCGAGCGGTCTGAGACGCCGATGTCGGTGATGCCGCTGTGGACCTTCTCGATCAGGTTCTGGCCTTCGCTCAGGATGTCGCCGGTGCGGAACACCGCGCAATTGTTCTGCATCACGTGCTGCATGCCTTCGCGCAGCTTCGCGGTCGGCGTGCCGCCGGAGGCGTAGCGGTAACGGTCGAGACGGCCGAGCGCGAGCTCGGACGAGTTCGCCGGCAGCTCCGGCTGCTTGGCATTGGGCGTGAGCTTTTCGGCGAGGCGCAGCGCCGCGGCGCGGCCGAACACGACGAGGTCGATCAGCGAGTTGGAGCCGAGGCGGTTGGCGCCGTGCACGGACACGCAGGCGGCTTCGCCGATCGCCATCAGGCCGGGGATGACGGCGTTGTCGTCGCCGTCCTTCTTGGTCAGCACCTCGCCGTGATAGTTCGTCGGGATGCCGCCCATGTTGTAGTGGACCGTCGGCACGATCGGGATCGGCTCGCGCGTCACGTCGACATTGGCGAAGATCTTCGCGGATTCGGAGATGCCCGGCAGGCGCTCGGCGAGCACCGCGGGATCGAGATGGTCGAGGTGAAGGAAGATGTGGTCCTTCTTCTTGCCGACGCCGCGGCCTTCGCGGATCTCGATGGTCATCGCGCGCGAGACGACGTCGCGAGAGGCGAGATCCTTCGCGGAGGGCGCATAACGCTCCATGAAGCGCTCGCCCTCGGAGTTGACGAGATAGCCGCCTTCGCCGCGCGCGCCTTCGGTGACGAGACAGCCCGAGCCGTAGATGCCGGTCGGGTGGAACTGCACGAACTCCATGTCCTGCAGTGGCAGGCCGGCGCGCAGTACCATGCCGCCGCCGTCGCCGGTGCAGGTATGCGCCGAGGTGCAGGAGGCGTAAGCGCGGCCGTAGCCGCCGGTGGCGAGAATCACGGTCTGGGCGCGGAAGCGGTGCAGCGTGCCGTCGTCGAGCTTGAGCGCGATGACGCCGCGGCAGGTGCCCTGGTCGTCCATGATCAGGTCGATGGCGAAGAACTCGATGAAGAACTCGGCCGCGTGGCGCAGCGACTGGCCGTACATCGTGTGCAGCATGGCGTGGCCGGTGCGGTCGGCGGCGGCGCAGGTGCGCTGCGCCTGGCCCTTGCCGAAGTCCATGGTCATGCCGCCGAACGGACGCTGGTAGATCTTGCCGTCCTCGGTGCGCGAGAACGGCACGCCCCAATGCTCGAGCTCGTAGACTGCGTCGGGCGCGTTGCGCACCATGTATTCGATCGCGTCCTGGTCGCCGAGCCAGTCCGACCCCTTCACGGTGTCGTACATGTGCCAGCGCCAGTCGTCCTTGTGCATGTTGCCGAGCGAGGCGGAAATGCCGCCCTGCGCCGCGACCGTGTGCGAGCGGGTCGGAAACACCTTGGTGATGCAGGCGGTTTTCAGGCCGGCCTCGCTGCAGCCGACGGTGGCGCGCAGGCCCGCGCCGCCGGCGCCGACCACGACGACGTCATAGGTGTGGTCTTCGATCGGGTAGGCTTTTCCGTTGGTGGCGGGAGCGCCGTTGCCCTTGCCATTTGTCTCAGCGGCCATGGGTTACACTCCGGAAGAAAGCTTCACGATCGCGTAGGTCGAGGCGAGCGCGACGGCGACCGAGAAGAAATTGTTGAGCATGATCGAGACGAGCTTCAGCTTCTCGTTGTGAACGTAGTCCTCGATCACGACCTGCATGCCGATCTTCATGTGCCAGGTGCTGGCAACGATGAAGAGCAGCATGATGATGGCGATCGGCAGCGAGCCGATGGTCTGCGCCGCGAAGGCCTGGTTGCGGCCGAACAGCATCATGATGACCACGATCACCGGGATCATCAGCAGCGTCATCGCGACCGCCGTGAGGCGCTGGCGCCAGAAGTCGGATGTGCCGGAATGGGCGGCGCCGAGATTGCGGACGCGGCCAAGCGGGGTGCGCATGCTGCGCTTCGGCGTATCGGCTGCGCTCATTTTCCACCTCCGACCGCATAGGCGATGATCCAGACCAGCACCGTCAGCGCGATGCCGCCGATCGCTGCGCCCCAGGTCAGGGCCTCGCGCTCGTTGGCCTTGAAGCCGTAGCCGAGGTCCCACACGAAGTGCCGGATGCCGCTCAGCATATGGTGCATCAGCGCCCAGGTGTAGCCGAACACGATCAGGCGCCCGATGATGCTGCCGGTGAAGGCCTGGACATGGGCATAGGCGGCGGGGCCGGAGGCCGCCGCCACCAGCCACCAGACCAGCAGCAGGGTTCCGACATAAAGGGCGACACCGGTGGCGCGATGGACGATGGACAGCGCCATCGTCAGCGTCCAGCGGTAGACTTGCATGTGGGGCGAAAGCGGTCGTTCGATCCGTGCGGTCATGGGCTTTTGATGTTTATTGCGGCCCAGCGTGGGGCACATGGGGATCGCGGAAGGTCGGCTCTATTTACGGAGTCGATTTCGCCTGCGCAATCACCAATTCGCCATAAATCGAACGAGCGTTCAGCACTAGAGCCCTGATGAACCAAGCCCAATCAGAGGCTTGGTATACCAGCAGGTCGGCCTGCCAGCCAAGTAAAGAATTGAAATTCATATGTTCCAATAGCGTCCGATGCATTGAAATTACTATTGGAACGCCTCTAAACGGACCATACCGTCCAAGCCGGTTGAGGGGGGCCGCCCCTCACCTCGCCAGCCTGTCGAATGGCGCTGGGCTGGCCTCCTGCCGATCCCGTCCGCCCGCCGGCGGTTATGCGCATCCTGCAATCCACCCCAGCCTGCAGCTGCAGCGTGTCGACCGCGGGAATCAGATCGCCTAAAGCTCCGAACGCAGCCCCCGGCATCGACGAATCGGAGAGGTTGCGACCAGTCGCCGGGGCAGGTCAGGGGTGATCGCAGGTCTTGATATCAGGGAGATCGTCGAGCTCACGCTGTTGCTGATCGCAACCGGCGCGCTCTCCGGATTCCTGGCCGGCGTGTTCGGTATCGGCGGCGGCGCGATCCTGGTGCCGGTGTTCTACGAATGCTTCCGGATCGCTGGCGTGCCGCTTGAGGTGCGCATGCCGCTCTGCGTCGGCACCTCGCTTGCCGTGATCATCCCGACCTCGATCCGCTCGTTCCAGGCGCACTACAAGCGCGGCGCCGTCGACCTGGGCATCCTGCGCGTCTGGTGGCTGCCGATCCTGATCGGCGTCGTCGTCGGCAGCGTGGTCGCGCGTTACGCGCCGGAGCGGCTGTTCAAGATCGTGTTCGTCTGCGTCGCCTGGTCCGCCGCCGTGCGCCTGATCTTCGCCCGCGACACCTGGAAGCTCGGCGACGATCTGCCGAAGGGGCCGCTGATGCGAATCTACGGCTTCTGCGTCGGCATTCTCTCGACGCTGATGGGCATCGGCGGCGGCCTGTTCTCGAATCTGCTGATGACATTCTACGGCCGGCCGATCCATCAGGCGGTCGCGACCTCGTCGGCGCTGGCCGTGCTGATCTCGATCCCCGGCGCGCTCGGCTACGTCTATGCCGGCTGGCCGGCGGCTGCGAGCTACCCGGCCGTCGCAGCGCTGCAAGTCCCGTTCGCGCTCGGCTATGTCTCGCTGATCGGCGCCGTGCTGGTGATGCCGATGAGCCTCGTGACAGCGCCGCTGGGTGTGAGGGCTGCGCACGCTATGTCGAAGCGGACGCTAGAGATGGCGTTCGGCTGCTACCTCTTCATTGTGGGCAGCCGGTTCGTGATGAGCCTGTTGGGCGGACAATAGTCGCCACAACCTCCGTCATTGCGAGCGCAGCGAAGCAATCCAGTATCTTTCCGCGGCGGCGGTCTGGATTGCTTCGTCGCAACGGCTCCTCGCAATGACGGGGAAAGAGATCGTGCGCTGCACCGGGTGAATTGGGTGGCGGCGATCGGCCCTAATTGACGGACCGGTCCTTCAATCTCACTTCGCTGTGTCTCCACATTTGAAGATTGCCTTGCGCTTCCAGAAGATCGGCCTCGACCAATGCCTGAATGCGGGCTGCAAAGGCCTCAAAATCGACGGGAGCGGCTAGCGCTTCTTCTTTTTCGACCCTCTCAACCGCGCGGTACAGGACCATTGCGACCTTCTGCCATCGTGGCTTCATGACAGAGAAAATGACGCGATCCAAATCGGTCTCCAGTACAGAGGACGGAAGTGAAACGTCTTCCCACCTGAGTGTGCTGTCGATGGTGGCAGGTGGTCCCGGCGGTTCAAGATCCGGGAATTGGTTGTAGATCAGTCGCAGAAGCTTGAATCGCAAATGGAAAACCGCCGTTACGAGCGGTTCTGCGAACAGCTTTCTGCCGTCATCGCCAACATCGACGATCGCGGCTTCCGCTCGTCGGAATGCCGCGGCAGCATCGAGCGGGTGCTTGTGAATCTTCTTAGCTTGCTCTCGGTTCATGTCCCCACCCCCGGAGCATTTGCCCCTATTTTCTCGCGTAAATATCCTTGTACGTATCCCGCAGCACGTTCTTCTGCACCTTGCCCATCGTGTTGCGCGGCAGCTCATCGACGACGAAGACGCGTTTCGGCATTTTAAACTTTGCTAGCCTTCCGTCGAGCGCCTTCAGCACCGCGCCTTCGGTGACATCGGCGCCCTTGTTGCAGACCAGCACCGCAGTGACGCCCTCGCCGAAATCGGCATGGGGCACACCGATCACGGCGGATTCGATCACGCCGGGCATGGCGTCGATCTCGCTCTCGATTTCCTTGGGATAGACGTTGAAGCCGCCGGAGATCACGAGATCCTTGCCGCGGCCGAGAATGTGGACATAGCCCTTGTCGTCGATCTTGCCGAGATCGCCGGTGATGAAGAAGCCGTCGGGCCGGAATTCGGACTTGGTCTTCTCCGGCATGCGCCAGTAGCCCTTGAAGACGTTCGGGCCCTTCACCTCGATCATGCCGATCTCCTCGCGCGGCAATTCCTTGCCGGTCTCGGGCTCGGTCACACGCACGGAGACGCCGGGCAGCGGAAAGCCGACCGCGCCGGGCACGCGCTCGCCATCGTAAGGATTCGACGTGTTCATGTTGGTCTCGGTCATGCCGTAGCGCTCGAGCACGGCATGACCCGTTCGCGCCGACCATTCGCGATGGGTTTCGGCCAGCAGCGGCGCCGAGCCTGAGATGAACAGCCGCATGTGTTTCGTGGTGTCGCGCGACAGCGCGGGGTTTTGCAGGAGCCGCGTGTAGAAGGTCGGCACGCCCATCAGCACGGTGGCGCGCGCCATCAGCTTGATGATGAAATCCGGATCGAGCTTCGGCAGGAAGATCATCGACGCCCGCGCGAACAGCGTCACGTTGGTCGCCACGAACAGGCCGTGCGTATGGTAGATCGGCAGCGCATGGATCAGCACGTCCTTGTCGGTGAAGCGCCAGTAGCCGACGAGGCTGAGCGAGTTCGACGCCAGATTATCGTGCGTCAGCATCGCGCCCTTGGAGCGCCCCGTCGTGCCGGAGGTGTAGAGAATCGCGGCGAGATCGTCGTTCGCGCGCGCCACGGTCGCGAATTCGGGGCTGGCCTTGTCGGCGGCGTCCGTCAGCGAGCCGTTGCCGTCGGGCCCGAGCGTCTCGACCTTGGCCTTCACCTTGGCGGCGATCGGGGCGAGGCCCTCGGCCTTTGAGGGATCGCAGACCACCAGCGACGGCTCGGCATCGCCGATGAAATAGTCGAGCTCGTTGAGCGTATAGGCGGTGTTGAGCGGCAGATAGACCGCGCCGGCCCGCACAGTGCCGAGATACAGCACGATGTTGGCGACGGATTTCTCCACCTGCACCGCGACGCGGTCACCGGGCTTGACTCCGCGCGCGACCAGCACGTTCGCCATCTGGCCTGCCCGCGCGATCAGCTCGCCATAGCTGATATGGGCGCCGTCCTGCGTCTCGATCGCGAGGCGCGCAGGGTCGTCGAGGCCGTCGAACAGGCGGGAAAACAGATTGGCGTTGGCAGCTTGGTTCATGCAAGATTTCCTCGACCGCAAGGCTTGTACTTCATGGCTTGGAGGACAAGGCCGGTCAAAACCGAGGGCTGGATTAGCAAAAACCGCCCCGATGAAGCAACGGAGACAGTTTGCATGACCAAGAACGGGAAACGCGTGGCCTGGGTCACGGGCGGCGGCAGCGGGATCGGGGAGGCCGGCGCCGAGGCGTTGGCTGCCGACGGCTGGACGGTGGTGGTGTCGGGCCGCCGCAAGGATGCCCTGGATACCGTGGTTGCGAAGATCAATGGGGCGGGCGGGGTGGCCGAGGCTATCGCGCTGGACGTCTCCAACGCCGCCGAGGCCCAGAAGGCGGCCGATCAGATCGTCGCCAAGCACGGCCGGATCGACCTGCTCGTGAACAATGCCGGCATCAACGTCCCCAAGCGCAGCTGGAAGGATATGGAACTGGAGGGCTGGGACAAGCTCGTCCAGGTCAATCTCAACGGCGTGCTCTATTGCATGCGCGCGGTGCTGCCGACGATGCGCAAGCAGCAGGACGGCTCGATCATCAACGTCTCGTCCTGGGCCGGCCGCCACGTCTCCAAGATGCCGGGCCCGGCCTACACCACCACCAAACATGCGGTGCTCGCACTGACCCATTCCTTCAACATGGACGAATGCGTCAACGGCCTGCGCGCCTGCTGCCTGATGCCGGGCGAGGTGGCGACGCCAATCCTGAAACTTCGCCCAGTGGTGCCGAGCGAGGCGGAACAGGCCAAGATGCTGCAGTCCGAAGATCTCGGCCGCACCATCGCCTTCATCGCGTCGATGCCGCCGCGCGTCTGCATCAACGAGCTGCTGATCAGCCCGACGCATAATCGCGGATTCATCCAGACGCCGAACAACAGGGATTGAGGCGAGCATACTGCCGTAGGGTGGGCAAAGCGAAGCGTGCCCACCACGTCAATTGCGAAGAGATGGTGGGCACGGCGCTTCGCGCCTTTGCCCACCCTACGCATCGAAGACCTGAGCGCTCACACACGGACGCGCCACCCCATAGTTTCACGCATCACGATAAATTATTCCCCGAAACCACTTCGCGAGCCCTCCCGTAATTCGGACCAACGACGCGTGACTGCTTCACGTCAAACTGTCGCAGGCGCCGTTGTTGCCCAACGCAAACGCCGGCCATCGCCGGTCACAATCCAATCGGGAGTCTCTCCATGTCGAAGCGCATTGCCTATCTCACCGCCGCTGCCTTCAGCGCCCTGGCCATTACCGCGACCGTCGTCGCGCCCGCCCGCGCCGAGGAAAAGACCGTCATGGTCGGCGGCGCCGCGATGTTCCCGTCGAAGAACATCGTCCAGAACGCGGTCAATTCGAAGGACCACACCACGCTGGTGGCGGCGGTGAAGGCCGCCGGTCTCGTTCCGACGCTGGAAGGCAAGGGCCCGTTCACGGTGTTCGCGCCGACCAACGCCGCCTTCGGCAAGCTGCCGGCCGGCACCGTCGACAATCTGGTCAAGCCCGAGAACAAGGCGACGCTGACCAAGATCCTCACCTACCATGTCGTGCCCGGCAAGCTCGAGGCCTCCGACCTTTCCGACGGCAAGAAGCTGAAGACCGTCGAGGGCGAAGAGCTGACCGTCAAGAAGTCGGGCAGCTCGGTCATGATCGTCGACGCCAAGGGCGGATCCTCGACCGTCACGATCCCCAACGTCAACCAGTCGAACGGCGTGATCCACGTCGTCGACACCGTGCTGATGCCCGCGTCGTAACACCGCGGCTTCCTGTTTCATCCCCGACGGGGTGCGACCAAACGGCGAGCCGGGGCGACCCGGCTCGCTTTATTGTGACTACGATAGCTCGCGGGCATCGATTCGATGTCCGGCCGGGCGTAACGAAAGCGGAAGCATCGGCGTATAATTGCTGTCACACGACGTTCAGGACGGAACCGCCATGTCGAGCCTCACAGTCACCGACGAACAGGTCAGCGCCACCCCGGCCAAAGTGATCCAGCCGGCCTGGGTCCGGGTCATGCACTGGACCAACGCCGTCGCCATGATCCTGATGATCCTGTCGGGCTGGCAGATCTACAACGCCTCGCCGCTGTTCGGCTTCAGTTTTCCGCGCGAGTACACGCTGGGCGGCTGGCTCGGCGGCGGGCTGCTCTGGCATTTTGCCGCGATGTGGCTGCTCATGATCAACGGTCTCGCCTACCTCGTCACCGGCTTTGCCACCGGCCGCTTCGCCAAGAAGCTGCTGCCGATCACGCCGTCGGGCGTGCTTCACGACGTCAGGGCTGCCCTGACCTTCAAGCTCGGCCATGACGACCTCAGCGTCTATAATTACGTGCAGCGCGCGCTCTATGCCGGCATCATCCTGGTCGGCGTGCTGATCGTGCTGTCGGGCCTGGGGATGTGGAAGCCGGTCCAGCTGCATTGGCTCGTCATGCTGTTCGGCGACTATCCGACCGCGCGCTACGTGCATTTCTTCTGCATGGCCGCGATCTGCGCTTTCCTCGTCATTCACGTCGCCCTCGCGCTGCTGGTGCCGAAGAGCCTGCGCGCGATGATCATCGGTCGTTGAGAGCATGATCCGGAAAAGTGGGAACCGGTTTTCCGACAAGATCATGCTCAAATAGATAAGCGAGAACAGTCATGGCCAAGCGCTCATTCCTGATCCCCGGCGTCGACAAGCGGCTGCTGATCAAGGACTCCCTCAAGACGATGCCGGACGTCACCCGCCGCCGCTTCATCGCCGGCGGCGCCAGCCTCGGTGCGCTGACGCTGCTCACCGGCTGCGACGTGATCGACTCGTCCTCGGCCGAGGAGATGCTGAAGAGTGTCTCGAAATTCAACGACGCCGTGCAGGATTTCATCTTCAATCCCGACGCGCTCGCGCCGACCTTCCCCGAAAGCGCGATCACCAAGCCGTTCCCGTTCAACGCCTATTACGATCTCGACGACGCGCCCGAGGTCAATGGCGATGACTGGAAGCTCGAAGTGCGCGGCCTCGTCGACAACAAGAAGCCGTGGACGCTTGCCCAGCTCTACAAGCTGCCGCAGGTGACGCAGATCACCCGCCACATCTGCGTCGAAGGCTGGAGCGCGATCGGCAGCTGGACCGGCACGCCGTTGCGCGATTTCCTCAAGCTGATCGGCGCCGATACCCGCGCGAAATATGTCTGGTTCCAGTGCGCCGACAAGGACGGCTACAATTCGCCGCTCGACATGCGCACCGCACTGCATCCGCAGACGCAGATGACGTTCAAATACGCCAACGAGATCTTGCCGCGTGCCTACGGCTTCCCGATGAAGATCCGCGTCCCGACCAAGCTAGGCTTCAAGAACCCGAAATACGTGGTGTCGATGGAAGTCACCAACGACTACAAGGGCGGCTATTGGGAAGACCAGGGGTACAATTCGTTCAGCGGGAGTTAGCCCCGCTGCCGTAGAGCCTGTGAGCCAATACGTTTTCTTTGGGCCTTGGCCATCGAGGGACGTTAGCGCTCCTTGATGGCAGAATGCGGAGGTGGCAGCCGTCAGGT
>LNAP01003415.1_pt1 | contig 15186 bp, 10 predicted proteins | sample 602601 | NCBI WGS metagenome assembly LNAP01 (sample SAMN02440304, study PRJNA202911) | soil metagenome | biome: Subtropical and temperate rainforests or woodlands; isolation source: soil samples (1 kg each in a 20% v/v slurry with milli Q water) were... ...
TTTTTTAACATCTTTATACGACCTACTTGAAGTTAATGCTGTTTTTACCCTATCATCATTTATAGCACGATAAACAAAAGCAATAATATATCTATAAAATGTTTGAAATTCATGTTCGCGAATATCACTTACTTCAAATCTAACATCTGTTGTACGATGTGACATTCTTACAATTCTACCATCATAATTTTGGTCCCACTTTTGCTTAATTGTGTTATTTGACAAATGTGCATAATAATTTGAAAGAATAATATTATTGCTTGCAGTTACAATCCTTTCAATTGCAGTTGTGTCAAATTCATACATTCCTTTGCGAAATAAGAATTCGTACTTATCAAATTGCTGAACATTTCTTATACCTGTAATTCTAGCCCGCATATATGTCTCCCATAAAGAACGGATTATTTTAAATGTACTTTCTAACATAACTTTCTTCCAAAATAAACAGATATTTAAACTTTGATAGTTCACATTTTGCTTCGTAATAATTGGCAATTCACTACCAGCGATAAAAACATATCTACCTAAATTATTAATGCCATGTATTATTGGATCGGTGAACTTTTTCATAATTTTAATAATTTCATCAAAGCCTAATTCATCTTCTTCATTCCAAATCGTTCTTATATAGTATTTGCCGTTAGGATGAATATTTAAAAATAAGTATCTTGATTGTTCATTTTCCATTGTTGAAATTGTACTTCTTGCATGGAATGACTCTTGGTCGGATTTTCGGAGAGAAATAGCAATTGTGATGCCTGTTTTCATAAGCATACCAGATGGGAATTGAATATCAGAACCATTCCTAATATGGCGCTTTCTCAACATATATCGCTTATTATTGTATTCTATATACGCATGAATTTCAGGTATAACTCTTGTTACCCGTAACTTATCAAATAAATTACGAATATTCAACATTACGCGATTACCTGAAACAACAGCAACCATTTGAGTGATTGCAATTGTTAAACCTGTGTTTTCCGCATATGATAATGCTTTATTCATATTGCGGTAATTATAATCTACAATATCCTTTTCAACCTTATGTACAGACTGTAGTGTAGCTTTATTTTTGGCCAAATCTGGATATTTATGTTGTAATTCTGGTTCATTTCTCACATAATCATAAAAACATTCCTGTGTTAATTGCGGCCAGTATTTAATTACAAACCCATAATAAAACAACTCGAATTGGTATGTATCATTTATCATATCCATTAATTGAGTTTGAATTTTATGCGTAAATTGTGCTAAATCAACTACATAAACAACATTATCAAATGAAAGAGATTCGCCTAAAACTTTGAACGTATCTAGAGCCTCAATTCGCACGTTTTCACGAATATCATAAAGAAACTTATCAATTGGTACCCCATATATATTATCTTTTGTTTGTGCTATTCGCCTAATGTCAACATTATAAATTCCTTCAGCATAAATTTTATAAATAGTTTGAAGACGATTACGATCAATATAAAATAAATGTTGTCGATAAGATGGAATATTTGCGGCTAAATAAATTTTCTCTTTTAATTCATTAAACTTGTCCTCTGGATAAATGTGAATATCAGTTATATATTCTATACCGGGCTCAAATTCGGCTCTTAGTTCTTCAGTACTAACACTTGATGTGATTAATTTTGCGGCTTTTGCCGGTGCTGTTTCACCTACCGTGGGCGCGTTCAACAATTCCTCTATATCAGAGATATCAATTTCATCGTCGATAGTACCACCTAATAATTCAACAACTTCAGATTCTTCCGCATCATACGTTGTTTTTGCTTCTAAAAATTCATTTTGTGTAAGCGGGTCCTTGTCTTCATAAAACTGATTATTTGTTTCATCAGAACCTACAAATTCCAATATTTCCGGAGCATGAATCCAAGCTGTCGAATAATTTTTTATATCTAATCCCAATTTAGATTTATAGTCGGTACCATAAAATTCCTTGAGCAATTTATCATAAACTGTACGTTGTCCTGCGGTTACTGTATTATAATAATGACAAGCGTTAAAGATATTTTTCGCTACGTCTCCCAGCATTATAAATGTATGTTTATTGACATTTGTTATCGGGTCAAGGACAACAATCTTCAAAGGGTTCGTTATAAAAATATTTGTTGTCATTTTTGATTATTGACTTATATATAAACATTACTAAATTTTCATTACTAAATTTATAGCATCAAAAATTATTCATAGATTGAAAATGATAATAAATATATTAATTGGTATACTTACAATAGTGGTATTGTATTTACTGTATGTAACTTTCGTAAGAAAGTATTTAGGTTTAACAAGAGTATCGGTTGACCATCGTCAATGGAATGTAATCAGTGCATACCAAAACAAGCAAGATGCCGCGCAACTTATGAATCGCGTAAATAATATAATGATTGATTTTATGCGGAGGTTAAAGAAAAAATATCATATTGATGAGCCAGATGAATTAATAAAAAAAGAGGGTGCATCACATTATGAGGTTATTAATGCACCAAATGATGTTTACAATATCATAGACCATTTGCTGGATAATTATAATTCCGAGAAACTGTATGAAAATGACCCAATGATAGAAAATGAAACATCATATACAATGAATAAAGGTGCGGCTATGTATTTATGTTTAAGAAGTAAAGAGAATCCAAATATTTTGGTTGATTTTGATACATTGTTATTTGTCGTATTACATGAGGCTGCACACATAGCAAATTATAATGACGTTGGACATACTGTACAATTTTGGACAGTATTTAAATTCTTATTACATGAGGCCAGAGAAGCTGGTTTTTATACACCAATTGATTATCGCATGTATCCAAAGAACTATTGCGGATTGGTGATAAATTACCAGCCCTTATTTGATGAGAATTTGCCAAATTTATGGGAGTAATTTTATAAAAATATAAAAAATATAAAAAATAGATTTTGTAATCTAATTAGATTATATTTTCATGGTCGCATGAAGCGCGGAACATATATAGTTCATTCCATGCAAACTTTATGAGATTGTGGTCGGGAAACGCCATCTTCACAGCATTTATTTTTTTGTCATCTAGACCCTCAAAGTCAATTGGGACCTTGTCAGACTTAAGACTTTTAAAAGTGTCTTGGATGAGCCTGATTATAAAGCTCTCAGTATCGCAACCAACATTGGCGAATACAGTTCCATTCAGCTCATGGCAGCATGTTTTAAGGCATTCCTTACAATAGGGGCCTCTTTGGTAAGTAGGGCAAACCCACTCGTCGCCATAAATCCAGTCTTGGTTATTATGACCCATTATATGATAAATTTCATACAATATAAGATACTTACTTAAATCTAAGTTTCAATTTTAAAAAATAGGCTGTTTACAAAACTCTTAAAATAGGGGATTTTAGGGTATATAAATATGGGTTAAAATAGGCCTATTTTAGCTAGAAATGGCCATTTTAATCCTCTAGTATCAAATATAAAAATGAATAGATTATACACAAAAAGTATAATCTATATTTTATTCGTATTAAACCTAGCTATTATAGTCAATATAACGATGGAAGGCTGCAGTGGTAGTGAATGTCAATTTATTAACAATATCACCCATGAACATTTGCTTCATCATATCAAAAATAAAATTCCAACAAAAATTAACTACAACCAAATTCATTTATTGCCTAACCGTAATGACTTTCTTGATTCTAAATTAAGAATGGCATTCGGTGCGCAAATTAAATACAACAGGCCAATTATATTTATGCCGAATAGTGTAGTTGAGAAAAATGATTGGATTGATAATGTTGCCAAATACAGAGTATATTTGTTTGGTGTTCTACCTTGTGGTTCTAAAACATGTATTATTTTAGATAATATTGAGGTACATGTTGATATTATGGTACCATATGGAGTGACTGCGTCACAATATGATGATATATTGCGCGGTCAATTAACTTCTAAAAATTTACCATTTACTGGTATTGCTGATATTAAACTAAACCGCTTGCATGGTTTTCAAAAAGAAAAGAGGGCTTATAAACGTGTTTATTTTAACAATTTGCAAGACCGTAAGAAAATTATAGAATATATCCGTAATCTTAATAAAACACTAAAATCAGCGGGTAAAGATAAAATCGAAACTGCATCTGATGATGTAGGTAGAGATAATTATTACTTTCCTAAAATCGCACGTGAATTCAAATTCGCAACAGCCGATTGGAATCGTATTGATGAATATCGTGTAATGAACCCAAGTAGTGTAACTACAAACTGTTCATATGTACTTAAAGTAGATGTTCAAAATTTTAAAAAATTAACTAAAGAAAAGCGCAAAGATTACCTTAAGCCAGGACAACTTCTGGAAAAGGTTATTGAACGTGATTCTACTCAAGTAGCTATGTGGGATATTGAAACTCATAGAACAATTCAGAATGGTCTTGTACCAACTCCTGAAGATACTGATTATACAATCTTTATGATGTGTAGCGCTTATTTCTGGCATCACAGCGATGAATCTCTATTCGAGGTTTGCGCTGTTGACCGTGCTAGTAATGCGCGTGTTGGTATTAACTTAGTCATTGAATGCGAATCAGAACTTAATGTTTTGAAGGCACATATGGAAGCTATGTCACGCATGGCTCCCGATATTACCGGTGCATTCAATGGCGGTAATTTCGATTTACCACTTTATGTTGAAAAACTACGCAGAGTGGGTTTGCTTACAACTTTGAAAGAAAAGTTCTCAAGTTTATTACCAATTCGAAATGGACGCTATGCTGATACAGAGGAATCTGTTTTAAAATGGTGCTTCAGGTCTGAAGAAATTAAGATTGATGCTGAAACTAGACATCATCTTGATCGTGTGGCAAATTTCCCAGGAATGCTTGACACCGATGTTTTACCTGTGTTCTTAAAACTTTATCCTAGAGCTGAAGTACGTAAGAGCGCATCTCTAAACTTCTTCCTAGCGAAGAATAAATTAGAGTCTAAAGAAGACATGCCCTATAAGCGAATGTTTAGGATTTATGAGCGAGCTTGTAAATTGATGAACATGAAGTCATGTCATTGCGGCACAGCACAAGAACATTGCGCTTGTTGTAAAGAAAAAGTCAAGGAAATTGATTTTAAACCACTTTCTGTTGGAGTTACAATGGAGGGTATAGAATATTCTAATGAATTATACGACGATCTTACAATTGATGGTGTTGAAAAATGCTGTTATTGCGGTAAATTCGAAAGAAATAAAAAAGATATGGCGGATGTCGGTTACTATTGCGTAATTGATTGTGTCAGACCACAGCAACTTTACGTTAAGAGAACTATCGTTCCCGATAAACGTGAGTTGTCTACTATGTCATATGTAAGTTTATATGACTCATTCTATCGAGCTGATGGTATGAAGGTACGAAATGTAATCGGTGCTAATTGCTTTAAACGCGGAATCGCATTTTCAAATGCACGAAGTGATAAAGAAATGACCGATAAAGACCACTATCCTGGCGCATGGGTATTCCCGCCAAACCGCGGATTACACAGCGATGGGTGGATTGATGTTGAATTTATTACCCCTGAAGGTAAGAAAATTAAAAAACGTGTACGTTGTAGACCAATTACTGGTCTTGACTTTGCTTCACTATATCCGTCTCTCATGATGACATACAACTTATCACCTGATACAGTTGTGTACACTTCAGAAGAGGCTGAAAAATTAAGAAACGAAGGTTATTCACTATACCATATTGAACCCTTTGAATTTGAACGTGGAGAAAAGAAAGGTAATTCTGGCAACAAACGACTTTCGCAAGAAGGTTGGGCTGTTCGTCATAATGGTATCTTCTCTCGTAAAGATACAAATATTGTATCGCAATATGTAAAATATGTTAATTTTACATGCTCGGACCCTGAATTGGGTTCTCTACAATTCAAGTTTAAGGCTGCTGATGGACCTACAGAGGAACAAAAACAGCAACTTGAAACTTATAAGAGCAGAAAGCAAATTGCTGATGCTCCAATTAAGGAAGAACAACAAAAACTCAACGAAATTATTAAGAATTGCCCGGAAGGTGTCAAACTAAATAAACTTCCTGAGTATGTTGAACAAAAGAAACGACTCGATAGAGTCAAAAAGCAGGAAGTTAAAGTTGTACGTAAGGTCATTTATGAGCCAATTTACGGACGAGAATCACTTCCAGGCGAAAGAATGGGGCTTTTCCCATCTATTGTTAAGAAACTCTTTGACAAGCGTGTACCTATTAAGGCAGAGTTTGTACATCTTAGCGAATTGCTTGAAACAATGGAAAATATGGATGTTGCGGAATGGACTGTAAAAAATCCAGATGGTTCCGAAAATGTGGTCAAGTATGAGGATATCGAATTCAGTAAGAATAAGGTTGAATCAAAACAAAAGGCTATTAAAGTACTGGCAAATACCTTCTATGGTGAATCTGGTAATTTTAAGAGTTCTGTTTACGAACTACTTGTTGCCGCAGGTATTACATGTGCAGGACAAACAAATATTAAACGTGTGGCCGGATTTGTACAAAATAAAGGATTTATTGTTCACTATGGTGACACTGATTCACTTTACTTGTCTTGTCCTGATTCGGTTTATATCAAATGTGATGAAGAATATGAGAGAAATCTTGTTGAACTTCATAAAGAATTTGAAGGCGTGCCGTGTGAGGCCGAACCGGATGAATCAAATCCTCAGTCTGTAGAATACAAAAAACGCAGAGTAACCGAACGGCTAAAGTGGTGGAACAAAATGGTTGCTATCACAATGGATGTAATGAACATTCTAAAAGAAGAAGTATCAGATTTCCTGTTGGCTAACAATGAAACTTGTTTCCTAAACATGGCATATGAGGAAGTTGGTTATCCAACTGTATTCTGCGGCAAAAAGAAGTATTTCATGGCCGCACATCTTAAAGAAATCAACTTTTACCCGAAAGAACTATTTATTCGAGGTATTGATATTATTAAACAAGGACAAGCGAAAATCTCAAAACAACTCGGCGAAGAGTGTATGAGGGAGGCGCTTTCTCCTGAAAATGAACGTGAACTTATTGAAATTGCTGAGGATAAAATCCGCAAATTCTATAAAACTAAGCTCGATCCGAGTTTATTCTCACTCATTGCGCGGTATAAACCTAACAAAAGAAATATACCCGTACTATCATTCGTCGCAAGAGTGCGCGAAATGCAAAGAAAATATACTGATAATCCTATACTTTCAGCACTTTATGAACCTCCTGAAGCAGGTGACAAGTTTGAGTATATTCTTGTAAAGAAGGACCAAAGATTCACCCTACAGGGTAATAAGATTGACCTTAAAAAGGGAGACCAAATGGAATTTCTACGCGTTTATAAAGCGTCACAGGAAACTTCTAATCCGATGGAAATTAATCTTTCATATTATATGAAAAATTTCATCGTTGGATTATTCGCGAGATTTATTGCATATCATTCTAGGTTCCAACCCCCTGAAGGCACATATAATTGTGAGGACAAGGAACAATATAAGGAAATGGATAAATATTGCATTAATGAGGCAACTAAATATCTCAATGACCTTTGTGATTCAATCACAGGATTCAATAAAGGCGAGCTCACGCAGCGTGGCCGCGATTATCGTAAGATTTATAAACAAGCTGATAAGAAATTGCGTCATGACATAGCTTCTAGATATGGAGGGATGGGTTTGATTATGCACGGCGTAAATGTACATAACGATACAGATGATATCCGTGCGCAAAGTACTAGATTAATTGAACAATTAAAGCAAATGGCGGAATCAATGACTAATTCTAGCGGTTTTGGCAAAGATTATATGAAACTTAATGCGACACATCATAAATTGTCTGCGTTTAAGTTAAAGAGAATTTATAAATCTGAACGTGATATTTCAGTTTCAACTATAAGAATCAATATCTGTAACCGTATGGAACAACAAATTGTTGAGAAATTGTATCAAATTATGCAACAAGTTGCGAAAATTATATATAAATATGAGAAATCTCTAATCAATCTGATTGAGGATATGCGAAAAGTAAAATTAGAAGATGATATTATTATAGAGGATGAAGACCTCGACCAAATTAATACTCTCAGTGACGATGATCGCGATACCATACAAAGTGCGCATAGATTATTAATTGAACTAGTTGCGGTATATAGAGTACGCAATAATACACTAGATGTACTTAATGAAATAGAATTAGCTAGGGCAAATTCCGTTAATGAAGCTATTGACCCGCAAATAAATGTGCGATGTGTTTCAAGGACTGAGGCTAAAAAAGCAGAAATAATTCCAGAATACGAATGGAATTAATGATGTAGCGCCAAATAAAATTACATAAAATAGCTTTAAAAAGTTATAGTTAGCTTATTATTTTTTACAATTTATAATTAACAAACAACATTCATAAAATGGATAATAACAGATAATTTTTTTTGTCATTTTATTATTATATATCTGAAATTATATCAGTGTAGATATAGTATTATCTAACTTAGTGAATATAAAAATTAATCATGTCTCTTGTAGAAGGTTTGTTAATTGTTATTGTGCTTGTACTAACCATTATGGTAGTGACAAGTGCGTGTAGAAGGGACGCCCCGACGCAAACTCGCGCGTGGGACTGCGTTGACAGGTCGACTGGAGATGTCACAACCGTTAAAATGCAATCTGTCCCAAGACAAGTGTCTCAAATGACTCCAGAAAAGCGAACTCAAATGGAAAATGTAGAATACTTTGATGGTACTGAACAAAAGGATGACAATGCTGTAGGTATTGATACGTCAACTACTTCATTTGGTAAGGCTGGTTCTTTTGTTGATTGGGTTGCTTCGCAGGCTGTTGATACTTCAGTTATGAAAAATCATATGGAATTCGTAAAAGACCGTCTTTCAACCAGTACTCAAAATGTAACTGGACCTACTATGGTAATGGGTGAAATGGAAAATGCGGATCAAGTGCCGTGGACTGGCCTAAGACGTCCTCAGGCAGTCCCTACATCGGCCGGTGCTGGCGCTCTTCAGGTTCCTGATGTAAATCCCAACAATTTTACCCAGAAGGCTAAGTTTACTTGGTCTAGCTCATAAATTTACAAAAAATAAAGATTATAAAGTTATATTTTTTGATGGCTGTAAATTATAATTTATACAACAAACTACCATCGCGGTGTGATATTACCCAAATCTCGATTTCATATCCAAATTTTTTAACAGCTTCCGCTTTTATTTTAACTCTTTCTAAATGTTTATTTAAAGTCCATTCTGATTTAACTTCGATAAATTTATCCTCAGATGCGATATAAATATCTGGGTAATATCTATGCTGTATACCGTCTATTTCATAAGTAAATTTAGGAAATGCCTTACACATAGTTATTTGATCATCGATCCAAATATCGTCCTCTTGAATTCCTTCACTCAGTAAAATATCTATAGCTTGCGGTTCAAATCCTTGACATTTTATTTTATTACCACTTGGAAAAGTATATTCTTTAAGTTTATAAGAGTTTTTAATAGCTTTATTAAATATTTCCGTGTTTTGCATAGCTCTTGGAACTCCAAATCTTTCTATATTTGTTTTCACTATTTTCTCCTGAATCTCAGTACCACGCTCTTTATGAGTTTTAATATTTGATTCTTTACGGCGTAAATTAGCGCAATCACTACAGCCGCCATCAGATTGGATAGCATCCCAATAAACTCTTTTATTTTTACGCTCTGTTTCTTTATCACATTTGCAGATAAAATTAACAAAGATACGCAACCTACCTTTAATATTTTGTTTATCAATGCTTATAAATTCATGACCTAAACTATTTACTTTTTGTATAATTATATCATCATCAATGCGCGGATTTATCTTATTACAACATAACTTACATCTCGGATTTTTGACAAATCTTCTCCATTTGGTTCCATTTTCTTTACCGCATGCACAATTATAAGATACATAAATAATAGATTTACCTCTTTTGTCCTTTGGTCTAGTGACCACAACATCAGTGCAGTTATTTTCCTCAGCGAAACGAAGAATTTGTTCATCGGTAACCTTAGCCATCTTGTATAATTTATTAACTATTATGTTTCAATTTTACTAATGGCAGGGGATAAGGGGAAGACCCCAGGCGGTTCCTACGTCTGCTGTAGCCGGTTCCCTACAAGTTCCCGATGTAAATCCTAATAACTTTACCAGTAAGCCCCGTTTTAACTGGACTTCATCATAAATTTACAAAAAATAAAAATTATAAAATTAGTGAGATTATATTTTTTAGCTCATGTTTCAATCTTTACAAAATTGAAATAATTTTTTAAGGTTAAACCAACATGCAGTTTCTAGACTTCAGTTTTGAGCTTATAGATTTTATTTGCCGCAGATTAACTATTATGGAACAAGCTGCTTTAGGCGTCACATGTACAAGCTTGTATTACTTATATCCTATAATTGAATTAAAACAATTGTGGCGCAAAAAACAAGTGTTGTTAGATATTAACGCAATAGATTATAGAATGAATTATACATACATATCCGAAAGAACAGATAATGGTTGTAATATAAGATATAGTTTATGGGACGCTGCTATAAATTTAAGTCCGGAAACATTGAATATTGTTTGTTATGATAGCATTAATAAATTTAAACCAGTGAATGATGCTGATGAGTGGGAATTAACAGCTGAAGATAATGAAAATTCATTTTACATGCGAAAAAATGGGAGTGGTTTTAAATTTATAAAACAAGTATGCACAATTAGTAAAATGGTAAGAGGAATGACTATCATTCATGACAAAAAATAAAGTTATTGTGATTTAAAAGTTATATTTTTTGATAGTTTATTTACTTAGACCACTGTCTACCTAGAGTATTTTGCACAACCTTGTATCCTGATTCGCGGACAAGTTTTCCAAATATATTATTCGGTAGTTTATCAGTTGTGAAGATATCTGTGTATTTTCTATAGTACGCAGTTGTTAGTTCACGATGTTGAGGAGGATTAGTTTTAATCCATTCCTTAGTTTTGGAGGTTTTATCTTCTTTAATTGGGGGAACAGGTGTTGTAGGAACTATCTCAGTATCGATATTAAAATCTGGAACATCTTCATCGGAATGATATACATTATCGTAATCAGTAAATGTGTTATCTGTTATAGCATCAATGGTCTGCACTGGTTTTACTAATAAATTTTGATTTCTTAGTTCAATATCTAGACGTTTACTTTCATTCTCTAATTCAAGTTTCCTAATTTCAAGTTCCATCTTTTTTAACTCAATAACCGAAGTCTCATGAGAATTTTGCTCATCAACACATTTGGTGATGTTTTCAACAATAGGTCCAATATCATCCGTAATTATAATCTCCTTTTGGTCATATTTAGTAACAAGAATATCATTATGTTTAGCAAATAATTTAATCTTAAACTCGGTATCTTTCATAATTTTCATAGTTTTACATTTCCATAATTTAATTATTTTAGGATTAAGACCGAGTTTGCGAAATTTATTAAAATGACTATTCGACCTACAGTCAATTTCACCACTTACTCCAAACTTGAAATCTGTTTCAGATAATGAAATCAAATAAACACAAGGCTCATCAGTAAATTCATTTATATCAAATTGATGATAGGTCACTATAGGTTTATAAGTTCCAGATAATTCGATTGTTCTGCGTTTTAGTTCCTTATTTTCATTTTCAAGAGCTTCAAGACGTTGACGATCAATAGTATCTTGAATATTATATTTACCTGTCTTGCGAATGGATGGTAAGACCTCAGTCAATATCCATTTCTCAAATTCCTTCGCTATTTGCTTTTTTGATTTAAGAACTAGTGCATAAAGTCCCGGCTCGGTTAATGCTGTCATGGTTTGTATTCTCCCGGTGGTGTCCATAATACGTACATCACACTTTTTATATTCTTCGAACTTGTTGATTGACGTGCGTACATTTTTAATATCTAAAATTTTAGCAACATCATTTGCAAGAAATTTCGGAGTATCAGGCGTACCATAGACACGAACTTCATGCCCTTGAAATATTTCCTTCGCTAGCTCAACTATCTCCATTTTGTTATATTTTGAATATCCTCTATTTCAATTTTACTAATAGGGGTGTAACTATTAGTTATACCCTTTTTATTATTTATGTAAAAGGTTGCCCATAATATAGGCACCCCTGCCCTTAATATAGGCGGAAAGATTTTGGTGACGTCGGGATTCCCGACACCATATTTTCAAACTCAATAAAATAAGACTCCAAAACAAATAACAAACACAATTAACTCACCAAACCACACATTTATATTTTTATCTCAAGCCTGTTGATGCTGTTGATGCTGTTGATGATGTTGATGATGATGTTGATGACAAACCAAAAAAAGTAATTATAATAAGCTGTAATTTACTTAACTAATTCACTTATCTATAAAACTAGCAATCAACAAGCTTATACCATCCACTGACGCCCGTTAGTATTCTGTACAATTTGAAATCCCTGGTCCCGCACTAGTTTACCAAACATATTATTGGGTAATTTTTTACCATGAAAGGCATCAACATATCGATTATAATATTTTGTAGTAATTTCACGATCCTCAGGAGGATTATCCTTAATCCATTTTCGAGTATCAGAATATTTATCTTTTTTAATAGTTTGATTAATTGTATTACCATTTCCAATTGCAATAGGGGCGTTGAAATTAATAGTAACGTTAGCATTAGATACAGATTTCAAAATTTTTACCAAATCCTCTAATGATTTGGCGCCAATACAATCATTTACTATAGGATTTGTATATTTATATTCACGCTCGCGCAATAATTGCATCGGATTAAGTCCACTCGCCAATACTTTATCCTTTTTATAAATATAATTATATAAATTATCATAAAGTTCACGCGCAGAATTATTATTTTCGGCAATAGGTTCTAATACAGTTATTTCCATTTTTCCATCAATAATATTAGTTGAAATGTCCGCCCTAAAATAATCTTTAATATATTTGCGAATTTTATCAATAGAATCACCATTTGACACAAATACTAATTTTTGCTTTTGTTCTGCCAAAACAAGTTGATGAATTGAAACATCAATTTCATCGCCATCATCGCGCATTTCATTTATCTTATTACAAAATAGGTAATAATTATTAATATCCGCAAATACTCCATAAAGACCTAATTCTGCAAAATAAATAATAATATCATTTGGTGAAGTATTATCAAATGTTTCAATTATATTAATAAACTTTTTACATTCTGTTCTGGAATATAATAAAAATAACCTTTTATTTTGGGAAATATTATACAATACTTCACTATCCGTTAATTTCCCTTCGAAATTTTCATTTAATTTCCTCGCAATAATTGGGTTCTGTTCAAGGAAATTGGCAACTACCCGAAAACGCTCAATTAGTTCCATATCTATCTTTTAGATGTGTTTTTTTAATTTGTAATTTACAGCGATTCAATTTTACAAAAAATAAACTGCACCTTGTGTTTTCCACTATTAGCGCGCTTTACTGACTTCTCAATTCAGCCTTGTCACTTTGGATCGTTGATGTTTTGCAAGTCAGCCTCATTGCAGATTTTATGAACTATGTTGCCACATAGTTCGCAGTTGCCCGTTATAATAGTTCTATTCATGTTATTTCTCGTCCTAATCGGATTTATAATCCTAACCACCACCCTGTCATGCAAACAGTACCCTGTAGCTTCCATTTTAATATAAGGTACTATTTTTTCAATTTTACAAAAAATAATAGTATTGTAAATTGTTCAAATTACTTAAACCAAGCGCTTATGATTCTCATGCGGTTAGAGCGTTCCCTTTGTTCAAACCCATCCTGATGAAATGTAGAGTATTCAGTACTGGCCTTTTGGTGAACAAACGTCATGCAATAGTCGCAATATCCTACATAGATTGGCTTTTTCTTGGAATCAAATGAGGGCTTGCAACCCTCCCATTTACCCATTGAATGAAAACATTCCTTAGTTTCCATTTTATATATACTGAAGACATAGATTTCATTTTTTAAACCAGGAACTAAAAATCCTCAATCGAGCTTCACGCTCTCTTTCATCTCTTGATTTAGGTTTAATATGCGTATCAATAATCTGAGAACATAATGTGCAATAAGCCATTTGCGAAGGTAAAGATTTATAATCTAATGAATTAGTAGGATGACAGCAATTTGACTCCATTTTAACTATTATTATGACTTATTTTTATATCAAAAAATAAACTGTCATATTCAACTTGAATGACTATTGTATTCTGGGGATATAGTGTTTGAGCTGCGTGTAAACTACATTATGGCAATGTTCGCAATTCCCAGTTACTTTGATTCTAACAAGTAAAACCAATTCTTTCCCATACTGAACATAGCGCACTCTACGTTGAAAGCTCGGGTTCTTAATTTCAACCTCAATGTTGTCATACTGGCAAATAGTTGTCAATTCCATTTTATGGTTATTTATTCAACATGATATTTTAAGAATAAGAATTTCAGTTTTACTTTATTACTCTATTACTCTATTACTTGATAAATTAAAAAAAAGAGATATACTTTGCTTACTCAACAATAGGCATAAGGAAGCTCAGTTCTTCTGAATAAACAACTCTCTTGGCGCTATTACCGCAGTTCTTGCATGTACCTGTGATTGTTAATATACCTTTTATAGTATTACCAATAGCGAGGTTATTCATTTGACAGTGAGCATTTTCACTTGGGCACCAACCGCTAATTTCCATGTTATTGTTCATAGAAATGATATTTTTTAGCAATTATAATTCAATTTTTAATATTACATTTAGTAAATTTACTTGCGAGAGCGGCGGCTCTTGCGGGAACCCTTCGACTTGCGCGACTTACGTGATTTCTTTCCAGCAGACTTGCGAGATTTACGCGACTTCTTTGAACCAGTTGACTTTCGCGATTTGCGAGAAGCACCACCTTTCTTAGGAATCTTAGCCTTGAGGTCAGCAGGGACTTCCGTTGATTTAAGGATTTTATAAACAGTGGTACCGCACGACGGACATTTACCGCGTGCAATGGGACGGCCCTTTTTATTAAGCTCAAACTTTGCATCCTTAATTTCCACCTTTTTCTTTTCCTTTAGACAGTAACCTTGTACCATTTTTATATTTGATGTAATGGATAAAATCTCAGTGTATACATTCATGAACAAAAAAATAATA
>LNAP01006258.1_pt1 | contig 15183 bp, 13 predicted proteins | sample 602601 | NCBI WGS metagenome assembly LNAP01 (sample SAMN02440304, study PRJNA202911) | soil metagenome | biome: Subtropical and temperate rainforests or woodlands; isolation source: soil samples (1 kg each in a 20% v/v slurry with milli Q water) were... ...
CGCCCTGCCGCAGCTGAAGGTGCACATCCGCAGCGGCTTGAAGGTGGGTCTGTCGCAACAGGAAATCGTCGAGATCATCGGCCATGTGGGCGTCTATGCAGGCTTTCCGGCCGCCGCCAACGCCTATTTCGCGATGAAGGAAGCGCTCTCCGAGAGCGCCGCGGCGCGCCAGGCGGCGGCTGCCAAGGGCGCCGCCGAACCGGCAGCCGGCAAGGTCAAGTCCGTGAAGGCAAAGCCCGGCAAGGCCGCTCCTGACGGCAAGGCCAAGCCGGCCAAGGCCGGCAAGAAGGGCTGAAGCGGTGGCTCCGGTGCTCGGTTTCATCGGCCTGGGCACCATGGGCCTGCCCATGTCCGGGCATCTGGCGCGTGCCGGCCATCGGGTGCTCGGTTACGACCCGTCCGCTTCGGCGCTTTCCGCGGCGGTCCAGCAGGGCCTGGCTGCCTGCAGCGATGCCGTGGCCGTCGGGCAGGGCGCGCAGATCGTGTTCACCTGCCTGCCGAGCCAGAACGTGGTCCGCGCCACGGTGAATACGCTCATCGCCAGCATGGCGCCCGGCGGCGTGATCGTCGATTGCAGCACCATCAGCCCGCAGCTGGCGGGCGAGCTGGCGGCCGATGCTGCCAAACATGACATCGGTTTTCTGGACGCGCCGCTCAGTGGCGCCGGCGCCGGGGCGCAGGCGGCCACGCTCAGCATCATGGTCGGTGGCGAGGCGGCCGTCTTCGAGCGCGTGCGACCGCTGCTGGAACACATGGGCAAGCACATCTTTCACCTGGGCGCGGCCGGCAGCGGGCAGACCGCCAAGCTGTGCCAGAACCTGATCCTGGTGTCCACGCTGTCGGGGGTCATGGAATCGGTGGCGCTGGGTCGGGCGGTCGGCATCGAGCCGCAGCGCCTGCTGGAGGTGATGGACACCTGCCTGGCACCGACGCGGGTCATGGAGGTGCTGGTCAAGCCCAAGTTCGACGGCCGCGTACCGTTCGACCACAGCACCGACGGCCTGACCATGATCTGCAAGGACATCACCCTGGTGCGCGAGCTGGCCGAGCGGGTGGGCGTGCACCTGCCGGTCGGCAGCCGCATCCAGAGCCTCTACCAACAGGCGGTGGAAAAGGGCCATGGCCGCAAGGACCTGCTGGCCTGGTACGAACTGATCGAACAGGGCGTATTCGAGGCCGACTGACCGCCCTGGCCGTGCGCCTGGGTGCCGGTGCACACTGGTGACGGCGACAGGAACACCCGGACGGGCAAGCACATGGACCTGCTGGCAGGCGACATCGGCGGCACCAAGACGCTATTGCTGCGCGGGCGCTGGCAGGCGGGCCGGCTGGAAACGCTGGCCGAGGCGCGCTTCGACAGCACCCGATCTGGCCGACATCGTGCACGAATTCCTGGCCGGCGCGCCGCCCCCCGAGTCGGCCTGCTTCGCCGTGGCCGGTCCGGTGCAACCGGCGCCCGGTGGTGGAGCCCAGGCACGCATCACCAACCTGCCGTGGTTGCTCGACAGCGACCGGCTGGGGCGTGTCCTCGGCATCGGGCGGGTGACGCTGATCAACGACCTGGCAGCCGTCGGTCACGGCATCGGCATGCTCTCGGCGACCGACATCCTCACCGTGCAGGCAGGCCAGCCGCAGGCTGACGGACTGCGCGCCGTCATGGGTATCGGCACCGGCCTTGGCATGGCGCTGGTCCTGCCTGGCCGGGAAACTGCGCAGGTCTTCCCGAGCGAGGGCGGACACGTCGATTTCGCACCGCTGGATGAACAGCAGGTGCGGCTGCGCGAGTTCGCCCGCCAGCGGCTGGGAATCGACCGCGTGTCCTTCGAGCGGTTGGCGGCAGGTCCGGGCTTGGCGCTCATTCACGCGTTTCTGGGCGGCGCGGACCTGGACACGCCCAGCATCGCCGCCGCTGCCGCCGCGGGCGATGCGATTGCACGCGAAGCCCTGCAGCTGTTTGCCAGGCTGTGCGGCGCGGTGGCCGGCAACCTTGCCCTCACCTGCCTGCCTTTCGGTGGCTTCTACCTGACCGGCGGCGTGGTGCAGAAGAATCAGCCGCTGTTCTCGAGCCCGGCATTTGTGGACGCCTTCCACGCCAAGGGACGCATGGCCGGGCTGCTGCGCCGGATGCCGCTGCACGTGATCGGCGAACCGCGGGTGGGTCTGTTGGGCGCGGCCGCTCATGCAGCACGCCACGGCGATCGCGAGTAAGTTCATGGAAGCACGCTTACGGGCCGGTTGAGTACGGTCAACGCAGCACCCCGGGACCGCCGCTAGGGTGTGAAGCGTGCGCCTTCAGGCGCCACCACCACCGCGGAGCAAGTCATGACCGGACCCCACAAAACCCCCGACGTCCCCCACCATGGCCACCACGACCGGCCGGGCCTGCAACAGGGGCATGACCCCTACCTGGCGCGCCAGAAGCTGTCCGAACCCAGCGTCTGCGGCGACTGCGGCGTGGTCTGGCACGGCGGGCACTGGCAGTGGCTGGCGCGGCCGGCCGATGCCGCCGAGGTGCTGTGCCCGGCCTGCCAGCGTGTACGCGACCGGGTGCCGGCCGGCTACCTGACCCTGAGCGGTGCGTTTCTGTCCGGGCACCGCGAGGAGATCGAGCACCTGATCGACAACCACACTCAGCGACAGACGGCGGAGCATCCGCTGCAGCGCATCATGGCCCGCGAGGACACCGAGGGCGGCCTGCTGATCACCACCACCGACGCCCACCTGGCGCGCGGCCTGGGCGAGGCCGTGCATCACGCCTATCGTGGCGACCTCGATTATCACTACGCCGACGACGACACCACGCTGCGCGTGCGCTGGCACCGCGAGGCCTGAGCCGGCCCCAACCGGCAGCCAGTGTCGGCGCGATTGGGCGGACTGGATTGGGCCGCAGTAACCGCTGACCTTGACGTGTTCAGCGGCCTGGCTGGTCCGGTCGTGGCGATGGCAGCGGCCTGGGCGCCGCCCGTTCAAGCTCGCGAAACAGGCGCTGATGCTGCGCCCGCTGCGCGTCCTGCGCCGTCGGGGCAGGCGTCGTGGCGCCGCGCTGGCGCTCGCCGGCTGTGTCGCGCAGCGTCTCGTAAAGTTTCGCGTCGGCATCGCGGACACAGGTGGCCTGCTGCTGCGTGCGCGCGCAGTCCTGCAAGGCTCGCGTGTGTCGGGCGCGGGCTTCCATCTCGGCCTGTTGGATGTCGGCGGCTGGCTTGGCAGGGCTCTGAACCGTCGGCGGTGCCGCCCCGGCGCCCTGCAGGGTGCAGGCCAACCACAGCGGCAGCGCGATCAATGCCGGTTTCATGCTGCGCATGGCGCGGTCATGCCGGGCGCGAGCGCAGCGGCCTGCAGCACGTTCCAGAGCTGCCGTATCAGGCCCGATGTTAGAGCAGGACACATCGATAAACCTTTCAGCGTTTGAAATGAAAATGGCGTGAGGCTTTCGCGAGCCTGTCGCAAGATACGTGCTCGAAAAACCACGCCGCAGCGGTTGTCCGCGCCACCCACGGCGCAGGCGCCCATGGCCGTCAATCAACTGCCCGCTTCGCCGGGGCCGTGCGCCGGCTTCCCGGCCAGTGTGGCCGATGGCCCTGCGCCGATCAATCGAAGCCCGGCTTCGCCGTCTGCGGCGACCGCACCGTCATCGCCGCGCTCATGACCCAGGCAGTCCTGCAGCGTGCGATCGAGTACCTCGTCGTTGAACAGGCTGCCCGGCAGCAGGCCGGTGCGTGCAGCCGCCTCCCGGTCCAGGAGCAGACGATCGACCAAGGGTCGCAGCGTCGCCGCCTGCGGATCGATCAACAGTACCCAGCGGGCCCGTCGGTGTTGTGCGGACCTGACCTGGCCCACCCAGCCGAGGGCCTCCAGCGCCTGCAACACGCCCTCCAGGCGCTGCGGATCGGCGGCCAGGCCGCGCGCCAGCGTGGCCATATCGAGGCCACACAACGGCGGCTGGCGGGCGACCGCCAGCCGGTGCACCACCAGCAAGGCGAGCAGAAAATCGCCCCCCACCGGCGCCGACCGGGCCATCACCCCGCTGCGCAGTGCCGGCAACCAGGCCGACACGATGGCGCCACCGAGCACCACCAGCCAGCTCCAGTAAATCCAGATCAGCGCCAGCGGCAGCGTGGCGAACGTGCCGTACACGGCGGCATAGGTCGGCAGACGGCCGATGTACCAGGCAAACACGCGGCTGGCGAGATTGAAAGCCACCGCCGCCAGTACGCCGCCTGCCAGCGCATCGCGCCACAGCACCTCGGTATTGGGAACCACCCGATACACGACCGCCAGCAGCCCACCCATGACCAGCCACGACACCAGCGTGCCAAGCAGGGCGGTGGCGCCGGGGATCGCACCCAGCCAGCCGGACGACAGCGCAGCGGCCAGCGACAGCTGGCCGAGTGCGAAGGCCATCAGCAGCGGTCCGGCCGTCAGCCAGGCCCAGAACAGCATCACCCGCTGCAGGAACGGCCGGGGGCGCGACGTGCGCCAGATCACATTCAGCGAGCGGTCCACCGTCAGCAGCAGCAGGGTGGCAGTCACCAGCAGGCCGATCACGCCGGCGGCACCGAGCCCGGCGGCTTTTTCCGCAAACTGATTCAGATAGCCGAACACCGCCTCGGCAATGTTGGGCGGCAGCAGAGCCTGCGCAAACCAGTACTGCAGGCGCTCGCGCAGCTCGTCGAAGGCCGGAAAGGCCGTGAACACCGCCAGCATCACCGCCAGCAGCGGCACCAGCGAGATCACCGTGGTGAACGTGAGACTGGCGGCGGTCTGGGTGATGCGCTCCTGCGCCAGGCGCCGGCCAATGAACCGCAGCCCGGCCAGCAGCGCCCGAACCCGCGATGGGTTGGTAGTGGTCATGCGGCTACCGTAGCCGATTTGCGCGGTGCCGGGCCAATCGACGCCCTGAAAAGCGCCCGCTTGCGTGCCGCCGGCGCCCCGTCGCCGCACCGGCGAGGTTGACGCCGGTCAATTCGGGCATCAGCCGCTGCGGCATAGTCGCGGCCCGACACCCCCACAGACGCGCGAGGTTCACGGCGTGAGCGACACCATGTACGACTGGATCGGCGGCGAGGCCACGGTCCGCAGGCTGGTCGACCGGTTCTACGAGCTGATGGATATCGATCCGGAGGTGGCGACCATCCGCAAGATGCACAAGGATGATCTCGGCCCCGTGCGGCAGTCGCTGTTCGAGTACCTGTCAGGCTGGCTGGGCGGGCCACCGCTGTTCGTCCAGAAACGCGGCAGCCCGTGCATCACCAAGGCGCACAAGCCGTTTCACATCGACGAGGCGGCCGCCGAGCAATGGATGAAGTGCATGCGCCAGGCCATGATCGACGTCGGCATCGACGAGAAATACCGCCAGATGCTCGAGCCGGCCTTCGGACGCGTGGCGCAGGCGCTGCGTAACGACTGATCCCGGCGCCGCGGCTCAGCCCTCGGGCGAGGGCCGGGCGCCCTGCGCCCACCAGCGCCGGTGCAGGTCGAGCAGCAGCCGCGGCTGGCGCAGCAGCAGCTTCTGCTCGCGCGGCGCGAGCGCCGCGGGACCGGCGCGCAGCACCTTCGCAACCAACTCGTGGCGACGGGCGAGAATCGCCGCTGACAGGCGCTCGCCGCGCGCCAGCCCCTGCATGACCACATGCAGGGCGTTGACCGCCGGGTCTTCCACCACCGCGGCAAACCCACCCTGCCGGGCCGGCGCCCGTTCGGCCTCCACCAGATACCGTGCGAAGTCCTGCAGCACCGGCGCGGGGGCCGTCTCCGGCGGGGTCAGAAACAGGCCCCGCTCACGCGCGCTGCGCCCGACGCTGCTGCGACTGCTCAGCACCGATACCGGAATCGCCAGCAACAGCGCCGCCACCACCGGCGTCAGCCACCAGAAAAACGCCGGGTTCAGCCAGAACACGCCAAGGCCCCACACGGCCGCAAACAGCGTTGCAAGGCCGTGGTAGCGCAGCGCCTCGGCCCAGCCGGTGCTGGCATCGCCGCGCGACTGGGCGCCCCAGCCCACCTGCTGACCAAGCAGCGTGAACAGCACGAACTTGGAGTGGAACACCGCCTGCACCGGCGCCAGCAGGGCCGACATCAGGGTTTCCGTGATGGCACTGGCCAGCAGCCGCAGCACGCCGCCGAACTGCCCGGCCCGCCGCTGCACGATGATCAGCAACACCGCCAGGATCTTGGGCGCGAACAGGATCACCGTCGTGGCCACGATCAGCAGCAGCGCCCACTGCGGCTGCCACACCGGCCACTGCGGAAAAAGTGCCGGGCCGGTCGGGAAGTAATCCGGGGGCTTGAGCGCCTGCCACACCGCCTGGCCGCTGGACAGCAACAGGAACACCAGCCACAGCAGCGCCGACACGTAGGACATGATGCCGTTGATGAACAGCGCCCGATGGGCCGGAAACAGGCCTTCGGCAAACAGCAGGCGCAGGTGCTGCAGGTTGCCCTGGCACCAGCGGCGGTCGCGCTTCATGGCGTCCAGCAGGGTCGGCGGCAGTTCCTCGTAGCTGCCCGGCAGGTCGTGCGCCAGCCAGATGGTCCAGCCGCCGCCGCGCAGCAGGGCCGATTCGACGAAGTCGTGACTGAGGATGTCGCCGCCCAGCGGCGGGCGGCCCGGCAGGCGCGGCAGCCCACAGTTCTGGCGGAAGGCCTCGATGCGGATGATGGCGTTGTGGCCCCAGAACGGCCCGTCGCCCAGCTGCCAGAAATGCAGGCCGGCGGCGAAGATCGGCCCGTAGGCGTGGCCGGTGAACTGCAGCATGCGCGCGAACAGCGTGTGCTGGCCCATCGGCTGTGGCAGGGTCTGGATCAGGCCCACGCGCGGGCTGGCTTGCATCATGTTGACCAGCTTCACCAGCGCCTCGCCGCTCATCACGCTGTCGGCGTCGAACACCACCATGTAGCGGTAGTGCGCGCCCCAGCGGCGCACGAAATCGGCCACGTTGCCGCTCTTGCGCTTCAGGTTGACCTGCCGGTTGCGGTAAAAGAGCCGCCCGCTGGCGCCCATCTCCCGGCACAGCGTGGCCCAGGCGACCTCCTCATCGACCCAGCGGCCGGGGTCCTGGGTGTCGCTGAGGATGAAAAAATCGAAGCGGTCGATCTGACCGGTGGCAGCCAGGGACTCGTAGGTCGCGCGCAGGCCGGCGCCGACACGCCGCATGTCCTCGGCGAAAACCGGCAGCAGCACCGCCGTGCGGGCATCCGGGTCGATCGGCCGCATGGAACCAGTGGCGCGCACCAGGTTGTAGCGGTCGCGGCGCAGCAGCAGGCTGACAAAACCGATCGCGGAAGTCCACAGGCCGATCGAAATCCAGCCAAACAGCACGCCGAACACGATGATGATGGCCAGTTCAAGTCCAGTGCGCCCGCCGTAGGGCAGCACCTCGCGCATGAACTGGCTGGCGATGGTGGCCGGGATCAGCACCAGGCCCAGCAGCAGCATCCGTCGCCAGGTGGCGGCGAAGGCGTGCGGCTTGTCGAAATCGGCGTGGCTCATGGGCGTTCCACGTGGCCGATGAGCAGTTGCAGGCGGCGCAGCACCCGCGCCGCCGGCCGGTACAGGAACATCCCCAGCAGTTGCCGCACGAAGCCGCGGTGCAGGGTGTGCGCCGTCATGTGCTGGCGGCGCAGCGGCAGCAGGGCCGGCATCAGCGCCCGCTGCGGTGCCGGCACCGGCAGGCCATAGGCACGCTGCACCGCCGCGCGCAGCCAGGCGCAGTCCGCATCGGCCGGGCCGGCTGCCTGATCGGCGCCGCCCATGGCCTGTGCCAGCCGCACCTGCAGCTGGGCAACGGTCAGCACGTCGAGGTCGGAAAGACCCACAAGCAGGCGCTGCGCCTGCTCACCGGTGATGCCCAAACGCGCCAGATAAGCCGGCCCCCCCGCGGCGGAATCGGTCACCGAATCATTCCTCACCGAGGTGATGCAGCCAGGTTTCGCTGCGCGTGCCGGTGTCCGTGAGCAGGCCGGCACGGATCATCAGCGGCGCCCCATCATCGTGCTCCACCGGCAGCGTCAACCGCCAGCCATCGCCCAGCGCCCGCAGACCGGGCTCGCCACCCTTGCCGCCTTGAACGTTGATTTGCGGCTTCGGCGGCACGCTGCCGGCGCCAAGCGATGCAAAATCGATCTGGTAGGTGCTGACGCCGTTCTGGCGAGCGACGCGCGTGGCGAGCACCCGGCCGGCTTGTTCACCCGGCTCCCGATCACCCCACCGCAGGCGGTAGCGCAGCGACAGGTGATCGCCGCCCCGCACCTTGGCCTGCGGCACGAAATAGGCCAGCACGTTCTGGTTCAAGCCGTCGCGCACCGGCAGTTCCAGCAGCTCCAGCCGGCCGGCGCCGAAACCCTTTTGGGGTTCGAGCACCACGCTCGGCTGGGCTTCGAAGGCCGCGTCCAGATCCTGGTAATGCCCGAAATCCCGGTCCCGTTGCAGCAGGCCATAGACCGTAGCCGGCGGCACCGGCAGTGACTGCTGCGCCAGCCGCGGCGGATTGGCCAGCGGACGCCACAGACGCTCCTTGCCGGCATGCACCAGCAATCCGTCTGAGCTGTGCACCTCCGGCCGGTAATCGTCCACCGGCGGGCCGTTTTCGCCGTACCAGAACATGCTCGACAGCGGCCCCAGGCCCAGCCGGCCGACCGCATCGCGGAAAAACAGCTCGCTGTCGACCCGCGTGACAAGCTGTGTGCCGGCCGTCAGCTCGATCCGGTAGGCACCGCTGACACGCGGCGAGTCGAGCAAGGCATAGACGGTCAACCGTTTGGCGCCCGCCGCGGGCCGCACCAGCCAGAAATCGGTAAAGACCGGGAACTCCTCGCCACTGGGCAGGCCGGTGTCAATGGCCAGCGCCCGCGACCGCACGCCGCCGGGCAGCAGCGGCGCCCCGCCGCGCATGAAGCTACCGCCCAGGAATTCCAGCACCGGCTGCCAGCTGTCCTTGTTGCGCGCGTAGACGGTGAAACCGGCGTAACCCAGATCGCCCGGCACCCGCTGGCGATCCACCCCCGGCCCGTAGAAGAACTGCCCCGGCGCAAAAGCCAGGAGCTTGGCTTGCCCGGATTCGATCTGGCTGATCGCGACCGGCTGGCGATAGATGCTGCCCGGATGATGGAAGCGGACCGAGAACGGCAAGTCCTGGCCCGCCCACAGGGCCACGTTCGGGTCGAAGCGAATGTCCTGCCAGGCGCGATAATCAAGCTGCAGCAGCCAGTCGGGCAGCGGCGCCGGCATGGGCTGGTAGGGCGCCGCGGCACGGTCGCGCGCTTTCTGCACCACCTGCGACCAGTCGAACTCGGCGCCCTGCGCCGCCGCCAGCAGCAGCCAGCAGCCCAGCCCCACCAGCCAGCGCCGACCGGTCCCCGGCGCAGCAGAAGCCCCAGGCGGCTGGGGCCGTCGCGATGGCCGCAGGTAATCAGCGAGGCGGATCGACATAGTCCCAGGTTTCGGTCAGAGGCTGGTCGGCGTGCTGCAAATAGGCGCGCAGTTGCAGCGGGGCGTCGGTGTCACGGTTGAACTCGAACAGCAGACGCCAGCCACCCGTATGCGGGTTCGCCACCACTTGCTGGCGCTGCAGGCTGCCGCCGCGGCCGATGTCGATGACCGCCACCGGCGCCGCGCCGGGCGGCAGCCCCTGCAGGGCCGGGCCGACGAAATCCACCGCATAGCGGCGGCTGCCATTGCTCCCTGCGGCACCGCTGCGGGTGGCGATCACCCAGCCGCCGGCACGCGGCAGCGACGCGTCCGTCGACCAGTGGACGGCGTAGCCGAGCTCCATCCCCGCGCCGGGTGCCGGCTGCTGGTCTGGCACGAATCCGACCTGCACGTTGCGCACAGCGGCGCTGCCCGCCGGAGCTTCGAGCAGGCGCAGCTGGCCAGCGCCCCAGTCACCGCCCGGCACCAGCCACAGGTCCGGCTGGCGGGGATGCGGCGCGTCCGGCTCGTAGTGGCTGGCGTCGCGATCACGCTGCAACAGCCCGAACCCACGTGGCGTGTTGACCAGAAAACTATAGGCGCTCGGCTGGGGTGGATTGTCGAGCGGCCGCCACAACCAGCCGCCAGCGGCGGTGTGGATGGCCAGGCCGTCCACGCTGTGCACCTCGGCCTGCAGCGGCAACACACGCCCCGGTCGATGCTCCCCCTGCACGAAACTGCCCGCCAGCGGCGCCAGCAGCAGTTTGCCGGCGCCCTCGCGCGGATACAGCGCCACCTGCACGTCGGCGCGACTGGCAACGCCCGGCACCAGGTCGATCTGGAACGCAGCCGCCAACGCCGGTGAATCGGCCAGCGCATACAGCCGCAGCTGACGGGCGCCAGCCGCTGGGCGCACCAGCCAGAACTCGCGAAACGGCACCGGCTGCGCCCGACCGTCGTTATCGATCACCCCGACCGCGAGTGCGGCCGCACCGAACAGCGAACCGGCGCCGACCAGCTGCCAGGCATCGCCCTCGAAGCGCGCCAGATCCTCGCGTTTGCCATCCCCGGGGAGCGGATACAGCAGGCGAAAGCCGCAAAAACCCGTCGCGGCAGGCCCCGCCTCCGGCAGGCCGGCGGCCGACCAGTCGAACAGTTCCGGCCGGTAATCGAAGCGCTCGATACCGCTGGCCTGGATGGAACTGAACAGCGTCGGCGCGCAGCCGGCGCGCGGCGCCAGCGGCAGCGGCACGAAGCGCGACGCCATCGACCACGGCGCGTAGCGGACCTTGAGCGGCGCCGCATCCCGGCGCGCGGGATCGATCTGCGCCAGGACAGCGTCGGCCTCCGGCGGTGGGCTGTACGCAGCCGCCGCCTGCTGCCGGGCGCGCGCTTTCAGGGCGTCGAAATCAAAGTCCTTGCCAGTCGCGCTGGCGGCGCTGGCGCACACGACCAGCAGCAAGCCCAGGCTGCGCCAGTTCAGCATGCGGCTGCCGCGATGTACTGGTAGAGCCAGGTTTCGGTCAGAGTCTTGTCGCCCAGGCGCACGTAGCAGCGCAGCTCCACCGGCTCGGCGCCTTCCACGTACAGGTCAAACGAGGCCCGCCAGCGATCGGTACCGACCACCTTGAGCACGTGCGCGTTGTCCACTCGTCCGCGCGAGGCGGTCACCATCGGCGTCAGGTCGAAGCGCTGCTCGAGTGCCGCCAGCGGCCCGCCGGAGAAATCGATGACGAACTTCATCCCCGGAGCCTGCTGTGCGGCCTGCTGGGCGGTGATGCCGGGAATGCCGTGGCGACCGCGCCAGGTGTGGCGCACACGCCCGACCTCGGGGATGAACGGCTCGTCATCACCCCAGTACAGGCGGTAGTCGAAGGTCCAGGCGCCGCCACTGCGCACCGGCTCCTTGGGCGTCCAGTAGGCGACCAGGTTGTCGTGGATCTCGTCGTCGGTCGGGATTTCGACCAGCTGCACCGCGCCCTCGCCCCAGTCACCCAGTGGCTGCACCCACACCGAGGGACGACGGTCGTAGAAGGCGCCGTCGTCCTGGTAGTTCTCGAAATTGCGATCCCGCTGCGACAGGCCGAAACCGCGCGGGTTGAAGTCCACGAACGACGAGGTCATCACCACTGGCGGGTTCTCGATCACCCGCCACAGCCGCTCGCCGGCGCGCCAGGCCGTCGGAGTCGTGGATTTCCGGCCGCCAGTCGGCGCTGCGTCGACGGTTGTTCTCGCCGTACCAGAACATGCTGGTCAGCGGCGCCACGCCCAGACGGCCGATGTCCTGGCGCGCGAACAGCTCCGCATGCACCTCGGTCAGCACCGGCTTGGCGCGCGTGCACACGAAGCGATACACGCCGGTCAGGCTGGGCCCATCGAGCAGGGCGTACAGCGTGATGCGGTCCCCGACCGGGCGTTCCAGATAGAAGGCGGTGAAATCCGGAAACTCCTCCGGCTGCGGCATGGCGGTGTCGATGGCGATGCCGCGCGCCGACAGGCCGTACTGGCCCTGCACGCCGCAGGTGCGGAAATAGGACGCGCCCTGAAACGCCAGCCAGTCGGTCTTGGCCGGCGCCGGGTCCATCACCCGGAAACCGGCAAAGCCGCCGTGGCCGGCCATTTTCTTCGCCAGTCCCGGCGTGCCGTAGTCGAACAGGTCGGTCGAGAACGGCACCTCGCGCGCCTCGTCACCCTCCACCAGGTGGATGCGCACCGGCTTCTGGGCGAAGCGGTGCGGGTGGAACAGCTGCACGCCGAAGGGCGACGGCGGCTCGTTCCACAGCGTCTGCTCGGGCTTGAAACGGATTTTCTGGATGGTGTCGAAGTCGATCGTGTACAGCAGCTGGGTATCCGGAATCGTCGGCGCGACATACGGCCGGGCGGCCAGTTGGCGGGCCTGTTCGCGCAGTGTGTCCATGCTGAACTTGCGCTTTGGCCCCAGGCTTGCGCGGGCCAGCGCATGGGCCGGGTACAGGCCGGCCAGCGCCAGCAGGCCGCCGGCACTCATGAATTTCAGCAGGTCGCGACGCGTGCTGCGCAGCGGCATACGGTTGCTACTCCAAAGGGTGGCGGGCTGGTGCTGACCGCGGTGCGGATACTTAACCGACCGACCGGCGCGCGAGGGATGCCGTCAAGGCGGGCGGAATTCTACTTGGGAGACGGCGCGGCCACATGGCGGCAGTAAAAAAATGGCTGTGCCACGCGCCTGCCAACAGCCGCATGTCGGCAGCGGCCGATCCGCGGCGCGGGCTTGCTAGACTGTCGCGCCCTCAAACGCCTGCCAGACCGTCATGAAGCGCCACATTCCGCTCGAAACCCTCCAGTTCGCCACCCGCTGCGTACACGGCGGCGTCTACAAGGACCCGCTGTACAACTCGGTAGTGACGCCCATCTACCCGTCCTCCACGTTCTATTTCGAGGGACCGCGGCAGACCTCCGGCTACGACTACACGCGCACCAAAAATCCCACCCGCGACGCGCTGGAAGAAAACCTGGCGAGCCTGGAAGGCCACCGCCGTGGCCACCGGCATGGCGGCCATCACGACCACCTTGCACCTGCTGCCGGCCGGCGCGCACGTGATCGCCGGCAACGACATCTACGGCGGCACCTACCGCCTGTTCGCGAATGTGCTGCCGGTGCGCGGCCTGCGCTTCACGCTGGTCGACATGGGCGATCTGGACGCGGTCGCCGCGGCCATCGAGCCGGACACGGCCCTGATCTGGATCGAGACCCCCAGCAACCCGCTGCTGCGCCTGACCGACATCGCCGCCGTGTGCGCCCTGGCCCGCGCGCGCGGCATCCTCAGCTGCGCCGACAACACCTTCCTGAGCCCCTACCTGCAGCGGCCGCTGGAACTGGGCGCCGATCTGGTGGTGCATTCGACTACCAAGTACCTGAACGGCCACAGCGATGTGGTCGGTGGCGCCATTGTGTCCGCCACGCCCGAGCTGGCCGCAAGAGTCGCCGCCACCGCCAATGCCCTTGGCACCACCTGCTCGCCGTTCGACGCCTGGCTGGTGCTGCGCGGCGTCAAGACCCTGCCACTGCGCATGCAGGCGCACGAGAAGAACGCCACCGCGCTGGCGCAGTTCCTGGATGCGCACCCGCTGGTCGAGCACGTCTATTACCCGGGCCTGCCCACTCACCCGCAGCACGCCCTGGCCACAAGCCAGCAGCACGGCTTCGGCGCCATGCTCAGCTTCGACCTCAAGGGCGGCGAGGACGCCGTGTTCCGCCTGGTCGAGCGCCTGAAGCTGTATGCCTTCGCCGAGTCCCTGGGCGGCGTCGAGAGCCTGATCGAGCACCCGGCCAGCATGAGCCACGCGGCCATGACCCCCGAGGCACAGGCGGCCGCCGGTATCGGCCCCGGCCTGGTACGCGTGTCGGTCGGCATCGAGGACAGTCAGGATCTGGTGGCCGACATGGCGCAGGCGCTGCCCGGCTGAAGCGGACCGCGGGCGCTGCATAAGGCAAACGCGCCCACAAAAAAGCGCCGCCATCCTCGCGAATGGCGGCGCCTGGTTTTAAACCGCGACGGCCTACAGGCGCTTGACGTGCGCCACCAGCAGGGCCGAGCGCCCTTCTTCGCGTACCGCCTTGACGCAGCGGGCAATCGCCGCCGGCAGGTCGTCCGGATTGATCACGTCCTCGCCGTGGCCGCCGGCCGCCTCGCAGACCTTCTGGAACTGGTAGGCCGGGTTCAGGCGCGCCTGGAACCGACACGCCGTCCGGATGGACCTTGATGGTGCACTCCTTGACCGCCGACCAGCCGCCGTTCTCGAACACCACGGTGAAGATCGGCAAATTGTGCTCGCGCGCCACCTCGTAGGTGGAGCTGGGGTTGCCGAAGTAGAAGCTGCCGTCGCCGGACATGTGCAGCACCATCGCATCCGGCTTGGCGAGCTTCACGCCCAGCGCCGCGCCGGGGCTGTAGCCCAGGCCGCCACCGCCCAGACCCAGCACGGTGCCGGGCTGGGTGCGCAGCACCTGCATGCCCACGGACGGCTCGTTCATCACCGCCTCGCTAACCAGGATGTCGTCCTCGCGCAGCACCTTGTTCAGCTCCGCGCACAGGTAGGCGGGGTTGATCAGGCCCGGCGTGCCCTTGTCCTTGGCCAGGTTCTGGATGTAGACCACCGCTTCCTGGCGCTGCTTGGCAAAACCTTCCAGGCGCGCCTTGGCGCGGGCACGGTGGGCGTCGGTGAGCTTGCCCTTGACGATCTCGATCAGGCGCGTCAGGGCCAGGTAGCTGTCGGCCTGCACCTTCAGGTGGCCGGGGAAGCCCCACATCGGAATGTCGTTCTTGATCGGGTCGATGTCGATGTGCGCCCAGAAGGTGTTCGGGTTGGGGCTGGCCTCCTTGGGCATCCACGGCAGGTCGGTGTCGACCATGAGGCCGAAGTCGACCTTGGGCAGGTGCGGCTCGGACAGGTTGCCCAGGAACACCGGCGAGGCCTTGGAGATGTTCAGCACCTGCGGGTAGGACTCGATCACGCCCATGCCGATCAGTTGGCCCAGTTCGTCCAGCAGCGCGGGGGTCTTGATGTTGCGCCCGGCGAAGCTGGTGATCAGCAGCGGATACTCGGCCGCCAGCAGGCGGTCGGCGATCTGCGTCAGCGGGGCGTCGTCGACGCCGGTGAAGCGCAGCGGGCCGTAGGCATCGGCCGGGAAGGAGGCAACCTGCTCCGGCTCCCAGGTCTGGGCCAGGATTTCGCGCGGCAGGGTCATGTAGACCGGACCCGGCGGGTCGCTCTCGGCCATGCTGAAGGCACGGCGC
>LNAP01011428.1_pt1 | contig 15181 bp, 14 predicted proteins | sample 602601 | NCBI WGS metagenome assembly LNAP01 (sample SAMN02440304, study PRJNA202911) | soil metagenome | biome: Subtropical and temperate rainforests or woodlands; isolation source: soil samples (1 kg each in a 20% v/v slurry with milli Q water) were... ...
ATGACGTAATCATTTATGGAGGGGGGAAATTAAGCTTTTGGCTTAATGAGGCCGCGCCGCGGAGAAGGCGACAGGATCGCGTACTTATTCGAAAAGGAGTGCGTCGGCGACGGCTAGCAGGGGGCAATGGAGAAACCAGTGCGGGGCCGAATGTACCATCTGAGTTTAGGAGCGTCTAGCCCTGAATACGCAAAAAGCCCCGCTATTTGCGGGGCTTTTTGCGGACACTTTGCAACGACGCTTAGATGTTGGCGTCGAGGAAGGCAGCCAGTTGCGACTTCGACAGTGCGCCGACCTTGGTCGCTTCAACGTTGCCGTTCTTGAACAGCATCAGGGTCGGGATACCGCGCACGCCGTGCTTGGCCGGGGTTTCCTGGTTTTCGTCGATGTTCAGCTTGGCAACGGTCAGCTTGCCTTTGTAAGTCTCGGCAATCTCGTCCAGAACAGGAGCGATCATTTTGCAAGGGCCGCACCATTCAGCCCAGTAATCGACCAGTACAGCGCCTTCGGCCTTGAGTACGTCGGCCTCGAAGCTAGCATCGCTAACGTGTTTGATAAGATCGCTGCTCATGGAATTCTCCAGGTTGTAAGCAAAAAAACGTGGCCCATCATAGCGGCCCTTCCCCCGTTCAGGAAGGTGCAGATGATTGAGTCTCGCTATGGTGATCCATGAGTTTGGGTATAGCTCAAGTCATGAAGTGGCGGGAGCGATGAACGCTATCCCGGTGCGCAACGCGGCGTTACGTACGTGCTCTTGCATGGCCTTTTGCGCGGCGCCAGACGCTCGGCGAGCCAGCGCACGAAGGATTTTTCGGTGTTCCTGCCAGGTTTCCATGGCCCGCTCGACCCGGATGAACGGTAGCTTCTGGCTTTCCAGGAAGATGTCGGCGCTGGCGGTCAGGATGCTCAGCATCGCCTGATTGCCGCTGGCCAGCAGGATGCGGCGGTGGAATTCGAAATCCAGGCGGGCCGCGGCTTCGAAGTCGCCGGACTTCAGCTCATTGCGCATGGCGGCGACATTGTCTTCCAGCGCATCGAGTTCGTCGGTGCTCAAGGTTACGGCCGCCAACCCCGCAGCAAAACCTTCCAGCGCATAGCGCAACTGAAAGATGTCCAACGGCGAAGCCTGCGCCGCGAACGGCCAGCCCGGCGCCGCATCGCCCCGCGGTAGCTCCACGGGCGATTGCACGAATACGCCTTTGCCCGGCTGGATACTGATGATCCCCAGCGCACTCAACGATGACAATGCCTCGCGCAACGACGCCCGACTGACCCCCAATTGCACCGCCAGATCCCGTTGCGAGGGCAAAGCATCCCCCGGCCCGAAGCCCTGTTCGGTAATCAGTTTGCGGATGGCTTGCAGCGCCACTTCAGGTACGGCGCGGGAGATCGAGTTCATGGTTTTCCAGACGAACCAGGCCAATGTGCGCTCAGTTGTAAAGCTATTCGCGACGTCCGGCAAGTCGTGCCCCATGGGGGTTCGAAGATTTTCACGGCTGCGCCATCGGGGTGCGAAAAGCAACCTGACTGTTCAGACCAGTAAGACCGTGCGACGCCAGCAAAACCGTGCCCTTGCGTCCTCAAAACCCCATGTTGGCATGGCCCATGCTCTGTCGATCCGCAGAAATCACTTCTTGCCGATCCGGAGATTTGCCATGACCCAGCGTTACAGCGCCCTCCTCGCAGCCTTGTTCGCCAGCCTGATGCTGAGCCAGGCACCCGCCCACGCCGATGGTCTGGAGGATGTGGTCAAGCGCGGCGTCCTCAAGGTGGCCGTGCCCCAGGACTTCCCACCATTCGGCTCGGTCGGCCCGGACATGAAACCCCGCGGCCTCGATATCGACACCGCGAAACTGCTGGCCGACCAGCTAAAGGTCAAACTCGAACTGACGCCGGTCAACAGCACCAACCGCATCCCGTTCCTCACCACCGGCAAGGTCGACCTGGTGATTTCCAGCCTCGGCAAGAACCCGGAGCGCGAAAAAGTCATCGACTTCTCCCGCGCCTACGCGCCGTTCTACCTTGCCGTGTTCGGTCCGCCAGACGCCGACATCAAGGGCTTGGACGATCTCAAGGGCAAGACCATCAGCGTCACCCGTGGTGCCATCGAAGATATCGAGCTGACCAAGGTCGCCCCCGAAGGCGTGACCATCAAGCGTTTCGAAGACAACAACTCGACCATTGCCGCGTACCTGGCCGGGCAAGTCGACCTGATCGCCAGCGGCAACGTGGTGATGGTAGAGCCCGAAACGCGTGCCAGCGCTGAAAGTGAAGCTCAAGGACTCACCGGTCTACGTCGGCGTGAACAAGAACGAGTCGGCGCTGCTGGACAAGGTCAACCAGATTCTTGTGACCGCCAAGAGCGACGGCGCGCTGGAAAAGAACGCCCTGACCTGGCTGAAAGAACCGCTGCCGGCCGATCTTTGATTCGGCGCGCTGGAGACGTTTTATGGCTTATCAGTTCGATTTCCTGCCGGTGGTGAACAACACCGATCTGTTGCTGCGCGGTGCGTTGTTCACCCTTGAGCTGACCGCCATCGGCGCTGTGCTCGGCGTCGGGCTGGGCATCGTCGGGGCGCTGGTGCGGGCGTGGAACATCCGGCCTTTCGCAGGGATTTTCGCGGTCTACGTCGAGTTGATCCGCAACACGCCATTTCTGGTGCAGTTGTTTTTCATCTTCTTCGGCTTGCCGTCCCTGGGGGTACAGATTTCCGAATGGCAGGCGGCGGTACTGGCGATGGTCATCAACCTCGGCGCCTATTCCACCGAGATCATCCGCGCCGGCATCCAGGCGATCCCTCGGGGTCAGCTGGAAGCCGCAGCGGCACTGGCGATGACGCGATTCGAAGCGTTCCGTCATGTGGTGCTGCTGCCGGCACTGGGCAAAGTCTGGCCGGCCCTGAGCAGCCAGATCATCATCGTGATGCTCGGCTCGGCGGTGTGTTCGCAAATCGCGACGGAGGAGCTGAGCTTCGCCGCCAACTTCATTCAGTCGCGCAACTTCCGCGCCTTTGAAACCTACGCCCTGACCACACTGCTGTACCTGTGCATGGCGCTGCTGATCCGCCAGTTGCTGAACTGGCTTGGCCACCGCTTCATCGCAAGGAGCAACCGATGAGCGACTTCACTTTCTGGGACGTCGTGCGCAACCTGCTCATGGGCCTGCAATGGACGCTGGCGCTGTCGCTGGTGGCGTTCATTGGCGGCGGACTGATTGGCTTACTGATCATGGTCATGCGCATCTCGAAAAAGTCCCTGCCGCGCAGTTTCGCCCGCACTTACATCGAACTGTTTCAGGGCACACCGCTATTGATGCAGCTGTTCCTGGTGTTTTTCGGCGTGGCGTTGGCCGGGATCGAAATTTCGCCGTGGATGGCCGCGGCGATTGCGCTGACGCTGTTCACCAGTGCTTATCTGGCGGAGATCTGGCGCGGTTGCGTCGATTCAATTCCCAACGGTCAGTGGGAAGCCTCATCGAGCCTGGCGCTGAACCCACTGGAACAATTGCGCCATGTGATCCTGCCCCAGGCCCTGCGCATTGCAGTGGCGCCGACAGTGGGGTTTTCGGTGCAAGTGGTCAAAGGCACCGCCGTCACCTCGATCATCGGCTTCACCGAGCTGACCAAGACCGGCGGCATGCTCTTCGAACCGTTCATGGTCTACGGCCTCGTCGCCCTCGGCTACTTCCTGCTCTGCTACCCCTTGTCGCTCAGTGCGCGATACCTGGAAAGGAGACTGCATGCCTCTGCTTAGAATTTCCGCCCTGCATAAATACTATGGCGATCACCATGTGCTCAAAGGCATCGACCTGAGCATCGAGGAAGGCCAGGTGGTGGCGATCATCGGCCGTAGTGGCTCGGGCAAGTCCACCTTGCTACGCACCCTCAACGGCCTGGAGTCAATCAACGACGGAGTGATCGAAGTCGACGGCGAGTACCTCGACGCCGCCCGCGCCGACCTGCGCAGCCTGCGGCAGAAAGTCGGCATGGTGTTCCAACAGTTCAATCTGTTCCCGCACCTGACCGTGGGCGAAAACGTCATGCTCGCGCCGCAAGTGGTGCAAAAAGTGCCGAAAGCCAGGGCCACCGAACTGGCGCGGCAGATGCTGGAAAGGGTCGGGCTGGGGGAAAAGTTCGATGCCTTCCCTGATCGGCTGTCGGGCGGGCAGCAACAGCGGGTAGCGATTGCCCGGGCACTGGCGATGTCGCCGAAGGTTTTGCTATGTGACGAAATCACCTCGGCACTGGACCCGGAACTGGTCAACGAAGTGCTGAGCGTGGTCCGACAACTGGCCAGGGAAGGCATGACGCTGATCATGGTCACCCACGAAATGCGCTTCGCCCGGGAGGTTGGGGATAAGTTGGTGTTCATGCACCAGGGCAAGGTGCATGAGGTTGGGGATCCGAAAGTACTGTTCGCCAACCCGCAGACGGCGGAGCTGGCGAATTTCATCGGGACGGTTGAAGCTGTGGGCTGACCGAGCTTCAGCGCCAGCGAGGCCGTCATCGCGAGCAAGCTCGCGATTGACCGCGAAGCGGTCACCGGTTTTCATGCACTGGATCAAGGCTTTGAACACTGCGCGTTGGCGCCAGCCTTTGATCGTGGCACGATGTCGAGGTTATCGACCGAGACCCCTGACCATGCCGCAATCTGTCCCTGATCGCCGCAATCGACCTGGGCTCCAACAGTTTTCACATGGTCGTGGCCAAGGCCCAGAACGGCGAGATCCGTATTCTCGAGCGTCTCGGGGAGAAGGTTCAGCTGGCCGCCGGCATCGACGAAGAGCGCCACCTCAACGAAGAATCGATGCAACGCGGGCTCGATTGCCTCAAGCGTTTCGCCCAACTGATCAGCGGTATGCCCACCGGCGCCGTGCGAATCGTGGGCACCAACGCCTTGCGTGAAGCCCGCAACCGCGCCGAATTCATCCGTCGCGCCGAAGAAATTCTCGGCCACCCGGTGGAAGTCATTTCCGGTCGTGAAGAAGCGCGCCTGATCTATCTCGGCGTATCCCACACCCTCGCCGACACCCCGGGCAAGCGCCTGGTGGCCGACATCGGTGGCGGCAGTACCGAATTCATCATTGGCCAGCGCTTCGAACCGCTACTGCGCGAAAGCCTGCAGATGGGTTGCGTCAGCTACACCCAGCGATATTTCAAGGACGGCAAGATTACCCCGGCCCGTTACGCCCAGGCATACACGGCAGCACGGTTGGAGATCATGAGCATCGAGCATGCCCTGCATCGTCTGACCTGGGATGAAGCCATCGGCTCCTCGGGTACCATCCGCGCCATCGGCCTGGCGCTGAAGGCTGGCGGCTACGGCACCGGTGAGGTCAACGCCGAGGGCCTGGCCTGGCTCAAGCGCAAACTGATCAAGCTGGGCGACGTCGAAAAAATCGATTTCGAAGGTATCAAGCCGGATCGCCGGGCGATCTTTCCGGCGGGCCTGGCGATCCTCGAAGCGATCTTCGACTCCCTGGAACTGCAACGTATGGACCACTGCGAAGGTGCCCTGCGCGAAGGCGTGCTCTATGACCTGCTGGGCCGCCATCATCACGAAGACGTGCGCGAACGCACCCTTACTTCGCTGATGGAGCGCTACCACGTCGATCAGGAACAGGCAGTACGGGTCGAGCGCAAGGCGCTGCATGCGTTCGATCAGGTGGCCGAGGACTGGGATCTGGAAGACGGCGTCTGGCGCGAACTGCTCGGCTGGGCGGCCAAGGTCCACGAGGTGGGCCTGGACATCGCGCACTACCAGTACCACAAGCACGGCGCCTACCTGATCGAGCACTCGGACCTTGCCGGGTTCTCCCGTGAAGACCAGTTGATGCTCGCGCTGTTGGTACGCGGCCACCGACGCAACATTCCCAAGGACAAGTTCGCCGATTTCGGCGATGACGGCATCAAGCTGATTCGCCTGTGCGTACTGCTGCGCTTTGCGATCCTGTTCCACCACATCCGTGGCACCCAGCAAATGCCCCAGGTGGAACTGAATGCCCATGGCAACAGCCTGGAAGTGGTGTTCCCGGAGAACTGGCTGGACGAAAACCAGCTGACCCAGGCCGACTTCGAAATCGAAGCGCAATGGCTGACCCGGGTCGACATCGTGTTGAGCGCTCGCTGACCCCTGCCACTGTAGGAGCGAGCTCGCTCGCGAAAAACTGGCAGGCGACGCTTTTTTCCAGGCAGCACGCGTCATCGTTCACGTCCATCGCGAGCTCGCTCCTACAGGGATCGGCGGTGTAAACAAAAATGGCGATCCGCAGGGATCGCCATTTTTTATACCGCGCCCGCGTTACCGAACAGCCAGGATCGGACTGCCCAAACGCTCCAGCAATGTCGCCTGGGCGCTGCGCGGGTTCTGGTTGCCGGTCGGAGTGTTACGGATGTAACGGCCATCCGACTGCAGGCTCCAACTGTGGGTGTTATCGGTCAGATACAACTCCAGCTCTTTCTTGACCCGCATGATCAGCTTCTTGCCCTCCACCGGGAAGCAAGTCTCGACGCGCTTGTCGAGGTTGCGTTCCATCCAGTCGGCACTGGACAGGAACATCTGCTCGTCGCCACCGTTGAGGAAATAGAAGACCCGGGTGTGTTCCAGGAAGCGGCCGATGATCGAACGCACGTGGATGTTGTGGGAAACCCCGGCGATGCCCGGTCGCAGGCAGCACATGCCACGCACCACCAGATCGATGCGCACGCCCGACTGGCTAGCCTTGTACAGTGCACGGATGATCTTCGGATCGGTCAGCGAGTTGAACTTGGCAATGATGTGCGCCGGTTTGCCATCGAGGGCGAACTGGGTTTCGCGGGCAATCATGTCAAGCATGCCCTTTTTCAGGGTGAACGGCGCGTGCAGCAGCTTCTTCATACGCAGCGTCTTACCCATGCCGATCAACTGGCTGAACAGTTTGCCGACGTCTTCGCACAAGGCGTCGTCGGAGGTCAGCAGGCTGTAGTCGGTATACAGACGGGCGTTGCCGGCGTGGTAGTTGCCCGTGCCCAAGTGCGCGTAACGCACGATCTCGCCCGCTTCGCGGCGCAGGATCAGCATCATCTTGGCGTGGGTCTTGAAGCCAACCACACCGTAGATCACCACCGCACCGGCCGCTTGCAGGCGGCTGGCCAGTTGCAGGTTGGACTCTTCGTCGAACCGTGCGCGCAGTTCGATCACCGCGGTGACCTCTTTGCCGTTACGCGCCGCATCCACCAGCGCATCGACGATTTCCGAGTTCGCGCCGGAGCGGTACAGGGTCTGGCGCACCGCCAGCACGTGCGGATCCTTGGCGGCCTGGCGCAGCAGATCGACCACCGGAGTGAATGACTCGAACGGGTGCAGCAACAGGATGTCCTGCTTGCTGATCACGTTGAAAATGTTCTCGCTGTTCTGCAACAGTTTTGGAATCTGCGGGGTGAACGGCAGGTATTGCAGCTCGCGCTGGCTGTCCAGGCCGGTAATGCTGAACAGCCGCGTCAGGTTCACCGGACCGTTGACCTGATACAACTCCGTCTCGCTCAGGTTGAATTGCTTGAGCAGGTAGTCGGACAGGTGTTTCGGGCAGGTGTCGGCCACTTCCAGACGCACCGCATCGCCATAGCGACGGGAGAACAGTTCGCCGCGCAAGGCACGGGCCAGGTCTTCGACGTCTTCGGAGTCCAGCGCCAGGTCGGCGTTACGGGTCAGGCGGAACTGGTAGCACCCCTTGACCTTCATCCCCTGGAACAGGTCATCGGCGTGAGCGTGGATCATCGACGACAGGAACACATAGTTGTCGCCAGCGCCGCCGACTTCCTCCGGCACCTTAATGATGCGCGGCAACAGGCGTGGTGCCGGGATGATCGCCAGACCGGAATCGCGGCCAAAAGCGTCGATGCCTTCGAGCTCGACGATGAAGTTCAAGCTCTTGTTCACCAGCAACGGGAACGGGTGCGTCGGGTCCAGGCCGATCGGGGTGATGATCGGCGCGATCTCGTCACGGAAATAGCGACGAACCCAGGTCTTGAGCTTGGTCGTCCAGTTACGGCGACGGATGAAGCGGACCTGATGCTTTTCCAGTTCCGGCAACAGGATGTCGTTGAGGATCGCGTACTGGCGATCGACGTGACCATGGACCAGCTCGCTGATGCGGGCTAGGGCCTGATGCGGTTGCAGACCATCGGCGCCGGCCTGTTCACGGGCGAAGGTGATCTGCTTCTTGAGGCCGGCGACACGAATTTCGAAGAATTCGTCCAGGTTGCTGGAGAAGATCAGCAGAAACTTCAGCCGCTCCAGCAATGGATAGGACTCGTCCAGCGCCTGCTCCAGCACGCGGATGTTGAACTGCAGTTGCGAGAGTTCGCGGTGGATGTACAGGCTGCTGTCATCCAGGCCGGGAATGGCCAGCGCTGGCGCTGTCACGGCGGTTTCGACGACCGCCACGGGCAGGGCTGGCTCCAGCTCCGGCGGGGTCTCGTCGACTTGCTCCACCACAGGTTGAGCGTCTTTTACGGCAACTTCAGTGAGCACTTCGGTATTCATCGAATGTTCCTGGGAGGGCTATTTTTGCTCTCGTAACAATTGCGAAGTACGTCAGGATGCCATCAGCCCCTGCACGTTTGAAAGCGGTCAGGGACTCGAGGATAACCCCTTCGCCCAACCAGCCATTCTGGATCGCCGCCATGTGCATGGCGTATTCGCCGCTGACTTGATAAACAAAAGTCGGCACTTTGAATTCTTCTTTTACCCGGCACAGGATGTCCAGGTACGGCATGCCTGGCTTGACCATGACCATGTCTGCACCTTCAGACAAGTCCGCCGCCACTTCGTGCAGGGCTTCGTTGCTGTTGGCCGGGTCCATCTGATAGGAGGCCTTGTTGGCCTTGCCCAGATTCAGCGCCGAACCGACCGCATCACGGAACGGGCCATAATAGGCACTGGCGTACTTGGCCGAGTAGGCCATGATCCGCACGTTGACGTGACCGGCCACTTCTAGAGCTTCGCGGATCGCCTGGATGCGACCGTCCATCATGTCCGATGGGGCCACGACCTGAGCGCCGGCCTCAGCGTGGGACAGGGCTTGCCTGACCAGTGCGTCGACGGTGATGTCGTTCTGCACATAGCCTTCTTCATCAAGAATGCCGTCCTGGCCATGGGTGGTGAACGGGTCCAGGGCAACGTCGGTGATCACGCCCAGCTCCGGGAATTGCGCACGCAGCGCACGGGTCGCGCGCTGGGCGATGCCTTGCGGGTTCCACGCTTCGGCGGCGTCCAGGGACTTGAGTTCCGCTGGCGTCACCGGGAACAGTGCCAGCGCCGGTATCCCCAGTTCGACCCACTTGGCCGCCTCTTCCAGCAACAAATCGATGGTCAGGCGTTCGACACCCGGCATCGAAGCCACCGCTTCGCGACGGTTTTCACCGTCCAGTACGAACACCGGCAGGATCAGGTCATCGACGGTCAGGACGTTTTCACGGACCAGACGACGCGAGAAGTCGTCACGACGGTTGCGGCGCAGGCGGGTTGCAGGGAACAAACGGTTGGCGGGGGTAAAGCTCACGGCAGACTCCTGAGCCCGCGCTTACGGGCGAGCGTGACAGTTATAAGCGGCCATTATGACGAACGTATTACAGTTGTGTGCACCCCTGTGACAGGTAGCCGCATTCCATTGTCGTTGTAGGAAATGTTCACGTCGAGACACATTTGGACACTTTCCTGAATGTGTCCGAAGGGTTAGGCTGCGCGTTCATTTCGCCAGCACCCAGACAATGCTCCAACAATTTCTGCATGACTTCGGCTACTTTGCCCTTTTTCTAGGCACGTTCTTCGAAGGCGAAACCATCCTGGTACTCGCGGGCTTCCTCGCGTTCCGTGGATACATGGACATCAACCTGGTGGTGGTCGTGGCCTTCTTCGGCAGCTATGCCGGCGACCAACTGTGGTATTTCCTGGGCCGCAAACACGGCCGCAAGCTCCTGGCGCGCAAACCCCGCTGGCAGATGATGGGTGACCGGGCGCTGGAACATATTCGCAAGCATCCGGACATCTGGGTATTGAGCTTCCGCTTCGTCTACGGTTTGCGCACGGTCATGCCGGTGGCCATCGGGCTGTCGGGCTATCCGCCGGGCCGTTACCTGTTGCTCAACGGCATTGGCGCAGCGATCTGGGCCACAGCCCTGGCGGCGGCCGCGTACCATTTCGGTGCGGTGCTCGAAGGCATGCTCGGCAGTGTGAAGAAGTATGAACTCTGGGTGCTCGGTGCGCTGCTGGTCCTGGGCTTCGTGCTGTGGCTGCGTCGGCGCTTCAAAAATGCCCGCCTGGCCAAGCAGGTCTACGCCGACGAACAAGCCCTGAAGGCCGAACGAACCAAGGCCGAAGGCCCTACGACGCCAGCCGAGTGATGCGGTTTCTGCAACAGTAGAGACCGATGCCGCTCAACAGACTGTAACTGAACAGGCCGACCCAGCCCACGGCGCTGGCCGGCCACAGCCCCACCATCGGCGCCAGCCATACCAATGGCAGATTCGACGCCAGCCGCACCAGCTCCAGCTTCAACGCCCATGGGCGATTCTCCAGAGCCACGCCCAGCACAAACAGACCGAACGCCACCGCTCCCCAGCCCAACGCCAGGGCGCCGACGGGCAGCTTCGGTTCAAGATTCATCAAGTAACTGCCCAGCGCGATATAGACGCAGAACTGCAAGAGGATGTAGAGCTGCTGACGCCCGCCCAGCGCCACCTCGAATTTGCGAAACTGGCTCAGGTCCGGCTTGTTCATCGGGTATCTGGCAGCCACCTCCGCCGGGCGCCAGCCGGTGCGCATGAACCAGATCCGCAGCTTGTCCCAGGTGCTTTCGGCACGACGCGCATCTGCCCACAACTGCGCGTAGAACTGCACGTTCGCCCACACGGGGTTCCAGCTCGCCAGTGGCGTGGTCACGCCGAAGATCACCGGCTCGTTGTCGTCTTCTTCCTGGAACGAGCCGAACAGACGGTCCCAAATAATGAACACGCCGCCGTAGTTGCGATCCATGTAGAGAGCGTTCTGTGCATGGTGAGCCCGATGATTGGACGGTGTGACAAAGAACCATTCGAACCAGCCAAGCTTGGGAATGTGCCGCGTGTGCACCCAGAACTGGTACAGCAGGTTCAGCGCCGCGACGCTGACGAACACCAGCAGCGGCACGCCGGAGATCGCCATCGGCAGATAGAAGATCCAGCCCAGCAGGAAGCCGGTACTGGTCTGGCGCAAGGCCGTGGACAGGTTGTAGTCCTCGCTCTGGTGATGCACCGAATGGGCGGCCCAGAGGATGTTGCGCTCGTGACCCATGCGATGCAGCCAGTAGTAGCAAAAATCGTAGAAAACAAAGGCAAACACCCAGGTCCAGATGCTGTCGGCCGACAACTCGAACAACGCCAAGTGCCTGAGGGCAAAGGCGTAGGTCACCAGCCCCACACCCTTGGTCAACAGACCCGTGGTGGTCGACAGCACGCCGGTGCTGATGCTGTTGATCGCGTCCGCCACCCGATAATTGCTCACCCCGCGCCAACGGTCGGCCAGCAGCTCGACGGCAATCAGCACAAAGAAAAACGGCACCGCATACAGAATGAAGTCCATGACGCGCCCTGACCGGAATCCTGAGGACAGATGCTATGTGCAGCCGTGAATTAACCCTATGGCAACGCAGGACAAATTAGTGGACATTTAACGCCATGAATCTGGAGAAAAGCCCATGAGCAAAAAAGTTGCAGTGATCCTTTCCGGTTGTGGCGTGTACGACGGCGCCGAGCTCCACGAGAGCATCATCACCCTGCTGCGCCTGGACCAGCGCGGAGCCCAGGTGCAGTGCTTCGCACCTGACATCGCGCAGTTGCATGTGATCAACCACCTGACCGGCGAAGAAATGCCTGAATCGCGCAACGTGCTGGTGGAGTCGGCGCGGATTGCCAGGGGCAACATCAAGGATATCCGAGACGCGAACGTCGATGAGTTCGATGCGCTGATCGTGCCCGGCGGCTTCGGCTCGGCCAAGAACCTGTCCAGCTTCGCCATCGAAGGTGCCGCCTGCACCGTTCAACCGGATGTCCTGGCACTGACCGAAGCCTTTGCCGAGGCCGGCAAACCGGTGGGGTTGATGTGCATCTCCCCTGCCCTGGCGGCAAAGATCTACGGCCCTGGCGTCACCTGCACCATAGGCAACGACACCGACACGGCAGCTGCGATGAACAAGATGGGCGCGACCCATACCGATTGCGCGGTCAGTGACATCGTCGAGGACAAGGCACGCAAACTGGTGAGCACCCCGGCTTACATGCTGGCGCAATCGATCAGTGAAGCGGCTTCAGGCATCAACAAACTGGTAGATCGTGTACTGGAACTGACCCACGAAAACGACGCCTGACACCCTCCAAAACTGTGGGAGCGAGCTTGCTCGCGATGGGGCCAGCACATTCAACATCGATGTTGTCTGTAAGTCCGCTATCGCGAGCAAGCTCGCTCCCACAGGGTTCGCCACTGGTCTTAAGAACTGCGTGCCAAACGTGTGAGAATCCGGTCCAGCGCATTGGCAAACGCCTGCTTCTCACGGTCGCCAAAGGGTGCCGGGCCACCGCCCATTTGCCCTTGTTCGCGCAAATCGGTGAACAGGTTGCGAACCGCCAGCCGCTCGCCCATGTTCTGCGCATCAAACTCCTTGCCCCGTGGGTCGAGCGCTGCCACGCCCTTCTTCACCAGACGATCGGCCAGCGGCACATCGCTGCAGATCACCAGCTCACCAGGCACCGCGTGTTCCACCAGGTAGTCATCGGCCGCATCCGGGCCGCTCGGCACCACGATCAGCTTGACCAGTGCCAGCCCCGGTTTGGTCTGCGGCTGCCCGGCCACCAGCACCACTTCGAACTGGCGCTTGAGAGCGAACTTCACCACCAGATCCTTGGCTGCCCGAGGACAGGCGTCGGCATCGATCCACACACGCATTGAATATTCCTCTATTGAAAAGCATCGCGGGCAAGCCACGCTCCCACAGGTTAACGCGAAACCTGTGGGAGCGTGGCTTGCCCGCGAAAGTGAGCGAAGCGAATGCCGTTTAAGAAACCTGCACCCGCTGCCTCTCAACCACCCGGCTACGACCGTACAACACGACAATCGAAATGATCGCCACAGCCTGGGCGCTCAACGAATAGGCATCGGCATGGATCCCCAGCCATTCAAAGTCAAAGAACGGCACCGGCCGCGTACCGAAGATCCCGGCTTCCTGCAGCGCTTTCACGCCGTGCCCGGCAAACACCACCGACAAGGCGCACAAAAGACCGGCGTTGATGCTGAAGAACAACGCCAGCGGCAACTTCGCCGAACCGCGCAAAATCACCCAGGCCAGGCCGACCAGCAGCACCAGTGCCGTGGCCCCACCGGCCAGCACCGCGTTGTGCCCCGCGGGACCTGCCTGCAACCACAGGGTTTCGTAGAACAGGATCACTTCGAACAGTTCGCGATACACCGAGAAGAACGCCAGGGTCGCAAAACCGAAACGCCCGCCACCGCCCACCAGGCTGGTCTTGATGTAATCCTGCCAGGCCGCGGCGTGACGACGGTCATGCATCCACACGCCCAGCCACAGCACCATGACGCTGGCAAACAACGCCGTTGCACCTTCCAGCAATTCGCGTTGGGAACCGCTGACATCAATCACATAGGCTGCCAGCGCCCAGGTGCCCAGCCCCGCCACAAACGCCAGGCCCCAGCCGACGTTAACGCTGCGCACCGCCGCCTGTTGATCCGTGTTACGCAGGAAAGCAAGGATCGCCGCCAGCACCAGAATCGCTTCCAGACCTTCGCGCAGCAGAATCAGCAGGCCGGAAATGTAACTCAGCGACCAGCTCAAACCCTCGTTGCCCAACAGGCCGGCCGATGCCTTCAACTTATCCTTGGCCACGTCCAGGCGCTGCTCGACCTCGCTCACCGGCAAGCCGTCCTGCAACGACTGACGGTAGGCCATCAGGGATTTTTCAGTGTCTTTACGCACGTTGGCGTCAATGTTATCCAGCGAGCTCTCAACCAGCTCGAAGCCTTCCAGATACGCCGCTACCGATAAGTCATAAGCCTGATCATGCTCACCGGCACGATATGCCGCGATGCTCTTGTCCAAAGTGGCCGCAGTGTAGTCGAGCAGTTGCGCCGGGCCACGCTTGACCTGTGGCGGCTGCGCCCGCTGGTCACGGAAGGTTGCGGCGGCTTGCGGGCCTTCGACGGCCTGTACTTCGGCCGGGGTCTGACGAGCGAGGTCGGCGATGTTGTAGGTCTTTTCAGCCTTGGCCGTCGCCGGGTCGACGCTGAAGCTGGCGATATAGGTGGCCAGGTCCCAACGCTGACGATCATCCAGTTGATCGGCAAAGGCCGGCATGTCAGTCCCTTCGACACCCAGGCCCAGGGTGCTGTAGACCGCGTAGAGGCTCAGTCGATCCAGTCGTGCGGTATCACGCAGGTTGGATGGCGGCGGCGCCATGCCGACACCTGCCGGGCCGTCGCCGGCCCCTGTATCGCCATGGCAGACCGAGCAATGCTGAGCGTACAGCGGCGCACCACGCACCGGGTCCGGCGTAATGACCGGGGCCTGACTGACTTCATAGGCCACGGCCAGCTTCGCACCCAGTTGCCGGGCCTGGCGCGCGACGTCGGCGCCGTCCTGATGGGCGTCAATGGAATTTCCCAGCGTGGCCAGGCTTTGCTGCAGAGCGGCTTTTTCCGGCTTGGCCGGCATGGCTGCAATCAGACTTCCCAGCGTCTTGACCGAGTCTTGCTGCACGCGAAATCCGGTCTGGTTCTTGATGCTGCCCGCCTGCACCGTGTCCGGGTAATCCGCGCCGATGTAATCGAGCAAGTGCAGCGCCTGCGGCGCACCTTCGGCGGGAGCGGCCAGTAGCTGAAAACTGCACGCAGCCAACAGCGGCAGCAACAGCCAGGCCAGGAAACGGGAGGGGGCAATCATGAATGAATCTCAATTGGAAATACGAAGTTACATATTGTTAACGCCAGACGGGTTTCGCTCAAGCTTTGTTGATATCTCTTCGTAATTGCATCAGTTTCGAGAGCGGCTCCTCCAAACTTCCATGGCGTTCTTTCGCCGCATGTCGGCCTGGGATGTGGTCAGTCGCATGAACATCATGCTGCCGGGGCAGCGGCCGTTGGTGGCGCCCAGCGCTGT
>LNAP01003416.1_pt1 | contig 15180 bp, 14 predicted proteins | sample 602601 | NCBI WGS metagenome assembly LNAP01 (sample SAMN02440304, study PRJNA202911) | soil metagenome | biome: Subtropical and temperate rainforests or woodlands; isolation source: soil samples (1 kg each in a 20% v/v slurry with milli Q water) were... ...
CATATGCTCGCCCAGAGCGATGGCGGTAGTGGAAACGATGGTGCCGATATGGGCAATGCTGCGCAGGTCGCTGTCGTCGGAAGCCGCCGCGTCGCTGGCTACGGCGTTGACCCGGACCGCCCGGGTCAGGGGCAGGCGGGTTCCGTGAAACCATGCGGTGGCCTGCCCGGCGCCGCCCTCTTCCAGTTCCAGGCCGCGCACAATGCGGGCGGAGTCTATGTCGTGGCCCATGGCCGCGCTGGCGATGGTGCTGGCCAGGCTCATTTTGGCGCGCTCGATGGCCGCCGCGGGGATGCCGCTGGCGGGGGTGCCTGTCGCGAATTCGGCCAGTGTCCGGGCAAGAGTCGTCATGTCGCGGTTCAGGTCTGCATCCCCCAGCGCCCGATGGTGCGCCGCTCGACCACCCGGAAGATCAGGTTTTCCACCAGCAGGCCGAACAGGATCACGGTGAGCAGCCCGGCGAATACGTTGGGTATGTCGAGCATGTTCTTGTTCTGGAAGATGTACCAGCCCAGGCCGCCCGAGCCGGAGCTGGAGCCGAACACGAGTTCCGCGGCGATCAGGGTGCGCCACGCAAAGGCCCAGCCTATTTTCATGCCGGTGAGTATGCTGGGAAATGCGCCGGGGATCAGGATCTTGCATACATACCCCATGCGGGTCAGGCCGTAATTGCGGCCCACCATGCGCCAGGTCGGGCTGACCGAGCGGAAGCCCGAATGGGTGTTGAGGGCGACGGCCCACAGCACGGCGTGGATGAGCACGAAAATGATGCTGGCGTTGCCCAGCCCGAACCAGACCATAGACAGCGGCAGCAAGGCAATGGAAGGCAAGGGGTTGAACATGGAAGTCAGCGTTTCCAGCAGATCGGCCCCCACGCGCGTCGCGCTGGCAAAGGCAGTGAACAGCGCGGCGATGAGCAAGCCCGCCGCATATCCTTGCAGCAGCAGGGAGATCGACGTCCAGGTCGCGCGCAGCAGCGTGCCCGACAAAATGCCCGAGAAAAACGCCTGGATCGTGGCCACAAAAGTGGGAAACAGCAAGGGGTTGCCGGACCACCGGGCATACGCTTCCCAGACGATGGCCAGGGCGAGCAGCATGATGCTCTTGCGGAATGGGTCGTTGTCGAGCAGGCGTTCCCAGACACCCAGCGGCTTTTCGATTATGCCAAAGCCCTTGTCCTCGACGGTGTTGATGATTTCTTCACGATAAACCGTGGCATTCGGAATTGCTTCAGACATGCGCCATTCTCCCCTGCGTTGCATTTTCCTGGAACAGCAGCTCTTCGATGCGCTGCGTCAGCAGCTTGCCGTCAGGCCCCCTGGCGTCGATGCCATCGCTGTTGAGCTCGGCCCTTACCTGGCCGGGATGCGGACTGAGCAGCAAAATCCGGCTGCCTATACGGACCGCCTCGGGAATGGAGTGGGTGACGAACAACACGGTGAACCGGGTGTCTTCCCACAACTGCAAGAGCTCCTCCTGCATTTTTGCGCGCGTAAGGGCATCCAGCGCCGCGAAAGGTTCATCCATCAGCAGGATCTCCGGCTCCATGGCCATGCCGCGGGCTATGGCCACGCGCTGCTTCATGCCGCCTGAAAGGGTATGCGGCAGGCTGTCGGCAAAGCCGGACAGATTGACTTTGTCGATGTAGTGCATGGCTTTTTCTTCAGCGGCTTTGCGCTCCAGGCGGCCGCTGGCGGTCAGCGCGAATACGACGTTTTCCTTGACGGTCTTCCAGGGCAGAAGCTGATCGAATTCCTGGAACACCATGACACGATCCGGCCCCGGCCTGGCGATTTCCTGGTTGTTCAGCCTGATCTGGCCTTCGACGGTGGGCAGATAGCCGCCCACGGCCTTCAATAGCGTGGATTTGCCGCAGCCCGACGGCCCCACGATAACAAACCGGTCGGAGCGGTAAACGTCGAAGCTGACGCGGTAGGTCGCCGTAATGAGGTGATCTTTGGTGCGATAGCGCAGGGTGACCCCCTGGACCGACAGCAAAGGTGCTGGGGATGGACGCATAGAAGACTGTCTCCAAACTTTCTTTCTGAGGCGTGCCGCATCCGGGCGCGACCGGATGCGGCGGCCGGGTTCGCGGTCAGTTGCCGGCGGAAACAGCGGGACCCGGGAAGAATAATTCTTCGATCTTCTCGGGCCGGTTCTTGAGGGACTTGATGTCGTTCATGAATGTCGCGTACTTCATGACGTTCTCTGGCTTGGCCGTGTACTTGAGGGACGGGTCGTTCAGGATCTCGACCATGTCCTCGACCTTGCCGCTGCCGCCCATGGAGGCAATGAGCACTTTGGCCGCGCCTTCTTTGTCTGCCTTGATCATGTCCTGCGCCTCTTGAAGCGCGGCGACGAACGCGGCGTAGACTTTGGGGTTGTCGTCATGAAAGCGGGTGGTGGTGGACACCATGGTGAACGTGGTGGACCCGCCCATGACGTCGTCCGAGTTCTGGATCGTGCGTATGCCTTCCGTTTTTATCTCGCGCTCCGCCAGCGGCGACGACGCGTAATGCGCCGCGATGCTTCCACCGCCGGATATGAGCGCCGCAGCGGCATCGCCGTGGTTCATGCTGACGGTATAGGGGTCGAACCGGAAGGCCTGGTCCTTGCCGTATTTTTCGACCGCGTACATCTGCATGACGATGGACGGGATCGACGACTTGACCGAGGTCACCGCGATTTTGTCGCCTTCCTTCAGGTCATCGATGGACTTGAGGTGCGGCGCGCGCGCGTTCAGGTACATGGGCATGGAGCTGATGGCCGCCACGCCCTTGACGTTGGCCGTGCCCTTGGTGCGATCCCACAGCAGCAGGAAAGACGGAGGGCCGGCCGAAATGAAATCGGCCGAGCCTGACAGCAAGGCATCGATCATTACGGAAGGACCGCCGATGTTGGCCCAGTTGATGGTGACTTTTTGGCCGGCCTTCTCGGCATGTTTTTCGATAAGCTTGTGCTCCTTCATCATGTGCAGGGGCAAGAACCCGAAGCCGCCTGCTCCGAGCGGGATATTGAGCTTGCTGACTTCCGCGTGCGCGCCGAGCGGCATGAGCCCCGCGGCGGCAAGTAAAACCATGGTTACGTGCTTCTTCATTGTCTTCTCCTTTGGTGGTGGTACTGCGCCTCCTGAACTGTCCGCCGGTCGCGGGCCGCTGACCAGGCGGAGTGTTATTGCTTTGGAGGTTTGCCGATCTGCATGCCGGCCAGCTGCTCGCTGAGCAAGGCGATGGCGGTATGGTCGGCCTGCTGCCCCAGGACCGCATTGGCCCCCGCCCACAGGTTGCGGCACAGATCCGAGAATGGCGCATTCACGTTGTTCTCGTGCGCGATACCCAGGGCGATGGTCAGGTCCTTGACCATGAGGCTCATGGCAAAGCCCGAATCGAACTTGCGCGAAAGCACGTACTGCTTCAACTTCTTTTGCGTGCTGTTGTTCATGCCCGTCGAAACGTTGAGCACATCGACCATGGTTTCCGGGTCGATGCCGAAGCGCGACCCGATGATGAGCGCCTCCACCCCGATAAGAAACCCGGCGGACGATACCAGGTTGTTGAGCGCCTTCATTGCATGGCCGGTGCCCACTTCCCCTGTGTTGATGACGCTGCCCAGCGCATTCAGGATGGGCATGGCGGCATCGATGTCGGCCTTTTCGCCGCCGGCCATGATGGTCAGTTCGCCCGTGCGCGCCCGCGGCACTCCGCCCGAGACCGGCGCGTCGAACAGGACGACGCCCTGGGCGGCAAGCCGTTCGCTGAACGCCACTGTCTGGCTTGGAATACCCGAGGTCATCTCGATGACGACAGTCCCGGGCCGCATGCTGGAAGCAAGGCCTTGCTCGCCGAACAGCACGTCCCGCACGATGGCGCTATTGGGCAAAATCGTTATGATCACGTCCGCGTCCTTGCCCAAGGCGGCAAGCGTTGCGGCGGGTTCGACGCCGTGTTCCCGGGCAAAGGCGGCTGTGCGATCGGGGTTGCTGTCGAACACGGCGAGCGGATAGCCGGCCTTGATCAGGCACCCGGCCATGGGAGCCCCCATGGCGCCCACGCCCACGAAGCCGATACTCGGCTTGGTCGAGGCCATTATTTGGCCCCCGCCTTTGCGTTCTTGGCTTTTTCTTCCGCGATGACTTCGGCCGCGACCTTCATGCCATCCAGGGCTGCCGGCACGCCGCAATAAATGGCCACCTGCAGGAAGATTTCTTTGATGTCATCCTGGGTCAGGCCGTTATTGAGCGCGCCGCGCACGTGCAGGCGGATCTCGTGCGGCCGGTTCAGGGCGGCCAGCATCGACAGGTTGATGATGCTGCGCGTGCGCCGATCCAGGCCGGGACGCCCCCAGAGTTCTCCCCAACACCATTCGGTGACCAGCTTCTGCATGTCGGCAGTGAAATCGTCCGCCGCATCGAGGGACTTTTGCACATGCTCCGCGCCGAGCACCTCCTGACGGTTTTTCAACCCTTTGGCAAACAGCTCTGTATTGAATTCTTCACGCATGGTCTTTCTGACTCCTGAATAGAGGGGATACGTGGCTAGTATGATATCCAAACTATCAATCTGTCAATCATATCGTCATACAATATTGTTTTTGAGGCCAGGTATCATCTTCCTGCCACGCTAGCGATTAACTTTCCCCGGAATGCCACCTACCCATGAAAAACGCAAAGCAGACAACCCAGTGCGGCCCGATCTCCGCCCTTCTCGCCGACTTTATCCACGCCGCCTCGTGGGAACAGATCCCCGGCCCCATCCGCCATGAGATAAAACGGTCGGTCCTGAATTATTTCGCGGTGGCGCTGGCGGGATGCAACGATCCTACTTTGGATAAGGCCGTGCGAACTTACGCGCGCTTTTCCTCCGGGCCGGCGGCCGCGCTGATAGGCCGGGCCGAACGCATGGATATGCTCAACGCCGCCGCAATAAACGCCATGGGCGCAAATGTGTATGACTACGACGACACGCATATTCCCACCATCATTCACCCGACGGCGCCGGTCGCTTCCGCCTTGTTCGCGTTGAGCCAGACCCAGCCGGTTGCCGGCAAGGACTTCATGCTGGCCTTTCTTCTTGGCGTGGAAGCGCAATGCCGCATCGGCCTTGCCATATCGCCGTTTCATTACGACAAGGGCTGGCACATTACCTCCACCTGCGGTGTTTTCGGCTCTGCCATGGCCGTGGGCAAGACGCGGCGGCTGACGCCCGCCCGGCTCCGCTGGGCCCTGGGCTCGGCGGCTTGCCAGGCGGGAGGGCTGGTGGAGTCCCTGGGCACCATGTCCAAGAGCGTGAGCGTGGGCAACGCGGCCCGCAACGGCATGCTGGCCGCGCTGCTGGCCGAGGACGACTTCGATGGGCCGGCCCGGCCGCTGGAAGGCGCTCACGGCTTTCTCCGGGTTTTCGGCGACGCGCCGGATTTCGACGCCGTGACCCGGGGGCTGGGCAAGGAATGGGAAATCGGCAAGGTCGCCTATAAGCCATATCCCTGCGGCGTGGTGCTCAACCCCGTCCTGGATGCCTGCCTGGCGCTGTCCGCGCGCATCGGCATGCGCCGGCTCGAGGCGATCGCATCCATTGAACTGACCGGCCACCCGCTGTTGCGCCAGCGCACCGACCGCCCCAACGTCAGGACGGGACGCGAATCGCAAGTAAGCGCCCAGCATGCCGTGCCGGTGGCCTTGCTGCGCGGCGGCGCCGGCCTGGAAGCGTTCTCGGACGAAGCCGTCAACGACCCGGCGCTGCGGGCGCTGGGGCCGCTGGTGCGATTCCATGACGATGAAACGTATTCCATCGACAGCGCCAAGGTGGTGCTGCGATTCCACGACCAGCCGCCCGAGCAGGAGTTCGTCCGGGTGGCGCGAGGTTCCCTGGAGCGGCCGCTGACCGATGCCGAACTGGAAACCAAGCTGCGCGACCTGTGCCGCTACGGGCGTTCCAGATGCGATGCCGGCCGGCTGATCGGGGCCGTCTGGGACATGGAGGACGGCGAAGACATGGGACGCCTGGCTGACCTGGCCGCGGCGCCCGCCTGAACATCCGCGTCATTTTGCCTGAACATCGGCGTCATTTTATTTGTTGCGGAAGCCACAGCACGATATCCGGAAACGTATACAGCAGCACCAGGAAAACCAGCATGACGGCGACAAAGGGAAGCACGCCCAATGCAATCTGGACAAAGGTCACCTTCCCGCTCATGCTGCTCAGGACGAACAGCACCATGCCCATGGGCGGCGTGATCAGGCCGATCTCTATCATCAGCACGAGAAAAATGCCGAACCAGATCGGGTCCATGCCCAGAGCCATCGCAATAGGAAACGTGACAGGGAGGGTCATCAGCATCATGGCGATGGATTCGATGAACATGCCCAGCACCAGGTAGATCAGCGTCATCAAGGCCACCACTATCCACGGGTCCAGCCCGGCGTGGGTAATCAAGGCGACGATCTCGCGCGGCAAGCGGATGTAATCGAATACCCAGCTGAAAATCGACGCGCCGACAACGATGAGCAGCAGCATCGCGCTCACCTTGGCGGTATCCAGGGCGACGGCGAAAAGCCCCTGGACGTCGATCTTCTTGCGTGCCAGGCACAGGATATACGCGGCGAGCGCGCCGATGGCGGCCGCCTCGGTCGGCGTGGCGATGCCCGCATACATGGAGCCCAGCACGACGAATATGATGGCGACGAACGGCACCATGCCCGTCGAGCTGACGAGCTTCTCCTTCATGGTGTAGGCGCGCGCGGCGGGAGCCGAACCGCGCCATCCCAAGGCCCACACGAAGGCGGTCAGCATGAACATGAACATCAGCAACAGTCCGGGCAACACACCGCCCATGAACAGGTGGGTCACGGACGCTCCGACCGTCGTGCCGTAGATAATCATGGGAATGCTGGGCGGTATCAAAATGCCCAAGGTGGCGCCGGCGCCGGTAATGCCGTACGTAAGACGGGGGCTGTACCCCCGCTCTATCATTTCGGGACACGCCACTTTGCCCAGCGTGGCCGCCGTTGCGATGCTCGAGCCGGATACGGCGGCGAATATGGCCGATGCGCCGGCGCTGGCATGCGCCAGCCCCCCCGGCGTGCGCCCGAACCAGCGGACCAGCGAGTCGAACATGCCCGACACTATGCCGCTTTTGAGCAGCAATCCGCCCATGAAGATGAACATCGGCACCGCCGACAGCGTGAAGGTGTTGGTGCTGCTCCACGCCCGCTCCGCGAGCAGGGACAACTGCGGCCGCGGCAGAAGAAAGTAAACCCCGAACATTCCGACCAGCCCCAGCGCAAGGGCTATCCGGACGCCAAACAGCAATAGAAATATCATGGACGCCACCAGCAATGTCCCGACCATGGCCAGCGATTGCCCGCGCATCGCCCAATACAGCAAGGACAAGGCCCCCAGCAGGACCACGACGTGAAGCGCAGTGCGCAGCCCGCTCCAGGCCAGCATTCCCAGCACCATGAAGGCGGCGATGGCAATGGTGCCCCAGTCAAAACGGCCGGCGGACACCAATACGCTATGCCGCCCCAGCGAAACCAGCGCCGCCAGCAATGCCAGGGCCAATAGCGGCAGCGCCCAGCGGCGCGCATTGCCGGGCGGCGGCTTCAAACGATATATATCGATGAGAATGGCCAGCGCGTAGACCAGCAGCCCCACGGAAACCGGCAGCTGCGGTATCCATTGGGGCGTCGACAGCAGCCCCCAGTCGCGCGTGTCATTGAAATATTCCCTGGCATTGAACGCAGCCATCTGCCAGACGGACATCATCACGAAGAACAGGCCGCTCCATTGGCAGATGAGCTCCACTTTGCGCCTGGCTTCGGTAGAAAGCCGGTCTACCCACAGCTCCACCTGGACATGGCTGTTATTGCTTTGCGCAACGCCCAAGCCCAGAAACACCACCGCCACCAGCAGGTAGGTCGAGATTTCCGTCGCCCAGGAAGTCGGCGAATTGAACAGTGAACGGGAACCGATCTCGAAGCACATGATCAGCGCCATGGCCAGCAGGGCCAGGCCGGCCAATACGCCGCCCGCCCGAACCAAATAGCCGGCGGCGCGAACCGCGATGAAATCATTATGGCCGGACAAGGGGTACAGCGCCGCAGTTGCCGGCGCGCGGTCCGGCATGGCCTTGCCGCTTGAATTCGTGGCGATCATCATGTCTCCTTGTCTGCCGGGCTCGTGGGCCGTTGCTCTATTTATGAGCATATTGTATTATTGAATCACTGAATGACAAAAATATTCGTTTTTTTTATACCCGCCCCCATAGCTGGCCCCGTCACGGCCTTCAGTCAACGCCAGCCGCATATCATTCAGAATCAAAACGAATTCAATACGGAGAAGACAATGAAGCGCTCTTATCAGCATCCAGCTGTACCGCGGACACTGTCAAAGGCTCGCAAGGAGGGATTTGTCCGCAAGCTCGCAGGCGCCGCGCTTTGCATGGGCGGCCTTTTTTTCGCAGCGTCGCCGGCGTCGGCGCAGGAATACGACCTGACGATGTCGGTCATCGTCTCGCCGGGCGACGGCTATTCAATACTGACCCAGTCCGTGCCGGAACGCGTCGCCAAAGCCACCAATGGAAAGGTCAAGGTTACCGTCAGCGATTCGCTCGTTCCCCCCGCCCAGATTGCGACGGCCATCCGCGAAGGCCGTGTCGACATGAGCGCCGCCTTGCACACCTACCTGGCCGCCGATGAACCGCGCATGGGCATATTCAATTTGCCCGGGCTGATCAATACCGCCCAAGAGTACAAGAAGGTCGGGGATGCCTTCTGGTTCGAGGACACCAAGAAGATCTGGCAGGAAAAGTGGGGCGCCATCGTGCTGGCCAACGGCGTCTGGTGCACGCAGCAGCTGTTCTCGAAAGAACCCATCAAGACACTGGAAGACTTCAAGGGCAAGCGCCTGCGCGTGCACAATCCACAAACCGCGGAGGTGGTCAACGCCCTGGGCGGCAAGCCGGTTCCCCTGCCCGTTCCCGAAATCTACCCGGCCCTCGAGCGCGGCGTGATCGACGGCCTGTTTACCTCCACCTGCGTGGGCAATGCCCTGGAATACTGGAGGCTCGCCAAGAACGTGCAAAACTGGAGCCTCGGTCCCCTGAACGGCTGGGCGATACTGGCCAATCCGGCCAGCTGGAACAGTCTGCCGCCCGAGGTTCAGCAACAGGTCGCGGGCGTCATGGCCCAGATCCAGGAAGAGGCATTCTCCCGCTACGATGAATTCGTCGGCAATGCAATGAAGAAAATGGAATCCGAAGGCGTGACCTTCTGGGTTGCGCCCGATGCCGAGCGCGACCGGCTGATGCAGGCCAAGTACATAGGCCCGTCCTACGACGCATGGTACAAGCGCGCCAAAGAAGTCGGCTTCGATGGCAAGGCATATATAGAGAAGGTGCGCGCCGTTCTTGGAAAACCCTCGGGTGGCTGAAACGCGTCCGGCCGTTTTCACCCCGGCGACCGTCTGCCGGAACGGAAACTTTGCGAAATGACCGGCGGGCCGGCCCGCCGGCCCGCGCATGAACACGATACGGAGACGACCCCATGGATGCTCAAGGCATTGCCCCATTCGAACTCTACGCCATCAGGTATGCGCGCCATGGCGGCCGCAAGGCGCAGGACAACTATATAGGCGCCGTGGACTTCCACGATGCGGACTCGGACCTCGAGTATTACGTATGGGTGGCGCGGCGCGGCGCCGAGGTATACGTCATCGACACAGGCTTTGAAGAACAGTCGGCCCGGGAACGCGGGCGCGAGCTGCTCATGCCCGTCAAGGACGGCCTGGCCCTTGTAGGCGTGGCCGCGGAAAACGTCGACCACGTCATCCTTACGCATTTGCATTACGACCACGCCGGCACGCTGGGCGAGTTTCCCAAGGCGACGTTCCACATCCAGGATGCGGAGCCCGCCTATGCGACAGGCCGCTGCATGTGCCATCCCGCCTTGCGCCACCCCTTCAATGTGGAAGACATTGTCGGTTTCGTGCGCAAGCTCTATGGGGGCCAGGTGGAGTTTCATCGCGGCACCGCGGAACTGGCGCCAGGCTTGACGCTGCATCTGGTCGGAGGCCATACGCCGGGCCTGCAGGTCGTCCGGGTCTGGACCAGGCGCGGATGGGTGGTCATTGCGTCCGACGCCACCCACCTGTACGGCAACATCGAGCGCCAGATCCCCTTCCCCGCCGTCTATAACGTGGGCGACATGCTGGAAGGCCACAAGCTGGTGCGCAGCCTGGCCGATACGCCCCGGCATATCATCCCCGGGCACGACCCGCAGGTCATGCGGCGCTACCCCGCGCTGTCGCCGGAGACTGAAGGAAAAGTGGTGCGCCTCGATGTGCCTCCCAACAACCCCGCCGAATAAGCAGGCGCCGCGCCTGCCCTGTCCACCATGACGCTTGAAAACAAATGCGCCCTCATAACCGGATCCATCCGCGGGCTCGGATACGCCATCGCCGAAGACCTGGCCCGGGCCGGCTGCCATATCGTGCTTCACGGGCTGGAACCGGAAGGCCTGGCGCAGGACGCCGCCGACACGCTGCGCCGGACATCGGGGCGCACGGTGCTGCTTAGCCGCGCGGATCTTGCCCGCGTGGAACAGATCGAGGAACTGATGCATGCGGCGCGCCAGCAGTTCGGCAATGTCGATATCGTCGTCAACAATGCCGTGGTCAGGCACTTCGCTCCCGCCGAGGAATTGCCTGCTTTGCATTGGGACGAGTCCATCGCCGTGAACCTGTCCGCCGCGTTCCATACCTCCAGGCTCGCCATACCGGGAATGCGGGCGCGCGCCTGGGGGCGCATCATAAACATGTCTTCCGTCTATGGCTCATCGGCGGCGGTCAACCGCGTAGGCTACGTCACGACCAAGACCGGGCTTATCGGCATGACCCGCGCCATAGCCCTGGAAACGGCGGCCAGCGGCATCACCTGCAATGCGGTATGCCCCGGCACGGTTCCCACGCCGGCCATTCTGGAACGCATCGCGGGCATCGCGGCCAAAGCGGGCATATCGCAGGAACAGGCCACCCGCGATTACCTGGCCGAGCGCCAGCCCACCGGCAGGTTCGTCGCAATGGAAAGCGTCGCCGCCATGGTCCGTTTTCTATGCGGCGACGCGGGGCGGGACATCACCGGCGCCGTCTTGCCCATAGACGGGGGATGGACGGCCGCATGAGCCCAGTCTTGATCACCAACAAATCGAATCAGAAAACGCAAGGAGCATACATGAGCGAAGTACAAAACAAGCGGCTGGGTTTCGTGGGCATAGGAAGAATGGGCGGTCCCATTGCCAGCCGCCTGATCGACGCCGGATACGAGCTGGTCGTCTGCGACGCCAATCAGGAAGCGCTGACCCCGCTGTTGAACAAGGGCGCGATCCGCGCGGCCTCGCCGAAAGCCGTTGCGGACCAGGCGCCCATCGTTCTGATTTCCCTGCCCACGCCCGACGTAGTGGCCTTGGTCGGCCTGGGGGAAAACGGCCTGATAGAAGGCGGCGCCGTGCGCACCGTCATCGACCTGTCGACGACCGGCCCCGGCGTCGCCAAGAAACTGGCCCAAGGCCTGGCCGGACGGTCCATCGCCACCATAGACTGCCCGGTCAGCGGCGGCGTGGCCGGAGCGACGAAGGGCACGCTCGCCCTGATGGTGGCCGGCGACAAGGACCGCATTCAAGAGGTCCAGCCGATTCTCGACCATCTGGGCAAGCAGATCTATGTCGGCGCCGAGCCCGGCATGGCGCAAACAATGAAAGTCATCAACAATCTGATTTCGGTCACCGCCCTGGTCGTCACGTCGGAAGCGCTGGTGATGGGCGCCAAGGCGGGGCTGGACGCCGACACCATGACCGAAGTGATCAACGCCGGATCGGGCCGATCCAACGCCTCTGAAGTGAAGATACCCAATTTCGTCCTGTCGCGCACTTTCGATTTCGGCTTTTCCGTGGGCTTGTCCGCCAAAGACGTGCGCCTGTGCATGGAAGAGGCGGACAGCCTGGGCATACCCATGCCTGTCGGGCAATCCGTACGCGCCTTTCTGAATTCCGCGGCCGATAAGCTGGGCTACCAGGCCGATATGACCGAAATGATCCGCGTGATCGAAGATCAGGTGGGAGTCGAGGTCCGTGGCAAGGCGGCCGCGCCCAGATGACGGGCCGCCGGGCTTAGTTGACCTTCTCGCTGAACACCGATGCGGCCGACGCATCGATTACCTTTTGATCGTGCGCCAGCTGCCTGGCAAACTCTTCCGGCGAACTGCCCACCGGCGACAACAGCAAAGGCTTCAGCACTTTCAAGACTTCGGGAGCATTGGCGGCCTTGTTGAAACCGTCGGCGATTTTTTTCTTGATGGGTTCCGGCGTTCCGGCCGGCGCGAATATGCCGTACCAATTATTGGTGAACTTGACATCGCCCAGGCCGGCTTCCGCATAGGTCGGAACGTCGGGCAGCTCCACAAGGCGTTTGTCGGCGCTCACGGCGAGTATTCTGAGGTCTCCGGATTTATGGGCCGACAGGACCGAAGACGTGCCGGTAACCAGCGAGGTGACGTGCCCGCCGATGACGTCGCTTACCGCCGCGGAAGTGCCGGCGTAGCGCACATTGGTCACTTTGTCAGTCAAGGCCAGCTCGGACATCAGGCCGGTTCCCACCATTAGCGTGAACGGCTCGCCGCTGGCCCAGCTGCAGTTGTTCGCCTCGTTGGCGCAGTAGCGTTTGTAGTCCGCCACCGTCTTTATGTCGGTCTTGCCTTTCACCACGATCGCGGTCGGGCCGGTCGCCATCATGCTCACTGGCGTCAATTGCGTCAGCGGGTCGGTCTTGATCGATTTGTTGGTGTACTTGAGCATGGCGATGGCGGGGATGGAAACCAGCAAGGTATAGCCATCGGGCTTGGCCCTGATCGTTTCATTGGTGGCGATCAGGCCGTCCGCGCCCGGTTTGTTCTCCACCACGACAGTCTTCCCCCACTGCTCGGTGAGGTATCGGGCCATCGCACGAGATACATTGTCGCTACCTCCGCCGGGTGAATACGGCACGATGACGACGACGGGTTTTTCCGGAAATTTTGTCTCGTCGGCCTGCGCGCCCGCTCCCATCACAAACATGAGGCATGAGCCCAGGACCAGTCTTGATAACTTCATTTGTCTCTCCTGTTTTGTACGTAATCGTTGATGAAGCATTGCCCGGGCCTCAATCGGCGTCGGCGAATCTGCGCTCCGTCGCGATGGATTCTTCAAGGCCCACAAATCGGTTGAAGTCCTGAAACGACGTGATCCGGTCCGCGATGGCATTCGTGGAGCAGCCCTCTCGCATAAAGGTCTCCATCATTTCTTTCACGGCCTTGTGCATGGCGAACATGGGCTCTATCGGGCAAATCGCGAATGAAAAGCCCAGTTCATGCACCTCGTTCAAGGACAGAAAAGGCGTTTTGCCGGAACGGGCCATATTGAAGAGGATGGGCTTGCCCAATGGCTTGAGCCGGCGGCCGATTTCCTGCAACTGCTCCATGCTTTCCGGGGCATCCACGTACAGCCCGTCGGCGCCCTCCTCCGCGTAAGCTTCGAGCCGGTCGAGCGCATCCTCCAGGCCGGTCACGGCCACCGCATCGGTGCGCGCCACGATGAAGAAGTTCGGATCGCGCCGCGCCTGCAGCATGGCGCGAAGCTTCAGCTGCATTTCCCGTTTCGTGATCAATTGCTTGCCGGCGAAGTGCCCGCATTTCTTGGGCAAAGCCTGGTCTTCGATGTGGAGGCAGGAAGCGCCCGCCTCTTCCCACAGTTCCATGGTTCTTTGCACATCCAGGATGCCGCCGTAGCCGGTGTCGGCATCGGCGAAAACCGGAACGGTGGAGACCCGGCATATGCGGCGGATATGCTCGAACATTTCTGTCTGGGTCAACAGGCCGATATCCGCCTTGCCGGTGATGATGGCGGACGCCGCGAAACCGCTGACGAAGATGGCGGGCGCCCCCGCCTGCTCGGCAAGCTTGGCCGTAACGGCGTCATGCGCGCCCATGCAGACGAATGGGCCATTATTGAAGAGTTCCCGGAATTTGACCGAGCGTGGATTCATGTTGTCTCCTGCATTGTTGGTAGGCCTGCCCGCCGCCTTGCCAGGGACCGACAAGATAAGCAGTCAATAATACAATCGTATAGTATACGAATAGGCAATGCAAGCAGGGTTCTGGCGGATGGCATCTTCGGACAGACAACGGTAATCTTTCAATTTATAATGCGACTAGTTCTCATTATTGATCGATTATTATCGGCCGCCTCGCCCTATGCCCACCGCCGACCTTCCGTCGCAGAAAATAGCCGCCTTCTACAGCGATCATCATGGCTGGCTGCGAGGCTGGCTGCGCAAGAAGCTGGGCAATGCATTCGATGCCGCGGACCTGGCGCATGACACCTACGTGCGCATCCTGTCCTGCGGCCAGCCGCCCGAGCCTGAACAATCGCGGCGCTACCTTACCCAGGTGGCCAATGGCTTGCTCATCGATCTGTATCGCCGGCGCCGCATCGGGGCCGCTTATCTGCAAACGCTCAGCCTCCTGCCCGAACCCGAGGCGCCGTCCGAAGAAGCCCGCGCGCTGGTGCTCGAAGCGCTGATTGAAATCGATGCCCTTCTTCACCGCCTGCCCGAGAAGACGCGGCGCGCCCTGCTGCTCTGCAAGCTGGACGGCTTGAGCTACCGTGAAATCGCGTCGCGGCTGAATGTTTCGGTGTCATCGGTGGAAAAATATATCGCCCGCGGCCTTCAGGCCTGTTACCAGGCGCTGTACACCCATGAGTAAGCCCGCAGCGCGAACCGCGCCGGTGCAACGCGGCCCCGCGCAAGCGCCTATCGATGCGGCCATCGTGCAAAAGGCGGCTCAATGGATGGCGCGCCTGTGGGCGGACGATGCCAGCACGGCGGAACACGCCGCCTGCGCTCAATGGCGCGCGGCGCATCCGGATCATGAGCGGGCCTGGCGCCGCCTTCAAGCGCTGGACGATAAGCTGCAGGATGTGCCGCAACATGCCGCCCGCGTTCTGGACCCCGCCGCCACGAACACCCTGTCGCGGCGCCGCGCGCTCCAGGTCCTGGGGCTGGCCGCCATTGCCACGGGCGCCATTCATACGGCGCGCAATAGTGAAAGCTGGCGGATACTGTCGTCGGACTACAGCACGAAGGTGGGCGAGAT